>QWCE01000020.1_pt1 | contig 329486 bp, 261 predicted proteins | sample 1972531 | NCBI WGS metagenome assembly QWCE01 (sample SAMN09866716, study PRJNA288562) | Human gut metagenome isolate term4_stool, whole genome shotgun sequencing... | reverse complement strand
CCTGGATTTTTATCTCCTCGTCTACTTTCCCTTTTCTTGACATGAAAATCCCCCCTTGTAGTCACTTTTTTTAGTGTCCTACAAGAGGGGAGCATAGCATAATGAGACAGCTCCTATTTTTATCATCCGATGTCATGCAATGGAGCAACTCATGGGTGGCCTATCCTGGTGTTTGTGCAACGTATTTTGTGCAACGTAGCAACTTGTGTATGGGCACAGAAATCCAGCAAATGCTCGTTCGGGTTTTTAAGTCCAACGTTCGCCGGTCACTTCATTTTTCCTACAACGTTTCAAGTAGTGGATGGTTTTGCTTTGGATTTTCTGATTTTCCTGCAACTTAGCAAGTAGTGGATGGGCTCGCGTGCAAGAAACTAAGTAGTGGATGGGTTTGTCGAGCAAGTTATCAAGGTGTGGGTGGTTTGAGCCTCAGTTCGCTGAGGCTAACCATCCATTACTTGAAATTTTGTCCGAAATTCAGAAAAACCGAAACTAAAGCAGGCATCCAGCCGAGCATAACGGCACTGAGGTCCGTTGCCTGCCGTGTAAAACCGTCCACAGCTTGAAATATAGGCCGAAATTAAAAGGAGTTGTCTTGCTACACTTTCGTGTTTTGAGACAGATCCTTTTTAAAACGAGGTGAAAGAACAAGCTGCAAACTCATTGAAGCACATCCTCCATTGCTTCTTTAAAGTTTGCATAACGGCTGTAGTTCTCAGGATGCGCTTTCATCTCTTCGTATTCTTGCAAAGCGGCAACAGTATCAGCATTGGGAACATCGCGGGTGATTTGAAACGGAATGCCTTGATTGCGAACGGTCTGACGCAGGAAGATCGTCACCGCCGTTGTGAGATCCATTCCGAGATCCTTAAGCAAAGTCTGTGCGGAACGCTTGAGATCGGCATCCAGATTGATATTGGTACTAACTTTAGCCATAGTGATCCCTCCTTTGCTCCTCATTTTAAAGTTAAGATATAAAAAACTCAATGGTTATAGGCGTGATACGCACATAACATGCTGATATTTTATCGGACTTGCGTTGATATATAATAAAATTTACGCCATTATTGCGTATAACTTTAAAAAATAATACGCAAAAATTGCGTAAAATAATTGCGTATTCGCGAACGCAGAGATAAAATTTTCTTGAGGTGAAAGAGATGACGCTAAGAGAGCTGCGAAAACAAAAGAAACTGACACAAGCCGAGTGTGCTGAATATGTGGGTATTCCTTTGCGGACTTATCAGAATTATGAAACCGATGAAAAAAAGCGCTCAAGCTTAAAATATGATTTTATGATGCTGAAACTGGAGCAGTATGGTGTTGTCGACGAAGCGCACGGCATTTTAAGCATTCAAAGCATTAAACGCATCTGCAACGAAGTATTCGCGGATTATGATGTAGAATATTGCTACCTCTTCGGTTCTTACGCAAAAGGGAAAGCTACCGAGGAAAGTGATGTCGACCTTCTCGTTTCTACTTCTGTTACAGGCATGCGTTTTTATGAAATTGTAGAAGCTCTCCGCGAAGGTTTAAAGAAGAAAGTTGATCTGCTGAATGTAGAACAGCTTAAAGATAACTTAGAGCTACTCAACGAGATATTGAAGGATGGAATAAAAGTTTATGGATAACAAAAAAGATGATCGATATTACATCCGGAAGATAATCACAGATCTAGAGGCGATTGAATAGAGCGTTCATTTTTATCTGAAAATAATGATCCTTGGGTTGAAAAAAATTCTCGCCTGCCTTTTTAGCGCCTGCTGCCTCTTGCAGGCGCTGCTTGAGCTGGCCGGGCTGCTAGGTCTGCTTCCTCCAGATTTTTTGAGCTTTGAGAGCTTCAGCGCAGCGCAGGCGATGTGGCTGCTCTTTTTGACCTTGCTTCTGGGCTTTTTACTGTTTAGCTGCTTAGAGAAAAAGACTGAGACTGTCTGCTCTGGTCGCCACTCAGGCGAAACGGGCGAAGCGTGTGATACAGGCAAAGGAGATGCTGTGGCAGCCTCTTTTCGCCTGGCTCTGACCTCCGCTTCACTTTATTTGTTTTTCTTTGCGCTGCGCCGTGGCGATCCTTTTATCCAACTTGGGGTCTTTTTGCTGGCGCTTTACATCTTTTCGCTCAGCCGCCGTGTCGTATCTTCGGACATACCTGCTGAGCAGGGCTGCGAACATGCCAATCACGAGGATAAAGAAGGGAAAGATGAGGCGCATGTAAAAGACTGCGGCGAGACGCAAGTTGATGTGAAGGCCATTGCTGGAATGTTTCCTAAATGGCTGTCGCGGCTCGAGCTGATACAGCTTTTCCCCCTGGGGCTGGCGCTGACGACAGCGGTCCATTTCTTCCTGCTCCTACTTTTACCGGGCGGGGCCTGGAGACTGGAGCCGGAACAAGTCGAGGCCTGGGGCAGCTTTCTGCTGGTGCTTCTGCCTGCGGTGCTGGCGGGAGGGGCGGTGTTTCTGTTTGTCCGCTTAAAGCGTGATTACAGCCTGTTGGGTCACTCTGAGATGGAGGCCAGCCCGATGGCTGCTTCCCGCATCAGCTCCAGATGGCTGCTTTTGCCGCTTGCGCTCCTGCATATCGGTGTTCTCAGCCGCATCCTCGTTCTGCGGGTGCAAAATTTTAATACGCCCAACTTCGATTTTGGCCTTTTTGTGCAGATGTTTCACTACATGGACAAAACGGGACTGCCGCTCACCACGCTGGAGCGAAATACCCTGCTCTCGCATTTTCAGGTTCACTTTTCGCCCATCTTTTATCTGCTTCTGCCTTTTTATAAGCTATGGCCCCGGCCGGAGACTTTGCAGATTCTGCAAATCCTCGTGGCGGCTTCTGCGCTTATCCCGGCCTTTTTGATCGTGCGCGAACTGCGCCTGCCTCGGGGCTGGCAGACTGCCCTCTGCGCACTGCTCCTGCTGCACCCGGGCCTTTCGGGCAGCAGTTTGTATGATCTTCATGAGAACTGCTTTCTTGCGCCCCTGATTCTCTGGCTGCTCTGGGCGGCGCTGCGTCGCAAATGGGGCGCTTTCAGCGTTTTTGCACTGCTGCTCCTGGGTGTTAAGGAGGATGCCTTCATTTATCTGTTTTCTGTAGGGCTCTGGCTTCTTTGCGGCGGAATTCAGGGTGCTGGTGCAGAGCGTCGTGCCGGGCTTTTCAGTATGCTGGCCGCCCTCGTCTATTTTGCCGCCGTCAGCGCCTGGCTGAGTCGGGGCGGTGAGGGGGTCATGCTCTATCGATTTGAGAATATTCAGGCTCTGCCCGACTGGGGCCTCCTGGGTTACGCCCTGACAGCATTCAGCCTGCCCGGCTGGATTTTAGAGCAGCTTTTTATGCCGGATAAGCTCCTTTATCTGCTCAAAATGCTGCTGCCCTTCGGCCTTTTGCCCCTCTTTTCCAGGCGTCTGCGCCATGGTTTTCTGCTCTTGCCTTTTGTGCTGATTAACCTGCTCTCCAACTGGATCTACCAGTACGATCTGAATTTTCAGTATCATTACGGCACGACGGTGCTGCTCTTTTTTGTGTCGGCCGTGGTGCTTTGGGAGTGTCAAACAACCCGGCGGTCAGACCTTCAGGCCGCTTGCGGAAGTGAGCACAAGTTTTTGAAAAACATCGTCCGACCTGCCAAAGATTTCGGCTCGCCCGCTCGGAGCAAAGTTAGCGAGCATGAGAGTGTGTGCAGCTGTTCCACACTAGACTGTGTCTCGCCCGCCTGCGCCGGGGGCGGAGCAGACACCGTTTACCGTACGAGCTGCCCCGACCCGGCCAGACGCCTTATTGCTGCCCTACTGGCTTTCGCTCTGCTCTCAGCGTCGGCGCTGACTTTGCCGGAGTGGAGCTGGCGACTGCGGAGCGAACTGGCGGAGGCTTCGCTGGATCAGTTCAGCCCGGATGTGCACGAAGCCCTCGCCGCGATTCCCGAAAGCGACTGCGTGTATACCACCGGCTTCTTCGCTGCAGCCCTGGCAGCTCGCCCCTTTATTTTTGAGGTTGGACCCGGCTCGTCTTACCCCATCGACGCGTCAGACCCTGTCTGTCAGCCGGACGTGATCGTTCTCGACGAGCGCTATCCGGAAGAAATCGACGCGATGGCTGAACAAATCGCCGACTGGGAGGCGGAGGATTTCGTGACGAGCTACCGCAAAGTGGGCGTGCTGAGAATTTTGAAAAAAGTTCAAACAGGTTCAAAGTCCGGGGCGAAATGAGCCTCTATGAAGCAAGTTTTCGCGACCGAAGTCAAATCTACTGAATGAAGCCAAATCCCGTGAAGGGAGCGATATTCCATCAACAGAGCTCAGTCCAAAGGTCCTTAAAGAGGATCGCAAAAGTGACAAATAAGTCCTGAAATGCTAACCTTATCGAATCCGATAAGAACGATGAAGCAGGAGGCGACAGCGTATGCCCGATAGCTCGAACTTGAATCAAGACAAACAAGAGGGCCTCGTACCGGATCAGGAGGGGCTGGGCGGAAAGTCGGCCAGCTTTGTGCCGGAAAAGTCCAATCACGCCATCGATATGACGACGGGCAACAGCTACAGCCTGCTGCTCCGCTTTTCGCTGCCTCTGCTCCTGGGCAATATCTTTCAGCAGCTCTACAATACGGTCGATAGCATGGTGGTGGGCAATATGGTGGGAAAAACGGCGCTCGCCGCGGTGGGCGCGGGCTTTCCCTTTCTCATGGCCATGGTGTCGTTTTTCATGGGTCTTGGCATTGCCTCGACGGTGCTGATTTCGCAGGCTTTTGGCGCGCGTGATCTGGATGGCATCAACAGGATCATGAACACCATCTATCTGATTTCCGGCGTGATTATTCTGCCCCTGACCTTTTTGGGGATTTTCTTTGCCCGGCCGGTATTACAGCTGATGAATGTGGCGGACGATGGCACGCTGGAGCTGGCGGTGCCCTACCTCTGCATCCTTTTCGGAGGCATTTTCGCCACCATGGGCTATAACCTGAATTCCGGCTGCCTGCAGGGTCTGGGCGACAGCGTCACTTCGCTGAAACTCCTGATTCTTTCTACGGTGATTAACATCGTTCTGGATGTGACTTTTGTCCTCTTCGGCTGGGGGGTCGTCGGCGTCGCGCTGGCCACCGTGTTGGCGCAGATGATCTCCTGGATCATGGGCCTCATCTACATCAACTCGCACTACGAGTTTATGCACATCAACCTCCTGAAACTGAGCTTTGACCGCAGCATTTTTAAAAAGACCCTCCGCCTGGGCCTGCCCTCAGCTCTGCAGGGAGTGCTCTTTTCACTCGGCTCCATGGCCCTCTATTCCCTGGTGAACAGTTATGGACAGGATTTTATGGCGGGCTTTACGGGAGCCAATAAAATTGACACCCTGATTTTCTTTCCCGCGCAGAGCTTTTCCAGCGCAACCACCACGTTCACGGGTCAGAACGTCGGGGCGAGAAGGCTCGACCGTGTGCGCCAGGGGCTGATTTCCAGTCTGGTGATTTCCGTCGGCTGTTCGATTGTCATTCCGCTGCTGCTCTATATCATCGCCCCCTGGGCCATGCGCCTTTTTTCGCCCGACCCGGCGGTCATCGCTTCCGGCGTGGTCTACCTGCGAACTGTGCTGCCTTTCTATCCGGCGCTTTCGACGCTCTTTACCTTTAATGGTCTCTTGCGCGGCGTCGGCTTCATGCACGTGCCGCTGCTGGCCACCATGGTTTCGATGATTGTCGCGCGCGTGCCTTCCGCCTACCTTCTCGCCGCAAATTTTGGCAGGGACAGCATTTTTTACTCCTACGGCATCGGCTGGATTGCCGGTTCCGTCCTCGTCGTGCTCTATTATTTCTTCGGCAATTGGCGCAACGTGGTTCTCGAACGTATGGGCGAAGGGGAGAAGGCCATGTGAGGGGTCGCGACCTGTGCGGGATGAGACTTGAGTTGAACCTCCTATAAACTTGTTTTTGAAAATTTTGAAAAAGATGGCCTCCTCTGAGCCGAACGTGAGATGACAGCAAGCTTAGGAAAGGATCTGAACGTGGAAAAAGCTGAAAAAAAAGCAGAGTTTGATAAAACTGCAGAAACCGCAGAAACCGCAGAAGCCGCAAAAGCCGCAGAAGTTTCTGCGAAAAGTGAAGCGCAAAAAGACAAAAAAAACGAACTCAAAGCCGAGCCGCAGAACGGCAAAGAGTCCGAACCCCAAAAAGAAGTGCAGAACGGCAAAGAGTCCGAATCCAAAGCGGGGCTAAATCCCGCTGCGGAGCCGCAGGTCAAAGCGCAGCCGCAGAACGGCAAAGAGACTGAATCCCAAAAAGAAGCTCAGAACGGCAAAAAGAAAGCAGACAAGCGGATCACCCTGATTCACCGCCTGGGCGTGGTCTTCATTGTGCTGGGTCTGCTCGGCCTGATGCTGCCGCTGGTGAACAACACCCTGCTGCGGATGAACAGCCGGATCAACCTCCACAATATCAGCGCGGAGGATATGGAAAGAAATTTTGAAAAGGCCGAGTATTTTCCCATCGAAAAGATCGAAGAGATTGGCTATGTCAATTTCTGGCCGCTTCTGGGCAAATCCCATGACGACCATATTATCGGCGAGCTTGTCGTGCCTTCGGTGGGCATCGATATGCCCATTTACAGCAGCTCTTCCAACGAAAATCTGCTCGCCGGAGCGGGCCTGCTTTTCCCCAACCGCCGCATGGGTGTGGGCAATTATACTCTGGCGGGGCACCGCGCCAGCGGCAAGAATATCCTCATGCACAACCTCATGGATGTGGAGATAGGGAAAACCATTTATGTCACGAACAAGCGTGTGATTTATGCCTACAAAGTTGTGAGCACCGTGCAGAAAAACACCGATGCCGTCGAGATGCTTGACGACTCCCAGACCGAAAAATATGAGAACAGCCCCATCGTCAGCCTCATGACCTGCTATAACGGGCAGGGAAATTCGCGCTGGTTTGTCATCGGCAAGATTGCGGGCTTTATGCCTTATTCGCCGGAAGCTCTGGAAAAAGAGTACGAAGGGGAGGGAACCTCCTTTTTGCACTGAGGCCCAGCTTGTCTTTTTTCACAGAGACACGCCTCTTTTCTTATGGTTGATCTGCTATAATGACAACTGTTAAAATTGAGTGATGCCATGATGGATCCATGAAAAGCGTTTGCGCGGCCTGAGCCTGAGCTCTGATTCCTTCGCAAGCGCTTATGCGAAAGATTTTTTGAAATACGTCCGGATGAAAAATCCGTGCAGGCTGCGTGACGGGAGGAGTAAAGCGGATGGCAAAACAAGCTTTTACAGAAATTCTTGAGGCCGAAAACGAGGCGGAACGCATTCTTGCCGAGGCCAGAGAGAAAGCGGCTGTCCTGCTGGAGACCCACGAGGCTGAGCAGGAAAAATGCCGTCAGGAGCAGCGCATGGCGCTCCTGGCTGAAACTTCACGCATTCGCCGCGAAGCGGAAGAACAGGCTGAGAAAGAGGCTCAGCCCTTACTGGCCGAGGCTCAGGCTGAGGCCGATAAACTCGGCGCATTGCCCCGGGATCGTTTTGAGGCCGCTGTGGATATGGTCGTTCAAACGCTCACCGGCAGCGCGAAAACCGGCAGGGAGTAGTTTATGGCCATAGTGCAGATGTCTCGATTCAAACTGGTGGCCTTTCAGTCAGAACGCAGCCAAGTGCTGAGACGGCTGCAGGCCATGGCTGATGTGCACCTCGCACCCTTTGAGGATTTTGAGGAGACTGAGGCGGAAAGAGCAGACGCCATACAAGTGGCGGCCCTGCAAACTTCTGGTCAGGCCAGTGAACCGCAGGTTCAGAACCTGACCGAAGGTGCCGGGATGGTCGCTCGCCAGGATGCAAGCTTACAGGCCAAAGAGGCGCAGCCGACGGATAGCCCGACACAGGCCGGGGATCACGAAGCTGCGACGGCCGCTCCCTGGCAACAGCCTGTAAGTGATGAAGACCTCGATCAGGTCGCTTTTTTCACTGAGAAAATCCGTCGTCTGGAGGCGGCCATCAAGACCCTTGAGGCGTTGAAGCCCCCACAGGGGATGCTGGCTGGTTTAAATAATGCCCTGCCGGTCATCTCCTATGAGGAAGCCCTGGCCAAACTCGAGGAGACTCCGGTTGACGACCTTTGCGATGAACTGCGGCAGATCACGGATGAGATGGCGCGGATTAAAGAAAGAAAAACCTATCTTGTCGCGCGCAAGGCAGAACTTCGCCGCTTTCATCGTCTGGATATGCCCTTCTCCGATCTTGTTCAGCTAAAGGAGGTGCGCACCTGTCTCGGCAGCCTGCCGCTTCGCTGGGAAGAAGATTTAGAGGCGGCTCTGGCCCCGCTGGAGCTGGTCCATGTGGAGCGCCTGGACAAAGACGAAAAAAACGCCACGCTCCTGCTTTTTTACCACAAGTCCGTGGCGGAACAGGTGGAGGCCGCTCTGCGTGAGCATGCTTTCAGCGAAGAGCAGTTGCAGCTGAACACCCTGCCAGAAGAGGGGATTCGCCGCGCCGACGAGAAACTGCAGGAGCTGGACACCCAGCTTGCAGAGCGGGAAAACGCCCTGCAGACTTTTTCCGACCTCCATCTTGAGGAGCTGAAAATAGCGGCGGAAAGCCTGAAAAACGAGCGTGTTCAGGCTGAATCGCGGGAAAACCTGCGGCGCAGTTCACGGCTCTTTTTCCTCGAAGGTTACGTGCCCAGCGAAAAAGAGGCGCTTTTGCGTGAACAGCTTTCTGCGGCGCTGCAGCAGCCCTATGAACTTCAGCTTGAAGCGGTCTCCCGTCGGGACGAAACGGCTGACAAGGTTCCCGTGCTGCTGCGCAATAACGCTCTGGTTTCGCCTTTTGAAAGTATTGTCAACACCTACTCTCTGCCCCATTACAATGAGCTCGATCCCACGGGCGTGACCATGCCCTGGTACAGTCTCTGTTTCGGCCTGATGCTGGGCGATCTGGGCTACGGTCTGGTCATGTTTATTCTTGCCACACTCGGCCTTCACCTCTTTAAGATGAAGCCGTCCACACGGCAGACGCTGCGCTTTTTCCAGATTCTTTCCGTGCCGACCATGCTCTCGGGCCTGGCTTTCGGCAGCTTTTTTGCCCTTTCTTTCCCGTCCCTTATTTCGCCCGGGGAGCAGAGCATGGAAATGCTCGTCTTTTCCATGGCCTTCGGCATCGTCATGCTTTTCTTTGCCCTCGGCATAAAGGGTGTGATGGAGATTCGCGACGGGGACCCCATGGGTGCGGTCTACGATGTCCTGAGCTGGTATCTGATTGTGGGCGGAGCGCTGGTTCTGCTGGTCGGTTCTCAGCTCGGCTTCCTGAGCCCTGCAGGGCAGAACATCGTCAAGTGGGCCATGATTGTGGGGGCCCTGCTTGTGGTTTTGTTTTCGGCGCGCGACAGCGCGGGTCTGGGCGGCCGCATTGGCTGGGGGCTTTACAACCTCTATGGAGCGACCTCCTGGATTGGCGATCTGGTCTCCTATACGCGTATTGCCGCTCTGGTGATGTCCGGCGGCTTTATTGGTTATGCGGTCAACCTCATCGGGGGCATGCTCTTTGAAGGCAGCATCCCGGGCAAGGTCGGCGCACTATTGGTCTTCTTCATTTTCCACGCCTTCAATATTTTTCTCTCGGGGCTATCGGCTTATGTCCACAGCCTGCGTCTGATTTATGTGGAATTTTACGGCAAGTTTTACGAAGGCGGCGGCTTGCCCTTTAAACGGTATCGGGCGGACGCGCAATACTACGAAGTCCGCTAGAGCATAGGAGGAATTAGAATGTTTTTGGAAGCCTTTTCATTTGCGAACAACGGCGGCCTGGTTATGGGGCTTTTGGGGGCGTCTCTCGCAGCGCTTTTGCCCGGTATCGGCTCGGCGAAATCCGTCGGCATGTGCGGTGAGTCCTGCGCGGCCCTCATGATTGATGAGCCTCAGAAATTTGCCCGTTCCCTGATCCTTCAGCTGCTCCCGGGCACCCAGGGTCTCTATGGTTTCATTATCGGCATTCTCTCGCTGCGCAAACTAAGTATGGACATGAGCCTGCAGAGCGGTCTCGGCATTTTAATGGCCTGCCTGCCCATGGCTTTTGTCGGTCTTTTCTCAGCTTACTATCAGGCCCGCGTTTCCCTCGCCGGCATCAATATCCTGACCAAAAATGAGTCGCAGTCGACCAAGGGCATTATCTTTGCCGTTATGGTCGAAACCTACGCGATCCTCTCTCTGGTTATCTCCCTGATGCTGCTCAACGCCGTTCAATAAGAGCGGATGGAGGGCGGACGATGTCGAATCTTACGAAAATAAGTCAAAAGATCCTGGACGACGCCCAAGCGCAGGCTGAGAATTTGCTTGCTGAGGCAAGGGCCAAGCTGGATGGCCTTTTGGAGGCTGAGCAGAAGGCCGCCGCTGCGGAGGCTGAGGAACAGCTGAAAAAGGAACGTGATAACGCCGTGGTTTTGCGGGAACACCGTCTGGCGCATGCCAGGCTGGAAGCCCGTGATAAGCTGCTGAGCGCCCGCCAGAATCTCATCGGACAGGTGCTTTCTGCAGCAGAAACGCGACTTAAAGCTCTGCCGGACGAAGAACTCAGCAGGCTGATTGCCGAGGCTCTGGCTCTTAAGCCGCTCGCGCCGGGCGATCAGCTGCTCATCCCGCCGGGTGCAAAAGTGCAGCTGCCCGCCGGGGTAAAAGCCGAGGAAGATCCTTCTCTCTGCGCAGGTTTTTCCCTGCACCGGGCTAACGGGGTCATCGAGAAGCATGATTATTGCGAACTCTTGCGCGATCAGCGCGAAGTTCTGGAAAGTCAGTTGCTTGAATTTCTAACGGGGGCCGGATCATGAGCTCTGTGGGAGCCGCCAGGGGCAGAGATTATAAGAGCCGCGAGGATTACATTTATGCTTCCTCGCGCATTCGCGTGGCGGAAAAACGCCTGCTGACCCCGCAGCAGCTGCAGCAGCTTTTTGCAGCCACAGACTATGAGGAAGCTTTGCGCCTTTTCCGTGAAACGCCCTATGGGGTGAATCTGAGCCGTGCCCCGGAAGAGCTTTCCTATGAAGAAGTCCTCCATGAGGAAAGTGCACGCCTCAGCCGCGAACTGGCTGAAGCGGCACCGGGAAGTCCTCTGCTCGAGCTTTTTACCCTTGAAGATGAGTTTCATAACCTGAAAATTCTCCTGAAACAGCAGGTGCTGGGCAAAGATTTTTCGCAGCTGCTGATGGAGGTTCCGGGTCAGAATCTGCTCTATCTCCGCAAACTTGCGGAGCAGCCCGAGCGCAATCCCCGTGAAAGTCTCCAGGAAAAGGCTCTGAGCGAAGCGCTGGAAGAACTCACCAATACGTCGGATCTGCAGCGCGGGGAATTTGTTCTCGACCGCGCTCTTTATGCCGCAGAGCTGGAGCTGGCGCGGCAGCTGGAGTCGCCTCTTATCGAGAACTGGGTGCGCACGCGCGTTGATCTGCAGAATCTCGGAACGGCGCTGCGCCTGCGTGTCAGCGGAGGATCGGCAGAACGTTTTGCCCTGGCTTTTATTCCGGGGGGTGAGCTGGCGAAGGCCACGCTTTCTCGCCTGGTTTCTGAGCTGAGGGACGAAGAGCTTGGGGGTGAAAGCTTTACCCGCAAGCTGCCTTTCCGTGAACCTCTGCTCTCTGCCGTGGTGTCGGCTCTGGCCGGGCGAGATCCCGCCAAACTGGAAAAAGCCCGGGACGAGGCCACGCTGCGTGCGGCGCGCGAGGCTCTTAAGGTCACCTATGGGCCGGAAGTGCTGTTTGGCTATGCGCTCTGCCGCCAGATGGAAATTTTGAACCTGCGGATCCTGCTGGTTTCGCTGCAGAGCGGCGGCAAAGCAGAGGTCCGGGAAAATCGGCTGAGAGTGGCCGGTCGCTGAGCCTGAGGAGGGAGAAAGATGACAAAAAGTCTCAAAGTTGCTGTAGTTGGCGACCGCGAATCCGTCCTTGGCTTCCGTGCCCTTGGCCTGGAAGTCGCCACGCCCAAAACGCCGGATGAGGCGCGCAACGCGGTGGATCGGCTGGCACGTGAGGGCAGCGCCGTGATTTTTCTCACGGAGCGGCTGGCGGAGCAAATCCCGGAAACCGTCGAGCGCTATATCGGCGAAATTACCCCGGCGATTATTTTGATTCCTGACCGCGGCGGCAGCCTGGGACTTGGCCGGGCGGCTATCAGCAAACGTGTGGAAAAGGCCGTAGGCCGCAATATCCTGGATTAACGGTCGAGAAAGCGAGGAAAGCATTGAAACAGGGAACGATTACCAAAGTCTCCGGACCGCTTGTGGAAGCGATCGGCATGGAGGAAGCCAATATCAACGACGTCGTGGAAGTTTCGGCCAATCGGCTCGTGGGCGAGATCATTGAGATGCGCGAGGGCAAAGCCTCCATTCAGGTCTATGAAGAAACGACCGGAATTGGCCCGGGCGAAGCTGTAGTTTCCACCGGTTCGCCGCTCTCCGTCGAACTGGGGCCGGGCTTGATCGGCAATATTTACGACGGTATCCTGCGCCCTCTGGAAAAACTCGCGGACCTCTCCGGAGCCTTCCTCGCCAAGGGCGTGACGGCCCCTGCTCTGAACCGTGAAAAGCGCTGGGCTTTTAAGGCCGTGGCGAAAGTCGGCGACACCCTGGAGCCGGGCGATGTGCTGGGGACCGTTCAGGAGACGGACCTCATTGAATTGAAGATCCTGGTTCCCGTGGGGGTCAGCGGCCCGGTCGAAAAGATTGCCGACTGCGAGGCGACGGTGGAAGAGCCGATTGCCGTTGTGGGCGGGCACGAAGTCACCATGATGCAGCGCTGGCCGGTGCGCCGCAGCCGCCCCTACCGCTATAAGCTTGACCCGAAAGAACCTCTGGTCACGGGTCAGCGTGTCATTGATACCTTTTTCCCGGTGGCTCAGGGCGGAACCGCCGCCATACCTGGGCCTTTCGGTTCCGGTAAGACGGTTATCCAGCATCAGCTGGCCAAATGGGCCGATGCCGACGTCATCGTTTACATTGGCTGCGGCGAGCGCGGCAACGAGATGACGGACGTGCTCATGGAATTTCCGGACATCATCGACCCGAAGAGCGGCAAGTCTCTGATGCACAAGGTGGTGCTCATTGCCAACACCTCCAATATGCCGGTGGCCGCGCGTGAAGCTTCCATTTATACAGGTGTCACGATTGCTGAATACTATCGCGATATGGGCTATTCCGTCGCTCTGATGGCCGACTCCACCTCCCGCTGGGCTGAGGCTCTGCGCGAAATGAGCGGCCGCCTGGAGGAAATGCCCGGTGACGAAGGTTATCCCGCTTACCTGGGTTCTCGTGTCGCCGACTTTTACGAGCGTTCGGGCAAGGTGCGCTGCCTCGGCTCCGACGAGCGACTGGGCAGTCTTTCCATTATCGGCGCGGTCTCGCCTCCGGGCGGCGACCTTTCTGAACCGGTCACCCAGTCCACACTGCGTATCGTCAAAGTTTTCTGGGGTCTTGACTACGCCCTCTCCTATGCCCGTCACTTCCCGGCTATTAACTGGCTGAACTCCTATTCGCTTTACCAGGACAAGATGGATCGCGCCTTCGATGAGCGTCTGGACGGCTTTTCCGACCTGCGCAAAGAGGCCATGGCGCTGCTCCAGGATGAGCAGAACCTGCAGGAAATTGTGCGCCTCGTGGGTCAGGACACCCTCTCCGAAGCAGATCAGCTCAAGCTGTTTACGACGAAGTCCCTGCGCGAGGACTTCCTCCAGCAGAATGCTTTCGACGAGGTCGACACCTACTGTTCACCGGCCAAGCAAAAGGCCATGCTCGGAGTGATCCTGCTCTTTTATCACGAGGCCGGGCTTGCCCTGGAAAAGGGCGTCTATCTCCGCGAAATCACCGCCCTGCAGCTGACCAATCAAATCTCGCGGATGCGTTTTATTCCCGAAGCCGAACTCGAGCGCATTACAGCGCTGCAGGAGGACATTAAATCGGCCTTCCGCGAGCTGAGAGCGGCGCGTGAAGAAGACGCGGAGAGCGGCCGCTGATCGAGGAGGAGAAAAATGCTGAAAGAATATCAAACCGTTAAAGAAATCTCCGGCCCTCTGATGCTGGTCACCGAGGTTGAGGGAGTTAAATACGAAGAACTGGTCGATATCCGCCTGCAGAACGGTGAGCAGCGCCGCGGCAAAGTGCTGGAAGTGGGCGATGGTTTTGCTCTGGTTCAGCTTTTTGAAGGCTCGGCTGGCATCAACCTGCCGGAGACGAGTGTGCGCTTTCTGGGCAAGCCGCTGGAACTCGGTGTTTCCGAGGATATGATCGGGCGTATTTTTGACGGCATGGGCGAGCCGATCGATGATGGTCCCCGCCTCATCGCGGAGGAGCGCCGGGACATCAATGGTCTGCCCATCAACCCCTACGCCCGCGACTACCCCTCTGAATTCATTCAAACCGGGGTTTCCGTCATCGACGGCCTGAATACGCTGGTCCGCGGCCAGAAACTGCCGATTTTCTCCGGCAACGGTCTGCCGCACAACCAGCTCGCTGCACAGATTGCCCGCCAGGCCACCGTGCCGGGCAGCCGCGAAAAATTCGCCGTCGTCTTTGCGGCCATGGGCATCACCTTTGAAGAATCACAGTTCTTCATGAATGACTTCCGTGAATCCGGGGCCATCGACCGCGCCGTGCTCTTTATCAACCTGGCGAACGACCCGACGATCGAGCGCATTTCCACCCCGCGCATGGCTCTGACCGCAGCCGAGTATCTGGCTTTTGAGAAGAACATGCACGTCCTCGTCATCATGACGGATATGACCAACTATGCGGACGCCCTGCGTGAAGTTTCGGCGGCCCGCAAAGAAGTGCCGGGACGCCGCGGCTATCCGGGCTACCTCTACACCGACCTCTCGCAGATTTACGAGCGCGCCGGACGTATTAAAGGCCGCGAGGGAAGTATTACGCAGATTCCCATCCTGACCATGCCGGAAAACGATATCACCCACCCCATCCCGGACCTCACCGGCTACATTACCGAAGGGCAGATCATCCTTTCGGGGGATATCTTCAATAAGGGCATTCAGCCGCCCATCAACGCTCTGCCCTCGCTTTCCCGCCTTAAAGATAAGGGGATCGGTGAAGGCAAGACCCGCAAAGATCACGCGGCGACCATGAACCAGATTTACGCCGCTGTGGCCCGCGGACGCGAAGCCAAGGAGCTGGCCACGATTCTGGGCGAGTCGGCCCTCTCCGATACCGATCTGGCCTTTGCCCGTTTCTCGGATGAGTTTGACGAGCGCTATGTGAACCAGGGCTTCAGCACCAACCGCAGCATAGCGGAGACGCTGGATCTGGGCTGGTCCCTGCTCCGTATGCTGCCCCGCGCCGAACTGAAGCGCATCAGCGACAAGCTGCTCGACGAGTACTTTCCCGAGGCGTAAGGTAAGCTGAGCGCAGACGACACGGAGGCCCGGGCTCACCCGAGCTTTACGGAGCGCAGGCAGCCCTGGACTGTGTTCCTGGCCTGAACTGCGGCCAGGACAGTGTCAGCAGGCGGCCAGGACAGCTGCAGCAGAAAGAAGAGGCTTATGGCACGACTAAAAGTTAATCCCACCCGCATGGTGCTTTCCATGCTCAAACGCCGTCTGGAGACGGCGAGGCGCGGCCATAAACTGCTCAAAGATAAGCAGGATGAGCTGATGCGTCAGTTTATTAACCGCATCCGCCTCAACCAGAAACTGCGTGAGGAGGTCGAAGCAGAGCTGGCGGAGAGTTTCCGCGACTTTATGCTGGCCTCTGCGGTCATGCAGCCTGAACGCCTGGAGCAGGCGGTGGCCTACAGCAAGGTGGATATCCGCGCCAAGCTCAAAGTGGTCAACTGCATGAGCGTGCGCATTCCAGAGCTGGAATTTGTGCGTCTCCCCAGTCGGCTGGGCGTCGGGGAGGAAGCATCGGAGCATATTGAACTCACGGAGGAAGGTCTCCCTGCAGCGTCCGGCGAGATGGCCGGGACTTCCGGGACAGCCCGGACTGCCGGAACGCCCCAGGCTGCTAAAGCTGCCGGGACGGCCACTGAGAAAACCGGGGACGAGGCTGAGCAGCTCCAGCCCCTGCAGCAAGTCGAATTTTCCTATGGCTATGCCCAGACCACGGCTGACCTCGACGCGGCGATTGCCCGCCTGGATCGCACTTTAGACCGCCTGCTGGAACTGGCTGAGGTGGAAAAGTCCTGTCAGCTCATGGCCGATGCCATTGAGAGCACGCGCCGCCGGGTTAATGCCCTGGAGTATCGCACCATCCCGGATCTCGAAGAAACCATTAAATTTATCCGCATGAAACTTGACGAAAATGAACGCAGTACCATCACCCGTTTGATGAAGGTGAAAGAGATGATCTCCGACGACAACGAGAGCAAGGTGTCGTAACCGGGCTGCGTATGAAGATTGTTATTGGAGGTTGTGGCAAAATTGGGCGGGTGCTCTGCCGTGATCTGCTCCTTGAGGGGCATGAAATCATGGTCATTGACCTGCACCGTGACGTCGTCGAGAGTATGATCGACGACTTTGATGTGACCGGCATTACGGGGAGCATTAACTCTTACGACGTCCTCATGGAGGCGGGCTGCAATACGGCCAATGTTTTTATTGCGACGACGGGCAGCGATGAGCGCAATGTGATTGGCGCGATTATCGCGAAGAAATTGGGCTGTGAATATACGATTGCCCGGGTTCGCGACCCCTCTTACGGCATTCATCTGAGTTTTACCCGCGATATTCTTGGGGTTTCGCGTCTGCTGAATCCCGAGCTGGAGACGGCCCGCAGCCTTATTGAGCTGCTGCAATTTCCCGCGGCCTATGGCGTGGAGCGCTTTGTCAACGGCCATGTGGCCATGCTGGAAGTCAAACTGGGCGGAGACTCGCAGCTTGTCGGCAAAAATATGATCGCCTTCCGCGAGCACTTTCCCGGGCTTATTGTCTGCGGCGTATCCCGCGGTGACGAGGCCTTTATTCCTGGCGGTACCTTTATTCTGCAAAAGGACGACCGCCTGCTGGTGACGGGCGAACGCCGCAATCTCCTGAGCCTATATGCTGAACTTGGAACCTATACCGGAAAAATCCGCAGCCTGCTCCTGATCGGCGGGGGTCGCATTACCCACTATATTCTGCGCAATCTGAACCTCAAGCGCATGAAAACCACGGTGATCGAGCACAAAGAAGCGGTGGCCGATGAAATTGCCGGCCATTTCCCCGAAGTGCGGGTGATTGTGGGCGATGGGACCGACTACGAGACCCTCGATGAAGTCGGCTTTGAGCAGGTCGATGCCGTGGCGGCTCTGACGGGCGTCGATGAAGAAAACGTCATGATCGGCATGTATGCGGCCAGTAAAAAGATTCCCCGCATTTTTACCAAGATGAATCGTACAGAGATGCTGAGCATTCTCGATAATGCCGGGCTGCAGAGTATCCTCACGCCTAAACGTATCGCTGCTGATAACGTCATCCGCGTCATTCGCGCTCTGCAGAATTCGGAAGGCTCCAATGTTGAAAAACTCTACCGCCTGCTCAACAACCAGATTGAGGCGCTGGAGTTCCGCGTGGCGCCGGATAGCAGCGTCATCAATATCCCCCTGGTGGAGCTGCAACTGAAAGAGGGGATCCTCATTGCCTTTATCTACCGCAAGGGGCAGTTTATCTTTCCCCGCGGCGGCGACTGTATTCTTCCGGGAGATCGCATCGTCATTGTGAGCAAGGCGATGAATTTTGAAGACCTTGACCAGATCCTCCTCGATCAGGCCGAACCGCGGAAGAGTGAAAAGGCTCTGACGCCTGCTGAAGCACAGAAAAAACAGGACGTATTCAGCCTGAACGGTGGGGACGATCTTCCCTCGATGACGGGCAGCGGGGGACGCGAAAGGATGTCGGCGGATATTCCCAGCACTCCGGCAGAAGCTAGGATAGAAGGTAATACAGCGAAAAGCCCGTCCGGAGAGCAAGAGTCATGAATTTTCGCATGCACCGCTATATCCTGGGAAGGCTTAGTGAAGTTTTCGCGGGACTGCTGCTTTTGCCCCTGCTGGTCGCCCTGCTTTACCGTGAGGGGCGGACGATCGTCTTTCCTTATTTGATCACAGGCCTGATTTCGCTGGTCTGCGGAGTTTTTCTGAGCAGGAAAAAACCGCCTAAACGCAAGCTCTACCGACGCGATGGTTTGATTATTGTGGCCGTCGCCTGGATATTTTTCGCCTTGATGGGAGCGCTGCCCCTGCTCATGACGCACGAGGTCGCCAGCCTGATCGACGGCTTTTTCGAGATGGCTTCGGGCTTCACCACCACCGGCTCGACCATTTTTACCGATGTCGAATTGCTCTCTCGCGCAACCCTCTTCTGGCGCAGCCTGGCGCACCTCGTCGGGGGCATGGGCGTGCTGGTTTTTGCCCTGGCCATTATTCCCGGAATCGGGGCGGAATCCACTCAGCTTATGAAGGCCGAAGTGCCCGGACCTACTTTCGGCAAGATCAAGAGCAGCACACGTGAGAGTGCGCGGGTTCTCTACCTGATTTATCTGGGGATGACGGCCATTCTGGTGCTCCTGCTGCTCTTTGGCGGCATGGATCTTTTCGATGCTCTCATCCATGCCTTCGGCGCGGCCGGTACGGGTGGTTTCTCCAATAAAAACCTGAGCGTCGGAGCCTTTCACAGTTCCTATATTGAGATCGTGCTGGCTCTGGGCATGCTCGCCTTTGGCATCAACTTCAACCTCTATTATTATTTTCTTCTGACCAAAGGTAAAAAATGGCCCCGCTCGGAAGAGCTGAACTGGTATCTCGCCATTGTGGCGCTGGCAACGCTGGGCATCGGCGTGAACATTTTGCCGCAGTATCTTCAGCGCGGTGAATCCTGGCCCACTGCCCTTAAAGACAGCTTTTTTAACGTCTCTTCGATCATCACCACGACAGGTTTCGGCACCGTCGACTTTGTCAAGTGGCCGCTCTTCTCGCATATCATTCTGCTGCTTCTCATGTTTTGCGGCGCCTGCGCAGGCTCCACAGGCGGCGGCCTGAAGGTCGCCCGTATCGTCATTGGCAGCAAAACTGCCGTCAACGGAGCGCGCCAATCATGGGATCCCAAGCGCACCCTGCCTCTGCGTTTTGATGGCGAGGTCATGGAACATTCCGCCCTGCGGAAAGTTTTTGCCTATTTTTTTGTTTATATCGGTCTTTTTTTTCTCTTTATGCTCCCGGTCAGTCTGGATTGTGGCAGCTTTGATCTCGCATTTTCTGCTGTGGCCGCAACCTACAACAACATCGGGCCGGGGCTGGCGCTTGTCGGGCCGCGCGGGAATTACGCCTTTTTCAGTCCTTTCAGCAAATTTGTGCTGAGCCTCGCCATGATTACAGGACGTCTTGAGCTTTATCCCATGCTGGCGCTCTGTACTCTGCCCTCAGCAGCTGCGGGAGAGCGGCATCTGCGCCGCGGCCGCTAAGAGTAAAAACCTTGCGAACACAAGATCGACGATCCTGCTGCGACACTGCCTCAGTTTCCACAAAAATCAAGCCTGGGTGAGTTCGTTCCATGGCGGCCACGCCGGTGAAATAAGGGGCTCATTGGACAGGTGCCCCTTCCAGCATTGGACAGATGCCCCTGCCAGAGGGTAAAATAAGCGACGACGTACGAAGAATTTCGGAGGCATCATGCCCTTTTTTAATCATAAAGACAGCCGAAAAGTGCTGCGGCAGAAGGGATTTCATCCCTCTGCAGAGCAGCAGGAACAGCGTGAACCGGCTGCTCAGAAGGATCAAATGGCCCCCTATGAGGAGCCTGAAAGCGAACGTCGAGCCTTAACTTACGAGGCTCCGTCGGTTCCGGTCAATAAAACCAGACGCATTTTACTCGTCGTTTTGCCTCTTGTCGCCATTGCCCTGCTGGGCGTGCTTGTGCTGCTTCTCGTGAATATGCCCAAAGCTCAGCGCACCAGGCTGGAACCCCTGCGCGACCGCCCGGAGGATACGCGCGCCCTGCGCGAGACTGTGCGTCCGCCAAAGGTCGAAGGGTCTGAAAGCCAAAGCATCTCTCCGTCAGATAAGGAAGTCCAGGTCATGCGCTACATGCGCCTGAAAAGTCAGGCTGTGCCCAAAAAGCAGATGGATGCCCTGATTCACACGGCAGCCGGTGTGCGTCCCGGCAAGCTGGGAGATCTGCCTCCGCTTTACATTACGCCCCCGGAACTCCAGCGCAAGACGATCGCTGCAGCAGGGGATAAGGAAAGACTCCAAAGCTCACAGCAGCCGGTTGAACCGGCCATGACATCCGGCGATGGCCTTCCCATCTCGGAGAGTGAGGCCAATGCAGCCCTTCGTGGAGAAGCGGGTGAAGCCGCCAGGCAGGCGGCTCTTGATGCCCTGCAGAACCCAGAGGTGGTCACTCCGGATGAGGTCGAAGCCTCCGGCTTTCAGGCCTCCGGTATGACGGCTTATATCGCTGGCTCGATTGTCAACGTTCGCTCAGAATCCAATCTCAATTCAGAAGTCCTGGCGGAAGTCCATGCCGGTGATGTGGTGACCGAACTCGAAACCAACGGTTCCTGGTCTAAAGTGCGCCTGCAGGATGGCTTTGAGGGCTTTATATTCAGTAATCTGCTGTCCTACAACTATGTTGCCCCGGAAGAACAGAGTCTGCCTGAAGTTCCGGGAGAACTGCCGCCAGATGGTAGCGGCTCGTTTACACCACCTGCCGGAGGGGATTTTCAAGCCTATTCCGGTCGCCTCTGGGCGACGAACTCCGGGGTGAATATCCGCAGCGGTCCGTCGACGGATTCGCCCGTCATCGGCACCATGTTCTACGGCGATTATTGCGATGCTGTGGGTTACTCCGGCGGCTGGTTCCAGATCGCCTGGTATGATGGCGAGCTGGCCTATGTGCACGGGGATTTCCTGACGGAAACGGAAATTGCGTCCGAAGATATCTATCAGGAAATGCAGCACTCCGATGTCTCCTGGGTTGAACCGTCCTACGTGGATCCTTCTACGCTGGCTGGTGGCAACGCCGTGGTGAACACGGCTCTGCAGTATGTTGGCTGCCCCTATGTGTGGGGCGCTGCAGGACCTAATGCTTTCGACTGTTCAGGTTTTACCAGCTATGTCTACGGGCAAATGGGGATCACCCTGTCCCGCACGACCTATACGCAGGTCAACGACGGGATTCCCGTGAACTTCGGCTATCGTGATTACAGCAACCTTGTTCCGGGCGACCTTCTGCTGTTCGCTCAGGGCAGCGACATTTACCATGTGGGCATCTACATCGGCGGCGGTCAGATGGTGCACGCCGGGACTGCTGCAACGGGCGTCATTGTCGACGACCTGAACCTCGAATATTGGGCCTCGCGTCTGGCCTATGTGCGAAGAGTTATCTATTGATGGCCAGCCCTGCCCTCGGGCAGGCGTCATCGCCGCTGCTCACCCAAAAGCCGGACGATGTGCCGGGGCTGTGGTTCGGAAGCTGCGGTGCCTGAGCTGTAGTTCGGAAACCTGAATGACTTCTGAATGACTATGGAAAAATAGGTACAAATGTGCCCGAATAGTTTTTTTCCGCCTCCTATAATGAGGACGGAAAGCGGGGCGGTCATAGATGGAAGGAAACAGCTTGGGTTCACGTTCGAATCGTTATGTCAATAAGGCTCACAGCCGTTCTGCTGGCCGTTCGGGCAGCTCTTCCGCCCGCTCAAAAAAAGGCAGCGGAAAACGCGCTAAAGCTCGTGGCCGGAATGATCAGCTTGTCTTTCGCATTCTCATCGGCGCACTGGTCGTCGCCGCCGCTCTGCTGGCGCTTTCCATCCGTTTTTACAGTAACTCCGGCAAGGCTCAGCTGCCGGATCGCGCCCTTTTGGAGATGGAGGAAAGTGAACGCGAGAAATATCGCGGTCTTATCCCTAAAAATGTGACTTATCGCGGCATTGACCTTGGTGGTATGACGGCCGATGAGGCCCGGCAGAAACTGGAGGAAGAGCAGGCGAAAATCTTTGAGGATTTCCCTCAGAGCACGCTCAGATATGGCAGCGATAAGCAAAAACTCAGCCCCTATGAGCTGGGCTTTCGTCTCGATATCGAAGCTCTGATTAAAGAAGCGGTCGCCCGGGGAGAACAAGCCTCGGGGGTGCCTGTTCAACTTAAAGATCACTTTCGTGTGGATGACGCTGCTTTTGACGAGATGTTCCAGCAGCTCCGGGAAGAGGTTAATCAGAAAGGCAAAGATGCCAGGGCGACTGGCTTTTCAATAGAAACGCTGAAATTCACTTTTGAAAAAGAAAAGGAAGGTCGCCAGCTTAAAGAGGAAGAAGCCAAACCTCTGCTTCGCGACCTTGTGGATAAAAAAGACTGGGGCAGAGAAATCGATTTGCCGATTGAGCTGACGAAGCCGGGCCGTACCGCCGAAGAAATGCAGAAATTGCTGGGGCATGTGGCCGGAGCGGCAACGCCGATTCTGAGCTATTCACCCGCGCGTAACACCAACGTTCAGATAGCGGCAGACCGCCTTGGCGGCCTCATTATTGAGCCTGGGGAATCCATCTCCTACGAAAAGATTGTGGGTCCTTATACCGAAGAAAACGGCTATAAAGAAGCCGGTATTCAGGATATGTATGGCAATGACAGCCTGGGCATTGCCGGGGGGCTCTGCCAGCCCAGCACGACCCTCTACCAGGCGGCTGTGCGCTCGAACCTGGAGATTAAGGTTCACAACTTCCACTCCACCCCGGTGCTCTACTGCCCCATCGGCACAGACGCCATGGTCGCCCCCGGCGCTGATCTGGTCATCCATAACCCTACAGAATATCCCTATGCCATCAGCTCTTATTTTGACGGCTCGCAGCTGGCCTTCGACTTTTATGGCCCGCCGAACCCGGACAATGCCGAAATTGATCTCTATGTCGAAGAGCTGGAAAAATGGGATTCAGATGAAAAGCCCATGGTGACCCGCGATGCCAGCGTGCCCATTGACGAAAGCTCTGAAAAAGTGAAGCCCCGTCAAAATCGTCACGTCAAAGTTTACAAGACCTATACCGTCGACGGACAGGTCGTCAAATCTGAACTCATGTACGATCACATCTACCCCGGTTCCGGCGGCGTCGTGGCCCTTAACCCGAACACCCGTACCGGCGCGGACGGCCAGATTGAAAAACAGTCAGAAACGCAACCTTCTGCCATCGCCCCGGACACGATGTTTCCCAACGGCCTGCCCTATAGCCCTCTCGGCCCGCTCACCCCGGTGCCTGTGCAGCCTAACCCGGGTCCCTGACGCGCTGCTTCGCGGCTCAGATCAGCCTCACTCTGCTGCGCTCTGTTGAAGTCAAGAGGGTAAATTCGATCTGATCTTCAGATGACATTGCGCACCTCATTTTCAACAATATTGAATCGTTTGAACTCAGGTATTGCCGTATCCACAGCATCCTTCAGAGCTTTAAGATTGTTCTGGTTTTAGAAAAAAGTTGAGCCTTTTTTATAGAAGTCCCGGCCGGGACGATTGCTGCCGTGCCAGTCGCTGCCCGCACAGACCGGGAGCGAAAACTGCTCCGCCACTGCCAGCGCAAGGGCGCGGGCTTCGGGCGAGGCCTGGCTGTGAAAGGCTTCGATGCCATCGAGACCGCAGGGCAGCAGCCTTTCTATTTTTTCCCGTAGCAGGGAGTTTTCTTCGCACCAGCCATACTCGTGGGGGTGAGCGATAAACGCCACTCCGCCGGCCTCGTGCACGTGCTGGATGCTCTCGCCGACGCTCTTTCGTTCGCGCGGAATATAGGCGAGGCCGTCCCGACCGAGATAACGCTCAAAAGCCTCGCTCATATCCTGAACGGCCCCGTGCTCTATGAGCCACAGACCCATGTGCACGCGTCCCACTTTGTTTTCGGCCAGGGAGCGAAGCTCTTCCATGCTGATGGCAAAGCCCAGCTCGCGAAGGCGCTCGATCATTTGTCGATTGCGCTTTTCGCGCGAACGGCCAAGCGTCCGCAGGTAAGGACGCAGCTTAAAGGCCGCTTCTTTCTTCCAGAAATAGGCGAGAACATGCACTTCCTGTCCCTCAAATTCGCAGGAGAGTTCGACCCCTGGGAAAAACTCCGGCAGCGAAGAAGGGAAAATCGTATCAAAAGTGGCTGAGTTCACAAGGCTCCGCAGGCGGTCGGGTTCTTGCTGCAGCTTTTCCAGCAGCGCGGCAGCCTGGACAATGCCTTTTGTCGTATCGTGATCGGTGAGGGCAAAGGCGCGCAGCCCTGCACCGATCATCAGTTTGACGATGGTTTGCGGCGTTTCGCTGCCATCGGAAAAGCTGCTGTGCAGATGAAAATCCACACTGCCTTCCCGGGTGAGCTGGTCGATTCTGCAAGCCAGATTTCGGTCGATGCTGCTGGCCGGTTTTTCGCTCATGAAGATGAGTGCCCCCCGCAGCGCTCGCTTAAAATATAGCGCGGGCGATCTTTGCTGCTCTCGTACAGTCGGCCGATATAGATGCCGTGCAGGCCCAGGGCCAGGAGAATCAGGCCGCCGATCAGAAGCTGGAGTAAAATGACTCCGTTAAATGCGCTCAGCGCGCGACCCGATGCGAGCCTGATCAGGCTGACCAGGCCAGTGACCACAAAAGCCAGTTCCAGCAGGAGACCCACGATGGCGATCAGTCGGAGGGGTTTTGCGGAAAAGCCGGTGAGCGCGTCGAGCGAGAGACGAAAGAGCTTTTTGAGCGACCACTTGCTTTGCCCATGCTGACGCTCGTCGACATGAAAGCGGAAGCTCTCACGGCGAAAGCCCACCCAGGCGGCCAGGCCACGGAAGAAGGGATCTTTTTCCGGAAGCTGCTGCCAGACATCGACGACCTTGCGGTCAAGCAATTTGAAGTCGGAGGCGTTTTTGAGCTGCATGCCGGAGGCCTGCGCAAAGAGGCGATAAAAAAGTCCGGCGCTCAGGCGCGAGGCAAGGGATTCCTTCTGACGGCTCTCCTTGACCCCTTCGACAATCTCAGCGCCTTCCTGCCAGAGTTTCAGCATTTCCGGCAGATAACGCGGGGGGAGCTGCAGATCACAGTCCATAATGACGACGGCGTCGCCACGGGCCTCTTCGAGACCGGCCACCAGCGCCGCTTCTTTGCCGAAGTTGCGGGAAAAGCGCAGGCCACGCACCCGAGAATCCCTGGCGGAAGCTTCCTGGATGATGGCCCAGCTTTGATCCGTTGAACCATCGTCGACAAATAGCAGCTCGAAATCAAAGTCCTCCGGAAGCTGGGTGGGAATGACCCGGAGGGTTTCCGGCAGTTGTTCTTCTTCGTTATAGCAGGGAATAATCAGGCTGATCAGGGCTTTCATAAGCTTCTTTCTACGCTCAATGTTTCCACAGTCGGCAATCCGCGCTAAAATAGAAGGGCTATGTAGCCCGGCGCGTCCGGGGGGAGAGGCTGTTTTTGCAGCACAGAACAGATATCGTTGATTATAGCACGGGAGGTTTTTCTATGATAAAAGCGACTTGGAAGCATTTGCAGGATATTCCCCTCGAGGGGAAGCGCGTCATTTGCCGCGTGGACTTCAATGTTCCTCAGGATAAAAAGACGGGCGAGATCACGGATGATAAGCGCATACGTGCCTCGCTGCCGACCCTGGAGCTGCTGTTGAAAAAGGGTGCAGCGGTGATTTGCGTTTCGCATCTGGGACGCCCTAAGAACGGCCCGGAGGAAAAATTTTCCATGAAACCGGTGGCTGCCCGCCTGAGCGAGCTGCTCGGCAGGAAGGTCAAGCTCGCCGCCGATGTGATCGGCGAAGATGCCGAAAAACAGGTGGCGGCGCTCGCGCCCGGCGATGTGCTGCTGCTTGAAAACGTGCGTTTCCATGCCGAGGAGACGGCCAACGATATCGCCTTTGCGAAAAAACTGGCCTCCTTTGCCGACTTCTATGTCAACGACGCTTTTGGTACGGCGCACCGCGCTCACGCCTCGACCTATGGTCTGGCGAACTTTCTGCCCTCAGCGCCCGGTCTTTTGATTGAAAAAGAACTCAGCGTCATGGGCAAGGCGCTCAAAGATCCGGCCCGTCCCTTTGTGGCTATTCTCGGCGGCGCGAAAGTGTCCGATAAGATCGGCGTGATTTCCAATCTGCTCAATAAAGTCGACAGTCTTCTCATCGGCGGCGGCATGGCCTATACCTTCCTCGCCGCGGAAGGCAGGGAAGTGGGGCAGTCGCTTCTCGAGGCCGACAAGATTGACCTGGCCCGGGAGCTGATCGCGCGGGCCAAAGAGCTGAACGTGCAGCTTTTGCTGCCGGAAGATCATGTCTGTGCGAAGGAATTTTCCGCCGAGGCCGAGCCTGTGACGGTGGAGCAGATTCCCGCGGATCTTATGGGCATGGATATTGGCCCGAAAACGATTGAGCGTTACAGCGAGGTTCTGGCCAGGGCCGGCACGATCGTCTGGAACGGCCCCATGGGTGTTTTCGAATTTCCGGCTTTTGCCGAGGGCACACGTCAGATGGCCCGGGCTGTCGCGGAATCTCCGGCGGTTTCGATCATCGGGGGCGGCGATTCGGCCGCTGCTGTCGAAAAACTGGGCTTTGCCGATCAGGTCACGCACATTTCCACGGGTGGCGGAGCCTCTCTGGAATACCTGGAGGGCAAGGTGCTTCCCGGCATCGACAATCTCGACAATGCTCTGGCGGAAGATGGCAAACGCCGCATTGTGGCTGCGGGCAACTGGAAGATGAATGCTGGAACCCCGAAGGCCGCAGCCAAAATCATCAACGCCCTGCTGCCTCAGATCAAAGACAGCGAAGATCGCGTGATTCTCGGCGTGCCCTACACGGTGCTGGAAACGGCTCTCAAGCTTTGTGCGGGCACGGGCGTGCGCATTGCCGCGGAGAATTGCTATGTCAAAGATGAGGGCGCTTTTACCGGCGAAATCTCCCCGAAGATGCTTGCCGAAATGGGGGTGTCCCACGTGATTCTCGGTCACAGCGAACGCCGCGCCTATTTTGGTGAGACGGACGAATTCATCAACGAGAAAATCAAGGCCGCACGCCAGTGGGGTCTGCGCCCCATTGTCTGCGTCGGCGAGAGCCTGGAACAGCGAGAATCGGGTCAGACTTTCGAGCTTATTGGCCGCCAGGTCAAAGCAGCTCTTGAGGGCATCAGCGAGCGTGAACTCGGCTTTCTCATCATCGCTTACGAACCAATCTGGGCGATCGGTACCGGCAAGACCGCGACGAGCGCGCAGGCTCAGGAGGTCTGTGCCTTTATCCGCGGCGAAGTCGAAAAGCTCTATGGACAGCACGCTGCGCAGCACCTGCAGATCCTTTACGGCGGTTCCGTGAAGGCCGCCAATGCCGCTGAACTTTTTGCGGCGAAAGATATCGATGGCGGACTTGTCGGCGGGGCTTCTCTCAAGGCCGATGACTTTGCCGCCATTGCCCTGGCCTGAGAGCGAGGGCAAAGAGTTTTCCGGCTGGCGCTTCCCGCGCAGTCCTGCAAATTGCAGCTGGCTTTGCGCAGCGAAAAAGTTCGCAGATGACTTCGTGCTGAGCTTAAAAACGCTCCGCCGGGATAGAAAACTCATGTTATACTTAGAAACAGCAGAGCGTGTTTTGACTTGCCTGCTTTCTTGACATGCGCAGCTCGCGCAGCCGGAGGGCAGAGAAGCTAACGCAAATATAAAGGAGAGAACGATGGCAAAAGAAAAGAAGTTTATGACAATGGATGGCAATACCGCGGCCGCCTGGACCGCTTACGCCTTCACAGAAGTTGCGGGAATTTACCCCATTACGCCTTCTTCACCGATGGCGGACTACGTTGACAAATGGTCGCAGCAGGGCCGCAAAAATATTTTCGGCCAGCCGGTCCATGTGGTGGAAATGCAGTCTGAGGGCGGCGCTGCCGGTGTCGTCCATGGTTCTCTGGGAACCGGCGCCCTGACCACAACCTTTACCGCTTCTCAGGGTCTCCTGCTCATGGTTCCGAATATGTACAAGATCGCGGGAGAACTGCTCCCTGGTGTCTTCCATATTGCCGCCCGCACGCTGGCTACGCACAGCCTCTCGATTTTTGGCGATCACTCCGACGTGATGGCCTGCCGCCAGACCGGTTTTGCCATGCTCGCCTCTTCCAGCGTTCAGGAAGCTCACGACCTGGCTGCTGTCGCGCATCTGACGGCCATCAAGGGTCGCGTTCCTTTCCTGCATTTCTTCGACGGTTTCAGGACTTCTCATGAAATTCAGAAGATCGAACTGCTGGACTATGACGATCTCAAAGGCCTGGTCGACATGAAAGCGGTGGAAGCCTTCCGCTCCCGTGCTCTTTCGCCGAACCACCCCGTAACCCGCGGCACGGCGCAGAACCCGGACATCTTCTTCCAGGCCAGCGAGGCGGCGAATCCCTTCTACGACAAGCTTCCTGCCATTGTGGAAGAATACATGGGCGAGATCAGCAAGCTGACCGGCCGTGAATACAAACTCTTCAACTACCACGGCGCTGAAGACGCCGAGCGCGTCATCATCTGCATGGGCTCTGTCTATGAGACCTGCTGCGCCGCCGTGGATTATCTCAACGCTCATGGCGAAAAGGTCGGCGTGGTCAACGTTCACCTCTATCGTCCTTTCTCCGTCAAACATCTGCGCAACGCGATTCCGGCTACGGCGAAGCATATTGCCGTCCTCGACCGCTGCAAAGAGCCGGGTGCTGACGGTGAGCCTCTCTATCTCGACGTGGTCAACGCCTTCAAGGGCGAAGCCAACGCCCCCTCGATCATCGGCGGACGTTACGGCCTCAGCTCCAAGGACACCACTCCGGCACAGATCTTCGCTGTTTTCAACGAGCTTAAGAAGACGGATGCCAAACAGCGTTTCACCGTTGGTATTAACGACGATGTGACGCATCTCTCCCTGACCATCGGCGAGAACCACGATGTCTCTCCCAAGGGCACAATCGCCTGCCGCTTCTGGGGCCTTGGCTCAGACGGAACGGTCGGCGCCAACAAAAACTCCATCAAAATTATCGGCGACCACACGGACATGTACGCTCAGGCTTACTTCAGCTACGACTCGAAGAAATCCGGCGGGATCACGATCTCCGATCTGCGCTTCGGTCACACGCCCATCCGTGCGCCTTACCTGGTCGATAAGGCCGACTTTGTGGCCTGCCACAACCAGAGCTATGTGTATCACTACGATATTCTCGGAGCGCTGAAGAAGGGCGGTTCTTTCCTGCTCAATACGGCCTGGAACGACGCCGAGATTGAGCAGAATCTGCCCGGCCACATCAAGCGTTTCCTGGCAGAGAATGAGATCAAATTCTATGTCATCAACGCCATTGAACTTGGTGAGAAAATTGGCCTTGGCAACCGTGTCAATACGATCTGCCAGGCGGCTTTCTTTGCCATCACCAAGGTTATTCCCGTTGATGACGCTGTGAAGTACATGAAGGAAGCGATCGTCAAATCCTACGGTCACAAGGGCGAGAAGATCGTCAACATGAACTACGCCGCCGTAGATGCCGGCATCGACAGCTATCGCGAATTTAAGGTCCCGGCTGAGTGGAAAGATGCTCAGGATGAGGCCCGCCCGCTGCGTGAAGTCCCTGATTTCATTGCCAATGTCGCCGATGTTATGAATGCTCAGAAGGGCGACACGCTCCCCGTTTCCACCTTTGTGGGACGTGAAGATGGTTCCTTCCCCTCCGGCACCACCGAGTTTGAGAAACGCGGCATCGCCGTGAATATCCCGATCTGGAATCCGGACAACTGCATTCAGTGTAACCAGTGCTCCTACGTCTGCCCCCACGCTGTCATCCGCCCCTTCCTCCTCAGCGAAGAAGAAGCGAAGAACGCGCCTGAGAGCTTTGTGACCAAACAGGGCGCGAAGCCTTACGAGCAGTATCGCTATCGCATTCAGCCTTCCGCTCTGGACTGCACGGGCTGTGGCTCCTGCGCCAATGTCTGCCCGGCCAAAGAGAAGGCCCTTACCATGCAGCCGCTGGAAGAGCATCCTGAACAGGCTGAAAACTGGAAATACGGCAACAGCCTGCCGCGCAAAGCCAATCCGATGAACAAGAGCACCGTCAAGGGCAGCCAGTTTGAACAGCCGCTCTTCGAGTTCTCCGGCGCCTGCGCGGGCTGCGGTGAAACTCCGTACCTCAAGCTGGTCAGCCAGCTCTTCGGCGATCGCATGCAAATCTCCAACGCGACGGGCTGCTCCTCCATCTATGGTGGCTCGGCTCCTTCCACGCCCTGGCGCAAGAACAGCGAGGGCAAGGGTATTGCCTGGTCCAACTCCCTCTTTGAGGATGCGGCCGAACACGGCTTCGGTATGCTGGTGGCTCAGAAACAGCTGAGAGCACGTGCGCTGGATCATCTCCAGGCTCTGGAAGAAAAAGGCAAACTGAAAGAAGAGATTGCCGCTTTCCGCAAGGATATGGATGATTCCGAAGCCACGCTCGAAGCGACGGCAAAACTCGTCGGCTCGCTCGAAAACTGCAACGATGAAGATGCTAAGGCTGCTCTGGAGCTTAAGGACTACCTCTCCAAGCGTTCCTTCTGGATTGTCGGCGGTGACGGCTATGCCTACGATATCGGCTACGGCGGACTCGATCACGTGCTCTCCGCAGACGAAGATATCAACATTCTGATTCTCGACACCGAAGTTTACTCTAACACCGGCGGTCAGGCCTCCAAAGCGACTCCGGTCGGTGCGGTGGCTCAGTTCGCAGCTGGCGGCAAGAGGACCAAGAAGAAAGACCTCGGCGCTATGGCCATGACCTACGGTTATGTCTATGTGGCTCAGATCGCCATGGGCGCGAACCAGGCGCAGACGCTGAAAGCCCTGCGCGAGGCCGAAGCCTACAAAGGACCTTCGCTCGTCATCGCTTATGCTCCCTGCATCAACCACGGCATCCGCGGTGGCATGACCGTCTCCCAGACCCGTGAAAAAGATGCGGTTGAGACCGGCTACTGGCATCTCTATCGCTACAACCCGGATCTCAAGAAAGAAGGCAAAAACCCCTTCACGCTGGATTCCAAGGCCCCGACGCGTCCGTACACCGACTTCCTGAAGCAGGAGGTGCGCTATACCTCGCTGGCTAAGAAGTTCAGTGAAGAAGAAGTCAACGCCATCTTTGAGCACGCCCATGAGGCCGCAGATGAGCGCTATGAGAGCTATCTGCGTATGGCCAGATATGGCGGACCGCTGGAAGAAGAAAAATAGGCGCTGAGAGTGGAAAAATAGTATAAGCGACCAGCTTTCAAAGCCGGAGGCCGCTGATCTGTTCTGATCAGCGGCCTCTTTTTTAAGAAGTTCTGCAAGGATAACTTTGTAAAGGAGATCACCATGCCTGTGACCATGATTCCTCTCAACTATCAGCCTAAACTCGACTGCTACGACGTACAACAGGCCATCGATTATATTAAAGTGACTTTCCAGGGTGAGCTCTGCCAGGCCCTCAATCTCCACCGGGTGTCCGCTCCTCTTTTTGTGCCTTGCGAATCCGGCCTCAACGACACTCTGACCGGAGTGGAACGCCCCGTAAACTTTGATATTCCAGCTTTTGGAAGTCAGGCTGAAGTCGTTCAGTCCCTGGCAAAATGGAAGCGCTGTGCCTTAGCCAAATATCATTTTCACGAAGGGGAAGGCTTGCTGACTGACATGAATGCCATACGGCGGGATGAACCCTCGCTTGATAATATCCACTCGATTTATGTCGACCAGTGGGACTGGGAAAAAATCATCACGCCTGAAGAGCGCTGCCTGGATTACCTCAGGGAGACTGTGCAGCAGATCAATAACGCGATCTGCAATGTGAACCATCTGCTGCAATCCCGCTTTGCGCAGCTGGATACGCGTCTGCGCAGGCAAGTCACCTTTTTCTCCGCCCAGGAATTAGAGGATCTGTATCCTGAGCAAAGCCCGGATGAACGGGAAAAACAGGTGGCGGAAGAATATCAGACGGTCTTTATCTGGGGGATTGGCGGGAAGCTGGCTTCTGGGCAGCCGCATGGTCTGAGAGCCCCGGACTACGACGACTGGATGTTGAATGGTGATCTTATTTTCTGGAATCCGGTTTTAAACAGGGCGTTTGAGCTTAGTTCCATGGGCATCCGTGTGGATGCGGCCAGTTTGGAAAGGCAACTGCAGGCAGCGGGCAGAACTGCGGATACTCCTTATCACAGGGCTCTGCGGGAAGGAAAGCTCCCTTACACCATAGGCGGCGGCATCGGCCAGTCGCGCCTCTGCATGTTGCTGATTGGCTGCAGCCATATTGGAGAGGTACAGAGTTCGATCTGGGATGACGAGACCATCCGGCTCTGTCAGGAAAGAGGCGTCTTGCTTCTCTAGACCCTGAGGCGGACAGGCGTCTGTTCTCCAAAAGCGGCCCGGACAGCTATGATATAATATTAATTCACAGTGGAAATCACGGACACAATGAAAATCGCACGGGAAAAAAGTGAAAACAGCGGCTCCTTCGAGCTTCCACTCTACTTTGTACGCGAGTGTATGACGCGCCTGGATGGGCATGCGCTGAAGCTCTACCTCTGGCTGCTTGCTGCTGCGGCGTCGGGTCGAGAGGCTTTGGAAGAAGCGGAACTTGCTGCAGCGCTTTCGCTCAGCGGCAACGAAGTGGCCGATGCCCTTTCGCGGCTGGTCGCCGGAGGCCTTATTGCCCTGGATGAGGATGGTCTGGTGCTCACCGACTTGTGGGCGATTGAGCGCGAGAACAAGCGCGCGCTTCAAGGACGTATTTCCCCCTTGCTCGCGGTTGATCCTGAACTGCGCCAACGCCGCGAAGCCGTCATTCGACAGATCAGCGACACCTTTTTCCAGGGTCTCATGCCCAGCTATTTCTACCGTGAAATAGATCGTTGGTTTGAACAGTACAAGTTCGATCCGGATGTCGTCTATGCGCTTTTTCAGGAAGCCAAACAATATAACAAGCTCGGTTCTTCGAGCTATGCAGCCTCAATCGCAGCCAACTGGGCTGCCAATGGCGTGCATAGTTTTGCCGAGCTTTCCCATTATTTTGACCGCTATAACCGGCTCAAATCTGTCGCGGAGCGTGTGCGCAAGAAGCTGCGCCTGCGCAGCGAGCTGAATGAGTACCAACTGGAGCTGATTGATCGCTGGACCAACGAATGGGCGTTTTCATTTGAGATTATTGATGAAGCCCTGCGACGTGGCAGTCTCAGGTCATCGGCCAATCTCCAGTACATCGACCGTATTCTCCAGGAATGGAAGAACGCCGGGCTCAGCAGTCTTGCTGAGGTTCAGGCTTTTGAGCAGAAGCGCAGTCAGCGCTTTCGCGAACAGGGCGGCCGCAGTACTGGGGGTTACACGGCAAAAGGTTCGCAAGCAGGGCCTGCTGCCAACTTTGAACAGCGCCGGTATGAGAAAAGCGAAATTGAGCAGCTGTATTCCTTCAGCGCTGAGCTTCCGGAAAATGTTGGCGCAGCAGAGAGCCTGCTGCAGCCTGAGTGGGCAGAAGAAGAGGCGCAAAATACAAGCAGGGGCTGAGATGTACGTGATGCAAGCAAGGGGCAGAGATGAACGTGGGTGAAAAAAACATTATTCCGGAAAGGCTTCGTGCTGTCTATGCGCTGCGCTGCCGTGAAAAGGCCGCCCGCGGCCAGCGTCTGCGTGAGGATCTGGCACGCCGGAATCCTGAAATTGCGGATCTTGAGATGAAGAAGCGACGTGCCGGGGTTCGCATGGTGCTGGCCGGGCTGGATGAGGACAACGAGCTGCCTGGCCTCAAAGAGGAGCTAAGCAAGCAGCTCAAGGTGATTTCGGAAGAACTGGAAGAACGCTATCGTGCGGAGGCAGCGCTCTCGGAAGACGCGCTTAGCCTCTGTCCTCTCTGTCATGACAGCGGCCTTTATCAGGGGCGGCTCTGCCGCTGTGCGGAAGACATTCTGCGCCAGCTTGAGGAGCGCTCGGGGGTGGCTTTTCCTCCGCCGGAGGACGCCCGCCTGGAGAGCTTTGATCTCTCTCTCTTTACTGCAGAGAAGCGGCCGGAGTGGCTCAGTGGCAAGCTTTCTCCCCGCGAAGCCGCGGCGGAGATTCACAGGCGACTTCTGGCCATGCTGGAGCGTTTTCCCGAGCAGCCGCAGAATCTTTGCTTTTTCGGTAAGCCCGGAACAGGCAAGACCTGGGCCGCAGCTGCCTTTGGCAATGCCCTCAGGGAACGGGGTTACCGCGTGGCCTTTCTGCGCGTGATGCGTTTTATTGACCTCAAGGCCCGCCTGAGGGTTCTGGAACAGAGCTTTAATCCTGACCCGGAAGAGCTGCAAACCACAAGAGATCGAGTTTCGCTTGTGGAGACGGCAGACTGTCTGATTCTTGATGATCTCGGTTCCGAGGCAGGAGGCGAGCGTGCTTACAGCGATCTGATTCAGCTCCTGGATCAGCGCCTCGCCCTCAAAAATAAATGCACCCTGCTGACCTGTAACCTGGAGCCAACGGCTTTTTCCTGCCGCTACGATGAGCGGGTGGGAAGCCGCCTCATCGGCGATTTTGTGCTCATTCCCATGCTGGGTCCTGATCTGCGCCTGGAAGCGGCCAAAAAGCAGCGCAGCCAGCAAAGATGAACAGCCGCTTGAACGAGCAGCTCGTGCTTCGCAACGGGCTTGATCTGGTGGAACTGCCGCGCTTTGAAGAAAAGCTGAGACGGCGGGAGGGGCGCCTGGAGGAAAGGCTCTTTGATCACGAAGAACTGAGGCTCTGCGCAGGCCGCAGCGAGAGTCTGGCCGCTTTTTTTGCGGCCAAAGAAGCCTGCGCCAAGGCTCTGGGCTGTGGGCTATGGGGAGAAGAAGGCCTCGGATTTCATGACCTTCGTATCCGCAAAGATGAAAAGGGCGCACCTCGGCTTGAACTGAGCGACAAAGCCCTGGAACTGGCCGCCCGTCACGGCCGGCTGCTTTCTACAAGCCTCTCGCTTTCGCATACAGCAAGCCTGGCTGCAGCCCAGGTCACTTTGCTGTTCACCTGTCCGGAGTAAGTATGGCGCAGTACCTTTTTGGCAACGGGAAAGATAAGGAAAAAGGCTCGAAACGAGCCGGTGGAAAGCCGATTTATCTGAATAAGCCGGCCCGACGCCTGCCGCCCTGGATGCTGCCTCTGGGCCTTACCGTTTTGCTTGTCCTTTTGATTTTCGTGCTCTTACCAGCCCTCCTGCGCACGGAATCTGACAGCAATAAGGCGAGTGAAGGGGCCGGGATGGAAGCTAACGCCCGGCTGGAGCAAGCTGCCGCCTCCGACAGCGTCAAGGTGGGAGATATGGTGATCTCTGCAAGCGGAGAATTGCCAATTTATGATGGAGCCGACCGGAACGCGGTCCGGATCAGCGGCGCGCTTTTTGGTGAAAAAATGGAGGTGCTGGGTCTTGTCGGTGACCGTCAGTTGAAAATTCGTCTGGAAGGCCTGGGAGAGGGTTATGTGTCTCGCAGCGGCGTCTCCACAGACCTGGGGACGATCCGTAAAGATGGGCTAAAAGGCCGCGCCCTGGTGTTATCGCCGCTCAAACGCATCATGAGCCATGGTATTGCCGGGAGTCTTCTTATGGAAGCGCCGATGGGTTCGCTACTTTATGCCGATGCACAGGTCGAGAAAGTGTTGCGCCTCAGGCTTCCTGACGGGAAGGAAGGGTGGATGAATACGGATGGGATCCAGCTGCTTGCGCCTGCGGAGGCCATCCCTGTACCTCCCAAAGCGACAGAGCTTTTTGTCAGCTCAGCTATGAACTTTTACGGAAGCCGGGTTATTCCCGGAGGTCTCAGTAAAAACGGTGCCGATATGGCCGGTGTGATCTTTATTTCGGCCCGCGTCAACGGCCTGGATCTTCCCCGCACACTGGAAGCTCAGTCCCGGGTTGGTCAGGAGGCGGACATCATCCGCGATGTGAGCACGAATCTGCCTCGCCCCTCCCTCTTTCGGGCCGGTGATGTGCTTTTTTTCCACAGTGGAGAAGAGGCGGATAAAATCATAACTGCCGCGATGATGATTGATAGGAGCCGCGCGTTGACGATCCTGAACAACAGTTCTGAAATTCGTATCATCGACCTCGACGATCAGCCGGAGCTGCTCGCGCGCCTGAGCACCGCCCGACGCTATTTCCCCTGAGCAGAAGCGCTCGGCAGCGCCCAGGATATAAGTCAGTGATGACAGTGCTGCGAAGAGGTTGAACGATTCACCTTGAAGCTCTGATTTCGTGGCGTTTAGTGATGTCTGCCCAGCAAGATCCGAAGAGCAATGACGACGACAATGAGAATCAGACAAATAATCACACCAATCATGTAAAGGGTGCGGTTGGGCATGACCAGCCCCTGAGCTTCCAGCTCCGCCTGCAGCTGTCGTTCGGCAAGTTCTGAGGGGGTCAGGGATTCACCTTCCCGGGTGGAAATGGCCACGGCTCCCGGCGCACGCTCGGTGATGGACACCTTTCGGGTTTCGACACCAGCATAGGTGCCGTCGTGGGGCTGCACGTTGCGTGTTGCCGTGGCGGCATTGTCTTTGGGCATCTGGCCCAGCGGAAAATACTGTAGCTGATAGCCTTCTTCAACGTTGCCCAGAAGACGATCTTCGAGACCATCGATTTTATCTTCTTTGACTTCGAGATGCTTGGTGCCCGGCAGGGCCTGAACCTGGGCTTTCCACTCATGTTCGGCATCGAAGAGCACATTGCTGGCCATAAAAGCGATACCATCCGGCACTACCGTCAGGTAGAGAGAGTCGGGAATCTGCTCGGCGGGAACATCGCCCCAATCCACACTGATATCAATGTAGAAAACATCAGCCGCTACCGGATCCGGTTGTTGTTCGGCCGCTTCTGCCGGAGCTTCCTCCTCTGCGGCCGGAGCCTCTTCTGCAAAAATGGGGGCAAGCGGAGCCGTCGCAAGGGACAAAATAAAGACGGCTAATATCAGGGAGAAAAACGAGGGCAGGCAAGTCTTCCACGTTTTTATGTGCATATAATTCCTCCTGCGGCTGCGCAGCCGCCGAACTTGTGAACGTTTGAAAATATTATAACGGGCGAAAATGGACACGTCCAGCACCAGCCCGAAGCATGGAAAATGAGTTGTCCAACACACAGAGAATTCGATGCCCAGGAACATCAGCCACCCAATCACGAGAATTCGCCGCCCAGGAGGGCACAATTTTTCGAATTTTTCAAATCATAATGTTTTTTTGTATCACAATGATTTTTCATACAGATAACGATTTTTAAGTGATTATGTTATATTAATAAGGGTTTCCGCGAGGGAGACAGTGTTATTTTGACCGAAAAGTTAAATGACCGACAAGTCCAATTTAAGCGAGAAACCGAAACAGAGGAGCAAAAGGAGAACAGTATGCGTGATTACAAACGCCATCCTGTCGGTGTTCATCCCAATTCCCATAAGAACACCGCAGGTTTTGAGCTGAGAAAACTTAACGACATTCCTCTCGTCCGTATTCCTATGAGCATGCAAATCGGCCCGCCTTGTAAAGTCTGCGTCAGCATCGGAGACAAGGTTCAGGTCGGTCAGATGATCGGCGAACCGATCGCTGCGATGGGCGTGCCCATTCATTCCAGCGTATCGGGTGAGGTCTCAGCCATTACCAAGGAAATGCAGAGTAATGGCAGGGAATGCGACGTTGTTGAGATTAAAAACGACAAGAAGTTTACGCCCTGGGAGGGTCTTAGCGTTCCGGAAGTCCACTCACGTGAGGATTTTGTGGCTGCGGTGCGTGCCTGCGGCCTGGTTGGCCTTGGCGGCGCAGGCTTTCCCGTGCACTTCAAGCTGGCCCCTCCTCCGGATAAGAAGATCGACCGACTGCTTGTGAACGGTATGGAATGCGAACCCTATATCACCTCCGATGATTGGCTTATGTGCGCCCACGCCAGCGAAATCCTCGAAGGCATTCATCATGTGATGAAATGGTGCGAGATTCCCCACTGCATCATCGGGATTGAAGACAACAAGCCTCTCGCCATTCAGACTCTCCAGGAAGCTATCAAAGAAAATCCGGCAGAAGAAGGCCAGACGATCGAGCTCGAACCCATGAAGACCATGTATCCCCAGGGTGCCGAGAAGGTCCTGATCCGCAGTCTCACGGGACGACAAGTCCCCTCCGGCGGCCTGCCTCACGATGTCGGCTGTCTGGTTATGAATGTCAGCACGATTCGCACCGTGGCCACATATCTCAAAGACGGTATGCCTCTGACCCGCCGCAATCTCACCATGACCGGGCCAGCGCTCAACCGTCAGGGCCTCTACAGTGTTCCTGTCGGCGCTCTGATTTCCGATCTCATTGAGATTTCCGGCGGCTTTGATAAGGTGCCGGGTAAAATCATCATGGGCGGTCCGATGATGGGCGTCGCGGTCAAAAATGTCGACAGCCCCATTATCAAGATGAACAATGCCATTCTGGTTTTCGACACTGAAAGCGCCGAGCTTCCGGAAGAAGGACCCTGCATCCACTGCGGACGCTGCAGCCGGGTCTGCCCCATGGAGCTGATGCCGACCAAACTCGATCGCTACTCCCGCGAAAACAATGTCGAAGCGCTGCGCGATTATGAGATCATGGACTGCATCGAATGCGGGTCCTGCACCTTTATCTGTCCCGCCAAGCGCTATCTTGTGCAAAATATTCGCATCGGTAAGAACCTGTTGAGAGCCGATGACGCCATCAAAAAGGCTGCCGCCAAAGCAGCAGCTGAGGCCAAAGCTCAGGCGGAAGCTGCCGCCAACGCCCCGGCCGCTGCGGCTGAAAGCGCCGCAAAGGAGGCAAAAGCATGATTCTACGAGTTTCCGCATCGCCTCATGTCCGGCATCAGGACAGCACCGCCTCGATCATGCGGGATGTCTGCATTGCCCTTGTGCCGGCTCTGTTCGTGGCGTGTTATTTCTTTGGCGTGCGCGTGCTTGCTCTGACCTCGGTCTGCGTTCTCTCCTCGGTCTTTTTTGAGTACCTTTCACGCCTGCTCATGAAGCGGCCACAGACCATCAGCGACTGGAGCGCCGTGGTGACCGGCATGCTGCTGGCTTTCAACCTGCCGGCCGATTTTCCCTATTGGATGGCCGTGGTCGGCTCCTTCTTCGCCATTGTCGTGGCCAAACAGGCCTTCGGCGGCATTGGTATGAATTTCGTGAACCCCGCCCTTACAGCGCGCGTGCTCATGCTCATTTCCTTCCCGGCTGAGATGACCCATTATGTGATCAAGGGTATCTTCAGCAACGGTCTGGAAAACGGGGCGGCGGCTGCGGGTTTTGCCCCGAAAAACTTATTTTCGAGCCTGGATCTGGTCTCGCAGGCGACGCCTCTGCACAATGCCCTGATCAACATGAATCCGGCCAATGAAGCGGTGGCGATGCCCACTCTCTTCGAGTCCTTTATCGGCTGTAAGGCCGGGGTGATCGGAGAAGTTTCCATCGCGGCTTTGCTCATCGGAGCGATTTATCTGCTCGTCCGCAAGGTGATCGATTTCAGCATTCCCGTGGCCTACATTGGCACGGTTCTGATTTTCACTTCGCTATGCGGAGCGGACCCCCTGGTTCAATTGCTCAACGGCGGACTTATCCTGGGCGCTTTCTTTATGGCGACGGACTACGTCACCAGCCCTGTGAGCCGTAATGGCAAAATCATTTTCGGTATCGGCTGCGGCCTTCTCACCGGGCTCATCCGCATGTATGGGTCCTCCTCCGAAGGGGTATCCTATTCGATCCTGCTCATGAATATCCTCACGCCACATATTGAGCGGCTGACCAGCAAGTATCCCCGCAAGGAGAGAAAAGCCGCCCTCCGCCTGCAGGAAAAGGAGGCCTGAGCCATGAGTATGAAAAAGAAACTCAACCAGGGTCTCTGGCCCGTCCTCATTCTTACGTTGATTTGCATGATTTCCACGGCGCTGCTGGCGCTGACCAGCGAGGTGACCCGCGACGCCCGTGCAGCCCAGGAAGAGGCGGCCCAGATGGCTTCCAAGCAGAAGCTCTTTCCCGAAGCCGAAAAATTTGAAGCCAGAGAAGATCTGCTCCGTCCCGAAGACGCAGATAAAATTCTCAGCCTCGAAAAAGTGATGAATAAAGACGGCAGTGAGGGCGGCTGGCTGCTTCTCTCTCAATCCCGCGGCTATGGCGGCCAGGTGCCCGTCTATATTGCCCTCGATCCTGACGGAGCGGTGAGCGGGCTGGATCTGCCGGCTAACGATGAGACGCCGGGCCTGGGTCAGCGCGTCCATGAAGAAGCTTTTTACAGTCAGTTTGTGAACGACGATCCTGGCGTCCGCTTCTACGCGAAGACAGAAGGCAAGGATACGGATGTCACCTGGACGAAGATTGACGCGGTTTCCGCAGCAACGATCTCTTCCAACGCCGTCTGCACTGCTGTCAACCAGGCGCGGTCTTTCTACGCCGCAGTTCTGGCGATAGAACAGAAATAGGGAGGAGGCGCTTATGTCTGAACTGAAAAAAGAAAAAACATCTTACTTGAAGGAATTTACCAAGGGCATCCTCCAGCAGAATCCGCTGCTGGTGCTCGTCCTCGGAACCTGCCCTTCGCTGGCGGTCACGACCTCCCTGATTAACGGTCTGGGTATGGGTCTTGCTGCGACCTTTGTCCTGGCTCTTTCCAATCTGGTTATCTCGCTGATCCGCAATTTTATTCCCGACAAGGTTCGCATTCCCTGTTACATTACGGTCATTGCGAGCTTCGTCACTATTCTGCAGTTTTTGCTCCAGGCCTATGCGCGGTCCCTGAACGACGCCCTCGGCATTTTCCTGCCGCTGATCACCGTCAACTGCATTATCCTCGGACGTGCCGAAGCCTTTGCCAGCAAGCATAAGCCTCTGGTTTCCGTGCTCGACGGCCTCGGCATGGGCCTTGGCTTTACCCTCGCCCTTGTCCTCATGGGCGGCATCCGAGAGCTGCTCGGAGCCGGCAGTATCGCTGGCTGGAAGCTCCCCTTTGTGGGTCCCGGCAAAGCGCTGCAGCCTATCCTGATCTTTATCATGCCTCCCGGAGGCTTTATCGTCTTCGGTCTGGTGATGGCCATTGCGCTTGCGCTCACCCGCAAGTTTTATCAGCGCCGGCCTGACGCGGCCCTGGCGGCTGCCGAAGCTGGCGGCTGTGTGGCCTGCGGCATGCAGTCGGCCTGTGCTGCCGGAAAGCTCGCTGAATCAGCCGCAGAGCCTGCCGGAAATCTGGCTGAAGCCGCTGTGGCCAGGCGTGAGACGCCTCCTGCTCAGTCGGTCGCAGAGAAAGGAGCCCAAGCATGAAAGCTTTATTCATGATTCTGTTTAGCGTGATCCTGGTCGATAACCTGGTTCTTTCCAAGTTCCTGGGCATCTGCTCCTACCTGGGTCTCAGCAAAAATCTGAAGAATGCTATGGGCATGAGCGTCGCCGTGACCTTTGTCATGCTGATTGCCACGCTCTGCACCTGGCCGATTCACTATTACCTGCTGCTGCCTCTGGGCCTCGGCTACCTCGATAACCTCGTCTTTATCCTCGTCATCGCCTCGGTGGTGCAGGTCATCGAAGCGATTATTCACAAAAGTATTCCGCCGCTCTACAGGGCGATGGGCATTTACCTGCCCCTGATCACCACGAACTGCGCCATTCTCGGCATTATGTTCGTCAACATTAATGAGAGCTACAATTTCATGACCTCCATTTTCAACAGCGTCGGTGCCGGTCTGGGTTACATGCTTGCCATGTTCCTTTTCAACGGGGTGCGCACGAAGATGGAAGAATCCAATCCGCCGAAGTTTCTGCAGGGTCTGCCCATTACGCTGATTGCTTCCGGCCTTGTCTCCGTGTCCTTCTTTGGTTTTAAGGGCATGGTGCAGAATCTGTTTTAGGAGGCGTCTATGTTCATCACACTGAGCCTTCTGTCTGCTAAACTTTGGCCGCTTTTTGCCGATGGCATCAGCACAGCGGTGCTGGCCATCGCCGCGCTGGCTCTTGGTCTGGCCCTTGTCATTGTCATTGTCTTTCACTTTTTTTCTGTGGAAACGGATGAGCGCGAGGAACAGCTCCTGGAGATTTTGCCCGGTGCCAACTGCGGTGGCTGTGGCTACTCCGGCTGTCAGGGCTACGCCAGTGCGCTGGCCAGCGGCAAAGATAAGACCTTTAACCGCTGTACGGCCGGTGGGGCGGAAACGGCGGCCCAGGTGGCCGCTTTCTTTGGCCAGGCGCCTGCGGCCTATGTTCCTAAAGTCGCCCTCGTACACTGCCAGGGCAGCAACGAGCACGTCCGCGTGCTCTATCAGTATGGCGGTTCCGATAGCTGTGCGACAGCGAATGGCCTTTATGGCGGACCGTGGAGCTGCAGTCATGGCTGTCTCGGCTTCGGCGACTGTGTGCGCGCCTGCGAATATGGGGCCATTCAGGTTGACCATGGTGTCGCCAGAGTAAACTCGGAGAAGTGTATCGCCTGCGGGGCGTGTGTCCGTGCCTGTCCGCGTCAGATCATCAAGATCGAACCCAAATACACGGATCTTTACGTCAATCGCTGCGCCAACCCCGATCCCGGAGCCAAAGTCCGCAAGGTCTGCAATATTGGCTGCATCGGCTGTGGCCTCTGCGTTAAAAACTGCCCGGCTCAGGCGATCAGCCTGAAGGAAAAGCTGGCGGTGATCGATACGGAACTTTGCACGCACTGTGGCAAATGCGCCTCGGTCTGCCCGGCGAAGAGCATTACCGTAGGCCTCTAAGCCACGGATAGGATAACAAAAGGGAGCTGTCTCAAAACACGAAAGTGTAGCGAGACAGCTCCCTTTTAGTTTGCAAAAAAGATTTATTTCAGTTCGGCGAGCAGTTTTTTAATAAATTCGTAGCAGCGGCCAACCGAGGGAATGGAAAGGTGCTCGTTCGGCGTGTGCACGTCAGCGAGATCCGGACCCATGCTCAACATATCCACATCGGGCATCACTTCGCTGAAAAGTCCGCACTCCACCCCGGCGTGAATGGCTTCGATTTCACCCTCGCGGCCGGTCATGTCCTTCCAGACCTCAAGGGCCTTCTCGCGCAGCGGTGAATGCTCTTTGATTTCCCAGGCCGGATAGGAGCCGCTGGAGCTGGCGACAAGGCCGCAGCGGTTGGCAAGACGTGTCAGGCGATCGAGCACTTCCTGGCTCGAAGAGGCAAGAGAAGAGCGAATGCTGCTGGTGAGATTGAAGCCTTCAGGGGTGTTTTCCAGGACAGCCACATTGAGGGAGGTCTGTACGAGTCCGGGAATGTCATGGCTCATGGACTGGACGCCGTTGGGCGAGCAGAAAATATAGTCGATGAGGCTGGCCGAGACTTCAGGATTATAGCTTTCTTCGAGCGTACATTCGCCAAGTTCAATGTGGAGACCAGGATCAATGACGGAATACTCACGCTTGATGGCGGCGATTTCGCTTTCCAGTGCTTTTCTGGCTCTGGCGACATCTTTGACGCTGAAACAGCTGAAGGCGAGCAGGGGGATGGCATTGTGCTTGGAACCACCCTCAAAGCAGCCCAGGCGCAATTCGTTGACCGTGCAGGCGGTGTCCAGGCAGGAGGCGCAGCGCGCTTTATTCAGCAGGCGGGCAAGCAGCTTAATGGCATTGCCGCGGCCTTCGATAATTTTCTGGCCGGAATGGCCGCCTTGAAGGCCATGAACCTTCAGCGTCAGACCGGCTTGCGGAGCTGTTTTTTCGCGTTTGGCCGCAAGAGAAACCTGAAAGTTTGCGCCGCCCGCACAGCCGATGAGAAATATGCCCTCTTCCTCGCTGTCAATATTGAGAAGGAGTTTTCCGGATAAAGGCTTTTCACCGTTTTTTATCGCATCATGAATGGCCATAGCTCCATCCATGCCCGTCTCTTCGGAGGTGGTGATCAGCACTTCGAGAGCGGGGTGGGCCAGTTCGTCATCTTCGAGCAGAGCCAGTGCATAGGCCACGGCCAGGCCGTCATCGCCACCGAGCGTCGTGCCGTCAGCCCGCAGCGTCTCTCCGTCGATCAGCATGCGTATCGGATCTTTTTCAAAATCATGCGTAGACTCCGCCACTTTTTCGCAGACCATATCCATGTGACCCTGCAGAATCACGGCCGGTGCATTTTCATAACCTTTGCTGGCAGCTTTCTTGATGATGATGTTGTTGGCCTTGTCCTGATGAGCCTCAAGGTTCATCCCTTTCGCCACAGAAAGAAGCCAGTCGCTCGCGGCCTGCTCGTTACCCGAACCGCGGGGAATCTGGTTCAGCTCATAGAACCAGCGAAAAACAGATACAGGTTCGGGAAGATTTTGTTTCGTCATTTCGATCATGGATGCAACCTCCTTGAGCCTGAGCCAGGGTCGCGCGCCGCTGGCGGAAAAAGCCCAGGCGCTGTGAACAGCGGTCACTCACTCAGGTACCATACATTTTGCGGGCTTTCCCCGTACTTGATTTCCATTTTAGCAGACCCCTGAAAAAACTGCAGAACTTTGCAGCGCCTCAAAAGCCGCTGAACACTAACCGTCCATCAAAACGGTCAAACTTTGGCAGACTTCATTTTCCGGCGACTTTTTATTCTTTGAAAACTGTGTTGTGCCTGGGGAATCACGACTTTATTGGCTCAAGTGTCGAATGAATCTTAATGAAGCTCATGTGAATATTTGCCTGAATGAGGGCAAAAAGTTAAACTAAACAGGCAGCATAACTGTATAAGTACGCAAAGAAAAGGGAGGACAGCATGAGCAAAGTATTGATGATCGGCGCTGGCGGAGTTGCCACCGTTGCCGCCCATAAAATTGTGGAAAATAAAGAGGTTTTTTCCGAACTGGTGATTGCCAGCCGCACGCTGAGCCGCTGCGAGGAACTTGTCGCCAAAATCCAGGGCCAGGGTGTTAAAGTCTCCGCACGTCAGGTGGATGCGGACAACGTGCCCGAACTCGTCGCCCTGATCCGCGAACTTAAACCGGACCTTGTGATGAACCTGGCCCTGCCCTATCAGGATCTGCACATCATGGACGCCTGCCTGGAGACAAAGACCGATTATCTCGATACCGCCAACTACGAACCCGAAGACACGGCGCATTTTGAGTATAAATGGCAGTGGGCCTACCAGGATCGCTTTAAAGAGGCCGGAATAACAGCGCTTCTCGGCTCCGGTTTCGATCCGGGCGTCTGCTCCGTTTTCTGTGCCTACGCCCTCAAACATCATTTTGACGAAATTCACACGATCGATATTCTCGACTGCAATGGCGGCGACCATGGCTATCCCTTTGCCACCAACTTCAACCCTGAAATCAATATCCGCGAAGTCTCGGCCAACGGACGCTACTGGGAAAACGGCGAATGGGTCGAAACCAAACCCATGGAAATCAAGCGGGAATATCACTTTGAAGAAGTCGGAAAGAAGGATATGTACCTTCTCTACCACGAAGAGGAGGAATCCCTCATTCAGACCATGCCCGGGCTTAAGCGCATTCGCTTTTTCATGACCTTCGGCGAGTCTTATCTGACACACCTGCGCTGCCTTGAGAACGTGGGCATGACCTCGATCGAGCCCATTGACTTTGAAGGACAGCAAATCGTGCCTCTGCAATTTCTCAAGGCCGTGCTGCCCGATCCCGCGAGCCTTGGCCCCCGCACCAAAGGTAAGACCAACATTGGCTGTATTTTTACCGGCATTAAAGACGGCAAAGAGAAGAGCTACCGCCTTTTCAACATCTGTGATCACCAGGAAGCCTACCGCGAAACCGGTGCGCAGGCGGTCTCCTATACCACGGGCGTCCCGGCCATGATCGGAGCTTCAATGCTTGTTCAGGGTCTGTGGAAGAAGCCTGGCGTCTATACGGTCGAGTATTTTGATCCGGATCCCTTTATGGCAGATCTGAATCGCTTTGGTCTGCCGTGGCAGGAGGATCTGACGCCGACGCTGGTGCCGTAGCGGCAAGGTGGGGCGGGCGAGCGGGCGCACCCTGCCACTCGCCCGGGTCGGCGGTCCCGGTCGGGCTTGGCCAGTACCCGGCGGGCGTTTTGGCCGCTCGCTTGCTCCGCAGTAGCCCCTTCTCGTCTCAGACACGCTCTCTCTTCAGCGCGGCTCCTGAAGCCGGTGCGCTGGGGACAGGATGCTCACTTGGCTGCGGTCGTGATCGCGAACTCGCTCGAAGGGGCTCTGCTCCGCGTCTCGCTAGACCACCAAAACAAGAGGTTGCTGCTCGCTCGCTTGCTCGCAAAGGCCCTCGACCGCCCGTTTGGAGAAAAATATGCCAGAAAATAAACCCACCACAGCTTTTGAACCAAGTGCCCTGGATCCTTCGCGTCTGCTCTCCCAGCAGACGCGAAGCGGCCCGCCTGATCTGCCTTTTGCTCAGGCAGCTTCGCCGGCGGAAGTGGTCGATCTGCGCTATCTTGCCGATAATGCTGCTTTTCTGCAGCGTGTGGCAGAGGCTGCAGGGGCGAAGATTTTGCTGGCCCAAAAGGCTTATTCACTCTATGAAAGTTATCCTCTGCTGGCCCGCTATCTCGCGGGCACAACGTCTTCCGGTCTTTATGAGGCTCGTCTGGCCCACGAAGAGTGGCCTGGCGGGGAGATTCATGTTTTTTCTCCGGCTTATCGCGAAGATGAACTGCAAGAACTCCTGAGTTTTGCGGATCACCTGATTTTTAACACCCCTTCCCAGTGGCTGCGTTTTCGTGATCAGGCTCTGGCGGCGCAAAAGACGCGCCCGATCAGCTTCGGACTGCGCCTTAACCCGGAGTATTCCGAAGTGAAAGAAGCGATCTACAACCCTGCGGGAGCAGGTTCGAGGCTTGGAACGACGGAGCGTGAACTTAAAGCGGCTCTGGTTCGGGAGCCGCAGCTCCTGGAGGGAATTTCCGGCTTTCATATGCACACGCTCTGCGAGGATTCCGCTGAGACTTTTGCACGCACGCTGGAGGCCTTTCTCCAGCGCTTTGCCGCTTATATCCCGGGCCGATCCTGGTTGAATTTTGGCGGCGGTCACCATATTACCCGGGCCGGCTATAATACAGCTCTGCTTATTAAATCTCTGAGAGAAGTCAAAAAACGCTTCGGCGTCGACCTTTATCTCGAGCCCGGCGAAGCCGTCTGTCTGGACTGCGGCTGGCTCGTTTCGACCGTCCTCGACGGCATGACCAATGGCCTCGACATTGCCCTGCTTGATACCTCTGCGTGTTGCCACATGCCTGACGTTCTGGAGATGCCCTATCGACCGCGAGTCTTTCTGCTGAACAAAGGTGACGAAAAGGTCGTAGTCCCGTCCTCCTGCGAAAAGGCTGGGTGCCCGTCTTCTGGCGTTTCTGCTGATCGTTGCTCCAAAAGTGATGTACCTTCGGGTGTCTGCCTGGATTATGAAATGGGCGGCGAGCCTGGCGAGAAGCCTTATACGAACCGCCTTGGGGGGCCGACCTGCCTGGCCGGAGACATTATCGGCGATTACAGCTTTTCGCGACCGCTCGTGCCGGGTGACCGCCTTGTCTTCTGCGATATGGCGCTTTACAGCCATGTCAAGCGCAACAGCTTTAACGGCATGCCGCTGCCTGCGCTGCAGTGCTTTGATGGCACGGAGCTGCGCACGTTGCGGCGTTTTGGCTACGAGGACTTTAAGACGCGCCTGGGCGGCTGAGCGGCAGCGGCCCCGGCGGGCTTATTCAGTATCCCGCGAGACGCGAAGCAGAGCCCCTTCGAGCGAGTCCGTGATCACAACCGCAGTAAAGTGAGCATCTTGTTCCAGTGCAGTGGCCTCCTGCTGCGGAGCAAGCGAGCGAAAACGCCCACGCCCGCCCGGGCTCACACCGCCCTCGCTCAAAAGTTCGCTGCGCTCACAATCGCTCGGGTCGGCGGACCCGGTCGGGCTTATGGCTTATAATAAGTGACCAGTAAGACATCTTTCCCGCGCGGCTGCTCTGTCGCAGCCAGCCCATTTCGAAATGACAGAAAGAGAAGCTACGCCTATGAGCCCCTTAAAGTTCCACTACCCCTACCACACCCCCTACCTGAACTGCCACAACAGCAGCGAAGGTCTTTCTGCGCAGCCTTTTGCTGCGCCGGTGCGCCTGATCTTGTGTCGGCATGGCCTCTCTGAGGGCAATGCTTCCGGCTATTTACAAGGTTCGATGGATTCTTCTCTGAGTGAGGAAGGTCATAGGCAGGCCGAAAAGCTTTCCCTGGCGCTTGCTGGGGAAGCCTTCGATAGCGCTTATGCCAGCGATCTTCAGCGTGCCAGGGAGACGGCGGCTACGGTGCTTCGTCGCCACCCTGGCCTGCAACTTAAAGAGGACAGCCGCCTCTGTGAGATCTCCAGTGGTGACATGGAGGGTCTGCATTTCGAGATTCTGGAAGAGCGCTACGCCAAAGAGCTGAAAATCCTGCGGGAGCAGATGCCCGATTTTATCACCCCGGGCGGAGAAAGCACACGGGATTGTTTCGAGCGCGCCCTCGATTTTTTCGCGGAAACCCTCCCCCGGGAGGCCGGGCACACCGTGCTTCTGGTTTCCCATGGCTTTTTGCTTGCGACCATGATCAACTACTTTCTGGGCCGCCCTTATGAGCAAATGGTGCACGACATTTTCGGCAACTGCTCCATCTCTGAAATTATCTGTCGTTCGCTCACCGATTTCGACGTTCTGCGCCTCAACGACCAGAGTCACCTCATCTGACACCAAAGCTTGCCTGACATCACCTGACACCAAAGGATAATAAAGCCTTAGCGCAAAAGCCTTGCGAAAGTCTTTGCATCCTGAAAAACCAGCCAGGCCTTCCAAATGTATCTGGCGAATCATGGCAAATCTGTCTGATAAATGACTGCAAATATGCCAACTTAATGATTGCAAAAGTGTAAAGTAAATCATTACAAATGTGTAAAGTAAATTATCGCAAATGTGTAAAGCAAATCGCTGCAAAAGTGTAAAGCAAAACATTGCAAATGTGTCAATCAAGCGATAAAATTAATCATAGAAATCACTTAGTATCAGTGCTTTTGTGACGTTACAAAGGAGAGCAGCCTTGGAATATAGAAAACGCATTATTGACGAGCAATTAAGTTTGAGATTGGAAGCGTTTGGCGCGACACTTATTGTTGGTCCCAAGGGCTGCGGAAAAACAACGACGGCCAAACAGAGAGCAAAAAGTTTTGTTGAGTTTCAGGATGAAGACGAACGAGAAAATCTGCTGTTAATTGCCAATACTCATCCATCCGACCTTTTAAAAGGCGAAAAGCCCAGGCTTTTTGATGAATGGCAAGATGCGCCTAAAATTTGGGGAGCTATTCGAAAAGATGTCGATGATTCAGGGAAGGTAGGGCAGTATATTCTTACAGGCTCCAGTTCGCAAAACGTGAAGACCCCACATACGGGCACGCTGCGCATTTCCAAGTTAAAGATGTACCCGATGAGCCTCTTTGAGAGTGGTGAATCAAATGGGACCGTATCGCTAAAAACTTTGTTTGACCGGGCAGATCAATTTACAAGCTGTCATTCGGATTTAAGTATGGATGCCTTAAAAATTGCCATCTGCCGTGGCGGTTGGCCGGGCAGCCTGAACCGAAAAACAGACCGTGCTCAGCTCGCCATTGCCGAAGATCTTTTCCGGCAGACCTGCGAGATAGATGTTTCGCAGATTGATGGAATAAAACGAAATAGTCGAGGAACAAGGGCCATCCTCACCTCTTATGCGAGAAACCTCTGTACACTGGCCGATGTAAAAACGATTCTTGCAGATGTCAACGCCAATTTTGATATGTCCAAACCAACCTTTTATAATTATTTAGGCGCCCTGGAAGAACTGATGATCGTCGAGGATGTAAATGCCTGGAATCCTGCCCTCCGCTCAAAAACGGCGCTACGTTCATCCAGAAAAAGAAATTTTATTGATCCTTCCATCGCGGCTCAGGCGTTTGCTGTATCCCCTTCATATTTTGATCAGGATTATAAAACCCTGGGTTTTCTATTTGAGTCACTTTGCATTCGCGATCTTAAAATTTACTCTTCGAGTCTTGGCGGTGAGGTTTCTTACTATCATGACAGGCTTGGACTCGAGGCAGATGCGGTTCTTCACCTGGCAGACGGCCGTTATGCCCTGATCGAGGTGAAACTGGGACAAAATGGCGTTGACGAAGGAGCCAGACATCTCTGTTCCATTGAAAATTTAGTGAAGAAATATAACGAGACGGCAGAACAGGTCCCCCTTCGCCTGCCCGATTTGAAAATTGTCCTTTGCGCTAGTGAATATGGCTATCGCAGGAAAGATGGCGTTTTAGTCATCCCTATTGGCTGCCTGAGGGATTGATAGAAGCGCCATCTCCCGAGTCCCCTGCAACCCTCACTCGGAGAATTCAGGTGGATTTCCACCTGAATTCTTCGAGTTGACTTGACTCTGCTGTGCTCATAGTTTATAGTGTGATGTATTAAGATACACAGCTAGGGAGATGATCGCGATTTGAAAATTATTATTGCGAACAATTCAACGCTGCCTTTGTATCAGCAAATCAAAGATCAAATTAAGGCTTGCATCTTAAAGGAAGAGCTGAAGGAAGGTGACCCTCTGCCGTCGATCAGGGCTTTTGCCAATGAGCTACAGGTCAGTGTTCTGACGGTTAGGCGAGTCTACAGCGAATTGGAAGAAGAGGGTTTTGTTGTCAGCCAGGCCGGTCTTGGGACGTTTGTTTCAACAGGGAACCTTGAACTTTTACAGGACGCGCGGCGAAGGGTGGTCGAAGAGAAGCTCTCTGAGGCGATCAAGACAGCGAAAACCCTACAAATCAGCAAAGATGAATTGCAGAGCATGATGAATATTCTCTATGAGGAGTGAATTGCGAAGATTTGCTTTGTCAGGAAAGTTTTATGACAGCAGCACCAGCTTCGGACAAAGGACTCGCAGTCACAAAAGCTTGTAGCCGATCTCACTGAGTCATGGAATTGCGCCGCAGCTTCTGAGCTGCGCGACAGTCCTTAAAGTCGGGGATGAGAAGCCCCTGCTTTGTGCTGGGCAGTTCATTCCGCGTTCAATGTCGGACAGGAAACGAGGAGGAAAAAGTTTTGGAAAACGTTATTGAAATAAAAGGGTTATGCAAAAAATACAGGAGTTTTGCCCTGACCGATGTGGACATATCCATTCCTGAAGGCTGTGTCACCGGTTTTATCGGCCTGAATGGCCAGGGAAAGACAACGACCATACGTACGCTTCTTGGCTTGGCTCAAAAAGATGCCGGTCAGGTCAGGCTTCTGGGGCTGGATATGGATCAGCACGAAAAAGAGATCAAAAACCGCCTGGGCGTTGTTTTTGATGAAGGCTATTTGTATGAATCTCTCAAGATGAATGAGATGAAAAGTATTGTCGCCAGTGCGTATACCCATTGGGACGAAGACGCTTATCGTCATTTTATGCAAAGATTCTCATTGCAGGAAGAACAGCGCATCGCAACCCTCTCAAAAGGGATGAAAATGAAATTTGCCCTGACGCTCGCCCTTTCCCATCGGGCTCAGCTCCTGATTATGGACGAGCCTACGTCTGGCCTTGATCCTCTGGTGAGAAAAGAATTGTTGGATATACTCAGCGAATTTATGGCAGCTGGCGGTAAAGGTGTTTTCTATTCCAGCCACATCACCTCTGATCTGGATAAATTTGCCGACATGATCGTCATGATCCACGACGGAAAAATCGTTTTTGTCGAAGACAAAGATGTTTTACTGGACAGCTATGTGTCGGTCAAGGGCGACAAAAATGAGCTCAGCGAAGAGCTAGAGAAAGCCTTTATCACTTTGAAACTTGGCGAATATAGCTTTAGCGGAATAACCCGACAAGTTCAGCTTCTCAAAGAGAGAATTCCGGATATTGTATGCGAAAGGGCCAACCTTGAAGCGATTATGCTTGCTCTTCTTGAAGGAGGTCACCACCATGTTTGCACTCATTAAAAAAGATATTCTCATCGCGAAAAAAATGTGGCTTGTCGTCATGCTTCTTACCTTGCTCATCCCCTTGTTTATTCGTTTTACCGGAGGCGATATCGCGATACCATCAGGCGTTGTTTTATCCATGATGAGTATCTTACTTTCGATGATGATCTTTACCTCTATCGACCAGGAAGAAGATAAATATCCCAAAGCGAAAGCCCTGCTGACGACTGTCGGCTATAGCAGAAAACTTCAGATCCTGCACCGATATATCCTGATGTCCGTTTTCTTTCTGTTCTGTGCCCTCGTCATTTTTGTCGAATCTCTCCTTGTGACCGGACTTGCACCCGTCACGTTTATGGATTTATCCCTTGCCGCCTTTGCCTTTGCTTTCGTCTCCTCCCTTTATCTGGCCCTGACGACGACTTTAGGCACGAGGGCCAGTCAATATCTCGTTATGCTCGTCATCTTTGCCATTTCCATGGGTCCCGTCCTGATCTCGAAGTTTGAGATTAAAATCGACCTCAGCTTTTTCCAGAGAATTCATCCTGCGTTGCTCGCAACAGGCTTTCTCAGTGCAGCCGTCTTCGTGGTGAGCTTGTCGTTAATCATCTCGCTGCAGGCCTACCGCAAAAAAGACTTATAGGGGAGCGTTTGGAAATACCGAGCGCTAAAGAAGACCCGGCCTGGCTTATTCAATGGTCTGGCGAAACGCGCTTTCTGCAGAGTAAGACGAGCGACACGCTCACTTGCGCAGCCAGACACTGGAAGCTCCGACTGGCCGGGTTTACAATGCCCTTATGAAGCGCACTCAGAATACAGCACAGAAAATGGAAGCCCTTTTGAGGGAACTTCGGGAAAAAGGGGAGAAGCCACGGCTTTTGCTGCACTCCTGCTGCGGACCCTGCTCGTCCTCGGTTCTCGAATATCTTTTGCCCTATTTTCGTATCAGTGTCTTTTATTACAATCCGAATATTTATCCGAGGGAAGAATATGAGCACAGAAAGCGCGAGCAGCTGCGCCTGATTCAGGCGATTAAGGATGAGGCGCACCTGCGGGTTACGCGTTCAGGCGACAAAAATGCAAGCGCAGAAATTTCCCGCGACAAATCTGACGCTGATGGGCTTAATTCTGTCGATTCCACCCTCCACGAGCCTGAAGCTGCCGGAACTTTCGGGGCTGTGCCGAGCGACTTGCCAGCCGTCATGACTATCGCTGTGCCCGCTACCGTCTCCAGCACTGCTGTTCCTGCCCGCAAGGAGCCTGCAGGATCGGAGGCTTTTTCTTTCAATTTTCCCTTCGTGCCCGAGCTGGATACAATCGATGCCGACTACGATCCTGAGCACTATTTTGCCGCCGTCAAAGGCCTGGAAAATGAAAAAGAAGGTGGAGCCCGCTGCTCCGTCTGTTTTCGCCTGCGCCTTGCCAGAGCCGCCGATGTCGCCGCGGCAGGAGCCTATGATTTCTTCGCGACAACATTGACGGTCAGCCCCTACAAAAATGCCCCGCTCATCAACGCTATCGGTGAGGAAGAGGGGGAGCGCGCTCATGTGGCCTATCTTGCCTCCGACTTTAAAAAGAAAAATGGCGCTCTCCGCTCCAATCAGCTGAGCAAGGCCTACGGTCTCTACCGCCAGGATTATTGCGGCTGCGCCTTTTCGCGTCCTTCACAAGCAGAGCCCTCGTGAGCGAGCTCCGATTTTATTATAGAATCTTAAAGCCACTGGCCATCTTCATAATGCCACTGTCGGTTTTGAGTGCCTTCCATAAGAATTGGTGTAAAGAAAAGATTCAACCACTCTGCAGTAACTTCCAAGGGTACTTTGATCATAGCTTTCTTTTTTTTTCACAAATGAAAGCCATCGAAGCCTATGAACGGCGTCTTCCGTAAAACTTGATTCAAAAGAAGGAATCCTCTCTGGCAAAGTAGTACCACGATGTAAGAAGGTTTCACGAAGGGCATGACGGAGTGAGGCTTCATGGATGATTTTGGTTTTAGTAATTATGTAAAGGTCATAAAAATCCTTGTATCTACTGTTTAACATACCGTTGGCAACAATCGCTTCCAATTTTTCTGCAATGACAGATTCGATGGAGTAGGCCGTTAATTTGGGCCTTTCTAATTCTAATAAAACCGGAAAATCAATCTGAATTGGTTCTGGAATAATGATGTCGCCATATCCAATATCGATGGAAATAGCAATTCTAGTTCGATCCAGACAAGCTACAACAGTTACGTTTAATCCGTGATATTCTTTAAAATCAGCAATATTTTTCACGATTAGTGATGAGAGATCATATTTTAGGGCATCGTCAATGTTCTGACTTAGAATCTCTGAAAAGATGCCAAGCATTTCCTCTCGACGATTGCTGACACGTTGTGCGAGCAGATCAATATCTGTTGTTACTCGCTCATATTGTCTGTCATAGAGGGCATAGAGTAATATTCCGCCTTTTAGAATGAAATGATCGGCATAAGGAGAAATAGAAATCCGATAAAGCGTTCGCTCAAGTCCATAGTAGGTAAGGAGTTCCTGAAAGGGTCGTCCACTCTCATCAGACAAATTTTTCAGCTTAGCTTTGATCGATTCGGCTTTCATATGAGCAATACCTCCATATATCTCCGCAAAACCTGTGCTGCATGAAGTTTTTGAGCATACTCGTATAACAAATTGATATTTTTGTTCTTTTTGCTCAGGTATTTTTTGAGGATCTCAGCGGTTTCCTCAATTCCGACCTGATTTCGATACGAGATGATATCAACGACCGTTTTTTCCATATTAAAAATTGAGTAGGGTTCAACTTGATCACGAACTTGCTCTAAACCTAGTGTCATGCGTTCAGAAGAGAAATAATAGAGTTTTATTTCAGGTTTTTGTGGTAACTTAGTGACCTTTTTTTTCCGTTCAATTGCAATATCTACGCGCTCAGGCAGAAAATTAGTCAGTTCATGGTATCTTGCTGCACTCATCAGGCAGATCACGCCAAAAGGAACATAGGCCTGTGCAGTGTGATAATCATTCTCATCTCCCAAAAAGCCGAGATTTTCGTAAGTACTGCGATTTAAACGCAGAAGCTTATTTTGCTCCACCAGCTGACGAACTCGATAATACGAGAGATTAATATTGCGCAGTTCTGTCATTGTGTAATAGCGTTTTTCAGGATCCAATTTCATCATAGCCACCTGTAGCAAGTATAATGAAAAGGAGGGCATATTTCAATGATCTTCTGCAAAAAATATAATTGCCGAAATTTATTTAATATTCGTGTTTTCTATGTGTCGACACTTAGGGGTCGATAACTGAAAATATGGCTGTGTTTACCCTTTCTCTTTTGCTTAATCGTTGGCTTGCATCGCGATAGGGGCTGTGCTAGTTTTGGCTCTCGCCGGTTCGCGGAGACCTCCGGCGCAGATGAATCTGGCAGAATGATGAATCCGCCAGGCTCTTAAGGAGTTCATTTTGTTTAATAAGTTTTTTTCTACAACGCTCATGAAGATTTTTCCCAGGATTTTTTCCCTGACCCTAGCGCTTCTGCTGCTCAGCTGTTTTACAGCTTCCTGTGCGGCTGATCCTGTGGGCCATGGGCAGGGCGAAATGAAGGCTGCCGGGAAGCTTACCGATGAAAGCAAAAAAATGGTCGACAATGTTGATCCCAATGAGCATGATTCAGAGCAAAACAAAGAGGCAAAGCGGGCAAAAGTCCCGGAATCAAAAAAGCTTTCGCTGGTCTGCACCAGTTTTCCACCTTTTGATCTGGCCCGCAGTGTTGCTGGTGATCAGGCCGAGCTGACGATGCTCCTGAAGCCTGGTGCGGAAAGCCATACGTATGAACCGACGCCTCAGGACATCAAAAAAATTGCTGAGGCCGACCTTTTTATCACTGTCGGCGGCGAAAATGACGCCTGGGTGGATCACTTATTAGATTCTCTTGGCAACAAGAAGCCGGAGATTTTCAAACTTGTCGAAGCCGTCGATACAGTGGAAGAGGAACTGGTTGAGGGCATGGAAGACGAAGAGGAGCATGAGCATGAGCACGCGCACGAGCACGAGTCCTCACATAAAATCGACAAAGGTAAAGCCAAACATGAAGCCAACGAAGATGATGAGCATGAAATCGACGAGCATGTTTGGACCGCTCCCAAAAATTTTAGCCTGATGGCTGAAAAACTCGCCAGCAGGCTGGCTGAAATGGATCCAGAGCACGCTGAGGGCTTTGCGGAAAATGCCCGGACGACGGCGCAGCAGTTCGACAAACTCGACAAAGAGATCCGACAGATTGTCGATCACGCGAAACGAAAAACTTTAATTTTTGCCGACCGCTTTCCTCTGCGATACTTTGCCGATGCCTATGGTCTCGATTATTTTGCAGCCTTCAGCGGCTGCTCGGTCAATACCGAAGCTTCGCCCAAAACCGTGGCTTTCCTGATCGACAAAGTCAAGGAAGAAAAAATTCCTGTCGTTTTCAGCATTGAATTTTCTTCTGGGCAAATGGCGGATGCTGTGTGTGAGGCAACAGGAGCCAAACATAGAACCTTTCACAGCTGCCACAATATTTCCGCGGACGAGCTGGCCCGCGGGGAAACAACCCTGAGCCTGATGGAAAAGAACCTGGAGGTCCTCAAAGAGGCTCTGAATGACTAATATGAAAGGAGCCGCGCTCGTGCCGCTCATTCGCTGTGAAAATTTAAGTTTTGCCTACGAAGGCGTTGTGGTTGTGCGCGATCTCAATTTTACCGTGGAGAGCGGCGATTATCTCTGCATTATCGGCGAAAACGGGGCAGGGAAATCGACGCTCATGAAGGGTCTGCTTGGCCTGAAAAAGCCCTCGTCGGGCCAACTGCTTTTCGGCGACAGCGATGGCCTCAGCCCCCATGGTATCGGCTATTTGCCCCAGCAAAACCCCCTGCAGCGCGATTTTCCGGCGACCGTGATGGAGGTTGTCCAGTCCGGCTGTCTGAATCGCCTGGCTTTGCGCCCCTTTTACGGACGGTGCGAAAAAGCGCTCGCCGCTGAAAAACTGGAGCAACTGGGCCTTAGTGATCTCCGCGAAAAAAGCTACCGCGATCTTTCAGGGGGGCAGCAGCAGCGCGTGCTTCTGGCGCGGGCCCTCTGTGCGACACAAAAGCTGCTCTTGCTGGATGAACCGGTGGCGGGGCTGGATCCCCAGGCCACCCTGGATTTTTACGAGTTGATTGAAAAACTCAACAAAGAAGAAAAGCTCACTATCATTATGGTCTCGCATGACCTGCAAAGTGTGCTCCGCTATGCCAGCAAGATTTTGCAGCTGGAAAAGACGCAGCGCTTTTTCGGCAGTAAGGAAGCGTATCTGCAAAGCGAGCAGGGGAGGGCCTATGCGCATGTTCAGGGTGCTTGAGCGAAGACAGGTCATTGCTGTGGCTGCCTCTTTGCGGCTCATAACCCGGGACGAAACTGAACGCAGCCAAGATCGACACAATGCCATGCGGGTCGACATTTTTGTCGTCCGAACTCAGGGGAGGACAGAACTTTATGCTTAATTTGCTGACAGAAATGCTGAGCTATCCCTTTATGCTTCGCGCCCTCGTCGTTGGCATCCTCATCTCTCTTTGCGCAGCGCTTCTCGGCGTGCCGCTGGTCTTGAAACGCTACTCGATGATTGGTGACGGCCTTTCGCACGTGGGTTTTGGCGCGCTGGCCATCGCCACCGCGCTGCGTGCCGCTCCACTTGCCGTCACCTTGCCGGTGGTGGTGCTTGCCGCCTTTTTTTTGCTGCAACTTCATGATTCGAGCAAAATCAAAGGGGACGCGGCAATCGCGCTGATTTCCACAGGCAGCCTCGCTCTGGGTGTTATGGTCCTTTCTTTGACGCCGGGCATGAATACGGACATCAACAATTTTCTTTTTGGTTCTATTCTCGGTGTGGGGGAAGATGAAATGTGGCTGACCGCAGGCCTTTCCCTGATGGCTATCCTGCTCTACGGCCTCTCCTATAACCGCATATTTGCGCTGACCTTTGATGAAAGTTTTGCTCAGGCCACAGGACTCAGGACCAAAGTCTATAATACCTTGCTCGCCCTGCTCACCGCCGTGACGATCGTTCTGGGCATGCGTACGATGGGTTCGCTGCTCATATCGAGCCTCATCGTTTTTCCAGCGTTGTCATCCATGCAGCTGCTCAGGAGCTTTCGCTCCGTCCTGCTGCTCTCCGTGCTGATATCGCTCTTCTGTTTTATCAGCGGACTTATCCTCTCTTACCTCTATTCGGCTCCCACAGGAGCCTCAGTTGCCCTGCTGCATGTCGCTGTTTTTATCCTCTTTGCAGCGATCGCCAGGATCAAACCGCGGCTTGATTCATAATCTCCATGAATTCCTCGCCCGTGATCGTCTCTGTTTGATAAAGATGAGCTGCTAAGTGGTCGAGTTTTTCCCGGTTGTCGCTGATCATCTGCTTGGCCTGGGCGTAACAGGAATCGATAATCCGATGGGTTTCCAGATCGATCTGATAGCTGGTTTCCGGTGAACAGTTCATCTGCCCCTGACCTCCAAGATACTGGTGACCCCCTGTCTCCAGCTGCATCATGCCAAATTTATCCGACATGCCGAACCTTGTGACCATCTGCCTGGCCAGTTGCGTGGCCTTTTCAATATCGTTGGAGGCCCCGGTTGTGATCTCGCCGAAAACGACTTCTTCTGCTGCCCGGCCACCTACCAGTGTTTCAATCTGATTCAGGATATCCTTGCGGGACATGAGGACTTTTTCGCTCTCTTCCACTTGCATGGTATACCCCAATGCCCCGGAAGTGCGGGGGATAATCGTGATCTTGGTGACTGGAGCCGAACCTTTTTGCAGGGCGGCAATCAGGGCGTGGCCGATCTCGTGGTAGGAGACGATCTTCTTCTCATCATCAGACATAATGGAATTCTTTTTCTGGGCGCCGGCGATAACGGTCTCGATGGATTCCACCAGGTCTTCTGTGCTCACTTTTTCACGACCGTGGCGGACAGCGCGCAGGGCGGCTTCATTGACGATGTTGGCCACTTCGGCTCCGGAAGCCCCGGAGGTCATACGGGCGATGAGGTTGTGGTCGATTTGTCCATCTGTTTGAACCTTGCGCAGGTGGACTTTGAGGATGGCTTCCCGGCCTTCAAGATCGGGCAGCTCCATGCGAACCTGGCGGTCAAAACGGCCCGGACGGAGCAGCGCCGGATCCAGGACATCCGGCCGGTTGGTAGCGGCGAGGATGATGACGCCCTTATTCGCGCCAAAACCATCCATCTCTGTCAGGAGCTGATTCAGGGTCTGCTCTCGTTCGTCGTTGGTGGACATCTGATTTTCACGCGACTTGCCAATCGTGTCGATTTCATCGATGAAAACAATACAAGGGGCGTGTTTGTTGGCTTCTTCAAAGAGATCGCGAACCTTGGCCGCGCCTCGTCCGACGAACATTTCGATGAACTCGGAACCGGAGATAGAGTAGAAAGGGACATGGGCCTCACCTGCCACAGCCTTGGCGATGAGCGTTTTACCGGTACCCGGAGGACCAACCAGCAACACGCCTGCAGGGCACTTGGCACCGACTTTCTGGTATTTGTCAGGCTGGTTCAAGTAGTCGATAATCTCCTGTAACGACTCCTTGGCTTCCTCCTGGCCAGCTACATCATCAAAGTTTTTCTCATCTTTTTCCGGCTTATAGAGTTTAGCCCCGGACTTGCCGTAAATGTTGAGTCCGGACGCACCCATGCGGTTCATCATGCGCTTGTTCAGCAAAGAGCCCAAACCAAAGAAGATGAGGATGGGCAGGACATAAGAGACAATGATGCTGAGGAAAATATTGGGAGCTTCCGGGATTTCAGCGGCAAACTGTACTTTCTGATCCTGCAGACGTTGAACCAGCTCCGGGTCTTTGACAATGCCGGTCTTATATATTTTGTTCTCGCCGTCTTCTTTTCCTTCATAAAGAATTTGGGTGTCTGAAATTTTGACCTTAACGACCTCGCCCTTATCTAACTTTTCCAAAAAATCAGAATAGGTGGAGAGGACGATTTGCTTCTCCTCCATGACGGGCATGACAAACATATTGAATAGGAAAACAATCATTAAAACAATAAAGTAGTAATAGAGCAAAGATTTCCTGGGGCGCCAGGGCGGCTGCTTTTTGGGGTTCTGCAAGCTATTCTTATTTGTATCGTCTTTCATGTTTTCTCCTTTTCTGCCCTCGAGGTAGGGAGGGTCTTTGCTGAATGATTGTTTTATTCTGCTTATTTCCCTTTTATTTTTATGATTCATTGCGTTTATTGTTAAGAGAAAATGACATAAATATTATAGCTTAAGAAAACCTGCGAAAGACGCAATGAGGACAAATCTCTGATTTTGTAACAATTGCCATGATCAGTCGGCAGCGGGTGAAATATTACTTGTTTCTTATAGAATGGAACTTGTCGCTGATGAATAACAGACAGGGCAATTCTGGCTTGACAGTCACACTGATTGTGCTATCATATCCATTGCTTGTCTTTGCACGAGATGTTTTTAGCGTGGTCAAAATTGACCTGCAAAGCTGACTGGCTCCTGGCATAAATGCCCCAGCGGCGGACCTTTCGGCAAAGACGATAAAGTTATTACAGTTCATCCGACTGCGCACGATTGGCGCGAGTAACAGGGAGGTACGAACATGGCGAAAGCGGGAGCCAGAGAAAAGATCACGCTTGCATGCACCGAATGCAAACAGCGTAATTACGACACCAAGAAGAATAAAAAGAACACGCCGGACAAGCTTGAAATGCGCAAATATTGCCCGTTCTGTCACAAGCATACCGTCCACAAAGAAAGCAAATAGGTCAAAACGGCTTGCGGCCGTTTTGCCGTACGGAGGGACGATATGGCTTATATAGACTCAAACAAGAAAAACAGCAAGAGCAACACCAAAGGCAACAAAGGCGAAAAAAAGGGGCTTGCGGCGAAATATAAGAGTGTTCGTGCCGAACTGAAAAAAGTCATTTGGCTGGATAGAAAACATCTCAAACAAAATTTTGTCGTCGTTCTGGCCATCATCCTGTCCACGGCACTGATCATTTTCGTTTTTGATGCCCTCGTCAAGCTTTTCTTTGACGCAATTGGCTTTTATAAACCGAAGAGTGGAGCGGCTCTGCCCAATCAGGTGACTTCATCTCAGCCCCTGATGACGGAGACTGAAAAAGCGGCAGACGAAAGTTCTGAGAACGAGACCGGGGTCACGGCGGAAAAGTCTGAAGAAGGCACAACTGCAGCGGCCGAAGAAAAATCGACTGCGACTCCAGAGGAAGCTGCGACAACAGCTCCTGAAGAAAGCGGAAAATAGGGCCCATGTCAGAAAATCTCGATCAAGAAGCGCGTTGGTACGTCGTTCATACTTACTCCGGATATGAGAACAAGGTGAAAGCGACGCTCGACATGATTGTCGAGAATCGTGGCCTGCAAGATTATATCCAGGAAATCTCGGTTCCGACGGAAGAAGTGATCGAGATTAAAGAAGGCAAGAAAAAGACTTACGAGCGTAAACTCTATCCTGGATATGTGCTGGTTAAGCTGATCCTCACGGACGAAATCTGGTACATCGTGCGCAATACACGTGGTGTGACCGGCTTCGTCGGACCCTCCAGCACCCATCCCGTTCCGCTAACCGATGAAGAACTTCTCATCATGGGACTTGAGTCCAATTACGAACCCATTGTCGACTACGAAGTCGGAGATTCGGTGAAGATCATCAGCGGACCGCTCGACGGCTTTGCCGGAGTGGTTCAGGAGATCAACAGCGAAAAGAAGAAGGTTATCGTCGAGGTGAGCATGTTCGGTCGTGAAACACCGGTCGAACTGGAGCTTACACAGATTCTGAGAATCTGATCATTCTGATCATAAAGTTAGTGCATCAGCCCTACGGGCTTTGCAATAGAACTCTACACCATTATTGGGAGGTGGCCACACATGGCAAAAAAAGTACTTGCGATTGTTAAATTGCAAATTCCTGCAGCGAAAGCTACGCCAGCGCCGCCGGTCGGACCAGCCCTTGGCCAACATGGACTGAACATTGCTCAGTTTGTCAAGGAATTTAATGAAAGAACCGCTAAGGATGCCGGATACATCATCCCGGTGATCATCACTGTTTATGCGGATCGTACCTATTCTTTCATTACCAAAACTCCGCCCGCGGCCGTGCTGCTGAAAAAAGCAGCCAAGATCGAAAAGGCATCGGGTGTGCCGAATAAAAACAAAGTTGCGAACGTCACCTGGGATGATTGCCTCAAAATTGCGGAAATCAAATTTCCTGAATCCAATGCTGCCAGTCTTGAAGCTTGTGCCGAAATGATCGCCGGCACCGCCCGAAGCATGGGTATTACGGTTCAGAGATAAGGAGGCTTCCATGAAAAGAGGAAAGAAATATCAGGAAGCGGTGAAAAAGCTCGAGCCGGGTAAAGTTTATGACTCCGGCGAGGCAATGAAGCTGGTCACCGAAATGGCTCATGCCAAATTTGACGAAACTGTGGAATGCCACATCCGTCTGGGCGTTGACTCCCGTCACGCCGATCAGCAGGTTCGCGGAGCGATTGTTCTGCCGAACGGTACCGGCAAACAGGTGCGTGTGCTTGTCTTCGCCAAAGGCCCCAAGGCCGATGAAGCGACGGCAGCCGGAGCTGAATATGTCGGCGCTGATGAATTTGTTCAGAAAATCACCAAGGAAAACTGGTTTGACTTTGATATTGTCATCGCCACTCCGGATATGATGGGTGTTGTTGGCCGCCTCGGCCGTGTGCTCGGTCCCAAGGGCCTGATGCCTAACCCCAAATCCGGCACAGTGACCATGGACGTTGCTAAAGCCGTCAAAGAAGCTAAAGCCGGTAAAATCGAGTACCGTCTCGACAAGGCCAACATCATTCACTGCCCCGTCGGCAAGGTTTCCTTCGGCCCCGAAAAGCTCGCTGAGAACTTCGAAACTCTGATGGAAGCCATCTACAAAGCCAAACCGGCTGCAGCCAAAGGACGTTATGTTAAGTCCTGCACCGTCGCCTCGACCATGGGTCCTGGTGTCAAGGTTCAGGGAAGAATGTAGTCCTGAAAGGTAGCCCTCAGAAACTTTATTATCGCTAAAACACCTCAGCGCCAAAGACAGTCGGTGGCTCAGCCATAACTCGTAAGAACCGGCCCAGGCGGAGCTCGAAATACGTGGTATTTTGACCCCCTCCGTCCCGTGCGTGAGGGGGTTTTAAATACACACAGGAGGTATAAAAGATGCCCAGTCCGAAAATCCTCGAAGCGAAGAAGCAGATCGTTGAAGATCTCGCTAACGAATTGCGTGACGCGAAATCCATCGTTCTCTCCAACTATCAGGGTTTGACCGTGGCTCAGGACACCGAGATGCGGACTGCTTTCCGCAAGGAAGCTCTCAACTATCGGGTGGTAAAAAATACCATCAGTATCCGCGCTCTCGAAGCCCTCGGCCTTACAGGTTTTGAAGAGGAACTGACCGGCCCAACTGCACTGGCCTGGAGCAAAGAGGACGTCGTCCTTGCACCCAGACTTGTTAAAAAGTATGCCGATCAATTTAAGAAAACCAGCATCAAAGCCGGTGTTGTCGATGGCAAAAAAGCCGACATGAACACCATGAACGCTCTGGCGAGTATTCCTTCAATGGAAGTCCTCTATGGCCAGCTGGTCAGCTCTCTGATCTTCCCCGTCACCTCTCTCGCGATGACGCTCAATGCGATGGCGAAGAAGATGGAAGAAAACGGTGCAGCAACTGTCGCCGACCTCGTTTCGGGCGCTGCTCCGGCAAAGGTCGAAGAAGCTGCCCCGGCAGAAGCCGTGGAAACCGCAGCACCTGCCGAAAAAGCCGCCGAGCCTGCTGAAGAAGCGCCGGCCGCAGCTGAAAAAGCTGAAGCGCCTGCTGAAGAAGCCAAGCCTGAAGCCTAAGCTCCCTGGTTCAGCGAGTTTTGTAAAATCTCGTATCGACCAGCATGCTGAACCAATGCATATTCGCGGAATCTTTTAATTTTTTACAAGCTTCAGCGAAAGACTGAGAAGATCAGCAAATAAGAAGTCAATTATGAAAGGAAAAATATCCCATGGCTAGTGAAAAAATTACCGGCATCATTGAAGAAGTCAAGACTCTTTCGGTTCTCGAACTGAATGAGCTCGTCAAAGCCCTTGAAGAAGAATTTGGTGTTTCTGCCGCCGCTATGATGGCTGTTGCTCCTGCTGCCGGTGCTGCCGGTGGTGCTGCCGAAGAAGAAGAGCAGACCGAATTTACCGTTAACCTCAAATCCGCCGGTGCCAGCAAGATCGCCGTCATCAAAGTCGTCCGTGAAATCACGGGTCTCGGCCTCAAAGACGCCAAAGCTCTCGTTGATGAAGCGCCTAAGGCTGTCAAAGAGAACGTCTCCAAAGACGAAGCCAACGAAGTGGCTGAAAAACTCAAAGCTGCCGGAGCCGAAGTCGAAATTAAATAAAGACTTCCCTTGCAGTGCAACCTGCACAATCTCGAAAGAGCCGCCATCCCGGCGGCTCTTTTTTTGCCTTTACTTCTGATTTTCCAAAGTTTTGCTCGACTCACTCGTAGATTTTTGCCAGCCCGACAAAGCCCATGAACAATCTGCCCAAGCTACTAATTTTAACTTACTTATCTCATCATGATCTCGCAAACACTCGCATAACGGAGTAACGAATTTGTAGGTTAGAAAGAAATAAAATAGAGTCTCCTCAAACGATAGAATAGAATCTATCACGCGCATCTATGATTTGCTTCTCTGCCTCTTTTCCCTCAAAATAAACTGGAAAGATAATATCAATCACACCTCCTGCATTAATACTGCGTGGCAGAAACTTCCTGTGCAAGCGCTGAGCGGGAGCGCAAGGGTATATCAGAGAAAACCGAGGCCAGCATGAACGAACAAAAGAAAACGACAGGCAATCACCGACAAAAGTCGGCAAGTGCTGCACGACAAAACTCGACAGACGAGTGCCAACAAACTTCGACAAATGTCGCGCGACAAAAAGCGACAGCTCATGATCGACAAAAATCGACAAACGAGCGCGAACAAAATTCGACAATCGCTTCTCGACAAAAAACGACAGGGCCGTCGACCGAAAACCGCCGAAGGCTTCGCCTGATCCTCTCCATCCTGCTGGTACTCGCCGCTTTCTGGCTGGGACGTCAGGACTTTTTGCAAAGCTTTTTGTCGCCCGCAGGCGAAACGCAGGGCACAAAGGTCATAGAGCTGGGTGCTGAAAATGTAAAAGAGCAGGCAGCAAAAGAGGGGGCAGAGCAAAGGCAGGCGTCCTCAGACAAGCCAGGTGATGAGAAGCAAGCTGGTCAACAATCAATCGTTCAAGAGCCAGCAGCGAAAGATTCAGCAGCTCAGGAGTCAGAAGATCCCCGTTCACCTGAATTTGTCGCTTCGGTTCTCCGAAAGACCGGAAAACTGCCTGATCGTTTTCTGAGCAAAAAGGAGGCGCGACAGCTTGGATGGGTGCCCGAGCAGGGAAACCTGAATGAGGTTGCCCCGGGCAAAAGCATCGGCGGTGACCATTTCGGAAACTACGAGGGAAAATTACCTGAGAAAAAAGGCCGCAGCTATCGCGAAGCCGATGTCCATGACAGTCCCAACAGGCGTGGGGCAGAGCGCCTGGTTTTTTCCAACGATGGCCTGATTTTTTACACGCCTGATCACTACAAAACGTTTTACGATGTGAGTGAGCGTTTTCCCGGAAAAAAGCTCCCATAAATTTGACGCAGCCAACCGTAGTGTAGAACGCAGCACCCACAGCAGCTTTATCACGGCTCTGCTTGCCAGAGCTCCAAGCCGTAAAATAGTCAAGGCTAATCACATCGCTACGTTCAAAAATCTACTTTAATGATTAACACAGAAAATATAGAGGCTATTATGAAAACCCCCTTTATCTGGCTCGACGGCCGACAATGTGCCGACAAAACAAAGGTCTGGCCCTACCTGCGACAAAAACTCCAGCTTCCCGAATATTTCGGCGACAATCTTGACGCCCTCTGGGACGTCCTGAGTGAGCGCGGCCCCGGCTGTCGCTACGTCATTTTTCATGCGAATGCTTTGGTCAACAGCGAAATGAGCGTCCTGCTGCGTCTTTTTGACGACTTAGGTGGAATCGGTTGTCGAATTTATCGCCTCTGAGCGAGTAGCGAGCTTCCCGCTATTGCCCTGATACTGCTCACCAGCTGCCGCACTGGCTAGATGACCGCTGGTTTTTCTTGGCAAATTGCTTTACCTCGGCAGGGCAGTTTTTCTCGGTCAAGAGTGAGACTTGTCGGAAGGGTTGGAGCCAAGAGAGAACACTTTTTGTTTTTGCCCTTTCTGCCGCTTTATTCAGAGCTGTCCCCATCTCTGCTGCTTTTTGCTTATCTGTCCCGACCGCAACTTTATTCCTGCTGCCTCGTCTGGATCCCTGCTTTGTTTTCTCATGATCGCACCCTTGCGCCGCGCTCTCTCGTGCTATAATCTTCAGCGTAAGTAAAGATGCAAAGCGCCACAGCGCAGAAAGGAAAGTTGTTATGCTGGACATCAATTTACTGAGACATGAGCCCGAAAAAGTTCGAGAGGGTCTGGCCAAACGCGGCAAAGATATTGATTTTCAGCCTTTCCTGGAGCTTGATCAGAAGCGCCGCAATCTCCTCCACGAAACGGAGGAGCTCAAGGCCGAGCGCAACAAAAAGTCTGCTCTTATTCCGCAAATGAAAAAGCAAAAGCAGGATACCAGCGCACTTCTCGCTGAAATGAAAGAGCTCGCAGATAAGATTAAAGCCTGCGATGCCGAGGTTGCTGATCTGGATGCGGCACAGCGCGAATTTATGCTGGGCCTGCCGAATTTACCGGCCGACGATGTTGTCGCTGGAGGCAAAGAGGCCAACGAGGTGATGCAGATTTTCGGCGAGCAGCCGAGCTTTGACTTTAACCCTAAGCACCATGTCGACCTGGCCGAAAGCCTTGGCCTCATCGACTATGCCCGCGGAGCCAAACTGGCCGGTTCGGGCTTCTGGATTTACACCGGTGAGGGAGCACTCCTGGAGCGGGCGCTCCTGAACTTTTTCATCGATGAGCACCTTAAAGATGGCTACGAAATGATTCTGCCTCCGCATATTCTGCTCTATGATTGCGGTCTGACGGCCGGCCAATTTCCGAAGTTCGAGGAGGATGTCTTTAAAATTCAGGCGCGCGACGAAGACGATGCCGATGAGTCCAAATTCCACTTTATTCTGCCCACCGCAGAGACGGCGCTCGTCAATCTCTACCGTGACGAAATTCTCGACGAAAGTGAACTGCCCAAAAAGTATTTTGCCCTGACACCCTGCTATCGCCGTGAGGCGGGTTCCTACCGGGCCGAAGAGCGCGGCATGATTCGTGGTCATCAGTTCAACAAGGTCGAGATGTTCCAGTATACCCGCCCTGAAAACTCGCAGGCGGCCCTTAAAGAACTTATCGACAAAGCCTGCCGCCTCGTCGACAAGCTCGGTCTGCACTTCCGCCTGAGCAAGCTCGCCGCTGGGGACGTCAGCGCCTCCATGCGCGAAACCTGGGATATCGAAGTGTACATCCCCAGCATGGGCGGCTATAAAGAAGTTAGCTCCGTATCCAATGCCGGTGACTATCAGGCCAGGCGCGGCAACATCCGCTTCCGCCGTGAAGGCAGCAAAAAGCCCGAATTCCTGCACACTCTTAATGGCTCCGGCCTGGCCACCAGCCGCATCTTTCCTGCTATGCTTGAGCAATTCCAACAGGCCGATGGCAGCGTGCGCATTCCTGAGGTCCTGCGCCCTTACATGAACGGCCAGGAAATTCTCAAACCCAAAGCTTGAAACTGAACAAACTTAAACCCTGAAACACTAAGCCACGACCACTGGGCCTCAAGCCCAAAGCCTGAAACCCAGAGCCGCGACCACTGAGCCTCAAGCCCAAAACCTGAAACCCATAGACTGAAGTACTTGACCGAATAGGGTGCTGCCGGGCGTGCCGTGCAATGCACTTGAAACGCACGACTATTTACATTAATATAAGGGCAAAAAGGAGGGCAGGTATATGAGCCAGGTCAATGTGACAATACGTATGGATCGTAACTTGAAGAGCGAGGCCGACAAGCTTTTTCGTGAATTGGGCTTGAACATGACGACGGCTTTAACGATGTTTACCAGAACAGCTGTCAGGGAGCAGGGCATACCCTTTGAACTTTCGCTTTCCAGCCTGAATGATCGAACGCGCCGCGTCTTTCGAGACGTTGAAGATGGGAAAAACTTATCGGCTGCATTCAATTCGGTCGATGAACTTGTGGAGAGCTTAAATGCTGAAAATTAGATACCACAGTTCTTTTAAGCGCGACTATAAGCGCATGAAAAGACGTGGGATGAATATGAGCCTTCTCCACGAAGCCATCGAATTATTAGCGAGAAATGAAAACTTACCTGAGCACTATCGGGATCATGCCCTCATCGGTGATTATAAAGGTTACAGGGATCTTCATATTTGCCCCGATTGGCTATTAATTTACAAAAAAACTCCTGAAGAGTTAATCCTGATTTTAAGCAGAACAGGATCCCACAGCGATCTATATTGAGCGACGTGGCCTGCTTAATCAAAACCCAGAAAATTCTTACTCACCGGTTTCTGATCCAACTTTAGGTGGTCTCCTGCCGAACTAAACGACCCTGAGGTCTATCCTAGCTGAGCCTAAGAGCAGTGAGGACCGCCTTCATCTGAGCAATACAGCACCGAGAAACGTTTCAACTAGTGGATGGTTTTGCTTTTTCGCGCTGAGTGCCCTGCCTTTTTTCATGCAACGTAGCAACACATGGATGCCCTGCCTTGTTTCGTGCTGGCTGGTCTGCCTTTTTCATGATGGGTAGCTCATCACTTTGCATGCAACGTAGCTACTTGTGGATGGTTTTACTTTGGTTTTTCTTAATTTTAAGCAACTTAGCAACTAGTGGAGGTGCCTGTGTGCAAGATTCAAAGTAGTGGATGGTTTTGGCGTGCAAGTTCTTGAGTAGTGGATGGTATGCGCCCGAGTTCACCAAGGCTAACCGTCCACAACTTGAAATTTTGTCCGAAATTCAGAAAAACCGAAACAAAAGCAGGCGCTCAGCCGAGCGAAACGGTACTGAGGACCATCGCTAGCCGAGCGAAGCCACACTGAGGCCATCGCCAGCTGAGCGAGGCAACGCTGAGGTCTGTCGCCAGCCGAGCGAAACCTCCTATTACTTGCAAATATGACCGTAATTCTGAGAATCCAAAGTTAAAGCAAGTTGTGGGAGGCCACAGGGAGGAAAGTTGTTGAGAAGCGGGGTGTTGGTGAAGCCGCAGGCCTACTGTTGTGTTCTGTGACGGGACGACCGCGGGGAGCTGGCAGTAGCTCTATCGGCATTAGCATTTGTCCGCGGCTGGGAGGCCGCGGGCGAGGCTGATATACGGGAGTCCGGGCGGAAGCTGCTTTCCTCGAAGCGGCCGCGGGCGAAGAGATGTGGGTGCGGGAAAAGCCGGCAGACCGGCGGCTTAGCGAAAGCCATCAGAGCATCTCGGCCGCATCACCCTGCTGTAAGCAGTTGACAAGGGCCGAAAGTCTTCAAGCATTGGTTAATAGTTGATCCAACACCTGGTCCAAAGCCAGCCAAGTACTCGGCTGAAATCATGAAGAGCCGTACAAGCACTCGGTTCAAAGTTGACCCAACACACGGTTGGGATCTGGCCAAACACTCGGTCAAAAACCGTCCAAATACTCGGCTGAAATCTGGCCAAGTACTCGGTTCAAAATAGGCCAAGTACTCGGTTTAAAACCGTCCAAATACTCAGTTGAAAGTCGCGCACATATTGATGCGGCGAGGCTCCCGCATTTTGGGTCGCACAAATTTTGCCTCATCTTTTCCCGGCAAAGGGCTTTATTACCTGTCGGCCAGGTTCTTGTTATTTCACCTGCAAACGGTCTTTGTTTTTTACAGCCGCATAACTTTTCCTCCGACGACAGGATTTTTACCTTTGGTGGCAAGCTTCTTTGCTTTTCCGGCTGCGCAAATATTGCTTGCCGGCAATTCTCCTGCTTTTTCCCTGCCGGACAAATTCCGGCTAATTTCTTTGCAAGTCGAAGGGTTTATTAGCCCTTTTTACCCCTGAAAACAGGATTTTTTTGCTGATGTAAATAAGCTGTAATTATTTCTTAATAACTACTTATTTTAGAAAAAAAAAAAATGATACGATGAATTTGTTGATTGACATTATCCATGATTGGCATGAAAAGCATAATTTCTGTAGCAGAATTTCTGCCAGTTGCACAATCTGGAATTCCATCACGGAGAGGACTCTTGCAGGCCTCCGAGCCAAAGGATGAAGGACCCGGCCCAAGGTCGGGCGTATGAAATCCATGGATTTATCCGAACGATTCATCCGAAAGCCCGGCACCCGCAGCCCCAACGCGCAGGCATTGCCGATCAACAGAACACGAAACCCGGAAGCTCAGGACAGCACGAGGAAAAGCTGTGGACAAAAACGTCCCCCTGAAGCGGCAAAACCCGCAGCGATAAGGGAAACAGCATTTCATCATGCTTTATACCTGAAGCTTCCTGTCCTGATCCGAACGGGCAAGGTGAGCGCCGGCTCCAGCCTTTCGACCAAAGACCAAGACCGACGGCAGGAGCGGTCAAAAGCTCAAGCCCCCATTGTCGGCTCAGATCAGGCAAGGAGGAGACAAGGGAAAACCCTGATCTTCCGAAGTCATCACCGGAACGGAAAGAAACCGTTCCCACATCGAGGAGGTTTTTATGAAATCCTTTCACAAGAGTCTAGTCATCCTGTGCGCCATCCTGATGATCTTTGGCTGCACAATGCCGGTGCTCGTGTCCGCTGAGACGACGGGCAGCATTACCGTCAATGCGCCAACTGGCGTTACCCTGAAGGGACGTTCCCTGGAAGCCTTGCAGCTGTTCAGCGCCACCTATAACGATGGCTATACAGAAGCCGTATATGATATGACTGCTGATCAGCTCGCGATTGCCCAAAATATTAAGGGAGTTGATGGGCTCGCTGTCAGTGCTGACGACACCAAAGAAGAGACGCTCAAAAAAATTCGCGAATGGCTGTCCCCCAAGGCTCCGGACCCGGAAAGGACGGCAGCGGAATTGGAAAAGTTCGCTCAGGCCGTCCTGAAGGCCGACGAGGATGATACAAATCATGCATTACCCTCCACTGCACTCACAATTAATGGTGAAGGTACACAAGCTACCGCCACTGGTGTGGCCCTTGGTTATTACATGATCGTAGATAAAACCACAGACTTTAATGGCGACCTCCAGACGAACACCAAGTCTCTGGTCATGCTGCAAAATACAAAACCGGATGTTACTGTGGATTTAAAAGCTACGGCCGTCCCCTTCGACAAAAAGATCGATAATAAGCCAGTGGGGGATGCCGGCAAGGGAAATGATCCTAACAGTGAAGCTGCAGATTTAGTTTACGATACCCACTCCATCGGCGAAGTAGTCAAATATAAGCTGACCTCCACAGTTCCCGATATGAAAGGTTACGATCACTACTACTTTGGTCTCACCGATACCCTGGCCAAGGGTCTTCTGTATCAGAATGACCTGAGCATTAAATTTGTTAAAAATAATGCTACTACTAAAGAATTAGTAAAAGACACCGACTACAAGATCACAGTTGATCCTGATCCTGCTACGGGCAAAGACGTGACTACTATCAAGCTTTACCTTATAAAGGCTCTTGACCTGTTTAAAGATCATAAGGGCGAAGAGATTCTTATAAACTACACTGCTAAAGTGACCGAGGATGCCGATACCACTACAGCAGGTAACGAAAACAAGGCTAAAGTTTGGTTTAAGCGTAATCCCGATGAGGGCGGCACGAACGATAATCCCGATAATCCGTCCGGTGAAACCCCCGAAAAGCATACCAAATCCTTTGTCACCGAGTTTAAGCTTTTCAAAACCGATGACACTGGTAAAGACCCTCTGGCAGGCGCAACCTTCGAGCTTTCAGGCGACCGGGTCAAAACGGTTAAAGTCACGGGCCAGGAATTTATCAAAGATGGTGATCCTGTCGATACTAACATTTACACGAAGGTAGATGATACCATCTACTATCAGCTGACTGACGGCACCTATACCACAACGGAACCGACGACAGAAACAGAAAAAAAATACCAGAGTACCACGGACAAATATAAACTCTACGATTTTGTGAAATGGGAAAATGAAGATGGTACCGCAACCTCAATCACCAAGACCACTGGCCCGGATGGCGTGCTCACCTTTACGGGTCTCGGCGCTGGCACCTACACCTTAAAAGAAACCAAGGCTCCGGCTGGCTACAATCCGGCCAAAGAGTACAACATCAGAATTACCTGCATACCGGGTGGAGATGCTAAGACCGGTACTGGCCAGGATGACTGCACTTGGAAATATGAATACAAGCTTGCAGATGAGGACGACACAAAATATAAGGTCTTCAATGAAATCCCTGCAGGTAGTGATCTGGCAGACAGGAACAACGAAATCACCATTAAGAATACCTCCAACACCACACTCCCGGAGACCGGTGGTATCGGTACGACCATCTTCTACACGGTGGGCGGTCTGCTGGCGCTCGTCGCAGTGGTTGTTCTGGTGAGCCGCAAGCGCATGCTTTCGAACCAGCGCTAAGTGAAGGCCGTCGAGCTGGCGTATTAAGTACAGTTCAAGTCGGCTTTAAGAAAAGGCTTTCGAACCGGTACTAAGCACAGGTTTTCGAGCCAGTGCCAAGCACAGACTTTCGAGCTGGCGCTTAGCTAAGCTCATCAGCTTTGACTGAATTCTGATTTCCCTCTGGCCATGAAGGGCCATTCCGATGGCCCCGGCGGCCGGAGGGTTTTCCCGAATGTAAATGGCCATTTTGGTGTGAAAACACCAGTGGCAGGTCATACCAATGAGTGCGTCTTGGCCATTTGGCTCGTCATGACCATTTTGTTTGCAAGAGCGATTTCGGTGCCTAAGTACCATTTTGGCACGATAATAAAAGAGGATTAAGGTGAAGCAGGGTGTCATGCAGCCTCAGTCGGCTGCCCGCCTGACGCAGAAGCGTTGGGGTCTGTGGCGTCGAACAGCCAGGACAGGTCAGGAGCAGCAAGCCGGGAGGCAGGCGCTGAACGAGGCCGGAGAGACGAAGAAATCGTCTCGCCTGGTGACGCTGTTACTTTATGCGGCGCTCTTTATCGGCCTGGGCCTGCTCCTTTATCCTTCTGTAGCGAACTATTGGAACTCGATTTACCAATCGCAGGCGGTGACGTCGTACGCACAGGCTGTGGCCAATATTAAGAATGACCAATACCAGGGCATGATCGAAGAGGCGCACCGCTACAATGAGGAACTGACGAAACACGCGCTGCACCTGAAACTCAGCGCGGAAGAGGAGATGCACTACATGGCGCTTCTCAACGTGAATGAAGGCGGTCCTCTGGGCTATGTGGAAATTCCCAAAATCCGCGTGCAGCTGCCCCTCTACCATGGCACGGACGACCTCGTGCTGCAAACGGCGGTTGGCCACCTGCCTGGCACCAGTCTGCCCGTCGGCGGGCCTTCCACACACTGCGTCCTCTCGGCACACCGAGGTCTGCCCTCGGCGAGGCTGTTTACGGACATCGACCAGCTTCAGAAGGGCGACAGTTTCATCGTCCATACCCTCGATGAAACGCTCACTTACGAAGTCGATCGCATTCTCATCGTTCTGCCAAACGAGCTTGAGGGACTTGCGATCGAACCGGGTCAGGATTACTGCACTTTGCAAACCTGCACCCCCTATGGCATCAACACGCATCGGCTGCTGGTTCGCGGCCATCGTATCGACAATGCCCGGGCGACCAATATCCGGGTTCCGGCAGACGCCAGTATGCTGCCTGCGCCCTTCGTCGCCATTTTTGTGGCCCTGCCGATACTCTTAGGACTCTTTATCCTGCTCCTGGTGACGACGCGCAAGCCGGCCATCAGTGCAGCAGAAAAAATCATCCAGGATGCCATGTTGCGCATTCAGGATCGTCCCAGCCAGGCGGCCTGGGAGAAACTGCACGCCCTGCAGAACCAGCGACGCAGGGCTAGAGCTTATCAAAGCTCGCTACCTTTAGATATGAATATTACAGATGAAGGCTCCGGCTTCGGCCGTGACCGTTCAGGCTTCGACCACTCAGGTCAGGAACGCTCAGGCTTTGGACGAGCCAAAACTTCATCTTTCAGGGAACTCTGGGCAAAATTCACTCAGCTGTTCCGGCGATAAACGGCAAACAAACGACAGAGTCGACAAAAGCAGTCGACAAAAATCGACAAACGCGGTGTCGCGTTGGTAAGAGAAAAGCAAGGGGAAGCGGAGACGCCGGGTAAGCCCGGCCGCACCGACTACAGTAGAGGCGCTGACCAGGCAGAGAGCGCGAAGTGAAGAGGATGAATTTATGCAAAGAGATGTCAAACGCAAAGGGCTGCTCCCCGGCGGAGCGCTAAAAGCTAAAAAAACACGCCGGACGGCGACCATCCTGAGAATCTTCCTGCTTCTGTGCCTCCTGGCGGGGAGCATTTGCTCATTTCCGGGAGAGCAGCGCCTGGTCTCGGCCGCACCTGCACCCGCGCCTGCCACACCGCTCAGTGTGATCGTACAGGTGCCGAAGGCTCCCGACAATACTGAAGGTAAGCTTTATAAAGTGGCCGACTTTGATGCTGAAAGCGGTGCTTTTACTCTCGTGCCGGCGTTTGCCGACGTGCACGGCCTTAAGGATTTACTCGACAATCCTCCCAAAGTTCTCGATTCAGAGGAGATCAAAGCCAAATATAAAAAAGATCTTCAGGATAAAGGCCAGACCCTCCTGAGCCTTATCACCCAAAACAATATTACCCCATCGAACAGCGCCAAAACGAAAAAGAATGTCGGCGGAGACGGCGAGCTGAGATTCCCGGAGCAGTGGAAAACCCTCGATCCGGCGCTCTACCTCCTGGTCATCGACCCTTACATCAACGGCAAAATGGCCTATACACCCCAGATCAATATGTTCACGATTCCGGCCAAAGATCCGCAGAATGCTTCACAGTGGCTGCGACAGCTGAAAATTAGCGCCAAGGTGGAAGAAAAGACCAATACCGAGGAGATCACCGTCATCAAGCTCTGGGAAGACGAGTGCGGCAAAGTGCTCAATACCATGGAGCAGCTGAACGACAAAGAGAAGAACAAAATCAGCGTCAAATATCCCGACAAAATTACTGCCATCCTCTACCAGGACGGCAAAGAATATAAACGAGCCGAGCTTTCGGCGGCCAACAACTGGCAATACGTGTTTAAGGATTTGCCGGTGGGCCACCGCTATGTTGTCGGTGAAGTCAAAAATTCCGCGTATAAACTGCTCGTGACAGTTGAAGGTAAAAAAGTGGTTCTTCACAACCGGTTGAAACCCGGTACACCACCTTGCCCGCCTCCGACCAGCCCGCCGGGAACCCCGCCCGCCCCGCCGGAAAAGCTGCCCTTTACGGCCGTCCTGTGGTGGCCGGTCTACCTCTGCGGCGCTGCCGGCCTTGCCCTGATTTGTCTGGGTCTGCTGCGGCGTAAACACCGCGAGCGCTGAGGCGCCGCGCTTCGACAAAACTGAAAAGATTCGCAACATTCGCGAAGTTCTGTGAAGAGGGAAAAACGTATGAGAAGAAATTTCTGGATTCAAGTGCAAAACTACATGCGCAAGGCCAAATTCCGCAGAAAAGTCAGAAATATTCTGGCCATGCTTGCGGTGGTCACCGTTTTTACGACGACTTACGCCTTAATCCTGCCGGCCATCACGCTGGAGAATTCCGTGCCGCTTGCAGGTTTTGACGCTAACGAGGGCAAGACCCCCGAAGAGCTGGCTGCTGAAGCTGAAAGGCAGGCAGCTGCCGAGGCTGCGGCCGCAGAAGAATCCGGAAATGGGGCCGTTGATGCTGACCCCGCTTCCTTCGTCGGCTCTGACGGGATCTTCGGCGAAGACGGGCAGAACCCCGCAGCCGATGGCGAAACTCCGCCTCCGACCCCGCCAGACTCGGTCGAAGTGAGCGGCGAGGTGGGCGGCGAATTCAGCAGCGACAACACAGACTATCCTTCCATCGAAGGTTTCACCATGAATGCCGAAGGGCGGGTTTTCGATCCCGTCGGAAACGAAATCGACCCCGCGAGGCTGAGCGAAGCCCAGCGCCAAAGCCTCCTTGAGGCCCTACAGAACCGTACCGCCGAAGAGGCCCTTGCCAATTACCATATGAACGGTGCCGGCCAGGTGCTGGATGCCAACGAGCAGCCGGTCGACCCCTCCGGCCTCAGCCCCGAAACGCTGAAAGCTCTTGAACAAAAATATATCGACGAAGTTTTAAGCCTCTATCACATGGATAAAGACGGCCAGATCCTGGATGCCCTGAATCAGTCCCAGGATCCCTCCACCTTCTCCGCCGCCGCCCTCGTCGCCCTGCGTGAAAAAAGTGCGAACGAAGCCGCCCTCAACACTGGCGAAGACAGCGAAAAAGAGCCCGGCAGCCACGACCTCAGTCTTTACAAAATGCAGGATAACGGCCGCATCGTCAGCGAAGACGGCACCGAAATTCCCGCCGATCGCTTTAGCGAAGAAGAGCTCGACAGCCTCAAAAAAGCCTGGAGCGAGCGCGTCCTCGCCGAATACAGCATCGACGAAAACGGAGAAGTCAAAAACGCCCAGGGCGAGACCATCGACAGCAGCGCCTTCCCCGAAGAGCTGCTGCTCGCTCTCCGTCAAAAAGCCGCCGACAGTAGCGAAGCTCTGCCCTATGCCCTCAAAATGTATATGGATGAGGACCTCGTCATCAAAGACGGCTTTACCCACGAGCCTGTCAGCGAAGAAAAACTGAACGAACTCTCCGCTCAGCTGCGCGACATCCTCTACGGCTTTGAAGTCAACTACGACGCCCGCCTTGAGGCCAAGGATCGCTACACCGCGGGTCTCCGCGCCCAGGGCCTGGACGCCCAGGCCGAGAGCGTCGCCAACAGCGCCGCCCCCATGGCCGAAGTCGGCCGCCAGCAGGCCCTCGCGGCCAACGCACAGCAGATCGCCGCCGGCGAAGCCGCCCTAGACGCCGAAGTTCAGGTCGAACTTGCCCAGGCTCTGGAGCAGGTCGCCTCAGCCGAAGGCGGCCAGCAGGCTCCCGCCGGCGCACTGGATGAGCTCGAAAATAACACCGCTGCAAGCGAAACAACAAGCCTCTCCGCCCCGCGCAGAACGCCCCTGTCCGCCCCCTCCCAGGCTCCGGCCATGAGCGGCAACAGCGCTCCCATCATGCGCACGCCTAATCCGCCCATCCCGCCTCAAGACCTCAATCCTGCCTATAACACCCTGAAACAAAATCCACCCCAGCCTTATTACTTTTATACGAAACCTGAAAACCAATCTATTTCCGGCTTTGTACGTATTGCGGTAGATCCCTTTATTGGCCAGAACAACCCGGGTACTTTATCCTATGTCTATCCTACCGGATACCTAACCAAGTTGAAATTCTCTTTTTCCAACGCGGACGGCGCATTGGATCAGGATACCGTGCGTATCTACTTAAAAGCTGACCAGGTTGATCCCCAAAATCCTCTTTACACAGCTCCCGGCGCTTTGATTTTGCCTCACCTGGGTCCCAATGGGACGGATCTTAGCTTCATGCCCAAGTCCGTGACGAATCCTTATGGACCTGGTATCCTCTACTACTATGACATCAGTGGTATTCCAGGTGCTGCTACCGGGATTGCCAATACTTATATCAATTACAAAAATGGCTCCCTTGGCGGGAATACCACCGTTTGGGTCGAGAAATTTACCGGTAAAAACCCTGGAGATCCAGATTACACCCGACAGCCTGCAAGTACGGCTAGCTACCTTAATATTCCGCATGTGACGGAACCGCGCAATCAGCAAGTTGCGAAGAAGTCCCGGCGCGATCCGAGCTTCACGTCCATCCCGGATGAAGGTAGCTATGTCACGGGTTTGAGCTTTACGGTACACGATTTTATTACCAGCTCCCGGGAATTTTTCGATAACTTTGGTGAGCTGAATTACGTGCATAACCAGGACCAACCGGACATCGCAACTGATACGCTCATCCTTCCTGAAGGTTTGGAGTTCCGTGCAGCTTCCCTGGGTTCTATAGAACAAATTCGTATCTCTTCTAAGGCGGAGGTTCCTAAGGATATCAAGGGAGTTCCCGAAAACCTGAACACACCCGGAACCTTGTTGATTACAAACCTGAACGGTCAGCGCTATCTTGTCGCTTTCATGCAGGAGACACGTTCCACAGAGCTGGATTATGCTTATGAACTTAGCCAGAATGGCCAACAGTTGGTGGTCACAGCTAAAGCATGGTACAAAACGTCCCAGCCTGCAGATAAGCTGCCTCTTTGGAACAGTTCCAGTCCTCTGAATTATCAGTTGGGCGAGCAATGGATTAAATTCAAACAAGAACCTCAGCCCGGCAGCGCCGAGCAAATCATTACCAACCAGGTACAATACACCATGCACCTGCAAGATGGTCAAGTGCAAAATTCAAATGACCAGGTTACGGTCAACTTGAAACCCAAGACGGCTCATCTCACAATTAAGAAAAGCGCGGATGCTAAGCAGGCGCCGGAGTACTATGGAGAACAGGCTGGCTGGCAGATCTCGGTTAAAAATGATAGTACTTATGTCTACAACAAGCTTCAGACTTTGAAAGATCGACTTTCGCCCAACCTCTACCTTTCCTGGGACAATCTCTATCAGCTTTTTAACGCGCCTGCAGCTTTTGATGGCCAGGGCTATCCAACGGTTACCATCAGGCACGCAGACCTGGTTACCACGCCCTCAGGCACGGTGCCCAATGCCAGCGGCAATGGAACTCTCAACCAGGATGCTCAGCATCATGGTGTGTCAACCCCCTATAATGGCCTGGCGGAAACGGATCCTGACCTTAAGGTGAGAGATCTTACCCTGACTATTAAGCGGGAGGACGAGAGTGTTAGAATTGAGGCGAAGAATGGCAGTGGCCAGACCATAAGCAGCACGACGCTGCTCCTTTCCAGCCTGCAAGGCAAGGGACAAACAGGTCACTTTGACTTCCCTGATGGAAAATCGTATATCGTCACTCACTGGGCTCAATATGAAATCGCCTGGCCCTACCAGCAAAATGGTGAAAATTTCATATTTCAAGGCGGCGTTGAGCATAACTACACGGTACCCACCACGGTCAAAGACAGCTTTATGCTCTTGGAGGCCGATCGCAAAAACTATTACCCCGATGAACGGATCTGGGTTACAAATGACGCGACTGGATCTTTTGAATCTGGAAATCCTGAGGATCACACTATAGACAATAGTAAAGCTCAGCATCCCCAGGCCAAGCGGGAAGCCAGTATCTTTAAAGGCCAGGAAAAAGATGTGAAGACTTCCGGAATTGGCAGTTTCATAATTATCGCCAAGCATAGTGGACATGGCGCGCCTGAAGTATTGACCATAACTGACCATGTCCGCCAGGACTTTGTTGACCTCCTGGTACGCGTGGACGATAATCGGGGACAGATTTTTAATAAGACGATTCACAATGACAGTGACAATATGGATTACGGGCTTATTAAGAATCCTGGAACCTACTATTTCCGCATGACCGATGGTCAGAAAATCCTGGGTGTTGTCTCTACGCTTTCGGATGGCAGCAAGCTGATTAAATGGCATTTTGACCGGACTGCGGTCGGAACGGATTTTGACAAAACCATTAAGGTTTTAACCTACGTCGACCCCAAGTCCGGTTACAACTCCAGGGCCTATGTCAATGAAACCTGGATGAATGACCATGCGACTCACCGTATTTACGACTCTGTTCAACATTCGCCTCTTTACGATTTTGATAAGAAAATTGTCACTCAGAAGGCAGAAGGAAGCCCGCCAAATCCAGAGAATGACCATCTCACGGATTTCTCCCGTCTGGTTCAAGGCCAGAAAGTCCTCTACCGTTTGGAACTGTGGGGAGATCCCGGAGTCAGCCTGACGAAAGACGATATTTTCGACCGCTTGCCCGAAACTCCGGATGGATTCATGTGGAAAACATCCGATGTCAGGTTCGTTGATCAACAGGCCTTGCCGAGGAGTACTTCCGTCACCATGAAAGACCTGGATCAATTTAACGTTAGCTCAGATAAGCCAGATGGCAGCCACCAGCAACTGCATTGGACCGCGGAAGGCAATCTGCTGACCTTTATAGAGCCAAACGCCTCTGCCTACATTTATTTGGAATTGACCTATCCCAGCGATGACGAGACCTGGCAGGCTTACGAGCAGACCTACGGTAACCGGGGTATTGACAACTTCTTCCATGTTTATGAAGGGGAGAGGTCTGTTCACCATTCCCTGGCCAGCGCCCAGCTCTGCCAGTTGGGAAAGAGTGTGGTATCTTCAGACATAGTAAAAAGTCGTTATCCTTATTTTGAGAGAAGAGCTTTCTCGTATATGTTCATCGACCCTATGAGCTACTGGAATAGTCCTTATTATGCCTACCTGCCTTCTTCTGGATCTTATGACTGGGGAGATAAAACGAGCTATGTTTTTTATACTGTTTCCATCACCAATCCCAGCGGAGATAATCTTTACCTGAACGATATTCGGGATACTTTGCCAGAGGGTTTCCGTTATGCAGGACTTGCCACTCGGGATACATTACGCGAAACGGAATTCAGAGTAGAAAATGACAGCTTAACCTATTGTCGTGCATCTACAGGCTTCCACAAGATACCTGCGAATGAGATTTTTTATCGGGGTAAACCATATCTTTATGAATTAGAAAACAACTTTAAAGATTATGAGGAATCACCTGATAGTACAGATGACATCAAAGAGTACACAGTATCACAAATCTCTGAAGATCGGAACAATCCTGTGTTTAGAATTACGGATATTCACAACGGCACTCTACTCAGAGCAAATGATTCTGTTACCAATACAACGAATTATCAGGACGCCAAAGGCTGGTACCTGCCACCTCACAGTGCCCTGGCCTTTACCTACCGCGTCACCGTGGACGAGTTTGCTAAAACCAGTGAGACTGCAGAAAACCGGGTCTCCATGGACTATATGCCGCCTTATCAGGATATGACGCCTGAGCTGCCTGCGGAAGGTGATGTCGAAATTAAAGGGCTTCATTATCGGGATATTATTGCGAATGTTCAAAATGGCCGTCATGAACTTAGTCAGAATGCGGATAAAACTTACACTCTAAGTTCAGTGACCTCTATTAAGCGTGAGCCTACTCAAATCGGCATCAGTAAGCGCTACACAGGGACTTTCAAGGGGGAACAGGCCCTGAGTTATCCCGAGGGTGATCCCAGTCTATTGGATAATGAGGGATACTATGAACCTCAGGAGCAGTTGACCTGGTCCGTGGAACTTAAGCACAAGAGTGGAGTGGCTCAGGACTGGAGCTTGACCGAAACTATGCAACAACCCTATGGTTTTGACGAAATCCGTTTCTACCCTCAGGCAATGGATGAAATTGATCTACATCGACCGGTTGGCTACACTGGAGACTTGTGCTATGTCTTTTCTATCAAAGAGAACACCAATGGAGTATTTAAGGTGACGCTGAAGAGACCTCCATTTTACGGCATTGAAGATTGTGATCCTGCAAGTAAAGTGGATGGTCAATGGTTAAAATATGGTACCCAAACAGGCACCTTGCGGCTGGGAGGGTCGTTAGATTTAGGTGACGGTGTGCCTGGTGGAACGACCCCTAATTTCCATATAGAGATCAGGAAGGATGCACAGGGCAACCAGCAACTAACGCTCACGCCGGAAAAAGGATATTTTGGTTATAGTTATGCTATGCAAACATTTTTACCAGGCACGGAAACAGTAGAACGTACTGTTGATCCGCCCTTCCCCAGGTTCTTGATCAAAACATCTAACCACAGTCAGACAAAAGCTGATCCCAAACTTTACCGCAACACGGCCCGGCTCACGCCTACCGTACCGATTGTGCATGTGGCGGCGGAAGCTGGCCACTATGAAGGCGGCGACCAGCCCTCAGTGGTAGATGGCGCTAATGCTCCCGTTTTCGGCAGCAAGGGTACCATGTCTAACAAGTCTGTGACGGAACTTGACCCGACCACTTATCAGCCTGTACAGGATAATGGAAAAACAAATACGGCCACGGGCAATCCTCTGGACTACACGCAGACGAATAACGAGCCCAATGTGATCAGCCTGCCTAAGGCTGAGACCCCTGTGCGTTATACCCTTCGCGTTAAAAACCTCAGTACGGAAATTGAAGACAATGCGAAGATAGACGATCTGGTTCTGGTAGATAATCTGCCTCAGATTAATGACACGAGGACCTGGAGATCTGACACTCCACGTGGCAGTCAATTCCAGCTTAACCTCGCTGACCAGAATGACCACCCCATGACGGTTATCATCCAGGATTATGACGCTTCTGGCGCTGCAACTGGCCAGCCGCGCACCCTCATAAAGGATACGGATTATGTGATTGAATATAGTGATGAATGCTTCCTGGCGGGCGATGCTTTTAAAAATAAACCTGCTCCTGGCTGGTACGCGAGCCCTAAAGCTTCCACACGTTCCTTCCGTCTGCGCACCCTGAAAACAGATAAAGCCAAAATGGCGATCCATGCAGTATTGGAACTCAGCTTTGACGCGGTGGTGGACAAGAGTTTTAAACCAAGCAAAGACGATCAAATTGCCTGGAATAGCTTCGGTTACCGCTACCATATGGTCGCCAATGAACCAGAAGAGTTCCTCGAGGCAGAGCCGGAGGTGGTAGGTGTTAAGCTGCCGGGAGTGCAGATTCCCTCCCTGCAAAAACAACGTCTTTACCAGAATAATGTGTTCCCGGTCACTCCCTCGGAGCCTGCAGCGTCTGATGGAACTACAGGTGATCAGCTATCTTACCTCTTCCTGGTCCTGGACCAGCAGACAAGTTATACCCACGATATGCAAAACGGAACGGCCTTGACCCACCTGAAGAATAATCTGCAAGCTCAAACGGACTCTTTAGCTATGCTCCAGGGTAAAACTCTGAACGAGGTCAGGGCGATGCTCCTCAATGCCTTGGGCAGCGGCAGCAGTGGAACCTTCAGCCAACAAGCCGACACCTATCAGCTTTATTCTGTACCTGTGACCGTAGGCCAAAGCTCCGGCTGGATCCCAATGAACCCCGAGACGGCTCCTGACGATCCCAACACTACGGTAGGCGTGACCCTTGATCCTTCAAGAGCCTATGTGGTTTTGGAATTGATGAATCCCCGGACGGGAAAACCTTATGTGATCAAAGCAGACGGAAAAATCTATGATGACGATGCCACGGAGCCGCAGAGTTTTTCGGATAACCAGGGTGGAACTTTGACCAGGCAGTATCTCACGACATCTGCTGGCAGTTACCCGGTGTACTACTGGACGCCAAAGGCGGATAACACAAAACTAGCTGAACTCGTCCTCACCGGGAGCAATAAGGGTAAGCCATGGAGCATTAATTTGCTCAAAACTAAGGGCAGCTCAGAGAAACCAGTAACTCCGGGAAGTCAGGAAACTCAGCCTGAGCCATTGCTGGGAGCGATCTTTGCCCTCTACTCTCCTTTGCCAAATGAGGAGATGCCGGCATCGGAAGTAATAAGACTGCAAAAGCTCTACAATTTTGCCGATCCCCTCTCCGGTACCTACCTGGATGACAATGGCAAGACCTATTACCTTACAGCCATCTCAGCAGGAGATCAGTCTGGCACGTCGCAACCCTTTGACCCAAGAGGTAAAACACTTGCAGGGGTGAATACAGGCTGGGATAGTGCCAGACCAGGAGATCTACAAACTACTGCCCGCTTTGAGAACCTCAGAGCCAATGAGTATGTCCTGCGGGAATTAAGAGCCCCCAAGGGCTACAAGTTCAGCACTTTGCCTATCCATTTGCAGCGTTCCACCTACTATGCGGACGCCGGGGTCAAGCTGCCCGGTGGAGGTACAGGGTCTTATCCTGCAACAATTGATAACAATGAGGCTTGGGCACTGGTCAGCAATGAAATCGAGGCAGGTGACGTCATGCCGGAGACAGGCGGCATTGGCCGCTGGCCCTTCCTCCTTGGCGGCTTGTTCTTCCTGCTTGTGGCGGGAGCCGGACTCTGGGTTCGGCGCCGCCAGGCCCTTGAGGCCACGCCGCAGTCGCGCCGCTAAGCCCTCAATCGCTAAAGTTCAATGTTAAAATCAGAGAAGAGTAGAGAAGGGATCGAGCATGGAATACCAGAGCCTGAAAAAACTAAAACGGATGGATCTTCTGGAGATGCTGATAGCTCAGGTTGAAGAGAATGAGCGCCTCCTGGAAAAAATGGAACAGCTGCATTTTCAGCTGGAGCGTCAGAAAACCCTGAGCCCCCGTGAGGCGGGAGCTTCCGGTTCAGCAGCTTCCACGCAGGTCTCGTCCAGGGCGATGGGCCGCTCGCAGGGCTTTGCCGGTTCTGCGGGTTATGCCGGCTCAGCGGGCTTGATGGGTTCCGCTGGCTCTGCTGCTGCGATGGCTTCAAGAAGTTCGGCGGTTTCTTCAACCTCAACTTGTTTAACTGGCTCTGCGGGATCTTTGCGTTCGACTTCCGGAATGAAGGCCCATCATGGCATGGCGGCCGGAAATCAGGGCACTTTAAGCTCGGTAGCTCAGTACGCCGCGGAATCTTCGTATCAGGCGGCCTCGTACGCCTCGGCTGCTCAGTCCGATCCCTACGCTCCGGCTTCTCAGGCGGATCCTTATGCTCCAGCTGCAGAGAACGCTTCTGCGGTTAAGGGCCCTCAGACTTCTCAGCCCGCTCCATACAGATCGGCCGCTCAGGCAGAACCGAATGCCCAGACTTCTCAGGCGGCTCCCTATGCTGCGGTCTCTCAAACCGATCCCTATGCTTCGGAATCTCCGTGCTACGTCGCCGCTCAGCCCGCCCCTTATGCAGCAGAGCGTGAGTCGGGCCGCATGGGTCAGCCTGATCGCCCCCGCGAAGAATTGTACCATCCGGATCTCCTTCCCGAAGAAAATTATGCGAGACAGCCGCTGACCTTCGGTGAGAAAGAGGGTGCCGGTATGCTGCCTTCTTTTTTACAGGAGATGCCCCGGGAAGACCGGGAGGATTATTCCCGCAGTCGAGTTCAGCTGAGCCGGGAGGCTCAGGCCGCTCGTCCTGATGAGCCACTTCATCAACAAAATGTTGTGCCCTTAAAGCCCTCTCAGGTGGGGACTCGCACGGAGAATTTTGCTCCTGCTTCATCCGCAGCCTCTGTTGCTGCGGGTGCTGGGACGCCTGCTGCCCGACAGGTTCTGTCAGGTGAGTACGTTTCTTCTGGCGCGAGTGCCGACACTTTGGCTGCAACACCTTTTAATGCGTACGTCGGGGAACGGCAGGGCCGGGTTCGCCCCCTGCCGCTGGCTACTGAGTCAGGCTATACGGTCTTAGCCGCCGACAAAGTCAATCGGAGCCATGCCTGATGCGCCACGTTTCGCCTCAGCAGCAGAATAATCATTCCGTTCCCTCCTTCGCTTCGCGATCGGTTGCGGCGTCAACGCCCCGTAAGCGTCAGAAAAAGCCCAAGATTGATCCGGCGGTAGCGGCTGCCGGCGAGGCTGTGATGGCCGAAGAGGCCATTCGTCACGAGCTCGAGGAGCTTGCCCGAAAGCGGCAGCAGCGTAAGCGCAAAAGTGACATCGCCTCGGCCGAGCTGATGAGTGAGCTGGAAAACTGCCCCATGTCCGAGCGCAAAAAGCTTCTGCAGGGTGAATTGCATCGCGCGCGCTATGTCGAGCGCTATCGCCGTGCCCTCCGCAGCACCTTCTTCAGTCTGGTGGTCGTCGCGGCCATCGCCGTGCTCGTTGCCACACTTTGGCTGCCCGTTCTGCAGGTTTATGGCAATTCCATGAACCCCACGCTGGAGAGCGGGGAGGTGCTCGTTTCGCTGCGCAATGGCAAGTATAAAACCGGCGAAATCATCGCTTTTTATTACAACAACAAAGTTCTGATTAAGCGCGTTATCGGAAACCCCGGCGACTGGATCGACATCGACCAGGATGGCAACGTCAAAGTTAACGGGAATGTTCTGGACGAACCCTACATCCAGGAAAAAGCCCTGGGTGACTGTGACATCCAGCTGCCCTACCAAGTGCCTGATGGGCGCATCTTTGTCATGGGAGACCACCGGTCGACCTCCGTCGATTCCCGCAAAGAAGCCATCGGCTGCATTGCCGATGAGCAGATTGTCGGTCGCCTGATCTACCGCATCTGGCCCCTGAAGTCCATGGGGCCGATTAACTGAGGTTCGCTCGTGCATGCTACCGTCGTCCGCCGCAGTACCGCAACGCCTCGCCAGCTACTGCTTTGTGGGATCAGGCTTTTACCCCAAACCCTGAGCCCGCCGCGCCCCGCTCCCCGCGTTCCCGTCTCCAGCAGTGCTCCCGCCGTCTGAAAACAGAAACCGTCAAAGCAGCTATAATACTCAACAAGAAAAAAGCAGCGTACATTAAATTCAAAAGCAAAAGGACAGCCTGAACCGTCCGAGCATAGACCTGTACAAAAGCCCCGCCGGATGTGCGGAATCGGGAAATGTTGATAATATCTGGCGCGATACAAACGGGAAGTGGTTGAATAAAATCTGATACGACGCAAACAGGCAAAGTTAAATAAAAACTGATACGACGCAATCGGGAATAGTTGGATAATTTCGGCGCGACACAAACGTGAAATAGTTAGATAAAATCTGACACGACGTAAACGCGAAAAGTTGAATTAATCTGACACAGCGCAAACAGTGTTTGGAACAGTGAAGAGCATGGAAACAGAAACGCAAAGGCCAAAAAATGAAAGAACCCCCGGCGACCCTGTCGGGGAAGGCCGCCGCGAACCCTGGGAGAGAGCGCCCCGCCCGCCATTCAGACCGGCCCCGTTTCCGGCCGGGCCGGGTCGCGCGGATGGCTATATCGGCCCCGACGACCCGGATAATCTCGACGGCTTAGGCAATTTCGCCGGGCCGGGTCGCCCGGTCCCATGGCGCGAACCCCAGGCGCAGAACCCTCGCAGCTCACAGGATCCAGGCAGTATTAACGAACCTAACGACCCGCAAGCTCATGCCGACCCAGCCCAGCGCCCCGAACTTTATCGCGAATCTCTTAACGCCGCCGCCCGGCCACAGGTAGCGCCGGAAGAAGGCCCTGCTTATTATTCTTACGACGGTATGAATCCCGCTCAGGCTGAAGGCTCCGCCCGGCCGGGTCATGAGGAAGGCTTTAATGGCCCCGACGGCCCGGACAATCTCGACAGCTTAGGTAATTTCGCCCGGCCGGGTCGACCGGATGGCTATATCAGCCCCGACGACCGGGATAATCTCGACGACTCAGGCAATTTCGCTGGGCCGAGCCGTGCGGATGGCTTTCGCCCGGTCCCATGGCGCGAACCCCAGGTCGCGAACCTTCGAGAGCCACAAGACCCGTTTCAGGCCGAGAATCCTTCCAGCCCACAGGACGCTTTTCAGGCTGAGAACCCTCGTAGCTCCGAGATTCTCCGCAGCCTACAGCCCCGGAAAAAAAGAGCTTCGGGCTTTTTCTTTTTTCTCATCGGAGGCCTGTTGCTCCTGACCGCCGCGCTTTTCACGGCCATCAACCTCGTCGAAGCCGAACAGGCCCGCCGCGCCGCTGCCGCCCTGATCGACGCCCTGCCCTCGGAATTATCGGAGGAACTCAGCGCTCAGTCCTCTCTGGAGGCCAAAGACTCCAGCAAGCGCCCGGAGCCCGACTGGCCTATGCCCCAGCGCATCGTCAATGGCGAAGAAATCATCGGCGTCATCGAAATCCCCCGCACAGGGCTCATGCTTCCCGTCCTCTCCTCCTGGGACTACGACAAGCTCAAGCGCTACCCCTGCTATTACCACGGCTCCATTTACCGTAAAGACGCCGTCTTTTGCTCGCACGATTATCCCTTTCAGTTCGGCGGCCTGAACATCCTCGAAGACGGCGACGAAGCCCGCTTTCTCGATGCCGACGGCAACATTTTCACCTACGCCTTTCGCGAGCAGGAATACCTCCAGCCCACCGACGTCGAAGCAATGACCTTTAAGGACGACTGGGATCTCACGCTCTTTACCTGCGCTTACAACGGCCTCGCCCGCTACGCCTACCGCTTCGAAGAAACCGGCTTTCGCGCCAAACCCTGAGCCCGTCGCGGCCAGCGCCGCTCGCACCTGGCGATTTTGCCTGCGAGTCACACAGGTCCGAACCATGCAGGTCTAAACCGGCAGGAGCGCTTTCGCCCAATCCCGGCGCTTCGGTCACCTCGAGGAAACAGTTTCCGCTCTGAGCCCTGCGCCGTCCTCTCCTTACATACAGGCGGAGAATAGCGCGGGTATGTTGATAATTGATCGATAATGGAGTAATGTGTCAATTAATTGGAGAAAATAGACATGATTCAAAGCACCGATCAATTGCTCTTTCAATATCGACATCTCAAGGATCCGCACCACAAAATTCAGGCATTGGTTAAAAGCGGAAAGCTGATTCCGCTCAAAAGGGAGCTTTACGAAACCGATCCCAATGTTCCTGGTTTTGTTTTGGCGAATACGATTCTTGGACCATCTTACCTTTCTTTTGAATGGGCCTTAGCTTACCATGGCTTGATTCCGGAGCGCGTTGAGGTGTATACTTCGGCAACTTTCGGAATAAAAAAAAGAAAAGAGTTTCAAAATGTTTTTGGAATCTTCAGTTATCAAGATATTCCTAAAGTAGTTTTTCCCTATTATTATAATCGCGTAGAGTCAGATAATCGCGTGGCCTTGATCGCCAGTAAAGAAAAGGCACTATGTGATCAATTATGCAAACTCTCGCCCATCCGGGGCCTGCAAGATTTCAACAACTATCTTTTTGAAGGGCTGCGCCTTGATGAGGAGGCCTTTGCAGGATTAGACCGGGCAAAGATGAGAAAAATAGCGCCGCTCTACCACAAAACGAACCTCAAGCAGTTGTTGCGTTTGCTCGATAGCGAGGAGGCTCGATAGTGAAAAGGCTCGATAGAGAGGAGGACAAAAATGAATGATGCCATCCAGGCCATGCTTGAACGTTATTCGTGTAAAAATAGCGAGGATTATGAAAAAGCATTAAAGGAAGTGGTGCAGGAAGTGGCCTTGATGGGCTTGTCCAGGAGCAACTTTTTTTCTTTTGCTGCTTTTTACGGAGGAACGGCACTCAGAATTTTTTATGGCCTTCCAAGATTCAGTGAAGATTTAGATTTTTCACTGATGACACCTGATGTGGTTTTTGATTTTAAAAAATATTTACCTTTTGTTGAAAAAGAATTAACCGCTTACGGTTTTCAAATGGCAGTATTAAAAAAGACGAAGACGAAAGAGAGCATGATTCAATCTGATTTTATTAAAGGGAATACCTTTCAACATATTCTGGAAATCACTTCGGATCAATCTGCCACGTTCGGTCTGAACCCTCATGCCACAATCAAAATCAAGCTTGAAATTGATACAGATCCACCGCCAGGAGCAGATTTTCAATATGTCAATGCGATCTTGCCGGACAACTACCGAGTCAGGTTATATGACCTGCCTTCTCTTTTTGCAGGTAAAATTCATGCGGTGCTTTGCCGTGATTTTAAGTTACGGGTCAAGGGACGTGATTATTATGATTACCTGTGGTATCTAAAAAGGGGGACAAGGGTTAACCTCTGGCATCTGCAAAAAAGAATGGAACAGTCGGGTAAGTGGGAGTCAGGCCAGATTTTAGACTTGAATGCCCTAAAGGGAATGTTAAAACTACGATTTCATCAAGTGGATTTCGAGCTTGCCAGGCGTGATGTCTCTCCTTTTCTCAAAGCCAAAGATAAGGAAGGACTGAAGTTGTGGGATGCAGCGTTTTTTACGGATGTTACGGAACATTATCTGCAAAGCACACAAGAGAAATCGTGAAGCAACTCTGCAAAAAGTTTACATTTCTGATCAAGTGCCAATAACAAAGTAGTCCCGCATTTCATACCGTTTCCGGGCTGTAGCCCTCTCCGATAAATTCCATGAGGGCGGCACCGGCGCTATGGTCGGCGAGCAGGCGGGCAAGTTCGGCTTCGCGCCGGAGATCGGTGCTGACGTTCCATTCGACGTCCAGGCCGAAGTCGGCAGTTTCCTGATAGAAGCCCTCTTTTTCAAGCTGATAGCGCAGGCGCTCGTAACAATCGTAGGGGGCCATCACACGATACTTTCTGCGCAGGCACATGCGCAGGGGGGAGGCGGCGTCCAGAGCTGAGGCGGCTGCCCGGCTGTAGGCGCGGACAAGGCCTCCTGCTCCCAGGAGTATGCCGCCAAAATAGCGTACGACAATGATTTCGGCCTGATCGATCCCGCGCTTCTTTAAGACATCCAGAACGGGCAGACCCGCGGTACCCTGAGGTTCGCCATCGTCTGAATAACGACCGGCATTTTCGGGGAAAATCGTCTGCCAGGCAAAGACATGATGTGTCGCATCTGGAAAGCGCCTGCGGACAGCGTTCAGTTCACTTTCTGCCTCGGCTTTATCACGGATGGTAAAGCAGAGGCCGATAAAGCGCGAGCGCTTTTCCTCAAATTCGATCTCGGCCGCCCTTTGGACGGTGGTCCAACTTGCAGGTTTTTTGCTTTTTGGGGGAGCTTGTCTGAGGCTCATGGTGTTTTTCGCTATCTTAAGTTTGGTTTCAGGCGACCTTGTCGACTGGTTTTGTCGTTTTTGTCGTATCGAATTGGACGTGTCTTGTCGGTGGGAACAGTCTGTTGTCGTGTCGATTTTGGACCTTTGTGTCGGCTGATTCAGGTGCTTTCACTGAATTTATTTTGACGTTGGTGACAGCTGAACTGTCGCTTAGAGCCAGGTGTCGACTGCTTTTGTCGTTTTTAGCTTAGTCGAAAATCGGCTTGCGGTCAAAAGTCGCTGGCCCATGCTGTTGGTGAATGAATAATGGTCTGGCTTTCGTGCGATGAGTGTTCCAGCTTGTCGCTGGCCCGGGGCTGCGGGTGAGTAGGCAGCCTGACTTTTGTGCGTTAAGCGATCAAACTTGTCGTTGATCTGGGCAAATGAGCGAACGCGCGTGCTTTGGTTCTCGCGCTTTCAGTGTATCCTTTTTGTCGCTGCCCCGGCCGGTGGGCGAAAGGACTCTCCTGTGCTATTCTTGAGAGCATGAACGGGATTTTTATCAATGGAAATCGCCCGCCGCGTCCCAAACACCGGGGACTGATTCTCGGTCTTATTGCCTGTCTTGCCCTGGGACAGATGCTTCTTTATGTCCTTTTTCTTGGCCCCGCTTTTTTTCCACCGCGTCCTGAGGAAACAAGGGCCGAAGTGCCCACCATTGAAAACTCGCGGCCACTGCCCACGAGTCCGCCTGCCCGCACCTTGCGCTCTGCCGCTGAAGGCCCCGTTCTGGATGCTTTTTTCGGGCCGCTCCCTGTGCTTGAGGGAGAGCCTCGCAAAATTTCACACGACAAGCCTCTGCGAGGGATTTATCTCGGCATGGGCGAGAATCTGGAGGCTGCCCTTGAACTCGCCTCCTGGAGTGAGCTTAATGCTGTCGTCGTCGATGTAAAGGAGAGCTGGGGCCTCTGCTATGAGAGTGCGGTTCCGCTTGCCGTTGAAATGAAGGCTTCTTCTGGCCAGCTCGAGCTTAAGTCTTTGATTGACCGCTGCCACGCGGCTGGCCTTACGTTCATTGCCCGCATGGTCTGTTTTAAGGATGAGGTCATGACCCGCATGCAGCCCGATCTCTGTATTCGCGATGCCGAAGGGAAAGTCCTGCACTATCCTCTCGAAGGAGGGGAGGCCTTTGCCAACCCATATAATACGGAGGTTTGGGATTATCTCCTGGATCTCTCGCGGGAAGTGATTGCCATGGGGGCGGACGAAATCCAATTCGATTATGTGCGCTTTCCTACTGGTCAGCCTGAAGGGGGAGCGACACCACTCTATCGCGAGGAATCGGATGTCCCGGATAAGGAGGCGGCGATCAATCGTTTTCTGGAGACAGCGCGCATTGAGTTGCAGGATAAATTGGGAGTGCCTGTCTCCGCCGATCTCTTTTCCATCGTCATGTCCAGTCCGGAAGATGGCCGCCTGATCGGGCAGAACTGGTCACGTATCGGTCTGTCTGGCATTCATTGTCTTAGTCCTATGATTTATCCCTCCCACTATGCCAATGCTTCAGCCGGTTCTCTGGGCAATGGTAAAGGTTCTTCTATCGGCAGCAAATTTTTTGATGCCCCTGATCTTTCTCCTTATGACGTGGTCACGGCGGCCCTGGAGGATGGAGCTGCTGCGGCGGGTAAAAGCGGTTATGCCGGTCTGCGCCCCTGGTTGCAGGCCTTTACGGCGAACTGGCTTGCACTGGGCTACTATATGGACTACGGCCCCCGCGAAATCCGTGCGCAGATACAGGCCCTCTATGATGCCGGCTATGACGAATGGCTGCTCTGGAATGCCGGCCACGAGTACCCGGAGTCTCTCTTTCTCAGCCGTGAAGAGGCCGAGGCCGAACTACGAAAAAATCGGGCTGTACGGGGAAGCAAACCTACGCTGAACAACGAAGAGGAGTCTCTCAGACAAGCTCTTGAAGGCTTTCCCATCGCCACGGGCAGTCCCACAAAAAGTGAACCCTGAAATTCTGAGAAAAAACCTTGCTTAATCGCAGGAAATCATCAAGATGACTTACCTTCGATGAGCGACAAAGTGACCGTGCATCGAAAGGGATGGCACAAGATTTAGAAAGTCCCGCCGAAGCCCCGGCCGACCACTTCGCTGTGCGTACTGATGGATATAAAGGCCAGGGGATCCTCGCTTCTGACAAAATCACGTAGTTTAATGGCCTGCACCTTTGGTACGGCGCATAAAAGAATTTTACGATCTTCCCCCGTAAAAATACCATGACCCTCCATCAGGGTTGCCCCGCGATGTAACTCGTTGATGATATAGGGCGCGATCGAGTCGGGTTTCGTGGTCACGATGGTAAAGAAGCGGGTATCGTTGAACTGCTCGATCATGGCATCCACAATCACGCCCTTAAAGAGCAAACCGATGATGGAAAAGAGTACCGTTTTCAGATCGAAAATCAGGAAGGAAATCATGGCGATGGCGAAATCAAAGGCCGCCAGAGCATAGCCAATATTCATTTCGGATTTGCGGTGGATGAGCATAGCCAGGACATCACTGCCCCCTGTGGAAACACGCAGGTTAAAGAGCAGGGCCGAGCCGACGGCTGGAAGCAGGGCGGCAAAGGCCAGTTCCAGTAATGGTTGATCTGTCAGGGGAGCTGACAAAGGTATAAAGCGCTCGAAAATAAGGATGAGACTGGACAGCAGAAGAGAAGCATAGGCGGTACCAAAGGCAAATGAACGGCCCAGAGCAAGATAGCCCAGGATTAAAAGACTGATATTAAGGACCCAGGTCCAGACCCCTGGTGTCAGGGGCGTGACCTGAGCCAGCAGGATGGAAAGGCCGCTGACGCCGCCCATAATAAAATGATTGGGGAACTTAAAGAAATACACTCCCAGGGCCACCAGTAGCACGCCGAGATGCAGCAGGAAGAATTGTCCCGCTGTCCACTTGCGCTTTTTGGGCTGCGGAAAATTGCGGCTGTTGTGGCTGGGATCACCATAGCAGAAACGGGCGTCCTCGCCGGAGCCTTTGGCGGGATTTTCACCCGGCTTCTCTTTCTCTGAACAGCGTGGCTCGGTCACCTTTTTCTCAGAACAAGGCAACTCAGAGGGAGATAGATCAGAGGTCGACAGAGTTTTCTTTTTATTTTCATTCACTTCCTGACTGTTCATTTCCTGGCTGTTTATTTCTTGGCTGTTCATTTTTTATCCTTCTATTTTTCTCAAAAAAGAGAGGCCGGGGCGGGTAACCCGCCCCGGTGTGTAGGGAGAACCGTGAGATCAGGCCCCGGCAAGCAAACGGGGCAAGACCCCACCAGAGAGTCTTTAACATCATGAGAGCTTCTGAATCTGTGCCAAAAAGAATCTTTCATATTCGCCGGGCCGTGACCTGCGACAGTTGCAGACCCTTGCTGGTCATAGGTCTTTTGCAGACATAGCCATCAGCAGTCATAGACCTTAACAAGGCCAGACTTTCGGAAAATACAGCCTTCGCCGGGCATGGTCTTCAGCAGTCGTCGCCTTCTCCGGGCACAAAAAAACAGCTCCCGAACCGTGGACAGGAACTGTCAAAAACGAAAAACGTGCAAATGCCAGTCATCCGCTTGCGCCATTCACCGTGACACGGAACTCCCTCAGGCAAGTCTTCTGGCTCTGCGCCTGTCTCTCGCCTTCCCGAAACACTCTCTTTTGGAAAATGCGTTTCAGTGGCCCGTTGAGGACAGATTTGCGCAATACAGCGGCGGGACCGCGCAGGATTTGCACCTGCTTCCTTATCAAGTCTTGCGACACCTGAAGTCGAAGCCTATTATGCACTTTTCTCTGTTCTTTGCCAAGCCGGGGTGAGGGAAAAAGCCATCGACTTCTGACGTAAAAGTGGAGCTGACGTTAAAGCAGCTCACATAATCCTGTCTGCGGGGGCGGCAAAAGCACTGAGGCCGAAGCTGCCTGCTCTAATGTGAGGTCGCTGACGTGAGGGCTCTTCTTATGGTAAAATAAGACATAACCGTCTGAAAGCCCTTAAAACCGGGCTTTCTTCGCTTTTATTTTTGGGTCTGCGGCCTGCTTCAGTTTTGCTGAAAGAGGCCATTGGCTACGCAGGCAGTTTTGCTGAAAGAGGCCATTGGCTACGCAGGCAGTTTTGCCGAAAGGGCAATTACTTTGAATGTAGTTTTGCCAAAAGGGCAGTTCTGCCAAAAGCGACAGTCTTGCTGCCGAAGTAGTTTTGCCGAGAATGCAGCCAGAACCAGGCGGAGGCAGATCCACGCTTCCAGAGGAGGAATTTATGTCCGGACATTCCAAGTGGAATAACATCAAGAGAAAAAAAGGTGCGGCTGATGCGGCAAAGGGCCAGATTTTCACCAAGCTGGGCCGTGAAATTCAGATGGCAGTCAGAGCTGGCGGCCCTGATCCCGAGGTCAACCGTTCTCTTAAGGATATTATCGCTAAGGCGAAGTCCAATAATATGCCGAATGACAGCATTCAGCGTTCCATCAGCAAAGCTTCCGGCGGAGGCGGCGAGGAGCTGGAGGTTATTCAGTATGAAGGTTACGGTCCCGGCGGGGTCGCCGTCATGGTGCGCACGCTTTCGGATAACCGCAACCGCACGGCGGGGGATGTGCGCCATATTTTTGATCGCTTTGGCGGGAATCTCGGCACCAATGGCTGCGTGGCCTTTCAGTTTGAAGAAAAGGGCAGTCTGATTCTTGACCGCGAGCGCTATACGGACGAGGAAACGGTGATGATGGAAGCCCTCGATGCCGGCGCCGAAGATGTCGATGTCGAAGAGGATTATTTTGAAATTGTCACAAGTCCCGACACTTATCACAGTGTGGTGGATGCGCTGGAAGCGAAGGGCTATGTGTTCGAAGAGTCGACCCTTGCCCCACAGCCGCTCACGATGACGAAGCTGAACGATCCCGAGATGATCGAAAATATGGAGCGCCTGATTGATACGCTCGAAGAAAACGATGACGTCACGGATGTTTATCACAACTGGGAGCAGGAAGAAGCTTGAGCTGTGAGGCTGCCTGAGCGCTTTGCCGGAACAGAGGAGAGAGCGGCGTGTTTGATTTTCTCTTCCATAGTTTAAGAGGGAAAAAGAAAGGCGAAGCCGACGAGGAAAACCCGGAGGATCGTCTGCCGCCTGTGCGCAGCCAGGATATTATTTTTAATCCTTTTGGCCGCCTTGCCGATGCGGTGAAAACCACGGTGAATGAAATTAACCGGGCCGACGAACCGAAAACGGAAGAAGAAGTGCGCGCCCGCCTCGGACTCATTGCTGTTGTGGCTTTTATCGGAGCCAGCGGAACCGGAAAAAGCACACGAGCCATCCAGGTGGCCAAAGATAATCATATCAACTACATCATTGACGACGGCATCCTTATTCACGGTTCGCGCATTCTGGCCGGAGCCTCGGCTAAACGGGCGGAGACAAAAATTGAATCTGTGCGGCAGGCGATTTTCGCCGATGAAACACGGGCCGCAAATATGCGAAGGGCTCTTCTGGAAGAACTGCCTCCCGCACTCATGATTCTTGGCACCTCGCGGGACATGCTTGACCGCATCTGCGAAAATCTCTGGCTTTCCAAACCTTCCATGCAGATTCGCATCGAAGATATCAGCAGTGAGGAAGAGCGGCGGCAGGCCCGTGAAACCAGGCTCAGCGAAGGAAAGCACACGATCCCCGTGCCCAGCATGGAGATTCGCCACGAATTTTCCGGTAGCCTCGCCGAGCCGTTGAATAAACTGAGAAAGCGCTTCGACCGACGCAGCGATGAGAGTGAAAAAGAGAGTGAACGCACGGTGGTGCGCCCAACCTTTTCTACCCTCGGAAGTTACTCCATGTCGGACGAAGCTCTGGCACAGATGGTCCATTTAATTCTGGAGGATGTTCCCGGGGTGGCTGGACTGCGCGAGTTTCATCTCAGCAAAGAGAGCTATGGCGTGCGTTTTGATCTGCGTTTGTCCCTCTATTATGGTTTCAGCGCCCAGGAAGTTCTGCGCGAGGCTCAGCAGGCTGTCGGGCGACTTGTTGAGGAGCTGACCTCCATCAACGTTCTGGAGGTTGACCTGCGCGCTGTGCATCTGGAACAGCGCAGGCAGGTGGCGCAGCCTTATGCCAGCCTTATTTCCTGAGTGCCTGCATTGCGGGAAATCGTCGAAACCTTTATAATTATTGCAATCTTGTGACTTTCCGTTCACTTGCCGCTGCGGTGGCGAGTCCAGGGAAGATGTGCTGGAGGTACACTATGCTTCAAAATCAAGAAGACGGTTACGGCCCCGATCCGCGTTATCGCGGCGCCCCTGATGCCCATATTTATTCAGACTCCAGGCGTGACCTGGGCAACAACAATCAGCCCGGCCCTGAGCAAGCTTATCGGGGAGATCAGGATCTTCCCTTCCGCGAAATTCCCCCTTATCGTGAACGTCCTCATCAGGATCCACGCCAGAATCCTGCATATGCAGAGCCTTACAGTGAGCAGCCACAGGCCGCCTATGGCCGCAGAGCCGGCGCCCGTACGGGGGAGCGCAGAGCACCTCGCGGCCCGCGCCGTCCAGCTCAGATGCCCCTGGTTCTGCAGCAGTTTCTCAACGATCTGCGTGAGACTGTTAAATGCTACCTTTCGGGCAATCCGCTGGGAGCTTTCCGTCTGGCTCTGATTCCCCTCAGCCTGGCGCTTTTCCTTGTTCTGAATCTACTCTTCTTTGGCTTCGCTTACGCCACGGCCATGGCACGTATTCCAAACGCTCTTTTTGGCGAACTGGCCGGAGCTCTGGGCAGCCTTGCGGATAGCTTTGGCACATCGTTTGGGCCTTCCTGGGGCAAACTTTTCCTTGATGGGATGCTTAAAGAGCTGATTGTCCTGGCCATCATTTTTGCCATCGGCTTCCTTTTCTCCTATCTGAATCGGCAGGTGCGTGTTTCGCCGCTGAGACTCCTGCAGAACCTGGCTGTCGCAACCTTCCCTCACACGCTGCTCTGCCTTTTTATACTCCTCTTCTCTTTGATTCTTCCCGGGGCTGCCATTTCCATGCTCACTGCCTCTGGCTATATCCTGGCCTACCTTTACATGGAAGGGTTTTTCAGTCAGACCCAAGCCAAACGCGGGGTTGTGGTGTGGCCGACGATCCTGAGCTTCATCATTCTGAGCTTCATTTAAAAGAGGCCCTATTATGCGTCTTCTGCATCTTGCAGACTTGCATTTGGGAAAATCTCTTGGTCAGTTTTCACTCATTGAAGACCAGGCCTATATGCTTCAGCAAATTTGTACGATCGCCCGCCGCGAGCATGTTTCGGCTTTGCTCGTTGCGGGCGATATTTTTGATCGCAGTCAGCCTCCTCTGGAGGCGGTGCACCTGCTCGATCGTTTTTTAACCGAACTCGTCCGCCAACACATTGCTCTTTTCATGATTTCAGGCAACCACGATTCGGGAGTGCGCCTGGCCTTTGGTTCGGAAATTTTTCAGGATTCCGATCTTTCTATTGTCAGCCGTTTTGAGGGTCAAATCCCTTCACTGCTCTGGCCACGGAAAAATCCCGCCGCCCGCATTCATCTCCTGCCCTTTCTGCGCCGTGATGAACTGAGACGCTTCTGTACGGATGAAGATGCCGCACAGCTGGATATGGCTGAGCTGCTGCGCCGTCTGCTGGAACGTCAAAAACCGCCGCAGGAAGGCCTGCCACAGATTCTTCTGGCTCACCTCTGGGTGGCCTCTTCCTCGCTCCTTCTCTCAGATTCTGAAAACACCTTGCTTGGCTCCGTGGAAAGCGTGCCGAAGAACCTCTTCCAGGCCTATGACTACGTTGCCCTGGGACACCTTCACCGGCCTCAGAATGTGGATGAAAAACTGCGCTATGCGGGTTCGCCTCTGGCGTATTCGGCCTCGGAGGCCGGTCAGCCCAAATCGCTGACGCTTCTGGAGATTCAAGATGGCAGGCTGGAGCAAAAAAAGATTGAACTCAAGCCCTTGCACCCTGTTTTACGTCTGCGCGGACCCCTTGACGAGCTGCTTGCCCGCAGCAAGCAAGATCCAGCCTGGGCCGGAGAGGCTTATGTCTACGTTGAACTGACTGATTTTCCCCCGCCGCATCACGCTCTGCAGCGCCTGGAGGCCGTTTTCCCGCGGCTGGTTCAGTTATCTTTTATCCCGTTGAAGGGAGAGGTTGGGAACGTTGTAGAGCCGGATTCTGTGAGGAGCCATAAACGACAGGATCCGGAAGCCCTTTTTGCGGCCTTCTACCGTGAGGAACAGGGACGTGAACTCAGTGCGTGGCAGAAAGAAAAGCTGCATGAAGTTTTTGTTGAGGCTGCGGGAGAGGAAAGATGAAACCTTTAACGCTCAAACTCTCAGCGATCGGCCCTTTTGCCGGAGAAGAATGCATTGACTTCGAAAAATGGGGAGACGGTCTTTTCCTCATCTCCGGAGACACCGGAGCAGGTAAGACGACCATCTTCGATGCGATCAGCTATGCCCTTTTCGGGGAGAGTTCGGGCCGCAGCCGCAATCCCAAAAATCTGCGCAGCGATTTCGCAGCTCCGGGAACTCAAAGCTGGGTGGAACTTCGCTTTTCACAGCAGGGCAAGATCTATACGATCCGCCGCAGTCCCGCATATTCTCGACCTAAACTGAGAGGAGAGGGGCGGACCGAAGAAGCCGCCAGCTCCCTCCTGTTGCTTCCGGATGGTCGCTCGCTCAGCAAAATAAAAGAAGTCAATGAGACCCTGGAAGATATTCTGGGCATGGGGGCCGAGCCTTTTCGCCAGACTTCCATGCTGGCTCAGGGCGAGTTTATGCGCTTTCTTCTGGCGGACAGCAAAGAGCGTATGGATATCCTGCGTCTGCTTTTTGAAACTTCCCTGACGACCCGGGTGCAGCTGCTGCTGAGGGAAAAAGAAAAAGAGGCGGAGGTTCAGCTCGCGAAAAGTCGCAAAAAGCTGCTGGCCGAAACCGCGGCTCTCGAGCTGACGGAAGAGGATCTCTGTGCTCGGCGGGAGACCTGGCTTTCCGAAGCCGAGGAGGACAGCGCCTTGCCACTTAGCCTCCTGCAGCTACAGGGCTTGCGTGATGTTCTGGCCCTGCCGCAGCAAGAGGTGGAATTGGCAAAAGTGCAGAGGCAGAGCCGCGCGGCCCAGAGAAAAGCAGAGGATTTTCAGAAATATAAGCACTTGCAAGAAGACTGGCTGAATTTTTCTGCACTGCTTAAAAAGGCTGAAATAAAGGCTCAAAGCTTGCCACAACGCAAAAAAGAGTTGAGGCAGGAAGAAGTCTGGGTGCAAAAAATGCTGCCTCTGTTTGAAGAAAAAGAGCGTCTGCACCGGGAGCTTGAACAAGAGCTCCCAACAGAGGCAGAGGCGCAACGGCGGGTCGACGAAATGAAAGCCTTGCTACTTGACTTGCAGAAGCGAAAAGCGGTGTGGGAGAGCCAGCAGGAAGAGGCAGCGCAAGTTCGCCTGAGGCTCGAAAAAACGCAGGCCCAAGTCCCTGAGTACAGCGCTCTGGAAGTTCTGCGTAAAGAAAAAGTGGAATTGCAGGAGGAAGTTCAGCGTCTCGAAAAAGAGGAAGCAGCGCAGCATAAAGAAGTCGATAGTTTGAGAAAAGAACTGGAAGCCGGTCAGCTCAGGTTGGCGGCGCGGGGCGAAACGGTCGGACGAATGGAGGTGCTGAATGCCCGGCTTGCTCAGCTTGAAAGCGAGCAGCAGCAGCTTGAAGATAGCTCGGCGGCTGTTCCGGGCCTGGAAAAGCGCCTGAGTCAATGGGTGGAACTCCGGGCAAGCCTGAAAATACAGGTCGTGGAGCTGGTGGAACGGGAGAAAAGGCTGCAGGCACAGCGCGGCCTTTGGTATCGCGCAGAAGCACTGGCTCTTGCCGCTACGTTGGAGGAGGGGCAACCCTGCCCCGTCTGTGGCTCCACGGAGCACCCCCTCCCGGCGGATCAGGCCGGGTCTGGGGATGAGGGTTCTCCGCTGACCTCGCTCAGCGCTGCAGAATTGGCCCGTGAAGAAGAGGCCCTGGCCGACGAGCGCAAAGAGCTGGAGCAAAAACAGTTACAGGCTCTGCGTTTGGAAAATCGCTGCAGAAAAGAAAGGGAAGACCTGCTTGCCGGCTTTCATCACGCAGAGAAAATGCTCAGCGAAACAACGTTCAGGACAGAGACTTTCCAGTGCTTTTCTCAGGTGACAGCTGAGACCGCTCAGCCAATAGGGGCCGTGGGTAACGCGGAGATAGAGAAAACAGCGAGGATCGCCTCAGATGAAAAAAATCCGGAAAAACCGGACAGTGACGTTGATTTTCTGGATTTATCCGAACTTGCCCGGCAGCTTCCGCCCCTGCTTCGCAGGCTTCAAGACGAAGAGAAAGCGGCCGAAGAGCTGAAAGAGAAACTGCGAAAGAAGCTGGCGGAGATGGCGGCGTTTGAAAAGGCAGAACCGCAACTCGAAAAGCAGCTTCGCGAGTGTGAAGAGGCGCTCTCCCTCTGTCGCAGTAAATTGGAAAGTACAAAACTGGCGGCTTTAAGAAAAGGCGAAGCCCTGAGTCTGCGCGAAAAAAACGTCGACTACTCCTCAGCCGCAGAAGCTTTAAAAGCCATTGAGGCGATGAAAAATCACATTCGGGCCAGAAAGGACGAGGAAGAGCAGAATCTGCGGCGGGAAAAGGAGCTGAGCGAGGGCTTGCAGACCCAGACTGTGGAGCTCAGTCGCATGCGGGCGCTGAAAGAGGAAAGGCTGCGGCAGGAAGAAAATTTGCAGGCCGAGATCGCCCGAAAAGCAGAGAACCTGCCTCTGCCTCCGGGCCGCCTGCCTGAAGCTGCAGCTCTCGAGAAGGAGAGCCTGGGGGAGCGCCGTGAGGCTCTGGAGGAGGAAGAACGGCAGCTGCGGGAACTGCGCAAACAGAAAGAAGAAAAGCTCAGACATTTTGACCCGACAGCTCAGTGGCCGGAGGAAGCTGAACTGATTGAGGCTCAAAAGATGGCGAGCGCGGAGGAGGAAAAGATCCTGACAAAAAGCCGCCTGCGCCGCAGCAGACTGGCGGCTCTGGAAGAGGGCGAAAAGCGCCTGCTCAAGCTGCACCGTGAAATCGAAGCGCACCGCCATACCGTGGCTCAGTGGAAAGTCCTGGCTGATACGGCTAACGGGCTGGGGCCGGGGCGCAGGAAGTTTGAAGCCTATGCTCAGGCGGAAAGCTTCCGTCAGGTCATTGCTGCAGCAAACCAACGGCTGGCCCCGATGACGCTCGGTCGCTTTGAACTGCGCTTTCTCGCTCAGGAGAGCGACAAGCGAGTCAATGCCGGTCTTGGCCTGGAAGTTTTCGATGGTTACAGCGGCGAGACCCGTGCCCTCAGCACCCTTTCCGGTGGGGAAAGCTTTCTGGCGTCACTGGCGCTGGCCCTTGGTCTCTCGGATGTGGCGAGCCAGGAACGCGGCGGTATCGGCATCGAAACGCTCTTTGTCGATGAGGGCTTTGGCAGTCTGGATCGTCAAAGTCTCAGCGAAGCGGTCGCCGTGCTTGCAGAGGTGAGCAACGGCAAGCTCTGTGGCATCATCTCCCATGTGGAAGCTCTGAAAGAAGAAATCCCCCGTCAGATTCTCGTGCAGAAGGGTCGTGGCGGCAGTAGCATCTGTCATGAATGAGTGGGATAAAACGATCAATGACGCGAGAATACACGATGATGTTTTACGGTCTTACACGGATCGAGCGGCTATGGCCGCTTTCTGCCCGGGCGTGGAGCTAAAACTGCACAGTTTTTGTTATCCCTTGTAAAAACAAATGAAGAAGACTTGAAGTTTTTGCGCGCTTTAGATAGACTTTAGCCATGCATACAGCGTGAGGGACTTGTCTCGTTCCTCTCGTTTTTCTTGCCAGGTGATAAGAAATCAGAACGAGATCCTCGCGTAACATTCTCAAGGAGGAACCCATAACATGCACAAAAAACTATTTATTCCGGGTCCTGTCGACGTTCGTCCGGAAGTCCTGGAAAAAATGGCTACCCCAATGATCGGGCATCGTACTACTGATGCGAGCAAACTGCAGGAACGCATTTCTGACAATGTTCGCAAACTTTTCCACACCAACAATACCGTTATCCTTTCAACTTCTTCCGGCTCAGGCCTGATGGAATCGGCTATTCGCTGCTGCTGCAAAAAAGGTGCGGCAATCTTTTCTGTGGGTTCCTTTGGCGACCGCTGGTATGACATGGCTATGGCCAATGGCAAAGTGGCCGACAAATTCGACTCCCCGGATGGCCTGCCCACCACCCCCGAAATGGTTGATGAAGCGCTCAAAACGGGTAAATACGATACCGTCACCGTGACCCAGAACGAAACTTCTTCCGGCATCATGAACCCGGTCGAAGCGATCGGCGAAGTGGTCAAAAAGTATGATGACGTTCTCCTGCTCGTCGATGCCGTCTCCGGCGCCGCTGGCTCGAATATTGAGGTCGACAAATGGGGCATTGACATGGTCATCACCTCTACGCAGAAGTGCATCGGGCTTCCTCCGGGAATGTCCATGGCAACCGTCTCGGATCGTGCCTACGAGCGCGCGAAAACGGTCGAGCAGCGCGGCTTCTACCTTGACCTTGTCAAACTGGTCGATCGCGTGAAAAAAGATTATCAGTATCCGAGCACGCCCTCGCTCTCTCACATGTTTGCGCTCGACTATCAGCTCGATTACATCATTAATGTTGAAGGCCTGGAGAATCGTCTGGCCCGTCATGCCAAGATGGCCAAAATGGTTCAGGACTGGGCTGTGGAACATGGCTTCAAGCTCTTCGCCCGCGAGGACTGCCGCTCTATGACCGTCACCTGCATCTGCAACGACGAGTCCTTTGACTTCAAGGCGGTCAACGCTGAGCTCGGAAAACGCGGCTTTGCGATTTCCAACGGCTATGGCAAGAACAAGGGTAAAACCTTCCGTATTGCGCACATGGCCGACCACACGGTGGAAGAGATGCAGGAACTGCTCGACACCCTCAGTGACGTGCTCAAAGAACTGAAAAAATAATGACTTCACGGAAGTTCCGGCGCAGATTTGCCCGGAACTTCTTTTTAAAAGGAGAAAAATATGGCCATTATTCTTGCCAACGACGGCATCGCCAAAGATGCTCAGAAAAAACTTGAAGACCTCGGTTATACCGTAGATACCAACAAATACGAAGGCGATGCGCTGCTGAAACGCCTTGCCGAAGTGGACTGCATTGTCGTCCGCTCCGCCACGAAAATGCGTGATGAGCAGATCGACGCTGGCGCTGCGGGAAAGCTTAAACTTATTATCCGCGCGGGCGTGGGTCTCGATAACGTCAATGTGGATCATGCCAAGAGCAAGGGCGTGGTTGTCCGCAATACTCCGGCAGCCTCCAGTGCCGCCGTCGCAGAACTGGTGCTGGGTCAGATTTTCACCCTGGCACGCAATCTGCAGGTCGCTAACCGCAGCATGGCTGAGGGAAAGTGGCTCAAAAAGCAGCTCTCCGGCGTGGAACTCAATGGCAAAACGCTCGGCATCGTCGGCTTCGGCCGCATCGGTCAGTGCCTGGCAGCCAAAGCCAGAGCGCTGGGTATGGACATTCTATTCTACGATGCTTTTGTGAAGGAAGTCGAAGGCTATCAGTATGTCGAAATGGATGAACTGCTCAAAAAATCCGACTTCATCAGCCTGCACGTGCCCGCTCAGGACAAGGCCCTGATCGGTAAGGACGAGATCGCCATGATGAAAGACGGCTCCTATATCATCAATGCTGCCCGCGGCGGCGTGGTGGACGAAGACGCCCTGGTGGATGCCCTCGAAAGCGGCAAACTGGCCGGTGCAGCTCTCGACTGCTTCAAGGCCGAACCTCTGGCCAATGAGCGCCTGATGCACTGTGAAAAACTCTCGATGACCCCGCATATCGGCGCGGCCACCAGCGAAGCCCAGCAGCGTATCGGCGAGCTGACGGTCGACATTATCCAGGAAGTTCTGGGGAAATAAGATATGAGTCAGATTAAAGCTTTTAAAGCGATTCGCCCTGCAGACGGAAAATCCGCCGCAGTGGCTTCGCTGCCTTACGACGTTATGAACCGCGCCGAGGCCAAAGAGATGGTCAGGGGAAAGAAAGATTCCTTCCTGCATGTTGTGCGTGCCGAAGTTGATCTTCCCGACAGCGTGGATATCCATGCCGATGAGGTCTATGCCAAAAGCCGCGAAAATCTCGACAAGATGCTTGAAAATGGCGTCTTGATTCAGGATGAGCGCCCTCTGCTCTACATCTATCGTCAGGTGATGGATGGTCGTGCTCAGACCGGTCTTGTGGCCTGCGCTTCGGTGGACGAGTATATGGACGGCCGCATCAAGAAACATGAGCTGACGCTCGAGGCCAAAGAGCAGGACCGCATCCGTCACTTTGACACCTGCGACGCCAACACCGCTCCGATCTTCCTCAGCTATCGCGCTAGTGCGGAAGTGGATAAGCTGATCGCCGACTACATCGACGCACATAAGCCCAATGCGGACTTTACGAGCGAAGATGGCATCGAGCACGTGACCTGGGTGATTGAAGATGAAAAGGTCGTCGAGGCAATTATCGCGGCCTTTAAAAAGGTTGAGGCCCTCTATATCGCCGATGGTCACCATCGTTGCGCCTCCTCCGCCAAAGTTGGCGCCAAGCGCCGTCAGCAGTATCCTGACGCCCCGCCTGAGGCCGAATTCAACTGGTTCCTCGCGGTGATTTTCCCCGACAGAGACCTCCATATCTTCGATTACAACCGTGTCGTCAAAGATCTCAACGGCCTTAGCAAAGAGGAGTTCTTTGCCAGGGTGCGCGAACACTTTGAGATGGCTGAAGCTGATCCGGCCAAGTGCCCCTATCGTCCTGAGAAAAAGGGCGAGTATGGCATGTTCATCGAGGGCAAATGGTATGTTCTGCGCGCCAAAAAGGACATTGCTGAGGTCAAAGATCCGGTGGAGCGCCTGGACGTTCAGATTCTCCAGAAATACCTTCTCGGGCCCATTCTTGGCATCAAGGATCCCCGCACCGATGAGCGCATCGACTTTGTCGGGGGTATCCGCGGTCTTAAGGAATTGGAAAAGCGTGTGAACAGCGACATGAAGGTGGCTTTCTCCATGTTCCCGACCGCCATGAGCGAACTTCTCGCTGTGGCCGACGCGGGCAAGATCATGCCTCCGAAATCCACCTGGTTTGAGCCCAAGCTGCGCTCCGGCCTCTTTGTGCACAAACTGAGCGACTAAGTTCGTGTAACACCGAGCAGATGCCAGGCCTGTCAGCGTGTCAGGCTTTTAAAGACAGCATTTTTTGCAGAGACTGCCTTCTCTGAAAACGAGGGAAGGTGGTCTCTTTTTTCGTGTTATACTTTTGTCGGTGAACTTTAGCCGGTGCTGTGCTGCTGGCGCTATCAGGCTTATGCCTGCACCAGGCTGCCGCTGCTGCTGAACGGCTGCAAAAATGCCTGCTGCACGGCAGCGAATTGTTATCTGATGAGGGGGTGTTTTCATGGCACGTGTGGAAGAATCCCTGGAAAAAGCCAAGACGCTTCTGCGCGAAGGAAAATGCCGCGAAGCCTGTGAGCTTTTTTCCGAGATACGCCAGAATGCAAAAATTCTGAGGCCGGATCAGAATGAAGACCTGCTCTATCATTATGCGATGGCGCTTAAAGCGATTGATCGCCGCGGACTCGCAGAAAAATGTCTGCGCGACCTGTATCATGAAGCTCATGACCGCGAGCGCCGGGAACTTGAATGTAAGGCGGTTCACGAACTGGGAACCATGGCTCTTGAAGAAAACCGCTATTCGGAAGCCATTAAGCTTTATCGTGAGGAGCTGACGCTCTGGTACTCAGGCATGGATCATTATTTTGCCGGACTGGCCCTGAATTATCTCGCTCAGGGGCACTGTTTTCTCGCCATGGGCCATACAACGGAAGCTCAGATGTATTTGAAGCATGCGGTGACTTATGCCCAGACCGGGCAGGATGCGCGGCTCAAAGGGCGCGCTCTGGCCATCCTCGCGGATCTCCAGCTACGTGACGGCAAGCGTAAGGAGGCCATGAAACTCCTGCGGCAGGCTCTGAGCAGTTTGCGTCAGGATGCGTCGAGCGAAGAGATACCGGAAATTGAAAAAGAACTCGAAAAAATCGAAAAAGATGTGAGTGAAAACCGTTCTAAGGCCTGAGCGCAGCTTTAGAGCTGCACAGAGGTGCATGAAAGCCAGTTATAGGCTGAGGGAAGGAAAATCCATGTCAGAAACGAAACAAAAGAAAAAGACTGTCAAAAATCTTACTGCGGCCGATCAGGTCATGAAAGAAATATTGACGCTCTGCTCTATTCCCAGTCCTACAGGGATGACCGGAGAGATTTCAGCATATCTGATGAAATGCTTGAAAAATCTGGGCTTTGAGCCCTGGGAACGGCAAAAAGGCGGCGTTTTCTGTGAGCTTTCCACCTCCGGGAGGCGCAGTGAAGCACGACCGGATGACCAGGCGCTGCTCCTCTCAGCGCATATTGATACGCTCGGACTGATGATCCGTATGATCAAGCCGGATGGTCGCCTGCGCCTCAGCCTTTTGGGCGGCTACCCACTGAACTACGTGGAACAGGAAAACGTGCTCGTGCACACCCGTGAAGGCCAGCGTTACGAAGGGACGGTCCACCTCCTGAATGCGGCCGTGCACGCTAACCGCGAAGCTGGAGATACGAAGCGTGACGACAGTACCATGGAGGTGGTCCTCGATGAAGAGGTGCACAATCGCGAAGATGTCGAGGCTCTGGGCATCGCTGTGGGTGACTTTATCAGCCTGGAAAGCCGTGCCCGTCTCGCTGGCAGCGGTTTTCTGAAAGCGCGTCACCTTGACGACAAAGCCAGCTCAGCCATGCTTTTGCACCTGGCCGAAGAAGTCGCTGCGGGAAAAATCGTTCCCGCCCGCAAAACCTATATTCTTTTTACCAATTATGAAGAACTTGGTCACGGAGCTGCGGGAGGCTTCCCCGAGGGCATCAGCGATATGCTCGCGGTCGACATGGGCGTTGTGGGCGATGATCTCGATACGGACGAGTACAAAGTTTCCATTTGTGCGAAGGACTCCAGCGGCCCCTACAACTATGACTTTACCAATCACCTGATCCGGCTGGCCAAAAAGCTGAAACTCGATTATGCCGTCGACATCTATCCTTATTATGGCTCCGATTGTTCAGCGGCCCTGCGCAGCGGTCTGGATCTGCGTCATGCCCTCGTGGGCACCGGCGTCGCCTTTTCACATGGTTATGAGCGCATTCACCGCAAAGGAGTGGCAAACACCCTGAGCCTGCTGGAAGAGCTGCTGCGCAGCGCTGAGGCTTGAGGGCGATGGATTCACGGGCCATTGGCGTCTTTGATTCCGGCCTCGGCGGTCTCTCTGTTGTGCGCTGCCTGAAAAAGAAAATGCCGGGAGAATCGCTGCTTTACTTTGGGGACTCTGCACGCACTCCGTACGGCTCCAAGGCCGTTTCAACGATCCGGCGTTTTTCGGAAGAAATCATTTCTTTTTTAGTCAGTCACGATGTCAAAGCTGTGGTCATTGCCTGCAATACCGTGAGCTCCACCTGCCTGGATGAGCTGCACGAAAAATTTCCGGAACTTCCCATCGTCGGCATTATCGAACCGGTTTGCCGCGCTATGGCGGAGCGGATCGCTGAAAAGACAGGCGAAAAACTCGGCATTATCGGCACTAAGGTCACGGTGGAAAGCGGGGTCTATCCGGCGACCCTGCAGGCTTTTGCCCCAGACCTGCAGCTTGTTCAGAAAGCCTGCCCGCTACTGGTTCCTCTGATTGAAGAGGGCCTGGCCAAACACGAGATGGTGCAGATGGCTCTGCATTATTATCTGGATGATTTTGTCCGCGAGAACAGGCTGAATGGTCTGATTCTGGGATGCACGCATTATCCCCTGATCCGTGCGCAGATTGAGCAGCTCTATCCGGACCTTGCCCTGTATGATCCGGCCGAAGCCGAGGTCGACGCGCTGGCCGCGCTGCTGGCGGGGCGCGATGCGCTGGCTCCGGAGGATCCATCGGATCGCGGCCGGAGTCTTGTGCTGGATCGTTATTATGCGAGCGATTTGTCGGAAAATTATATGCGCATGATCCGGGAAATTACGGAGGATCCGCAGGCGGTGATTCGCTTTCGCAGTGTGGAGCCGGGCGAGCTCTGAGCCGCGGGAGGTGCAAACCTCTCACCCGTCCGGGCACCGTCGCCCTCGCTCAAAAGTTCGCTTCGCTCACAATCGCTCGGGTCGGCGGTCCCGTCCGGGCTTAACCAGTACGTGGCGGGCGTTCCGGTCGCTCGCTTGCTCCGCAGCAGCCCCTTCTCGTCTCAGACACGCTCTCTCTTTAGTACAGCGCCTGATGCCGCTGCACTGGGGACAGGATGCTCACTTTGCCGCGGGTGTGATCGCGAACTCGCTCGAAGGGACTCTGCTTCGCGTCTCGCTGGACACAGAATAAGCCCGGCCGGGCGTGGTCGTTCCGCTCGCGCGGCTCAGGCAAGAAGACTCGCTCGTTGGGCTCAGGCGGGCTTTTTAGCCAGTTCGTTCGTGTTTTCGCTGCCGCGGAAGACGACAAATTTCCACCAGAGGAATTCGCCGACAAAGTTCAGCAGCATGGTGCAGATTTTCACCAGCACTTCGGAAATGCCCTGATTGGCTGCCCACTGGCCTCCCCAGGCCGTTAAGGGGATAAAGGCGAGGTAGAAGGCGGCGACTTTGAGCATGGCGATGGGCACGTTATTGGTGGATTTGAAGGTGAAGCGGCGGTTGAGGGTAAAGTTCCAGAGGACGGAGAGAACGACGGAGATCACATGGATCCAGGAGTAGGGAAGTCCGCTCCAGGCTTCCAGGCAGAGGAAGGAGAGAAATTCGACGCCCCCTGCGGAGATGGAAAGCAGGGTGAATTTGAGGGCCTGGATGAGGGTGTCTTTCTTTTTGTCGGTTTGATCAGCAGCTTTTTCCGGAGTTGTGTCGGCCGTTTTTGTGCTTTGTGGTGGGTTGCAGCACGAAGATTCTTTCTGCCCCGCTTGTGGCGCTGTGGCCTTGCTTCCTTGTTCTTCCGGCTCTTTGGCTGCGTTTTCTTTGTCCTTTGTCATTACTTCCATACGATTTTCCTCCTCGAGTTCATGATCCTCTGATAACTTGATTTGACCTCAGTCGTCGTTCAGCGCGGCAAAGGCCGCTTTGTTCTGTCGGTAAAGGGTTTTGAAGACTTGATAGTTGCGCTCATGTACCGTGCGGCTTTCAGCCCTCGGCATATAGCGCCGGTCAGCTTGAATCCTTTCGGCGGCGTCGCTGAAACTTGAACTGGCTCCCAGGCCGATGGCGGCGATGAGAGCCGCCCCGGCTGCGCCAACATTCTGGGGCTGGGGAATAGTTTCAACGGGTCTTTGCAGGATGTCAGCGAGGATTTGAGCGGTGACAGGGGAGAGAGCTCCTCCACCAACAAAGCGAATGACCTCGCGCGTTTGCAGCTTTTTCTCGATGGTTTCCAGGAACCAGTGCATGTGATAGCAGCAGCCTTCAACAACGGCTCGCAGCAGCTCGCTTTTTCCGGTTTCGAGGCCGATGTTAAAGAACATGCCTCGTGCCCTGGCATCTTCGAAGGGACAGCGGTTGCCGTGCAGCCAGGGCGTGAAGATCACGCCGTTCGAGCCGTCCGGAGTTTTGTCAATCACGTCGGAGAGATAATCGTAGAGGCTGCGGAAGATCTTCTCCTTGTTTCCGGGGTAATGAAATTGACTGGAATTATCCTGAGTTCCAGTGCTTTTTTCCGCGCAGATCGTTTCTGCATAGAAAATCTGACTGGCATGGCCGACAATGTTTCCGCTCTCTGTTCCCTTTGCGTCGCCGGAATCTGCCTGATTTACTGACGGAGCTGTGCCGTGGCTGGCCTCAGGGCTTGCATGCTCCTGCGCCTGGCAGACGTCTTCTTTTTTCAGATAGATATTGATTTCGTCGAGCGCGAGATGGTCGCGAACCCATTCGAGACATTTTCCTGCCGTTTCAAGCTCAGCAAAATAGTTGTAAAGTCCGGGCTGTACACCGACGACAGAGGCGATCAGGGCGGAGGTATCGACCAGCATTTTATCGGTGACCGTGGAGACCCAGCCGGAGGTGCCCATGTAGACATGGGTTTCTCCCGGGCGTGTGCAGCCTGCGCCGACGCCAATCAGCGAGGAATCCATCCCACCAGAGAAAACGGGGATGCCTGCTTTAAGACCCAGTTCGGCGGCAGGCTCGGGGGCTAATGGTCCCACTTCATCTGTGGAGCGGACAATTGCCGGCAGGTGCCGTCGCTCGATGCCGAGCGTCCTGATGAGGGCTTCGCTGAAACGGGGCTCACGGCTGCGGCGATCCAGCAGCAGGGTGGCAAAGGCGCTGTCCAGGCTCATGCTGAAATGACCCGTCATGCGCGCGATGAGCGCATCTTTGACGTCCAGCCAGGCGCGCACGCGGCTAAAAAGTTCCGGCTCATTATCCTTGACCCAGAGATATTTCCATACCGGATCCTTGTCGCTTGCAGCGACAACCCCTGTATGATAAAGGCTTTTCAGCAGAAAGAAGAGCCCGGTGCCAGCAACTTTCGGCCCCCTTGCCCCCAGACGCTGGCGGATTTCGCCTGCTCGCGTATCCATGTAACTCATGGAAGGCCGGACAGGACGAGCCTTTTCATCGAGCAAAACCACACTCTGAGCCTGAGCACAAAAGCTCAAACCGGCAATATCCGCCATCTCCTCCGTGTGCTCCGCACCAAGTCGGCGCGTACTGCTCACCATGGCTGACCACCACTCGTCTGGATCCTGTTCCGCACCGCCATTGGGCAGCAGTCGGAGACCATAGCCCGAAGAAGCCGAAGCCACAAGCTGCAGCGTTCCCTTGTCTACACGGTATAAGCAAGTCTTAACCCCGCTGGTTCCAACATCATAGGCGAGAACATTCATTCTTTTCCCTCATCATTCCTGAACAACCGTCCTGGCAACTTTCTGCGCCTATTTTACACTGTTTTGGACATAATTATTAAAAATGTTGGAATCTTACGCATCTTTGATTGACATCTTTAACCATTTTGCTAGGATGAATTTGAACAAATGGAGGTCTGAAAAGATGCTTGATTTTAGTGAAGCCCACGTCAAGGGCATAGTTTCCGAACTCGATGAATTGATACAAAAGCCGATTTTTTCTATTGATCCCAAGGCTCTCTCCGAATACGAAAAAAAATATTTTGAAGAGCAATGCCCGAAAAGCCGTGAAATGATTGAAAAGGCCCGGGAATTGATTCCCGGCGGAGTGCAGCATAATCTGGCTTTTAACTATCCCTTCCCACTGGTCTTTACCAAAGCTTCCGGACCCTGGCTGGAAGATCTTGACGGCCATCGCTATTTCGACTTTCTGCAGGCTGGCGGGCCGACTGTTCTGGGTTCAAATCCGCCGGAAATCCGCGCGAAGGTCATCGATTTGCTGAATAGCTGCGGGCCTTCCACAGGGCTTTTTCATGAATATGAATACCGTCTGGCCCAGAAGGTTGCCGAGCTGATCCCTTCAGTGGACTGGCTGCGCATGTTCAATTCTGGTTCTGAGGCCTGTATGGCCTCGATTCGTGTCGCCCGCCTGGCCACAAAACACAGGCATGTCCTGAAAATGGGCGGCGCTTACCATGGTTGGAGCGATCAGCTGGCCTATGGTATCCGTGTCCCGGGCAGCAAATATACTCAGGCTCACGGCGTGCCGCACAAAATCTTCAAATATGTCGATGAGTTTTTCCCCGGCGACCTCAATGCGCTGGAAAGCAAGCTCAAAGCAAAAGCCTGGAAAGGCGGGACGGCGGCTGTTCTGCTTGAGCCTGTCGGGCCGGAGAGCGGCACGCGGCCGATCAGCGAAGCTTTTATCAAAGGGGCCGAGAAACTTTGCCAAAAATATGGAGCCCTGCTCATTTTTGACGAGGTCGTCACAGCCTTCCGTCTCTCTCCACGCGGTGCCTCCTCCATTTTTAATGTCGAACCTGACCTCACCGTTTTCGGCAAAGTCATCGCCGGAGGTTATCCCGGAGCCGGTGGCCTCGGCGGCAAAAAAGAATATATGAAATACCTCGCTGCGGGCATTCAGACCGGCGACAGGGTCAAAAAAGCTCTCGTCGGCGGTACCATGGCCGCCACACCGCTCTCGGCGCTGGCCGGTTACTACACCATTCAACGCATTGCCGAAACCAAAGCCTGTGAAAAAGCCAACGAGCTTGGCGACCAGCTCACCGCAGGCCTCCAGGCTCTGATTAAAAAACATGATCTGCCCTTTGTTGCCTTCAACCAGGGCTCCATCTGTCACCTTGAAACCGTCGGCACCATGCACTTCTGTGTCGACTGGAAGCATCCCTGGAGGATCCCCAGCGTACTCAAAAAAACCTCCAGGCGCAAGAGCGAAATGGAACACATGGGCTGCGCCTATATGGCGGAAGGCCTCGTCACCCTCGCGGGCAGCCGCCTTTACCTCAGCGCCGCCTACGACGAGGAGCTGGTGAAGCAGGCGCTTGATGCCTTTGACCGTGTCTTTACCCACGTGGTTCAGCTGAAAAGATAAGCGAGACCCGCCCGGGCACCGCCAATACGGGGAGGAAAACATGCAGACGAAAAGTGAAAACGAGCTTCGACAGGAAATTGTTCGCCTGGCGCAGGATTTCCTCGCGCGGGGACTGGTTGTGCGCAGCTGGGGGAATTTCAGTGCGCGTCTGGATGCAGAGAGCTTCCTCGTGACCCCCTCAGGCCTGGCCTACACCGCAATGCAGCCGGAAGATCTTGTCCGCTGTTCGCTGGCTGATGGCACGAAGCTTCCGGGGGAAAAAGGTAAGCCTTCTTCCGAAGCGCCCATGCACGCCATTCTTTATCGCCTCTTTCCTGAGGCACAAATCGCCGCTCACACGCACCAGGTCTATGCCTCTGCGCTCTCCCTTGTGCCCGATGGCCTGAGCTTTTCCGGCTCTCCTCTGCCGGTTGGGAGCTATGCTCTGCCCGGTAGCAAACGCCTGCATAAAAATATGGAGGAAGCGCTCTCCCGTGCGCAGGCTTCTGCAGCCCTCATGGGCCGCCATGGGGCCTTTGTTTTTGGCTGCAGTCCTGCCGAAGTCAGCGAACGGGCCGACGCTCTGGAAAAGTCCTGCCTCGGCCTCTGGGAAAAAATGACGGGCCGGAAAAACAGCCATCGCCGGGCTATCGACGCTCACAGCCCGGAGGAAGAAGCCCTTGCGGCCCGTTTTGGAGCAAACCTTCCGGCGGGAGAAAGCCTTTGCGTCTCTTTGGATCCGGAACTTCAGCGCCTTTTTAGCAGGACGAAAATGCTCGAAGCCTGGCTCGATGACTTCGCTCAGATCTGCGGCCAGCATGTCGGTTCACTCCGCAAATCGAACAGTGTACGCTATGATCGCGAAACTCAGGCGGCACTCTGCTTTGGCCAGAATCCCGGTGACGCGGAGAATGTTCGCGCGGTCCTTGAAAAAAATGTCCGCGCTGCGGCGCTTGCCGAAGTCTGTGATCTCAAGCCGCTGCCACTCTGGGAGTGTCGGCTCATGCGCTTCGTCTACCTGAAAAAGTATTCCCGGCAGTACAGCAAATAAGCGGCTTAAAGGCTGAAGAAAACCCTCGCAATCTCTCTCATATACCAGGGATCCAGCAGGCCGCCCGTCTCGCGGAGGCTGTGCATACCCCAGATGGGATTGCCCACATCGACGGTGCTCACCGGGATCAGCGCCGAGCTGATCGGCCCGATGGTGGAGCCGCCGCGCAGATCGCTGCGGTTGACGAAAACCTGGGTGGGCACGTCAGCAGCTTCGGCAAGCTGACGGAAAATGGCCAGACTGTGCGCATCTGAGGCGTAGGACTGGGAGGCCGCCAGCTTGATGACCGGGCCGCCGTTGATGGCCGGCCGATGCGTCGGATCCGCATATTCGCTGTAGTTGGGGTGTACCGCGTGAGCCTGATCAGCGGAGATCATAAAGGACTTTTCAAAAAGTCCCAGAAAATCCCTGCGGCTGCCGCCAAGCCCCAAAACCAGAGCTTCCATAAAGTCGCGCGGGAAGAGACTCTGAGCGCCCTGCTTGCTGCGCGAGCCGACTTCTTCATTATCACTGACCAGCAGAATGGAGATCCCTTCACTGTCATCGTCTGAAGCGAGAAGCCCGGAAAGTCCGGCATAAAGCATGCCAAGATTATCCAGACGACCAGAGGAGATAAAGCAGTCGTTGAGTCCGCAGAAGCTGGGAGCCTGGACGTCGTAGGTGAGGAGATCAAAGCCCAGAATATCGTCTGCGGAGACGCCCAGTTCCTTCGCCAGGAGCGTTTCCAGCTGATCGGGACGGGCTTCCCCACCCACGGGTGCGAGGAAGGGCAGCAGGACTTTGTTGTATTCGATCTTGACGCCGTTGTTGGCGTCGCGATTCATATGAATGCAGAGATTGGGCAGAATCAGCAGGGGCTTTTTAAAATCGACGAGCTGCTCCTCAACGTCCAACGGACTTTTGCCCCGCAGCACCACGCGGCCAGCCAGGGAAAGAGGCCGATCAAAGAAAGTATTGAGCAGGGGACCGCCATAAACCTCGACAGCCAACCGACTGATCCCCTCACTTTCGGAAATCGCCCGCGGCTTCACTTTCAGAGCCGGTGAATCGCTGTGGGTTCCAAAAATCTTAAGCCCGCCCGTGAGCGGCTTCCGACCAATTTTCCAGGCCAGCAGCGCCGATCCATTCTGCGTTAAAAAGCCTTTGTCGCCTGGATTAAGTTTACCCAGCCCAGACAGCTTGCTCTCCCGATAGCCCGCCGCCTTCAGCTTTTGCGCACTGAGCGCCGTCGCCTGCCAGGCCGTCGGAGCCTGCCTCAGAAAGTCAAGAAGACCCTCAGCCTCAAGATGAGCTTTCTGATAAAGCTCCGTCGAGCGGCAGTCCGCCTTCGTAAAATCCATCACTTCATTTTTATCCATGCTTTTCTCCTTCGGATTTTTTCTTCATCAGTTTTAGAACTTCGTTCAAAACATGCCCAGGAAGAGGCTTTCGATAAAGCTTCAAATCCTGTTTCTGCGGCTGTTTTTGTCCGGCTTAACGTTTTTTCGCGCCACCGGTCCCAGCCATAGCTGCGCCGTGTTAAACTAAGTCTAAGTATAACCCGATATTTCAGAAAGGATTCGCTATGTCAAAAGAACTGAAAACCCGTGATCAAATTCCGCAGGAGCTGACCTGGGACGTGTCCCGCCTTTATAAAGACCAGGAGGCCTGCCGGGCCGACTTAGCTGCAGCCCTGAAACTTGCGAACGATTTTTCCGAGCGCTTTGAGGGCCATCTGCATCAGGGAGGATCCCTGCTCAGCGAGGCCATTAAGGCCTATGAAGCGATCGTTAAGAAGCTGGATCGCACGCTGACTTATGCCAGCCTGCTGGCCAGCGTGGATCTGACCAATAATGAGTATGTGGCGCTCAATCAGGAAGCTGGCATGAAAGCGGCTGAGATCGGCTCGCTCCTCAGCTTCTGGGCGGTTGAGCTGGCGGCGCTCCCGGAGGAAACCCTGCAGCAGGCGATCCGTGAGAATCCGACTTATGCCATTTACCTTGGCGATATCAAGGCCTGGAAAGCGCATCAGCTTTCGGCCAAAGAAGAGGCTCTGCTCGCGGCGCTGGAGCCATCCCTTGACCTCCCCTCGACGCTCTATGAGACGACCAAAGCGGCGGATATGCGTTTTCCCGAACTGAATCTTAAAGATGGCCGCCATCCGCTCTCCTACGTGCTCTACGAAAATGAGTACTGCGGCTCGCCCGATACGGACTTGCGCCGGGAGTCTTTCAGGGCTTTTTCCGAAACCCTCAGGAAATATCAGGAAACGACGGCTGCGATTTACAACGGCCAGATCCAGAAGGAGAAGATCCTTTCGCGGCAGCGTGGCTTCGACTCTGTCATCGACTACCTCCTTTTCCATCAGAAGGTGCCGCGCAAGCTCTATGAACGCCAGCTCGACATCACCATGGAAAAACTTGCTCCGGTCATGCGCCGCTGGGCAAAACTGCTGCAGCAGGCTCACCATCTGGAGGAGATGCACTATAGTGACCTGAAACTTTCGCTTGATACTACGATTCCTCCGCAAATTTCGGTGGAAGATTCCCAACAGTATATCAGGGAAGCCATGGAGCCGATGGGCAAAGACTATCAGGCCATGATTATGCGCGCCTTCCCCGAGCGCTGGTTTGACTTTGCTCAGAATATCGGCAAGCAGACGGGCGGCTATTGCACCGTTCCTGTCGATGCGGGGCCCTTTATTCTGCTCAACTGGACCGGTGGCATCGACGAGGTCTACACCATGGCCCACGAGCTGGGTCATGCAGCTCAGGGGCTGCTCTGCCTGAAAGACAACAGTCTCCTGCAGAGCGATTTCTCCTGGTATGACGTCGAATCACCCTCGACCTTCCACGAAATGCTGCTCTCACACAGCCTCATGAAGAGAGCAAAAACGCCTGACGAAAAGAAAAAAGTCTGCGCTCAGATGATCGAGAAGACCTACTATCATAACTTTGTCACGCACTTCCTTGAGGGCTACTATCAGCGCGAAGTCTACCGTCTGGTCGACCAGGGTCAGAACCTGCGTGCAGACGACCTTAACCGTCTTTTCCGCGAGACCCTGGAAAAATTCTGGGGCGATGCGGTGATCCTTGACGAGGGCGCCGAGCTTACCTGGATGAGACAGCCGCACTATTATAACGGGCTTTACTCCTACACCTACAGCGCCAGTCTGACCATCTCCACCGAGATGTATCAGCGCGTGCAGAAAGAAGGCGAAGCCGTGGTGGGCGACTGGCTGAAGTTCCTCTCCGCAGGCGGCCCGATTCCGCCGATTGAGCATGCCCGGCTCGCCGGTATCGATATCGAGGACGGCAGCGCGCTCGAACGCACGATTGCCTTTATCTCGGATCTTGTGAGCCAGCTGGAGGCCTGATCCCACATTTTGCTTTTCTTACTTTGCTTCAGCAGTCTGGCCCGGGTTGTTTCTCTGAGACTTTAAGTTTTTATGAGCGGAGAAACGGCCTGGCCTGCTGCCGGAGCATGGCCTGTGTCAGGCAGGAAGATCCGGCACAAAAAGCCGGTAAGAAATTACCTTGGAAAGAAGGCCGCAAGCATGAAAGAACTTACCCGGCAGGCTCTTGTAATCTCCCGCAGGCAGGACAAATTTGCTCTGCGCAGGGTGGAAGGGAAGCGCTTCTTTTTCTTTCCCCGCCTGCGTTCCCTGGGCCTTTACCACGCCTTTTCCTCGATCGACAGCAACCTGCTGCTGAAAGATCGCCTGGACAGCCCCGAGCTTGCAGCGGACTGGGCTGGCCTGCTCTCTTTGATGCCTTCACACAGTGCCGTCTACTACCCCTCACAGGAGCACACAAATCTTGTCTTGCCGGTTGATGAGGAGGGTCTGGGTGAGCAGAATGAGGGTGCTTTGGGACGTAAATTGCCGGGCATCGACGGCCTCTGCAGCTCGCGCAAAGATTTTGTTCTCTGCAGCTGCTTTGGTGACTGTGCCCCGATTCTGCTCTTTGATCCGGTCAACGAGGTGCAGGCCAATGTCCACTCGGGCTGGCGTGGTACGCTCCACCGCATCGCTGAGGAGGGTGTCGAAAGTCTCCGTAAGACATATCGCAGTGACCCGCAGGATATTTTTGCCGCGGTGGGGCCCTTCATCGGGCGTGACGATTTTGAAGTGTCTGAGGATGTGGCCGAGGCCTTTGCAAAGGCTTTTCCCGAACTTGAAGAAGCGGAGCTCGTGCGCCCCTTCCCCGGCAAGGAGACTGAAGGTAAGTTTCTGGTCGACCTCGGCCTCGTCATCGTGGCTACGCTGCTGCAAAACGGCGTTCCCGCGGAGCAAATCCTCTTCTGTGGGCGCTCGACCGTATCCAACCCCGGAGATTTCCACAGCTTCCGCCGTGACAAGGAGGCCTTCGGCCTGATGATGGTCGCAAGTCAGATGGACCCTCAGCTCAACCGCTGAAAATGTTACAAAAGACTGAGAAGCGATTAGAAAAAATATGAAAAGAGCTCCACAGGAAGCCTATCTCAAAAAAGCAGCGAGACCGATATTACTGCGGCCCTTTACGCTCTTCACAGTGACGCTGACTCTGCTGCTTTATGCTTTGGATTTTCTTTTCCGCTGGCAGGATGGTCTCGCTGAACTTTTTTGCCTGCGGGTAGAGCTTCCGCTGGCCGGACTTCTGGCGAAAGGCGTGGCGCTCATCCCTTTCAGCCTTACGGAAGCCTGCTTTTTTGCTGAACTCGTCTTATTGATCGTCCTTGCTCTGCGCGCTTTTCTGCGTCTCCTGCGCCTTCCGGGACGACGCCTCCGTCGCTTTCTGCGTGGCCTGGTCAGCCTCGCTACGGCCGTGCTTCTTGGGTTGAATCTCTATCTTTTCTTTTATCAGCTGCCGCAGAAACGGCCGCCGCTCGCTGTCAAACTGAAGCTCAGCACGGGGGATTTAAGCCCTGGCCCGAAGGAGCTGGCGGGCGCAGTTAAAGTGCTGATCGGTGAAATGAACGAGCTGCGCAAAGACTTGCCGGAAGACCGGGAGGGTGTGTTTCGCACAGAAAAGGGTCCTTATTCCTGTTTCGTTAAGAGTTCCCAGGCCTTTTCGCAGCTGGGCAGCTGGGAGCCGCTCTTTTCTCCAGCTGTCCAGGCCCGGCCAAAGCCCCTCACGCTCTCGCCGCTGCTCTCGCGCATGGGACTTGCGGGTTTCTACAGCCCTTTCTTCGTCGAACCCCAAGTCAACACCCAGCAACCAAAGGTCCTCTGGGCTTCCACCGCCTTGCACGAACTCGCCCATGCCAATGGCTATACCCGTGAAGATGAAGCTGAGGCGCTGGCCTATTTGCTGGGCCGTCAGCATCCGGATGCAGAGCAACGGTATTCTTCCAGACTTGGCGCTCTGCAGCGGCTTCTGCCTGCATTAAAACAAAGCGATGAGGCTCTCTGGCAGGAGAGCATGAGTGCGCTGAGCCCTGCCTGCCGTCGTGATATGGCGGCAAGCTCCGCCTTTTGGCAGTCCCGGCAGGGCAAGCTCGCGGAGAAGGTTCGCGACGTCAACGACCGCTTTCTCAAAAGTCAGGGCCAGTCCGGGGTGGCCGCCTACAGCGAATCGGTCCGACTGCTGCATTTCTTTATTCGCAACAAGGATCTGCCGCAGCAGCCTGCAGGTGGAGACGACAAAGTGACGCCAAAGCAGCCGGTGGAAACGAGCCTGTCCCGGACCGGTGAAAGTAACTCTCCGCAGACCGGTGAAAGCAGCCCAACACAGACCGGTGAAAGCAGCGAAATCAGCCCTGCGAAGACCAGCGAAACCAGGTCAAGATGAACGTACCGCAGAAAGTTGCATATCCCGGCGCTGAGCGCGTCGAAAAATTCGCATGTCTCGACGCTGAGCGCGTCGAAAGTCGCACACACCGGTGTTGAATGCTCCAAAAGTCTTACGGACCAGCACGGTTTTTTAGGACTTCACAGCAAGACGGAATGAAATCAGAAACTTAGCAAGAGAGGCAGCCGCAACATGAGCCAAACGATCCCTGTTATCTTTATCCATCACCACGAATACGCCGGCCTGCGCGATGTTTTGGCCCTTTTCTCCGAGCACTCAGAAGAGACGGAAAAAGGAGCACAACTGCAGCTGCTTCGGAGATTTCAGGGAGCGGCGGAGGAAGCGCTTGAAGGATGCAGGGTCGCTCCGGCAGTGGCCCGTGAGGGGAGCGGGTCTGTTCCGGAGGAGACATCAGAGGAGTGTAGGACTGAGGCGTCGCAGTCGCTTCAAGGCCTAAGCCTGATCTCCAGCCTTTCGCGGGAACTCTCCAAAGAAGAGATGCGGGGTCAGAAAAATGCTGAGCCGGTGCTCGTTGAAACCGCGGCAATCAGTAACGGAGAGACGGTCAGCCGCATCAAAGAAGCCCTCAGCACGCCCGATACGGGCTGTGGCAATGCGCCCCGATCCAGCCAAACAAAGAGCTTCCCTGCGTCCGCAGAGGAGCGGAGCGGACTCAAACAAAGCGCCCTTGTGCCGCCACAGCTCGCCCGCCGGGAACTCAAACGCCAACTTTACTTTATCCTCTCTGAGCTGAGCGGCATACGCTGGCCCTGGGGTTCGCTTACAGGCATTCGTCCGACCCAGGTGGCCATGGAGGAATTGAAGCAGACAGAGGATAGGGAAGAAGCCCGTAAACGTCTGGTGGATGTCTGGGGCGTGAGCCCCGAAAAAGCCGAAAAAGCCCTGCTCTGCGGGCTTGAAGAGGAGCGCATACTCAGCGGCCTCAATGCAGATGAGCTTATGGTCTACGCGGGCGTACCCTTTTGTCCTGGCCGCTGTTCCTACTGCAGTTTTATCTCCCGCGATGCCACCCGTCAGGAAGCCTGGCTGGGTCGCTATGCCGAGGCCATGATCCACGAATGCGAGACGGTCTTCCGCACTCTGCGCACGCCAGTGAGCGCCCTCTATATGGGCGGCGGCACCCCGACCGCGCTCCCGGACGGGGATTTTGAGCGCGTGCTGCACAGCCTTCTACGCGAAGTTCCGCTGAAAGAAAAAGCTGAAATCACCGTGGAAGCCGGACGTCCGGATACCCTGAGCGAAAAAAAGCTACAGATCATGAAGGACTGCGGTGTCCATCGTATCTGCATCAATCCTCAGAGCATGAAAAATGAGACGCTCATCCGTGTTGGTCGTCAGCACACGGCTGAGCAGGTGCGTCAGGTTTTTCGTCTGGCCCGATCGCTCGGCTTTGATGAGATCAACATGGATCTGATTCACGGCCTTCCCGGAGAAAACGATGAGGATTTTCTCAGCAGCGTCCGTGAAGTCTTAAAGCTGGAGCCGGATGCTGTGACCCTGCACACCCTCAGTCTCAAGCGCAGCTCGCGCCTGCAGGAAGAGATGGCCGAAGAGGTTCTGCCCCTGCGTTTTCCGGATCCCGCCTTTGCTGAAACCGCAGCTAAGGCCGAACAGCTGCTCGCAGCCGGGGGCTATCGGGCCTACTATCTCTATCGCCAGAAGAACGTGCGTGGCGGCCTCGAAAACACCGGTTTCACCCGCCCCGGCAAAAATTGTATTTACAATGTTGGCATGATGTCCGACCGCATCTCCGTCGTTGGCCTGGGCAGCGGCTCCTCCTCAAAAAAAGTCAGGGGACGTCGTGTCGAGCGCCTGCATAACAGCAAAGACCTTCAGGATTACACGGAGCGCGTCGAAGAACTGGCGCAAAACAAAGTGAAATTCTTCCAAAACTGAAAATGTTTATTTAGTATATTGACAAGTATCTAATATATGATTACGATGGTTATCAAATACATGTAAGGAGAAGAGCTGATGGCCATCGTCATTCACAATGTATTTAGTGATTTGCTTGAGGCGATTGATCTCTTCATATTTCTCAAGCACACAGAGAATGAGCAAAATGACAGAACTGGTGCAGACATTGATGGTTCCAGCATTTCCCGTATGAATGCTTCACTTATGCATTTGCGAGAAAAATTACATTCTTGCTCTTTAAATGATATTAGCGGCATTAAATTGGAAAATGGACTCAATCAAATCCCAGAGGTGTTTTATAAGCGTTTTGAAGATCCGGATAACCATAGCTATTCGATTTTAGAAGAGATCCCTTTTTATACTGAGGCGATAAGTATCCGTGACATGTCAGAAGAATCTTTTTTAAAGACGATCTTGAAAATATCTCTTGATCATCAAAAAACTGGCTCAAAAAAACCTCTCGATCATTTTGAAGCAATCTATAAAAATGACAATATCAAATTAATTTGGACAATCATTGAAGGAATGGATATTGCGGAGCCCGATCAAGCAAATTTGTTTTGGTTTCTGACTAAACTCCCAGAATGGTTCTCATCTTTACAAAGCCTGATTAGCCAATTAGAAGAGGAAGTTAAGCAGCTTGCTTCTGTTTTTGAGAAAGAGAAGGTGCAATGGGGAGAAGATTGTCGTGAAGGACAAGCCTTCATTCATCAAGAACTGATACAGCAAGTCAAACCAGGCCAATTGATCAATACATTTAACCTCTATCCACGTCTGATTGCATATCAAGCAGCAGTCATGCGACAAATGCCTCATCCAAATGAGGCTTATATTGGAATCGGGATATGCTTTTTTGAGTATCGTGCACAGCTGCAGTCAAGTCATCAGAAGAATTCTCTCTTAATGGATGTCCTGAAAAATATGTCAGATGCCAGCCGCTGGCAGATTCTCATCCTGCTCAAACAGAGGGAGCACTATGTTGGAGAACTTGCGAGTGAACTTCAACTTACACCATCAACAGTATCCCACCATTTGAGTTGTATGAGTGAGATAGGATTGGTTCACTCAGGCTATCGCGAAGGCAAAAACTACTATTATTACGATGCTGAACAGATGAAAAGATACATGACAGAATTAGAAAGTGTATGGCTATGACGCAGCATCGACAGCTTAATAAAAAGGGAAGTTTGATCTTCGGCTCTATTTTGAACGCATTGAGCGCCATAGGAGTTGTCGGTTTTTCGTACTATCTTTCAATATTAATCAACGCTATCCAAAGAGGAAATGGGGAAGATCTCAGAAACAGCACCTTTCAATTTATATTCATTTTAGCTCTGACAAGCCTTCTGGGTCTTTCTGCGACATATTGGACAGGGCGTTACACCTTGGGTATTTTTTACGATATGCGTTCATGCCTCCTGAGTGCGGCTCTCAATATGGATATGATTCATTTCAATGATAAGGGCGCTCACCGTTATATTAACGCATGCCTCAACGACATCAAGCAAGTTAATGAGCAATACTATGAAAGGGTACCGGATTTGGTATATCAATTAAGCCTGCTTGTTGCCGCATTGCTTGCCATGGTCTACATTAGCTGGACACTACTGCTTACCTATCTTTTCATTTTTCTCATACCCATCATTTTGCCACAGCTCTTAAGTCGAAAACTTGAAAAACAGCAAAACATCTTGTCCCAACAAAATGATATCTCTGCTCAGAAAATGAACGAATACTTTAATGGTCAGAATACCATCGTGCAATTTCAAGCAGGCATTTTTTTTCAAGAAGCTTTTGACCTTATCAATAAGCTCAACAAGAAATCTCATTTTAAGCTATATTTTCTAACCCATATTACTGAAGAGCTGGGTAATGTCACAGGATCAATATCGCAACTTCTCTGTTTTTTTATTGGTGGTCTCTTTATCTTAAATGGTAAGATAGCCATTGGTGAATTAATCGCTTCGATTCAGCTCTTAAATTATATTTTCTCTCCCATAAGCAGAATTGGTGGGTTGCTTAGTGGAATTCGTTCAACAAAATCTCTTCGCAAACAGCTAAAGGAACTTACAACTTATCCGACAATCTTTGGAGCAGATATTCACCCTGACGAGTATCCAATGATCTCCGTTGAAGCGGTCTCACTTTCCTATGACAGCAAAACGATCATTAATAATGTCCAAATGGACTTTCACTCTCCGGATAAATATCTTTTATTGGGAGAAAGCGGCGCTGGAAAATCCAGCCTCCTGGATCTTTTAGACAGAAAAATAGAGCCAACAAAGGGGAATTTATTTCTCAATGGACAGAACCTGAAAGATATTTCTCAAAAAGATCTTTACAGAATAATACAGAAAGTTGATCAAAATCCTTACCTCTTTGATATTTCTATAAGAGAAAATATTACTCTTGGCAGACCGTATGACAAGAAGCATTTTTATGACATTACAGAAAAATGTAATTTAACTAAGCTCATTCAAGAACGAGGTCAGGAAAGCATCGGCAAATTTGCTTCGGAGATCTCAGGGGGTGAGAGACAAAGGATTGGCATTGCCCGGGCACTTTATAGTAATGCCGATATTTACCTTTTTGATGAGCCGATTGCCGCTCTTGACAAAGATAATGCAGAACAAATCCTTAACTTAATCCTCGGTTTGGAGAATAAGATGGTCATAGTTGTTAGTCACCAAGTCCCCGAGGCTGTTATTTCAAGATTTGATCACGTTATGAGGCTCGAATCTGCTTCGATTGTTATGCTTACCTGAGCGTATGTTATAAGTGGGTATTAACATTCATAGGAGCGCTATTGTTGAAGAGAAGTGCGCAATACTATTGACGACAACGGCATTCCTGCTGAGGGGTGCTGCTGCGAAGTTTCAGCCTGATGATCTCCGGAGCCGCTCCAAAGCGTGCGTGAATGCCCACTGTCCCGACCCCGCAGGAGGTGTAGAGCTGTTTTTTCTCACCCAGCTGATACAGTCCGTAGGGGTAATCCCGGCCGAGCTTTTCCTTGTAGAGGTGCAGGCCGAAGGGGCGAATCTGGCCATGATGACTGTGCCCCGCCAGCCAAAGCTCCGCTCTGCCAGTTTCGGCAAATGTGGGCACAACATCCGGGCAGTGTTCGAGAATGAGCAGGGGGGACAAAGTAGTGCTGCATACCGCTGAGCTGGGCGCGCACAATGCCGCGTCTGCATCCTGTTTGCGGCCTGGCTTTTTTTCCTCAGCAGCCGTCTCCGTTACAAGTCCGGGCAAGGCTTCTGAGTTTTCTCTGCTACTGTGGCCGCCGCTATTCTCCGAGCTGTCTCCTGAGCAAAGTGTCGAGAGGGCGGCGGCCAAATCCGGTCTGCCGTTCATGGCCTCATCCAGACCCACTAAAATCAGGCCGCCCAGATCGACCGCTTCATTAGAGAGAAGGCGCACACCCAGCTGCGCATAGAGCTTTTCCAGAAAAGCGGCGGCCTCCGGAGATTCGCTGTCATGGTTTCCCTTCACAGCGTAGAAGCCCAGCCGCGGCTTGAGCTTCGACAGTTCCCTGGTCCAGAGCGCCAGCTCGCGTTCGCCAAAGCGCTCGCCATGCTCCAGCATATCGCCGCCAAACAAAATAATTTCAGGCTTTTCCTCCAGCATCAGCGAGATGAGCTTTTGCAGGCGCTTTCGAGGCATTCCCGGACCCAGGTGCAGGTCGGAAAAATAGAGCAGCTGCAGTCCATCCGGCCGCAGCCCCTCCAGCCGCAGTTCCAGCTCGCGCACGCGAAAACGATTCACTTCAATAAAAAAGCCGTAAAAGAGGCAGGCTGCTCCAGCCAGAAGGACGAAGCAGAGCAGCCAGAAACAGGCTGGGCTCAGGCCGGGTAGCCCGCTGAACTGGACAGCTGTCCTCACCGGGAGAGCCTCTGCGAAGCGTGAGCCTGACTTTGCCAATAGCGGCTCTGCGAAAAGGGAGCCAGCCTCTGGCGAAAGCAGCCGCGCAAAAGTTAAGCATGTTAGCGTTAGTGTAAGCATGGCGATTCTTCTTTTCTCTCTTTAACTCTGACTGCTATTGTGGTGATCTCACAGGATCTTATCATGGATAGCCCTGCTCATGTACTTTGACAATAGCCTCGACTCCTCTTAAAATACGAAGGAAATTTATCAACGCAGTGAAGGGAAAGAGTAAGGGCTTTTGCGGGCACAGCGAGCGGCGGAGGGTGAGAGCGCCGAGCAGAGCGAAGACCCCGAAAATCATCCTGGAGCGGCTTTTCTGAAATCTCCGTCAACGGCTTGATTTGTCTGAGAGAGCCGGGTGAAGAGTCGTAGGGAAAGACGTTGCCTCCCACGAGACGGGAGAAATGAGGCTGTCATTGATGGCGAAACGGGTGGTACCGCGCGCAGAGCGCCCCGTGCAGACGGGCGCTTTTTTTGTGCCTGCAGGATAGAGACATTAAAGGGGGCAGATGGATGTACCGTAAAGTCGATAGTTCACTGGATTTTGTCCAGCGCGAGGAAGCCATTCTCAAGTTCTGGCAGGAAAAGGATATCTTCAGAAAACAGGTTAAACTGCGCGAAAATGGCGAAAAGTTTACGTTTTATGATGGACCGCCGACAGCCAATGGCAAGCCGCATATCGGTCATATTCTGACCCGGGCGATTAAGGATCTGATCCCCCGCTACCAGTCGATGAAGGGCAAAAATGTCCTGCGCAAAGCCGGCTGGGACACTCACGGTCTGCCTGTGGAACTCGAGGTGGAAAAACTTCTGGGCATCAACGGCAAGGATCAGATTGAAAACTACGGCATCGAACCCTTTATCAAACAGTGCCGCGAATCGGTCTGGAAATATAAGAAAGAATGGGAAGAGATGTCCGACCGTGTCGCCTTCTGGGCGGATATGGAGCATCCCTACATTACCTACGAAAACAACTATATTGAATCTGAGTGGTGGGCTCTGAAAAAAATTCACGAGCGCGGTCTGCTTTATCAGGGGCATAAAATTGTGCCCTATTGCCCGCGCTGCGGCACGGCTCTGGCCAGCCACGAAGTCGCCCAGGGCTATAAAGACGTGACCGAAAACTCCATCTATGTGCGCTTTGCCGTCAAAGATGAGGCGGATACGTACTTTGCGGCCTGGACAACGACGCCCTGGACCTTGCCTTCCAATGTGGCTCTCGCAGTCGGTCCGGAGATCGACTATGTGCTCTGCGAGCGCGAAGAAGAGGGCAGGAAAGTCCGCTATTACCTGGCTGAGGCTCATGTCGGGGATGTGCTGGGTGAAGGGGCGACCATTCTCCGCCGCATGAAGGGTGGAGAACTCACAGGCAAACGCTACGAGCCGATTCTGCCTTACGCCAGGGATTTTGTCGCAAAAACCGGTAAAGAGGCCTGGTTTGTGGTCACAGGGGACTTTGTCACGACGGGCGACGGCACGGGCATTGTTCATATTGCCCCAGCCTTCGGTGAAGATGACGCCAATGTCGGCCACCGCTATGACCTGCCCTTTGTTCAGCTGGTTCAGGAAGATGGCTGCCTTCCCCCGGAGGTCACGGACTTTGCCGGTCGCTTCTGCAAAGAAGCCGATCCCCTGATTATCGACAAACTTAAGGCCGAGGGGAGCCTGCTCAAAGTTCTGCCCTATACCCACAGTTATCCTTTCTGCTGGCGCTGTGACACACCCCTTATCTACTATGCCCGCACGGGCTGGTTTATCCGCACGACCGATCTGCGCGGCGAGATGGTCGAGCACAATCAGAAAATCAACTGGATTCCCCCGACCATCGGCAGCGGTCGCTTCGGCAACTTCCTCGAAAACAACATCGACTGGAATATCTCCCGTGAGCGTTACTGGGGGATGCCGCTGCCCATCTGGCACTGCGATGACTGTGGCCACATCCACGTGGTCGGCTCCATCGAAGAGCTCAAGTCCATGTCGGACGACTGCCCGGAGGAGATCGAGCTGCACCGTCCCTACATTGACGCCGTGCACATCCGCTGCCCGCACTGCGGCAAACCCATGCACCGGGTGCCCGAAGTCATCGACTGCTGGTTTGACTCCGGCGCGATGCCCTTTGCCCAGTGGCACTATCCCTTTGAAAACAAAGAAATTTTTGAAGCCCGCTTTCCCGCCGACTTTATTTCTGAGGCCGTCGATCAGACCCGTGGCTGGTTTAACTCCCTGCACATGATGTCCAACCTGCTCTTTGATGACATCGCCTTCAAAAACTGCATTGTGCTGGGGCTGGTTCAGGATAAAGATGGCCTCAAGATGTCTAAGCACAAGGGCAACGTGGTTGACCCCTGGTCGGTCCTGAATACTGAGGGCGCTGATGCGGTGCGCTGGTATTTTTACAGCAACAGCCAGCCCTGGCTGCCTTCACGCTTCTCCCTCACGGCCGTGAATGAAGATAAGCGCAAATTCATGGGCACGCTCTGGAACACCTACGCTTTCTTTATTCTCTATGCCAACATCGACCATTTCGAACCGCGCGACCATCGCCTTGACCCCGCGACGCTTGGCGTCATGGATCGCTGGATTCTCTCGCGGCTCAACAGCCTTATCGCAGAAGTCGATGAAAAGCTCTCCGCTTACGACATTACCGCCTCGGCCCGCGCGCTCGAGGGCTTTGTTGACGAGCTCTCCAACTGGTATGTTCGCCGTGGCCGTGAACGCTACTGGGCGCCTGGCATGGAGCAGGATAAGATTGACGCTTATCTGACACTCTATACGGTGCTGCTCACCCTCGCCAAAGTTGCGGCGCCCTTTACGCCCTTCCTCGCCGAGGAACTCTACCAGAATCTCGCCGTGGGTCATCTGCCGAACGCCAAAGAAAGCGTTCATCTGGAGGACTTCCCCAGGGCTGATGAGAGTCTGATCGACAAAGAGCTCGAAAAACAGATGGCGCTCGTGCTGGAGCTGGTGACCCTTGGCCGCACTGCCCGCGCCACCTTCGGTCTCAAAACACGCCAGCCCCTGAAACGTATGCTTTGTGCCGGCCGGGAAAAGCTGGACGATGAATATGCCGAGCTGGTGAGTGATGAGCTTAATGTCAAGACCCTGGAGTGGACGGATGACGCCAGCGCTCTGCAGGATTATCGTTTTAAACCGCAGCTTCGCCTCCTGGGCAAGCGCTTTGGCAAACGCCTGGCCGAGGTTAAGAGCAAGCTTGACGCGCTTGAGGGGGTCAAAGCCTGGCACAGCCTGAAGGAGAATGGTTACATTACCCTCGACAGCGAAGAGGGTCCTGAGAAAATCAGTGAAGAAGAACTCCTGGTCGAAGTGATTCAGGCCAGGGACTTTGCTTCGGCCAGTGATCGTGGAGTTACCGTTGCCCTCGACACCAGGCTCAGCCAGGAGCTGATCGATGAAGGCCTCCTGCGTGAGGTGGTCTCCAAGGTACAGACCATGCGCCGCGACTCGGGCTTTGAAGTGACCGACCACATTACCCTGGCGGCAGGCGGCAATGAAAAAATCTTTGAACTTCTGAAACGGGAGGAACACACGATTTTGGCCGAAGTCCTGGGGGATGCCCTGATTCCTCTGGAGTCTGCGCCGGAAGAGCTCAAAGCCAGCGCCAAAAGCTGGAATATTAACGGTGAGGAATTGCTCCTTGCCGTATCGCGGGAGAAGCAGTGATGAACTTTAAATTAGGCAAAAAAGCGAAGAATGAAAAGAACCTGGAGAACGAGACTGAACAGAACTCTTCTGAGCAGGGGAGCGAAACACCCCAGGACAAGGCAAGTCAAGCCAATGCCAATGTCTCCGAGAAGAGTCCCAGTCCTGAGCAGGAAATGAGCGAAAGTACTGGGGCGGTGTCAGAGCATCAAGAGCGCAAGGAGAAAGCGGACGCGGAAGAACCTCTGCAGAATACGGCCGAAAACCTCAGCTTCAGTCCTGAAAAAATGAGCTTTACGCCGGATCCGCCGGAAGAGGAAACCCCAGAAGTCTCTGGAACTTCAACAGCATCAAGAGCCACAGAAGAGGCGTCCACAAAGTCTGAGCTGCTGACCGCAGAGGAGCATGTTGCCACTGCGGCAAGCACAGCCGAAGTAGCAGAAAGCGAAGAGCAAAGTTCTGAAGAACCTGCTGCGAACAGCGCTAATGCGGCCTCAGGACAGGATGGTGAAAGCGCTCAAAACGAGCTGCTGCCGGACAGTCCGTCTGAAGCAGAGACTTCCTCCGAGGAAAAAGCCGCGGACGATAAAGCCGCCCGCAAAGCTGCTGCGGCCAGGAATCGCAGATTTCTTCTGAAACTCGCTCTTGGCGGTGTTTTTGCAGCCCTCTATGTGCTGCTTGCCCTGGCTCTCGCGCCCATCAGCTACGGTATTTTGCAATTCCGACTTTCTGAAGTCCTGGTGGCTCTTCCCCTGCTAAGTTCTGCAGCTGTTCCCGGAGTTTTTCTCGGCTGTCTGATTGCGAATGTTTTGAATCCTCAAAACCTTGGACTGGTCGATATCTTCGGCGGCAGTCTGGCTACCCTGGCTGCGGCCTGCATCAGCTACGCTTTAGGCCGGGGCTATCGTGAAACTCTCTCTCGTCGTCGGGAAATCAAGCTGCTGCCTGAAATCGAGCAGCAAAAGATTCGCCGGAGCCAATGGTGGCGTCGCTTTTTCCTGCTTTTGCCACCCGTGCTGCTCAATATGTTTAGCGTGGGCATTTACCTGCCCTATCTGCTGCTTGAAGCGCCGAGCCAACTGGAAATTGTCGGTTCCGTCACCCTGATTGGACTCTCCGAAGCGGCCGTCGTTTATGGCCTCGGCCTGCCGCTGCTCCTGGCACTGGAGCGCAGCGGCCTGCCCTGGCAGAAACTCTGAGCATCCTCAGCGCCATGGCTCAGTATTTTAATCCCGATCCCGAGCTGACCCATCGAAGCCGCAGCTTTGAGCTTGAATTTCAAGGCGAAAGCTTTCGCTTCTGTACGGACAGCGGGACCTTCTCGCGCAGCCGCCTGGATTTTGGTACCGAGCTGATGCTCACCGCAGCGCTCGGAGATCCGGACTTCCCCAGGCGGGGCAAGGTGCTCGATCTCGCCTGTGGCTGGGGGCCTGTGGGCTGTGTTCTGCTGCGCTTTTTCCCTGAGCTCAGCCTGTCCATGAGCGATGTGAACTCACGTGCTCTGGCCGCCGCCCGGGAGAATATCACAATCAATGCCGCTGCGACTTGGCCGAAATCGGCAGCCACGGACAGAGGAAAAGAGAAATCCGTAGCAGCAGGGGAAGAAGAATCGAAATACACCCCTGCAAAAGTTCAGCTCAGGCTGGCAGACGGTACCGCAGGCTGGGATGAGATCTTTGATGCCATTCTTCTCAACCCGCCCATTCGAGCCGGCAAAACCGTCGTTTACCGCCTTTTTGCCGAAGCGGCTGCGGCGCTCGTTCCAGGTGGACGATTCTACACTGTCATCCGCAGGCAGCAGGGCGCCGACTCGGCCCGACGTGAACTCGAACGGCTCTTTGGAGAGAGCGCTGTCAGTGACCTCGCCAGGCGCGCGGGCTATCACGTCTTTCTCTGCCGAAAAGCCTGAAAAAACGCGGCCAGGATTACCTTAACTCTAGCGTCGCAGAACGTCATCAGGCAGAAAAGGACACACGTAAATTCCATAGCGCCCCAGAGTGTCATTCAGGGAGAGAGATATGCGTATTTTCATCAGCAGTATCGGTCAGGACAGCCATAGCTTTGAAGAAGATTCTTCCAGCAAAGTCCTGATGCTCGGAGGTCTCGCCATCGAAGGCTATCCCGGCCTTCGCGGCAACAGCGATGCCGATGTCATTTTACATGCCATCTGCAATGCTATTTCCGGCCTCACAGGCCATCCCGTCCTCGGTCAGCGGGCCGACGAACTCTGTCAGGTCGGTGTCAGCGATTCAACGGTCTACCTCAGGCTGGCCCTTCAGGACCTCAGAGAAGACCCGCGCGACTTCAAACTGCACCATCTCTCCCTCTCCCTGGAGGGCCGTCGCCCCCTCTTTGAGCCACATCGCAAGGCCATTTGCAGCCATATCGCCGCCCTTCTGGAACTGAGCGAAACGGCTGTCACCCTGACAGCGACCACGGGCGAAGACCTCAGTGCCTTTGGGCTTGGCAAGGGCCTGTTCTGTACCTGTATCCTCAGTGCTTCCTGTCGCGATGCAGGCAGCGATTAAAAAACTAAAGAGCGGACTTATAAAAGCAGGAAACCCTCTTTAATAGAACGGGCCAATGCCGCCTGAAAATATTTACCTGAATTTTCTTAACTTTTTGTGATTCTGAAAAATAAAAACCCCTGAAACTACGGTGTTTCAGGGGCCATGGCGGGAACACGTAGGAATCGAACCCACCTGAGAAGCTTTTAACCCCTCTCAACGGTTTTGAAGACCGCGGGGCACACCAGCACCCATCTGCTCCCAACTATCCTGTGAAATATATCATACACGACGGACTCTGAACAAGGGCAAAGGCTCCTTCTTTTTTGCGTACACGACCAGCGTGTTATACTCGAGAAAAAAGAGGCTGGATCAACAAACTAACAGGCGGCTTAATGAACAGCAGATTGGATCCACAAGCTGACAACTGACTTCATGAACAGACTTTGAATGGAAGGGCCGTCGAATTGAAAAACAGCCGTGCTTTACGGCGGCTTGTTTGACTCAGCAGGACAAGCCTGTGGTTGTGATTTGCTTATCCCGCAGGCGATCAGATCAGGGAAAGGACAGAGTCATGAGCGAAGATTTTAATTTGGAAAAAATGAGAATAGACCTGCGAAGGGCCTGTGAGGAGCTTTTTGATGAGGCCGTTTACACCCGCCCGGGAGATCTTTTTGTGCTGGGGGGCTCCAGCAGCGAAATGGCCGGCGGGATCATCGGCAAAAACTCAACGCCGGAACTTGGACGCCTCGCCGTGGAAACGGTGCTCGATGTCTGCCGCGAACATGAAGTTTACCTGGCGGTGCAGGGCTGTGAACACATTAACCGTGCTCTTGTCCTGGAACGTGAGGCATTGGAAAGCTACGGTTTTGAGGAGGTTAATGTGCTGCCCCAGCTGCACGCCGGCGGCGCCTTCAGTGTAGCAGCCTGGGAGCTATTTGAAGAACCCTGCATGGCCGAATTTATCGAAGCAACCCTGGGCCTCGATATTGGCGACACCGAGATCGGTATGCATGTGCGTCATGTGCAGCGCCCCGTTCGCCTCAGTATGAAGACGATAGGACAGGCGCATCTAACGGCTCTCATGTACCGTCCCAAGCTCATCGGAGGAGAACGTGCCTGTTACCAGAAGGCTCCCTTATAAGGGAAAAACCGATCAATCGCAACGGTAAAAAGCGTGATACAACTGCTTTCCACCCGCGTATGCTGCGACAAAAACGATCAAAAAAGTCAGGGATACCGCCTTTAAGAAGATTTTCTTGGTATTCGACAGCGTTTACGTTATAATGTATAAGCTAAGAAAAAGTGGGGGAAAATGCATTGCACAAGTGGATCATCACGAACAACCCTCTCGTCCGCGACAAGCTGAAGGAGAGTATCGATGTTGACTACAGGCCCTGCTCTTACCTGGAGCTTCTGAAGGCGGCCCGTGATGAGATCCATGAGGGCGCAGTGCTTTTAACTCACCCACTCTCAGGAAGCGTGAAACCGGGGGAAACCCCCTACAAATCCATCATGCTCGCGGGAGGAAAGCGCTCGTTTTCAGGAACGGGGGCAGGCAGCAGCAAAGCTTTGAAAACAGATTTTGCCTCGGTCGAACTCATTGAGTCGGCTGTGGAAACCTGTCAGAAGTTCCTGCAGCACGCCCGCTGGCCCGAGCCTGAGAAGCTATCTGAGCAAGTCCACAGGGATTTTCAGGTGGTCGATTACACGCTGATCATCAGCGCCTTTCCCTCGGCCGGTATCAGCCGGGACTGAGAAGCAAGACGTAAATAAAGTCCAGCAGCGCACGCGCTGAATTAACTTGATTAAGATGCTCACTGGTGGCTGATGAACAGGCCCCACAGGCGTTTTAATAAATATCAATCATAAAAAAGAAAGGATGAACTAAGGTGAAGCTTCAACTCGGTTACATTGATATCCGCGACATCAAGTTCGACAAGAACCCCCGTATCGAAAACGGCGTGCTCTATGTTGATCCCGACGCGCTTATCGCATCAGTTCTCCAGGATGAACTGATTAAAAATGCCCATCTCGAGATTGCCAAACCTGGTGAAAGCGTTCGCATCACCCCTGTGAAAGACGTCATCGAACCTCGCGTTAAAGTCGAAGGTCGTGGCGGCGTGTTCCCGGGAATGGTGGCGAAGGTGGACACGGTTGGTTCAGGTAAGACCTACGTGCTGCGTGGCATGGCGGTCGTGACCTGTGGCAAGATCTGCGGCTTCCAGGAGGGCATTATTGACATGTCCGGCCCCGGTGCCGATTACACCCCGTTTTCCAAACTCAACAACCTCTGTCTGGTCATTGAACCCCAGGAGGGCGTGAAACAGCACGAATATGAGCATGCCTGCCGCATGGCCGGCCTGAACATGGCGGCTGCGATTGCCGAACTGGCGCGTGAGCTGACGCCGGATGAAACGAAGGACTTTGAGACCCTCACGGTCAAGGAAGGGATGGAGAAATATCCCGATCTGCCGCGTGTCGCCTATGTCCAGATGCTCCAGAGCCAGGGTCTGCTGCATGACACCTACGTCTATGGCGTGGATGCCAAACGCACACTGCCGACGCTCATCAGCCCCACCGAAACGATGGATGGCGCGATTGTCTCCGGCAACTGTGTGTCGGCCTGCGACAAGAATACCACCTATCATCATGAGAACAACCCTGTCGTTGCCGATCTCTTCGAGCAGCACGGCAAAACCCTCAATTTCGTGGGCATGATCATCACCAACGAAAACGTCTATCTGGCAGATAAACAGCGCAGCTCCGACCACACGGCCGAACTCGCCGAGTACCTCTCGCTCGATGGCGCGGTGATTTCGCAGGAAGGCTTCGGCAACCCCGACACCGACCTTATCATGAACTGCGTGAAGATCGAGGATAAGGGCATCAAGACCGTCATCATCACCGATGAGTACGCCGGTCAGGATGGCAAGAGCCAGTCTCTCGCCGATGCTGATCCCAAGGCTAACGCCTGCGTCACCGGTGGCAACGCCAACATGGTCATCCGTCTGCCGAAGATGGATAAAGTGATTGGCACCCTCGATTACGTCAACGTCATCGCCGGCGCGCACGAAGGTTCGCTGCAGCCTGACGGCTCCATCGAAGCCGAACTGCAGGTTATCACCGGCGCGACCAACGAACTGGGCTTCAACAAGCTCAGCGCACGCTAAAGGAAGGGAGCATACAATGACAAAATTCAGAGTTGTTCATTATATCAACCAATTCTTTGGCCAGATCGGCGGCGAAGAAAAAGCGGATGTTCCGCCAGAGAAGCGCCAGGGCCCTGTAGGTCCGGGTCTTGCACTCACCGCGGCTTTCAAGGACGAAGCGGAAATCGTCGCGACCATCATCTGCGGCGACTCCTACTTCAACGAGAATATGGACAGTGCTACCGAGACCATTATCAAGATGGTCAAAGAAGAAAAGCCTGACCTCTTCATTGCCGGACCGGCCTTTAACGCCGGTCGTTACGGTGTCGCTGCCGGCGCCATTGCCTCTGCCGTCAAGGAACAGCTGAACATTCCTTCATTCACCGGCATGTACGAAGAAAACCCCGGCGCCGATATGTATAAGCAGAATGTCTATATCATCCAGACCGGCAACAGCGCCGCAAAGATGAGAAAAGCCATTCCTCCCATGGCCGCGCTGGCTCTTAAACTGCTCAAAGGCGAGCCTATCGGCAGCGCTGCCCAGGAAGGCTATATCCCCACCGGCGTCCGCAAAAACCTCTTTGAGGAAAAACGCGGTTCGGCCCGTGCCGTGGATATGCTGCTGAAAAAGCTGGCCGGTGAGCCCTTCGAAACCGAGTACCCCATGCCGACCTTCGACCGCGTCGCTCCCCAGCCCGCTGTCAAGGATCTGGCCCACGCGAATATCGCGCTGGTCACCTCCGGCGGTATCGTTCCCAAGGGCAACCCCGATCACATCGAATCCTCCTCTGCTTCTCACTACGGTGAGTACAGTATCGCCGAGTTTGACGACCTGACTGCGGCGGATCACGAAACGGCGCACGGCGGCTACGACCCTGTGTACGCCAACGAAGATCCGGACCGTGTTCTGCCTGTCGACGTCCTGCGCGATATGGAGAAGGAAGGGATTATCGGGAAACTGAATGAATTCTTCTATACCACGGTTGGTAACGGCACAGCTGTTGCCAATGCCAAAAAATTTGCTGAGGAGATCGCCCAGAAGCTGAAAATGCAGAATGTCGATGCGGTCATCCTCACCTCCACCTGAGGAACTTGTACGCGTTGCGGTGCAACGATGGTTAAAGAAATTGAGAGAGCCGGATTCCCGGTCGTGCATATCTGCACAGTCACTCCTATTTCCATGACGGTCGGCGCGAACAGAATCGTCCCGGCTATCGCAATTCCTCACCCGCTTGGCAATCCTGGGCTAGAAAAAGCTGATGAGAAAAAACTGAGACGCAAGCTCGTCGAAACGGCGCTGCATGCTCTCACTACCGAAGTTGAAGATCAGACGATCTTTGAAGTGAAATAGTTCATTTTACCGCGAGGGAGAGCCAGACGCTCTCCCTCGCCTTTCTTCTGGAAATTAAATGCAGGGGAATCCCGCACTTGCCGTCAGGCACTTGGGTTTCCTCTTTATTTTTGTTAATATAAGGTCGAGGCTTTGGGGCAGCTCCTAAAGGGGAGAAGCATCCAGAGATTTAAGACCATAGAAGCAGCGGGAACAGCCTTGCTTCCGCTAAAAAGAAAGCAAACCTGCATGTGCAGGAGGATGAAAAAGATGTCAAAAGTTTACGATTGCATTATCATTGGCGCCGGCCCTGCAGGACTGGCCGCAGGTCTCTATGCGGGCAGATCACGTCTCAGCACGCTCATCATTGAAAAAGCTGCAGATGGCGGACAGATTGCCATTACGGACAATATTGAAAACTACCCCGGCGGCATCGTTGAGGGAGAAACCGGACCTCAGCTGATCGAGCGCTTCACGGCTCAGGCGGAGCGTTGGGGCGCAGAGCGTCTGGCCAAGAACGTGAGCAAAGTGGAGCTTGAAGGACCGGTGAAAAAAGTCTTCTGCGGCGACGAAGTTTACGAGGCCAAAACCATTATCCTCGCGACTGGAGCCCATGCCAGAAAAGGCGGCTTCCCCGGTGAGGAAGAATACACCGGAAAAGGCGTTTCTTACTGCGCCACCTGCGACGCTAACTTCTTCCAGGATCTGGTTGTCTTTGTCATTGGCGGCGGCGACTCCGCTGTCGAAGAAGCCATGTACCTCACCGGCTTTGCCCGTGAAGTCCACATCGTCCACAGAAGAGATCAGCTGCGTGCAGCCGAATCCATTCAGGAACGCGCCTTCCGCAACGAGAAACTGGTCTTTGAGTGGAACAGTGTGGTCGATCATGTTGAGGGTGACGGCGTCCTGCAGAAAATCGTCCTCAAGGACACCAAGACCGGTGAACTGCGCAGCTTCGAAGCTGACGAAGACGACGGCGTTTTGGGCTGCTTTGTCTTTATCGGCACGGTCCCCAACTCTGATCTCTTCAAAGATGAGATCCATTGCGACGAAAAGGGTTATGTCATCACCGATGACGATATGAAAACCAATATCGAGGGTGTCTTTGCCGCGGGTGATGTCCGTGTCAAGAGCCTGCGTCAGGTGGTTACCGCTGCTGCGGACGGCGCTATCGCCGCCATCCAGTGCGAGCGTTACCTGGCCGAACAGAAATAAACCAACACAAGCTCAACAAAACTTCTGCTCACTGAAAATTTATGTTCTTGACACTCTTGAGCAAAAAAAAGAAGCTCTTGAGCAGAACCCTGAGAGCAGGTTGAGATTGAGTGCTTTAGCGGCGGTCAACGTCGCAGCAGAAAATATCAACGCCATCAAAACCGCCGGGGTATATCTCAGGTGGATGGATAAACAGGAGGAATGACCATGATAGAAGCTGATCGCAAGAATTTTGATCAGGAAGTACTGGAAGCCGAAGGCACAGTCATCGTTGACTTTTTCGGTGACGGTTGTGTGCCCTGCGCCGCTCTGCGTCCGCACATTGATGCTTTTTCCGAAAAGTACGGTGATAAGCTGAAATTTGTTGCCCTCAATACCACCAAAGCCCGCCGTGCCGCTATTGCTCAGGGCATCATGGGACTGCCTGTCATCGGAGTGTACCAGGGTGGCAAGCGTGTCGAAGAACTCGTTAAAGATGCCGCGACCGTTGAGGCGGTCGAAGCGATGATCAAAAAGTACTACGAGCAGGCCTGATTAGCCCGCAGGACTGGCGACATCGTCAATTGCTTTTGTAGCCGGTCCATGATAAATTTTGTATAGATGGCGTGAATGCGCTTTCTATAGAATAAAAAAAGGGGAATACCCGGAAAGGAGAAACAATGGCTATTCTGAAAGACAAGAAAGTCGTCGTAATCGGCGACCGTGACGGAATTCCCGGACCCGCAATTGCTGCGTGTGCGGAAACCGCTGGTGCCGAAGTTGTGTTCTCCTCCACGGAGTGCTTCGTCTGAACCGCCGCAGGTGCAATGGACCTTGAGAACCAGAAACGTGTTCTCGAGTTCAGCGAAAAGTATGGCGCCGAGAACATTGTTGTGTTGCTTGGTGCGGCCGATGCAGAGGGCGCAGGTCTGGCCTGCGAAACTGTTGAAGCCGGTGACCCGACCTTCGCTGGTCCGTTGACGGGAGTCTCGTTGGGACTCGCTTGTTATCATGTGTGCGAAGAAGAAGTCAAACAGGAGTTTGACGAGGCAGTCTACGAGGAGCAAGTCAGCATGATGGAAATGGTTCTGGATGTCGATGAAATCACTGAAGAGATGAACGGCATTCGTGAAGAATTCTGCAAGTTCTGCTGATTGCCTGGGACTGATAGCCTCCGAAGCCTGCCAACTGCGGGTTCCCGGAGGCTTTTTTTGTCACGGGTCAGGCCTGACGGCTTTGTCTAAGCCGGTGTTATGGTCTTAAGCTGACAAAAGTTTTTATATCAGGGGGTCAGACCCAGGGCCTCCAATGAAATAAATGGGTCGGCTCGCTGCTCTAAAGAGCTGATAAGCGAGTAAGAAGAACGCAATGAAGCGTAAGCTTGAGAATCGCGTAAGCATCTACAGACTGAAATGTTTAGTCAAAGGAAGGAAAAAAGAGCATGAACAGTGTTGTCACAGGCACATCTTATGTTATGGTGCACGTCCCTGATATGGTTATGAATAACGGCACCACCCAGACCACCGAGCGTGTGGTTAACCCTAACAGCGAGTACCTCAAAGAGGCGCCAAAGCACCTTCGCAGCTATGAGGACGCCCTGGCCTATTATCCCAACCAGTGCTATATCGGCAACATCACTCCGGAAGAACTGGAAGCCGTTCCCTTCCCCTGGTATGACAAGAAATCCGACAAACCCGAGCGCTACGGACATTTCGGTGAAATCATGCCTCAGGATGAATTTTATCTTCTGCTGCAAATCTCTGATGAGTTTGAACTGGTTAAACTGGAAAAAGGCTTTATCGCGGCGACCCGCGAGCGTTTCAGCCAGAATCCCATCGTGACGGAACATATGCTGAGCCGTCTCCAGGAAGGCCTCAGTGAGGAAGAAATCTCCCATCTCGTTAAGGATGAACATGCAGAACCGCTGCTCCAGGGTGATAAGCTCATCGGCTGTGTCAAACGCGCCCATGATGTTGACCCCAACCTCTCAGCTCACGTCATGCTCGAAAACCTCGTCGCCAAAGCCTCTGGCGTTCTCGCCCTGGCCCATGGCGTCAAAAATTCCGGCCTTGCGCATGAGGACATTGACTATGTCATCGACTGCTGCGAAGAAGCCTGTGGCGATATGAACCAGCGCGGCGGCGGTAACTTCGCCAAGAGCCTTGCTGAAATCGTCGGCCTGCCCAATGCCAACGGCTCGGATACCCGCGGCTTCTGTGCTGCCCCGGCCCATGCCCTCGTGGAGGCTGCGTCTTACGTCCAGGCGAAAGCCTTCAAGCACGTGGCCGTCTGCGCCGGTGGATGCACGGCCAAACTCGGTATGAACGGAAAAGATCACGTCAAAAAAGACATGCCCATTCTTGAAGACATGCTTGGTGGCTTCTGCATCGTGGTGAGTGAAAATGATGGCAAGAGCCCTGAAATCGATCTCGCTCATATCGGCTGCCATACCGTCGGTACCGGTTCAGCACCCCAGGCCGTGATCTCTGCTCTGGTGACCGAGCCTCTGGAAAAAGCCGGTCTGACTATTCTCGACGTCGACAAATATTCCCCTGAAATGCAGAACCCGGATATTACCAAGCCTGCCGGAGCTGGCAACGTCCCGGAAGCCAACTTCAAGATGATCGGCGCCCTCGCCGTTAAGAAGGGCTGGCTCGAAAAGAAAGAACTGCTGAACTTCATCAAAGAGCACGGTCTCACCGGCTACGCACCGACGCAGGGACATATTCCTTCGGGCGTTCCCTACATTGGCTTTGCCCGCGAAAATATTCTCAAAGGCGAGATGAAGCGCGTCATGATTATCGGTAAAGGCTCGCTCTTCCTCGGCCGTCTGACCAACCTCTTCGACGGGATTTCCTTTATGCTGATCCCGAACAGTGGGGAAGAAGCGGGAGAAGAAGGAGGCGTTTCCAAGGACAGCATCCGCAAGCTGATTGCCGAATCCCTGCGTGATTTTGCAGCGTCCCTCTGCGCCTCTGAAGAAGAGAAAGCGTAAGGTGAGCCGGATGGATAAGATTAAAAAGCACATCGCCGAGACCTTCCTGGAACTGGCCGAAGGGCTGGAAACCGGCAAACTCGGCAAGCGCCCCGTGATCGCTCTGACCGGCCTCGGTTCTGAGCACGGGGAAGAGAATACGATGAAAGCGGCGGTCGACGCCGCTAAGAAGGGCATCGATGTCCTTTACATCGGAACCAAAGATGCGCCGGAAAACTCCGGAGTCACGACGGTCAAGGTCGCAGGCGAAGATGAACTCTTCACTACTATGGAAGAGCTGCTGAAAAGCGGTCGCGCTCAGGGCGCGGTGGCCATGCACTATCCTTTCCCCATCGGGGTTTCTACGGTGGGTCGCTCTGTGGCTCCGGCGACAGGCAAAGATTTCTATATCGCCAATACCACAGGAACCTCCAGCACCGTGCGTATTGAGGGCATGATCCTCAATGCCATTGCCGGTATCATTACCGCTAAAGCCTGCGGCAACCCGCATCCGACGGTCGGCATCCTCAACCTCGATGGCGCCCGTCAGGTGGAGATGGATCTCAAGGAGCTGGCCAAACGCGGTTACGAGATTAACTTCGCCGAATCTGCCCGTGCGGATGGCGGCTGTATCCTGCGCGGCAACGATGTGCTGCTCGGCACACCGGATGTCCTGGTCTGCGACAGCCTCACCGGCAATGTCCTCACCAAGATGCTTTCCGCAGCCAGCAGCGGGGGCCGTTACGAAACCGTCGGCTACGGCTATGGCCCCGGCATCGGCAAGGGCTATCATCAGCTCGTGCTCATTGCCTCCCGCGCCTCCGGCGCACCCCTGATCACCAACGCCATCGGCTTTGCCGCGGAGCTGGTTGAAGGCGGTGTGTTCGAGATCGCAGCGAAAGAATATGCCGCTGCTGAAAAAGCCGGACTTCAGGAGATTCTCGATGCCCGCAAGGCTAAGGAAAACAAGGGTGCGGGTGAAGCGACAGAAGCGAAGGTGGAAGCTCCGCCTCACGAAGTCGTCACCTCGCAGATCGCGGGTATTGATGTCATGGATCTTGAAGATGCCGTCCAGGTTCTCTGGAAAGCGGCTATCTATGCTGAGGATGGCATGGGCTGCACCGGTCCGATTATTCGCGTATCCGACGCCAATCTCGAAAAAGCCAAAGGACTCCTCAAAGAGGCTGGCTATATCGGGGAATAGTACCTTGACAAGGCTCAGCAGCTGCCTGTGCTAACTCACGTGGCAGGCTGAACCAACGTTTTCAGCTATTCTCAAAGCGATGCTGAGACGGATTCTCAAATCCGATCAGAGCTTCTGATCAAAGTGGTTCAGAGACTTTTAAGAAAGTCCTCATTATTTCCCAGGCCGGAGGGCATTTGCCCTCCGGCCTGAACTTTACTGCTGACGAAGGGGGAATGCAGGCGTGTCTGAAAAAATTCGCTTAACACAAATGACCAAGGCCGGTGGCTGAGGGGCAAAACTGGGACCGGGTGTCCTGCACGATATTCTTTCGGGAATCCGCAAAATCCCCGACGAAAACCTGCTGATTGGTTTCGATTCCTCTGACGATGCGGCGGTTTACAAGCTCTCGTCTGATTTCTGTGTCATTCATACCGTGGATTTTTTCCCGCCGATTGTGGATGATCCCTACGAATTTGGCCAGGTCGCAGCGGCTAATTCGCTTTCGGATGTCTACGCCATGGGAGGAAAGCCCATCAGCGCCTTGAATCTGCTTGCCGTCCCTTCCTGCCTGGATACGGGGGTCATCCGTGAAATTTTGGCAGGCGGCAATGAAAAAGCGATAGAGGCTGGGATCAATATTTCCGGTGGACACAGCATTGAGGATCAGGAACCCAAATATGGGCTTTCTGTCGTCGGCATCGTCGCTGAAAAAGATATTCTGCCCAATGGTGGTGGTCAGGCAGGAGAAGTGCTCGTGCTAACCAAAGCTCTGGGAACGGGGGCCATGACGACGGCCGACAAGGTCGACTTGCTTACTGCTTCTCAGCATCGGCTGATGATCGACACCCTCGCCTCGCTTAATAAGCGTCCGGCTGAGCTGGCCAGGGATCTCCAGCCCTCTGCCTGTACTGATGTCACCGGCTTCGGCCTCATTGGCCATGCCGCCGAGATGGCTGAAGGAGCAGGCCTGACCATGCACCTTTTCGCCAATGATCTGCCTTTGTTGGATGGAGCTCTGGAACTTGCCAAAGACGGCATTTTACCTGCAGCGGTTTATCGTAACCGCGCTCATCTTGAAGGTCGCTATGCTAAAGAGAATGACGTCCCTCTGGCCCTGGAGGATATCGCCTTTGATCCTCAGACCTCCGGCGGTCTGCTCTTTGCTCTGCCCATGGATAAGGCGAAAACGCTTATCTCCCGCCTTGAAAGTGAAAAACGCCAGGCCTGGATTGTCGGCGAGCTGGTCGAAAAAGAAGAGGTCAGCATCCGTCTGCTGAATCGTTAGTCCTTTATCGGAAAAACGAGCGCTTATTATGGTTCTTTCCCGACGACTTAACGGGCTGGCCTTTCTTGTGCTAAGCTTGATTTTGCCTCCGGAGAACAGCTCTGGTCCTCTGGTAGCTTAGTATAAACATCTGTATCATGACCATCTGTATTCAGAAAGGAAGCCCTTGAATGAAAGAATTTACCTGTGATTGTCTGGGTCAGGCCTGCCCTCTGCCCGTTATCGAAAGCAAAAAGAAACTCGCCGAGATGGAAGACGGAAGTCTCCTGCACGTCCTGGTTGACGGCGATGAGCAAGTGCAGAATGTCAGTCGCATGGCCAAAAATAACGGCCATGACGTCAGTTCAGAAAAACAAGACGGGCATTATGTCGTCCATATCGTGAAAAAGACTGCCTGTGCCTGCGGCGAGACTGCTGCGTCCGCCAGGAATGGCAAAACCGTCATTGTCTTTTCCAAAGATGTCCTGGGTCAGGGCGACCCCACGCTGGGTGCGACGCTGATGAAAAGCTACATTTTCTCTCTGACCCAGCTGGACGAAATCCCTGATACCCTGATTTTCTTTAATAGTGGGGTGCACCTCACAACATCCGGTTCTCCGGCTCTCGATGACCTCAAAAAACTGGCAGACGCCGGAGTGCAGATTTTCTCCTGTGGAACCTGCCTGAACTTCTATGGTCTGCAAGACAAATTGGAAGTTGGCGAAGTCACCAACATGTACAGCATCATTGAAATGCAGATGCAGGCCGGTACGGTCATGAACAACTAAACGGAGCCAAGCTGAATAAGAGGAAATGACGGCGGCAGGCTGCAGCGAAGCTTGCCGCCGTTGCCTTTCAGCAACGCGAAAAAGCGAATCAGTTTCCCGATTAACATACAAGTTTTTCTCGCCTGCCTGCGGCAAACATAGTGCTGGAGAACGTCACTTGAAAAATCCTCTGCAAAAAACAAAACACCTGCTGCTGACCTTTGCCACCTCCACCGAAGCCTACGCCATGGAGGAAGCCTGCCAGCGCCATGCTCTGCGCGGCCGCCTCATTCCCGTGCCGCGCGCCATTGCCGCGACCTGCGGCCTTTCCTTTGCAGCTCCTCTCTCCGAGAAAGACAAAATCAAAGCCCTGCTGGCCTCGGAAGATATCCGCCCGGAGGCCGAATACGAGCTGGATCTGTAAATCCTATTAAACCCCAGAAGCTTCATATAGAACATTTGAACCATGACATTAAAAGCGGTATATCCGCTTGAGAGAAAGCTGGGCGAACGGGCGCCCTGCTAAAGGACGCTTTCAGCTTGCGCTGCAGGAAAAAGCTAAACAAGTCGGCTAAGCTTGCGCCGCGGGAAAAAGTGGAAGAAGCTGGCTAAACTGCTACCAGCTGATTTCAGTTGAACAAGCTGCTTAAGCTTCTTCCTGACTCAATATTTCCTCAAGCGCGGCCAGGGCTGCATCGACCTCTTCCACGGTATTTGTTCCACCAAAGGAAAAGCGTACCGACCCCCGCGGGAAGCTGCCCAGGGTCTTGTGTGCCTGCGGGGCGCAGTGTAAGCCAGTTCGCGTCATAATGCCGTAATTCTGATCGAGCAGCCAGGCCACCCGGGCATTGTCGTGCTCGGGAAAATCCAGAGAAACGACGGCGACGCGCTCTTCTTTTTCCAGCTGACAGGATGAGGAGGGAAGGCCGAGAATACGCAGCGGCAGGCGCTCCGAGAGAGCTTCTGTGCCTTCGAGAAAGCGGCGGCAAAGGCTGAGCTCAGCGGCAGCGATTTTCCATAAGCCCTTCTGAGCCTGCTCGAAAGCACTGCGGGAGCCTGGAACAGCCTCAGTGGCAGGGGAGCCCTCCGCCTGCGCCTCCGCATTCAGACCCTCAAGATACGCTAGAGCCGCACCGAGTCCGAGAATGCCGGGAAGATTCTGTGTGCCCGCCTCAAAGCGATCCGGCAGTAGCGGCGGAAGTTCTTCAGAATCAGAAAAACTGCCTGTTCCGCCGGAGATCAGGGGAGAGCATTCCTCCGCCATGCGCTCGGAAAAGAGCACACCACCTATGCCCTGCGGGCCGAGCAGCCCTTTGTGTCCGGTAAAACAGAGGGCGTCGCAGCCCAGTTCTGCAGCATCCAGAGGTAAGGTACCAGCGACCTGAGCCGTGTCAAGAATGAAGGCTGTCCCGGCCTCATGGCAGAGTTTGGCCACCTCCCGAAAAGGCAGCACCGTGCCGCAGACGTTGGAGGCCGCAGTCATGGCCAGGGCGCGAGCAGGTTTCTTAAGGGCTTCCTGCACGGCCTCAAGAGGCCAGCGTCCCTGGGCATCGTTGGGAACCTCTTCCACGATCACACCAATTTTTTCCAACTGGCGCAAAGGGCGCATCATGGCGTTGTGTTCCATGCTGGAGCAGATCACGCGATCTCCTGGGCGCAAAAAGCCCTTGAGAACCAGATTCAGCGAATGGGTGATGTTATTTGTAAAAACGACGCGTCGATAGGCGGGGAAATGAAAGAAGCGGGCCACGGCTTTTCTGGCATCAAGCACCGCGAGGCCAGCTGCCTCAGCTCCCTGGTAATGTCCTCGGGAGATGTTGTAGCCGCCGCTCTCAAGAAAATCGCTCATCACACGGGCCACACCCGGCGCTTTCGGAGAAGAGGTACTGGCCTGATCGAGATAGATGCGTTTTGAATCGCTGGGTTTCATCATCTTGCCCCTTTCTTTCTGCACTCACCATTCTGCGGCTGATTTTATCTCACTATTGCTGAATTATTGCTGAATTTTAACATTTTCGTCCATTTCTCAGCCCAATCACTCAGCCCATTTTCTTAGCCTATTCTCTCACATTTGTCCGCTGTCGACATTCAATTAGCTTTGCTTTTGCTGCACTTCGTTTGCAGCTGTGTTCAGGAAGACAGGTCTCTGAGCAGGGCTGTTTCAGGAAGCCCAAAATTTCCATGCTCGGAAGAAACGCAGTATCAAAGAGGGTTTACAAATCCGGTTCTATACAATTAAATCTTTATTAACAGTTTTTCCGATCAAAGCGCTGAGGAATACCGATATATCTTCCCTATAAAATAAACTTGTTATGCGTATCTTTCGATACGCTCGTTGAAGAGGGTGGGTTTGCAGATGACTTTCAGCTCTTTATAAGAGCGCAAGATAAGTGCGCAAGCCGTCACTCATCACATTTTAGGGAGGCTGTCCGTTATGAAGAAAGACAGTATGAAACTTATCCTCGCCGGCCTGCTGATTGGTGTCGGCGCCATCGCCCTGATGCTTGCCGGAAACCCCGGGAACATGGGCCTTTGCATTGCCTGCTTCCTGCGCGACACGGCAGGCGCCATCAAGCTGCACAGCGCCCCGGTTGTCCAGTATCTGCGCCCGGAAATTATCGGCTTTATCCTGGGTTCATTCCTGCTCTCGCTGGGCACGCATGAATTCAAAGCCCGCGGGGGCTCATCTCCGATGCTCCGCTTTGCTATGGGCTTCATGGTCATGATCGGCGCTCTTGTCTTCCTCGGCTGCCCCATGCGCATGGTGCTGAGAATGGCCGGCGGTGATCTCAATGCCTGGATCGGCCTGATCGGCTTTGTCCTCGGCGTCGTCACCGGCGTTTATTTCCTGAAAAAAGGGTTCTCTCTGAAGCGCAGCTATGTGCAGAAACCGGTCGACGGCATGGCTATGCCGCTCATCCAAGTACTTATGCTCGTGCTCTTCCTCGCCGTTCCCGCCCTTTTCATGTTTTCTGAAAAAGGACCGGGCTCCATGCACGCTCCTGTGGCCATTTCCCTCTGCGTTGCCCTGATTGCCGGTGCTCTGGCTCAGCGCACACGTATCTGCCAGGCGGGCGCCATTCGTGACCTTGTCATGTTTAAAGATCCGACCCTCCTCTGGGGTTCCGTTGCGGTCTTTGTTGCTGCTCTGGTCATGAACCTTGCCTTTAACAAATTTAATCTCGGCATGGCTGAACAGCCGATCGCTCACACCGAAATTCTCTGGAATATCCTGGGCCTTTATGTGGTCGGCTTTGGCTCCACCCTTCTCGGTGGCTGCCCCATGCGCCAGCTCATTCTCACCGGCACCGGCAACAGTGACTCTGCTCTTACGGTGCTCGGCATGATCGTCGGCGCGGCATTCTGCCACAACTTTGGCCTCGCTTCCAGCGGTAAGGGAACCACCCCCAATGGCCGTATCGCCTGCATCGCCTGCATCGTCATCCTCTTTATCATCGGCTTCATGAACAGCAGAAATGAAGATTCTGCGAAATAGGACCAGGCTCTGCGAATCTCGGGAGAAAGGGCGGAAGCCCCGTCGACCTGGCTCGACAAATCCCGAATAAGACAAAAGCTCAAGTAAAGAAAGGATCATTATATGACCGAAGTAGATGCCCGTGGCCTTTCCTGCCCGCAGCCCGTCCTGCTTCTCCAGGAAGCCCTGAAGAAAAATGCCGAAGGAGTGAAACTCCTCGTCGATGATTTTGCGCCCATCGAGAATTGCAGCCGTTTTGCTGAAAATCACGGCTACAAGGTCAGCCGCAAAGATGAAAGCGAATGGACCGTCCTCGAAATCAGCAAATAAGCTGAACATTAATGCTTCAGATCACATCGCGCAGATCATCTCGAAGCACTTTTTAGTGCTTCTGTGGTGAAGCGCGGGAAGTGAGCTGAAATTCCACATCAGGAGAGATCCCCCGGCTGCTTTGGAAACGCCATGCTTCCGGGGGATTTTTTATTGAATCTTAGGAACCGTCAACATACAAAATTGGGCCTTCATCTTTTATTCGTCCGACTTTGGAGGCCTGAAGCTTTGCTGAAAACTTGAGCCCCGCTCAATTGATCTTGTCCTTTTTCTCGCTTATTATTGAAAGGCGCAAAAGGACTGCCGCGGATGGCCCCACAAAGGCCATCGGAATTGGCGGAGATGTCTTTGAGGGAGCACGCGTGAGCAGCTCAAAAGAAAGGACCTTATGAAAAATATTGCGACCTTTCACACGCACCTTGGTGCGCTCGACTTTTTTAACCTCCTGAAAAACCTGGGTGATGAAGCTGCCGAGCTTGTGCCCGCGCCGCGCCAACTCTCGGTTTCCTGCGGCACGGCTGTGTGTTTTTCCAGACCCTACGACGAGGCGAGCATGGCCAACGAAGATTTAAGTCAGGTTTATCAAATGGCGGAACCGGGAAAGTACAAGCTTATCCGCGATGAGCTGTAAGCTTTGACGCGCCGAAAAACATAAATAAAAATGTGACCCATAAGGCGTAAAACCCGACACGAGACCGTAAGAAAAGAAACGAGGAAAACCATGCAAGAGAATAGCGCAGAGAAACCCGCAAGTGTCATCAAGGGCAAGGCTCTGCTTCGACTGATTCCCCAGGTCGACGCCCTGCTTGCCTCTGAAGCTTTTGCTGAACTTGCCTCAGAATTTGACCGCGAAACGCTCGTCAGAACCACCCAGGATATCCTCGATGATTTTCGCCAGGCGGTTTTAAGCAGCAGTGCAGGGGAGGCTCAGGCTTCTGACGAAGGAGCGACCGGGACAACAGGCGAAGCTTCTTCGCCTGCCGCAGGCCGGACGCCCGTAAGGAGCCAAACAAAAACAGCGGCTGATCTTACGGATGAGGCCCTCGCTGCCGCCGTACGCGACAGCCTGAAAGAGGATGAGCTACACCAGCTGCGTCCCCTCATCAATGCGACCGGTATCAGCCTGCACACTAACCTTGGCCGCGCACCGCTCGCCCGCGCGGCAGCGGAGAGCATGGCCCGCCTCAGTCTTGGTTACACTAATCTTGAATACGACCTCGCAGCCGGACACCGTGGCAGTCGGCACGATGTGGTTGAAGGCCTGCTTACACGTCTGACCGGGACCGAAGCCGCCATGGTCGTCAACAATAATGCCGGCGCGATGCTGATCCTTCTTGCCGAGCTGGCGCAGGGCCGCGAAGTCATCGTTTCCCGCGGCGAGCTGGTCGAAATCGGCGGCGCCTTCCGGGTTCCGGATGTGATGATTCAGAGTGGGGCCACGCTGGTTGAAGTCGGCACCACAAACAAAACCCGTCTCTCTGATTATGCCCGGGCCATCAGCGAAAACACGGCGGCCATTCTCAAAGTGCACCGCTCGAATTTCCGCCTTGAGGGCTTTACCGAAGAGGCCTCGCTTCGAGAATGTAAGAGCCTTGCCGAAGCCCAGGGCCTGCCCCTGATTTATGACCTCGGCTCCGGTCTTCTGCACCCCGACCCGCCGGCCTTCCTGAAAGATGAACCTACCGTCGCGGAGGGTGTCGCCGCGGGCTGTGATCTCGTCTGCTTCTCCGGAGATAAGCTCCTTGGCGGACCTCAGGCGGGTCTCATTGTGGGCCGAAAAGACCTGATTGAGTGCATCAGAAAGCATCCTCTGGCGCGCGCGTTGCGCTGCGACAAAACTTGCCTCATTGCCCTGCAGGAAACCCTCAGGATTTATCTTGAACCGGAACGCATCAATGAAGAGATTCCTCTCTTCCACATGCTCAGCCAGCCCCTCAGCGCGATTGAAAAGCGCGCCGATGTGCTCTGTGATCTCCTCGATCGCGAAGGTTTTGCGGCGGAAGTCTGCCAGCTCAAAACGGAGGTTGGCGGCGGCTCCGCGCCGGGTATTTTCCTCGATTCTGCCGGTATTCGGCTGTCCCCTCAGGACAACGGCTTTCGCCTCAACGAGTTCGATCGCGCTCTGCGCCTTGGAGAGCCGGGTATCATTGCCTTCGTCCAGAAGGACAGCCTGGTGCTCGACCTGCGCACGATCCCGGACGAAGAATTGGAGACCCTCGCAGCCTGCTTTGCCCATGCCAGAGACATCATCGGGGAAAGAGCGGAATAAGCAGAGGAGAAGAAGATGAAGCACATTATCATCGGCACAGCCGGTCATGTCGACCACGGTAAAAGCTGCCTGATCAAAGCCCTGACCGGTATCGATCCCGATCGCCTTAAAGAAGAGAAAAAACGCGGCATCACCATCGAGCTGGGCTTCGCCTGGCTGGATCTGCCGGATGGTGGAAGGGCCGGTATTGTTGACGTCCCCGGTCACGAGCGCTTCGTTCACAACATGCTGGCAGGCGCTGGCGGGGTGGACCTTGCTTTACTCATTGTTGCTGCGGATGAAGGAGTCATGCCTCAGACCCGTGAACATCTGGATATTTTACAGCTGCTCGAAGTTAAACACGGCATCCTCGTCGTGACCAAGAAAGATCTTGTGGATCCCGACTGGCTGGAGCTGGCTGAAGAGGATATCCGTGAAGAGGTAAAAGGAACTTTTCTCGAAACGGTACCGCTCTTCGCCGTGTCCTCTTATTCCGGGGAGGGCATCGACGAGCTTCGCCAGGAGATTTTCCATCAGATTGAGGGACTGGGTGGCAAGGATGACGAGGCCCCGATGCGTCAGGCGATCGATCGTGTTTTTACCATGGGAGGCTTCGGCACTGTTGTGACAGGAACCATGCTGGAAGGGCAGGTTCATGTAGGCGACACGCTGACACTCTACCCGGAAAACGAAGACGTTCGCGTGCGCAGCATCCAGGTGCATGGTGAAGATAAAGAAGCGGCATACGCCGGTCAGCGTGCAGCCATCAATCTGGCTCAGGTGAGCCGTCAGGATGTGGAGCGCGGCAATGTGCTGGCTGCGCCCGGAAGCATGGATGTCAGCAGTCTGCTGGATGTGCGCATCGACATGCTCAAAGACTCTCCCTACGAACTTAAAAATAAAAGCCGTGTGCACTTTCACCATGGCGCAGGAGAACAGCTCGCCCGTGTGCGCCTACTGGGCCGTGAAAGCCTGAAGGCAGGGGAAACCGCCTTTGCCCGGCTCACGCTGAGCGAGCCCCTGGCAGCGAAAATGGGCGACCACTTCGTCCTGCGCTTTTTTTCACCGCTGGAGACCATCGGCGGCGGCAGGATTCTGGATCCCTGTCCCCCTCTGGCTAAAGTCCATGAAGACGAGGATCTCCAGCGCTGCCAGCGCCTGGATACGGCTGCGCCTTCTGAACGTCTGGCGCTCGCCGTAGAAAGCCAGAGTCCACTCTTTCGCGAACTTGGCCTGGCGCTGCGTCGCGCAGGCCTTAACGGCCTCAGCGAAGAGCGCAAAAACGAGATCATCCAGGAAGCTGAAGAGCAGTATGGCATCCGCAGGCTGACCCCACAGGTTTTCCTGGCTCGCACTTTTATTGAGAAAATGGGTCAGAAAGCTCAGCGCATTCTGGAGGATTTTCACCGCAAAGAACCCCTTAAATCTGGTTTGAAGCGCGAAGAACTTCGCACTCGCCTGCTTCCGGAAAATCGCATTGAACTGACAGATCGCCTGCTGGAACTTTTTGCGGAAGATGGCACCATTCTCATTCAAGGCGGATTGGTCAGGCTTCCCGGTTTTTCCGTCGAACTCAGTCCGCAGCAGAAAAAAATCTCGCAGGAGATGGAAGAGATCTATCTCAAAGCCGCTTTTGCCCCGCCCGACACCTCTGAGCTGCTCGCCCGTTTCTCCAGAAAAGACAGCCCCGAGGCCGTGCTCTCCGACCTTATCGATCGCGCTGTGCTGAAGCGCCTTGACCCCAACATCTGCCTGCATCAACAATTTTTTGAAGAGGCCCGTGACTTTGTCATCCAGACCATCAGGGCCGAAGGCGAGCTCAAGCTGGCGGACTTCCGCGATCATATTCAAAGTTCCCGCAAATACGCCGTCGCCATTCTCGACGCTTTCGACCGTGAGCGCCTCACCCGTCTGGTCGGGGATACCCGGGTTCTGCTTTAGTATGGGCATCCGGCGCTTCAAACAGGGGAGCTCAGGGCCGGGTTCACCTTCCGGAGAGCCTCCCTTTTTCACATCATGGCGCAGGATGACTCCTCTGGCCTGAGTTCATGCTTCTGTCCATCAGAGCTTATTTCGCTCGGGTTTTTCCTGAGCTGATTTAGCGTGTTGTCGTGGCCAGCGACGAATTTTTCGCCTCATCCTTTGTTAAATCTGCTGGAAATAACATTGTGATTGCTCACTTATTTTGCTAAAATGTTCTAAGCGATGGAATCCAAATTAGGCGGATCCCACAAGGGAGGATTTTTACTTATGATTATTGCAATCCCGAAGGAAATCATGCATGGTGAAGACCGCGTTTCAGCTTCTCCTGAAACTGTAGCCGCAATGGTCAGGGAAGGTTGGACCGTCCTGGTCGAAAAAGGAGCCGGCAACGGCGCATTCTACCATGATGAAGAGTACGTCAAAGCAGGTGCGGAACTGGTCAGCGATGTCCAGGATATGTATAACCGCGCGGAGCTGGTCCTTAAAGTTAAAGAACCTCTCTTCCACGAAGGCCTCGGGAAACACGAAATTGACCTGATGCACAAAGGCCAGGTCCTCATCACTTTCATTCACCCGGCTGCTCCGGTCAACCACGAGATGGTCAAAAAGATGGCCGCTCAGGGTGTGGTCAGCCTGACCCTGGACGGCGTGCCGCGTATTTCCAGAGCCCAGAATCTGGATGCTCTCACCTCCATGTCCACCTGCGCAGGCTATAAGGGCATTTTGCTTGCCGCCAACTATCTCCCCAGATTTATGCCCCAGTACTTCACGGCTGTCGGCATGATTAAACCCTGCAAAGCACTGGTGATTGGTACCGGTGTCGCAGGCCTCCAGGCTCTGGCCACGGCGAAGCGCCTCGGCGCCATTATCCACGCCGCAGATATCCGTCCGGATGCTGCCGATCAGGCCGCCTCTCTGGGTGCCAAGACCATTGATCTCGGCGTTCCTAAAGAAGTCGCCATGGGTGAGGGCGGTTATGCTCAGGAGCTGCCGGAGAACTACCTGCAGCATGAGCGCGAAGTCCTCAAGGACATCGTTCCGGAGATGGATATTATCTTCTGCTCGGCCCTGGTTCCCGGTTGCCTGGCGCCGGTGATTCTCACCGAAGAGATGGTCAGGAGCATGAAGCCTGGATCAGTCATCGTCGATATTTCCATCGACCAGGGCGGTAACTGCGCCATTTCTCCGGTTGGCGATGTTGCCGTCAAGCACCACGTCACCTGCATCGGCATTAAGAATATTCCGGGTCTCCTGCCTGAAAGCTCCACCTGGATGTTCTCTCAGAATATCTTTAACTTCGCTAAATACATCATCAAGGATGACAAAATTGTCCTCGATCGTGAGGATGAAATCATCAAAAAGTCACTCTGCACGATCGACGGGGAAATTGTCCACGCCGGTGCCAGAGAAGCCATGGGGCTCGACTGAGAATGATCCGCCTGCGCGCGCTCTCTGCGGAGCGCGCGCTTTCTTTATGTGAGAAAGGAGAAGCTATGCAGGGAATTCTCTTAATCCTGGTCTTCGCGATCTCGACTTTTATCGGCTATAAACTTATCGGGCGCGTCCCCAGTCTCCTGCACACACCGCTGATGTCCGGCATGAACGCCTTTTCCGGCGTGACGGTGCTTGGTTGCCTCAGCGCCACGGCAGCAGCTGTCGGCTTTAACAGCAAGCTCATGGGCATCCTGGCCATTATCCTCGCCATGATTAATGTCGTCGGAGGCTTCGGCGTCACCGACCGTATGCTCCGCATGTTCCACAGGAGCAGAAAAAAGACAGAAGGGGAGGCCAAAAATGCTTAATCTCTTTTTGACCGGCCTGCCTGTGCTGGCACTGGCTGTCGATAGAAAAGCCATTTACTACGCGGCTTCGGTTCTGCTCATTGCTCTCGTCATGCTCTGCATCTCGCGCATGAGCAAGGTGGAGACAGCTGTCAGCGGCAACCGCATCGGAGCACTTTCCATGTTTGCGGCCATCTTGCTGACCCTCTGGTACTACCATATTTTCACAGTAGCTGAACTGTGGATCGCCATGCTCATCGGCGCAGCCCTGGGCCTCTGGATCTCTGCTAAAGTACAGATGATCCAAATGCCTCAGATGGTTGGTCTGCTCAACGGTTTTGGCGGTCTAGCTTCCATGATTGCCGGTATTCTCACGCTGCTGTCTGCACACCGCGAATTCATGGGAGCGGCAAACGTCAGTAATTTTCGACTGGACGCCTTCAGTCAGATTACGGCAGGACTGGCCGTGGTCGTCGGTGGACTCACCTGGGCGGGTTCTGCGGTCGCCGCAGCCAAACTTGCCGGAAAACTCCAGCAACGTCCGGTCATTTACCCGCTGCATCAGCTCTGGACGAGCCTTTTTCTCCTGATTTCACTGGTCGTGCCCTTTTTCTTTGCCATGACCAATCTCTTCGGGGTGAAGGAACGTGTCTTGCTGATTCTCATCGCTGTCGTGGCCTCAAACCTCTTCGGTTATTTCTTTGCCATACGCGTGGGCGGCGCGGATATGCCGATCACGATCTCTCTGCTCAACTCCTTTTCCGGCGTGGCCGGTTCTATTGCCGGTATGGCGATGAATGACATCCTGCTCGTAGCCGTCGGTGGTATCGTCGGGGCATCCGGCCTCCTGCTCACGCAGATCATGTGCCGCAGCATGAACCGGCATCTCTTCGATATTCTTCTGGGTAAGAGCAGCAAGCCGCTCACCCGGGGTGAGTCAGATAAAGGCGGGAGCAAGAGCAGTGCAGGGCCTGTAGCTGCCGAAGCCTCCAAGGCAGAAAGTACCGTGAAAGAGATCTCTGGAATTGCAACTGCTGCCCCTGAGGCCTCAGGTACAGAACTTTCTGGAAGCGCGGACGCAGCGCCCGGACAGGCAAAGCCTTCCGCAACCGCTGCCCAGGCCATTTCCGGTGGAAGTTCTGCTGCAAAAGAAATAGACGCTGTGCTAAGCCCCGAAGTCCATGCGGCTCATTGGCTCCAGGAAGCGCAGAGCGTCATCATCGTGCCAGGCTATGGCATGGCTCGCTCGCAGGCTCAGCCGCTGGTCAAGCAGTTGTCTGATCGCCTGGAGAGCGAAGGCAAAAAGGTGCGCTTCGCCATTCACCCCGTGGCCGGTCGTATGCCGGGTCACATGAACGTCCTGCTCGCCGAAGTGGATGTACCCTACGAAAAGCTCTTCGAGATGCAGGCCATCGACGACGACTTCAAAGAGACGGATCTGGCCATTGTCATCGGAGCCAACGATGTCATCAACCCCGCTGCGAACACCGCCGAAGGGACACCGATCTACGGCATGCCCGTACTTTCCGTCGCAGATGCCAGGCATATTCTTATCCTGAACTTCGACCTTAAACCTGGCTACGCCGGAGTGGAAAATCCCCTCTATGCCGAAGCTAAGGAGAGCCACGAACACGTGGAGATCATTCTTGGTGACGCCAAAGAATCTCTCAATAAAATCAGCAAAGCCTGCGCTGAGGTGCAGACAGGAAAACTGTCAGGGGAGAAGGATACTGCACAGGACGCGACCGCAGATTCATCGGAGACGCCAGCCAAATCCGGACTTGAGCGCGCAGCGGACGAACTAAAGTCTGCCGCCAGCGTCATCATCGTGCCGGGCTATGGCATGGCCCGCTCACAGGCCCAGCCGCTGGTCAAGCAGCTGGCCGACCGCCTGGAGAGCGAAGGCAAAAAGGTGCGCTTCGCCATTCACCCCGTGGCCGGTCGTATGCCGGGTCACATGAATGTCCTGCTCGCCGAAGTGGATGTGCCCTACGAGAAGCTCTTTGAGATGCAGGCCATCGACGGCGACTTCAAGGATACCGATATGGCCATCGTCATCGGGGCCAACGACGTCATCAATCCTGCAGCAAATACGGCTGAGGGCACGCCGATTTATGGCATGCCCGTACTCTCCGTCGCAGACGCCAGGCACGTTCTCATCCTGAACTTCGACCTTAAACCGGGCTACGCTGGAGTGGAAAATCCCCTCTATGCTGAAGCTGCTGCCGGAGAAGAGCACGTTATCATCGCCCTCGGAGACGCCAAAGACAGCCTCAGCAAGCTTCTGGCGCTGCTCTAAGTCAGAGAAGAATTTTTGTTCACTTGAAAGTTTGAGGAATCAACGCCCTAAACTTATAAAGAATAAAAGTTCAGGGCATAGCGTGGTCAAAAGGACAGTTATTAGATACGAGAGGATAGCATAGAAAGTTCTTAGAACCTCAAACTGCCCTGCGCCCTCCTGGCCATTTGCACAAAGCAAAAGCCGGAGGGCTTTTTATTGGGGAAAGAAAGTTTGCTTGAGCAAAAGGCAGTCAAGCGCAGATATGATCTGGATCAAAATGAAGCAGGATCGTGGGAAAACGCTGTCCTTTTGGACTTTTTACGACCTCAGCCTGGGCGGATCAATGAGCTGTTCACCGAGCAGATGACGGACAGCTGCAGAGGCCAGCAGGAGCCCTGCGGCAGCCGGTACAAATATCATTGATGAGGGGCCAGAGCGTTCAGGTGGTAGCTCACGGGCTGGCTCTCTGGAAGCAACCATGGGAAGACTTCGCAGCCCTGCATCCCGAAGCAGCTTGCGCAGTTTTTTGAGAAGGGGATCACCCTCCGTTTTAAAAAGATCTGTGAGTTCAAGCCTAGAGGGGTCGAGGCGTCGTCCGCAGCCGCCGCAGCTGAGGAGGGGCTGGCCTTTTCTTGCGCAGGCCAGGGCAAGCGCCCTTTTGGCGGGAATGTCGTCGATGGCGTCGATGACAAGATCATAGACAGAAGTGGAGCCTGAAGACCGCAGCTCTGTTGACAGCACTGAAGCACTGCCAGAATTCTCTGCGGAAGTGCTGAGAGGTTCTGCCACAGAAGCGTTGAGATAGTCGTCCACATTTGACTCGTCCAGACGAGACTGCAGGGGATGCAAGACAGTATCGCGTGAAATACGGTAAAGCTCTTCGGCCATGGCCTGTACTTTGGGCTTGCCGATGCTGTCGAGGCGGGCAGGGAGCTGGCGATTGAGATTGCTTTCGGCAACGACGTCCGGATCAACCAGGGTCAGCTGACCCAGGCCGGAGCGCACCAGCCCTTCGGCGACAAAAGAGCCGACGCCCCCTGTTCCGAAAAGTAAAATATGAGCGGCTCTCAGCCGAGCCAGCCCGTCTGTCCCGATAAGACCTTCTGTGCGTTCTGTCCAGGCCATTTGAAGCACCGTCCCTCTTTCTTACTGAGCGCCTGCACTTGCATGAGCTTAAGTTCCTTTGCAGCAACTGCCAAAGCCGCTTCCGGCCTTTGCGGCGCTTGCACACCCCTGCCAGGTGTAGCAGGCGGCTCTCTGTCCGTTTATGCTCTTTTCTTATTTATTATAGCGGCTGAAACGGCCAACTATGCTAAAATAAATGAAATTGAGGAAAGTGCAGGTGCGAACTATGGCAAACACGCAGACCGCCAGGCCTGAAAGCAGCGAAACCAGGACGACGCTCGATCTGGAAGCCCTGAAAAAGCATTTCGGCGAGTGGTACCGTGACGATGACTTGCTCGAAGAAGCAGAGATGAATACCGATCTCTATCCCTATCGCGAGCTCTTTTCGCCCATCAAAATCGGCCGCCTTGAAATTAAGAACCGTCTGGTCATGGCCCCCATGGGCAACATCAACATGAATGACGAGACGGGACGTCCCGGCGAGCGCATGGTTCGCTATTTTGAAGAGCGCGCCAAAGGCGGAACGGGCCTCCTGACCTCGGGTCTCATTCCTGTCTCACAGGGGATTGACCCGACTGTGCTCGAAAAAGACCGGCTCGGATATTTCCCCCGCCTGCACGGCAGCCGCTCTTACTACTCAGGCTGGCGCGATATCGCCAACGCCTGCCATGCCTATGGTGCGCGCTTTTTTATCCAGCTCACCGCCGGTCTCGGACGCGTCGGCAATCCGGAATGCCTGCTGACTTTAAAACGCTTTCCGCGCTCAGCGTCCTTTAATAAAAACTACTATCTTCCCGCCGTTCCCTGCCTTAGGCTCAGTGATCGCAGCCTCAAAAAGATCATCCGCAGGACCGGAGACGCCGCGGCAGATGCCAAAGTGGCGGGCATCGACGGAGTGTACCTCCACGCGCATGAGGGCTACCTCATGGAGCAGCTCGCCAACCGGGCCTTTAATCGCCGGAAACTCGGCCGTTACGCAAATTGGCAGGCTTTCGGCCTCGATATGGTCAGGGAGATTCGCCGGCGTTGCGGCGATCGCTATCCCATCATGTTCCGCCTCGACCTTTCACTCATGCTGAATGTGACTTACGGGGAAGAACTGAAGAAAATTCCGGAGCTGAAAAAATACAGCAACGAGCGCAGCGTCGAAGAGTCGCTGCAATACATGGAAGCTCTGATTCGTGCCGGTGTCGACTGCTTCGATGTCGACCTCGGCTGCTACGACAACTGGTGGCTGCCCCATCCCCCGACCTTTATGCCTCCGGCCTGCTATCGCGATGTTGCGGCCTGTGCCAAAGCCTATCTTGAAGAAAAGAAAATTCTCTCCAATCAGGGCGTGCCTGTGCCCATTGTTGCGGTGGGCAAGCTTGGTTATCCCGATCTGGCCGAAAAGCTCCTGCGCGAGAGTAAGGCCGATATGATCATGCTGGGTCGTCCGCTGCTGGCGGATCCCTATTGGCCGCAGAAGGCCTACGCCGGACGTGTGGCGGATATCCGCCCCTGTATCGGCTGCCAGGATGCCTGTATCAATGAGTTTGTCGAAGGGGGCCACCCCTATTGCACCGTCAATCCACGCTGCTCCTTTGAGATGCAATTTCCGCTCGAAGCTCCACCCGCTCCCCGGAGCAAACGTGTTGCGGTCATCGGGGCCGGCCCTGCAGGCATTGAGTGCGCCCTTGCCTGTCATGCCCGCGGTCATGAGGTCGTGCTCTTCGACGACAAAGCTGCGGCAGGGGGAACGCTGGACGTGGCCGCGCTCGCCAAGATCAAGATGGACTTGCACCATTATGTTGACTGGCTGCAGCATCAGGTCGAAAAAGCCAGCCAGGAGCCGGGCTTCCGCTATTTGCCCAAGACCATCGCCAGCCTTAACATGCTTCTGGATGAACGCTTTGATGTCATTGTCTGTGCGACCGGAGCCAAAGCCGTCGGATTGCCGGTCGACGGAGCGGAACATGCCTTGCTGGGTGCGGAGGTTACCGAGCATCTTGAAAGGGTCGAGGGCAAAAAGAAAATCATCATCGTGGGTGCCGGTGCTGTGGGCATGGAGCTTGCGTTTAAACTCTCCGACGATCCCGAGCGCGAAATTCTCATCGTAGAAGCGACGGACAAGGTCCTGGATGGTGTCTGCACAGCCAACCGCGGCTATCTCATCTATTATCTCAAGGAGCGTGGCGCTAAAATCTGGCTGCACTCGCAGCTCGTCTCCATCAGCGATAAAGGTGCCACCATCCGCCACAACGTCAGCCCCAGCGTGCCCAATCCCTTTGTTACCTGGACCCCGCTGCTCCCGGAAAACGTTGTCAATCCTCTGGCCAAACCTGTGAAAGAAGACTTCCGCGAAGAATTTGTTGAAGCTGACGCGGTCATTCTCGCTGTCGGCATGAAAAGTGACGACAAGCTCTATCGTGAGCTGGTCCAGAATTACGCGGCCCCGGAAATCTACAATATCGGCGACAGCTTCCAGGCGGCCACCATCAAGCCGGCTGTGCGCGCGGGCTACCGCCTGGGCATGAAAATCTGAACGAACCCGGTACATGCCCTTAGATGAGTGAGGTAAGGGATCCTATGAAAGCATCAGAAGCCCCTCTGAAATTTGCCCTGGTCGGTCTGGGCCGCGCTGCCCGGCACCATCTCATGGCGCTGCGTGTGCAGCAGAAAAAGGGGCGGGCCGAACTCATCGCCGTGGCGGACGCAAATCAAGCCGCAGCCGACAAGGCTCTGCACACGCACGCGAAGGCTTATTTCAAGGATGTCCCCATTTATGCTTCGCTCGGTGAAATCTTAGAGCACTGTCAGCCCGATGTTGTGGCCATCACCACGCCCTCCGGATCGCATAAGGCTCTGGCCATGGAGGCTCTGGCTGCAGGCTGCCACCTGCTCGTGGAAAAGCCCATCGCCATGAGCAGCGACGATGCCCGGGAAATCTGCGAAGCTGCTGAAAAAGCCGAGAAGAGAGTCGCGCTCGGCCATGTCTACCGTTACTTTCCCCTGGTGGATCAAGTGCAGCACGATCTCAGGAACGGTCGTTTCGGACGTATCTACTACGGGACCGTGCAAGTGCGCTGGGGTCATGATCAGGCTTACTATGATTCGGCTCCCTGGCGCGGCACCCGTGCCGCCGATGGTGGGGTCGTGATGAATCAGTCCGTCCATGCTCTCGACCTCATGCGCTGGCTACTCTGTGTAGGTGAGAGCGATGCTCCAAAGGTATCTGAAACTTATAAGCCCTCTGAGACTCCTAAGCTTTCAAAGGTCTCTGGTTTTTTTGATCCATCTTATGCTTCAGAGGCTTCTGATGCTTCTAAAGCACCCGAGACTACGGTCAAAGCTTTCTGTGACCGACAGAGCCACCGGATGGAGTCCGAAGACCTGGGTCTTGCCCTCTTTTGCTTCGGCAATGGTTCCTACCTCAGTTATGAGGGAACGACCAGCTCCGAACCTGCAGCCCAGGAGGCGAGTTTTTATATCTGTGCAGAGAAAGGTGAAATTCGCGCGCGGCTCTACCGCAAAAAGATTTCCTGCGAAATGATCGAGAATGGCGGAAAGCGCGTGACGAGGCAGTACATCCGCAGATGGCTTGGCCGTGAGCTGAAAAAGGAAGGCCTCGCAGCCCTCACGCAGATCGGCAATCCGCATTACTTTATCTACAGCGATCTCATTGATGCCATTCGTGAGAAGCGTGATCCCCGTGCTTCCGCCCGTGATGGTTTGGCCTCTGTCGCCATGGTTGAGGCCGTCTACAGAGACAGCGGAATCCTTTAAGGTTTGCGGCAACAACATCGAAACATGGTCCAGACAAGAAGACAAACAGCCTCAGAGCTCATCCAGATTGCCGGACATCCGGTTCTGGTAAGCCGCAAGGCCATCAAGAACCTCATTTTGCGCATCCGGCCGGACGGAAGCCTGAGTCTGTCCCTTCCCCGAAGCTGCAGTCTGGAGGCGGCAGAGCGCTTTGTTCGCAGTAAAGAAGCCTGGATTACAAAAACGACCGCCAGACAGCACGAAACTGCTCGCCGCAAAGCTGCGGCTGAACCAAAGCTTTACCGGAAGGGAGATCAGCTCTTTGTCCTGGGAAAGCCCTGCATTCTGCACTGGCAAGTCAAGGGATATGAAAACCTGTGCGAGGTGGAGAGATGTGGCTTACAAGTTCTCTCACATGCTGAAATTTTTAATGAAAAGTTAAAATTTGAAAATTGCTGTGGCGAAAGCAGCAATAACAAACAACAATATTTCTCTCCTAACGCCCCATCTCCAGACCTTCACTCAGCCAGTTTTCCGAACCTTCTTGAAGACGCCGCAAAGCAGAAGAACAACAATCCCAAAACCTTGCAAAACGAGCTATTCCTCAGTCTTCCTTCTGCTTGCTCTCTGAGCCTGCCCGAAGATGCTGCAAAGCGAGAAAAAAGGGTCTGGGGCTTTTACAAAGAAGTTCTTGAGCAGCAAATTATAAGGCTTTTACCCGTTTGGAAAAGACGTCTTAACATCGAGAGAGAAACACACCTCCATTTTCAGAAAATGAAGAGCCGCTGGGGCTCCTGTCAGACACAAAGCGGCCGACTCTGCTTCAACACACGGCTCGCTGAATACCCGACAGAGCTTATCGAGTACGTCCTCGTCCACGAGTTGACCCACCTCGATGAGCCATCGCACAACAAAGTCTTCTACGCCCTTATGGATCAGCGTCTGCCTGACTGGAAAAAATATCGCAAAGCCCTGAGATTCAAGGCGGAAGAACTTTATCGCCTGGCTGATTATTCATAACGCAGTGCGTCGATGGGATGCATTCTGGAGGCCCTTCTGGCCGGTGCGAAGCCAAAAAGCAGGCCGATGGCTGCCGAGAAGAGTAATGCAGCGATGGACCAGCCCAGGCTGAATATTGGTTTAATTCTCATATAAGCGGCGAGAAGATAAGCCAGTCCAATTCCACTAAAGATGCCAACCAGACCACCAAGACTGGTTAATATGATAGCTTCACTTAAAAACTGCAAAGCAATATCGTTGGGCGTGGCGCCAAGCGCTTTACGAATGCCCACTTCGCGCGTGCGCTCTGTGACATTCACCAACATGACGTTCATAACTCCTATCCCTGCAACGAGCAGGGAAATGGAGGCGACAACAGAAATGAGTGTGGACATCAGACTCAAAGTTGAACTTAACTGTTCGACCATGCCGTTCATGCTCTGGACGGAATAGTTGCCCTGACCTTCACTGTTATGACGGCGTTCTAGAACTTTTAGAGCCAGATTGCCGGCATTTTCGGCCTGCCCTGCTTCTGTAGCCATAATAAAGAGCATCTGAGCGTTTTCTTCATTGCCGGAGAGACGGCTCAGACTGCTCATCGGAACAAAGAGGCTCACGACACTTTGATCATTGTTCCGGGTGTCCAGACCTTTAGCGACGCTGGTGACAAGGTTCAGACTGTCGAAGGTGCCTACGCCTACAATATTAAGCCGTCCGCTGATGCCGCCGTAAAGTTCAACTTCAATGAGCTGATTGACGGCCATAGCAGGATCACCGAAAATTAAGGTAGCGGTCAGTTCATCCATGAGGCAATTGGGCAAACCATCCAAATAGTCAAGAGGACTGAGACTTCGTCCATAGGCCATGTGAGGATTCAGCAGGTTAAAACCGTCATTATCCATGCCGTAAACATAAAGAGGATAAGATTGTCCCGTACTGTCTGTGGCGGAACCTCCGTGCGTACTAAGCGGTGCGACAAAGCGAGCCAGAGATACCTGACTGCGTATTGCATCAATGTCCTCGGAGCTGATCGTCTGCTGTGAACCAAAAAGACTGATATCAGGGAGGAGCATTACAGTAGAGGCGCCTATTTTCTCGAAATTTCCCAAAATGGTGTTCTGAACGCCCATACCGACGGCCACAAGGGCCATGACGGCAGCGATGCCGACGACGATACCCAACATCGTGAGCAAACTGCGGACGATGTTGGTTTTCAGGGAGGTAAAGGCGAGGCGAAAGTTTTCTCTGATTTTATTCATGCAAAACCTCTGATTATTCTCTGACCTGCTTCATCAATGGCATTTGCGCCTGGCTCGCTCTGATTTGAAAAAGCAAGCTACTTGGTGAAAGACTGATCTCTCCCGGAGGATTGCAGATCGTGGTCTGAAAGTATTTTTCCGTCGGAAATACGCAGACAGCGCTGGGCCCTCTCAGCTGCAATACTGTCGTGAGTGATGAGGACGATGGTATTTCCCTCTGCAACGAGATTATCAAAAAGCTGGAGAATTTCCTGGGCAGAGTGAGAATCCAGATTCCCTGTGGGCTCGTCTGCGAGGATAAGAGGAGGATGGTTAATCAGGGCGCGGGCAATCGCGCCTCTTTGTTTCTGGCCGCCGGAAAGTTCCGTAGGCCGGTGATGCAGGTATGCTCCTAGACCAACATTTTCCAGAGCCTCTCTGGCCATGTCCCGACGAAGTTTTTCCGGAACGTTGGCATAGAGAAGCGGAAGCGCCACATTATCCAGCAGACTGAGATTAGCTAAAAGGTTAAATGACTGAAAGACAAAACCAATGAAGCGATTGCGATAACGCGCTTTCTCTTCTTCACTCAAAAAAGACACGTCCTCGCCTTCCAGAAAATAATGTCCTTCATCGAAATCATCCAAAAGTCCGATGATATTCATACAAGTTGACTTGCCTGAGCCGGAGGGGCCAACAATAGCCACATATTCTCCTTGAAACACTTCCAGACTGACGTCGCTAAGAGCACGGTAGATAAGGGAGCCACTGTGATAGACCTTACCGATACCTGCCAATTTGATGATGGATTTTTTACGGTTCATTTTTCTGCACAATTTTTACTTTCTGTCCGGCTTCAAGGCTCGGCAGTGGGTTGATCACGATCGCTTCATGCTCTTCCAGACCAGAAATGACTTCAACTCTTTTTTCACCCACCAGACCTAAATGAATTTCTTTTGTTTGCAGAATCTGATTCTGATCAACCACGTCAACAAAATAACGGTCGCGCTTCTGCAGCAGCGCTTCGACGGGAATCGAGAGAACGTTGTTAGCTTCACCAATTTCCACTTCGCCATTGATATCAAAACCAATGGTCAGGCGGCGGGTGTCAGGGCCTTGAATACTCATACGAATATCTACTTTGGGATTAGTTCCGCCAATTTTTTTGCCCAGCATTCCAGCCGCATCGTCCAGCCCCAGCTGAGAACCCAGCGTTCCCAGACGGCCCAGTGCTGAGGATTCCTGTGTGGCAATGGCGGCCTTATACGTAATTTCCCCGTAGAGATCCAGATCATCATAGTGGTAAATGACCTTTTGACCTTCCTGTAGACGACTGGCGTCCTGCTTGCCCACCCGGCAGCTGGCGACGAGATGATCGCCATCGAGAATAAGAGCCTCCAGCTCACCCTGTGGAAGAGCTTTTCCCTCGGTAACATGTAAGCTGGCGACAAGGCCATCCATAGAGGCCTTGACGGTGAGGCCATCGCCGCTGAGCATTTTTTCAAGGCCGGCTTTATCAGCCTCCAGCTTTTCCCTGCCAGACTGCCCCTGATTCTGATCCATCTGCAGCAAGGTGAGCAGCAAAGTGGGATCGATTGAGGACATGGTATCCGCCGATGATCCGGGCGTCATGTCGGCGTTGTTTTCTTGTGCTGCAACCGTGTGTGAGGGCAAAAGCTCGAGTGGTTTTTGCAGGAGAGCTCTGAGTTGTTCCCTGATTCTGAGAGTCGTTTTATCCGTGCTTACAGGAGAATTACAGCTTTTTTCATTATAGTGATCCGCGGCGTATGACAGACCCGAACTATCGTCCTCGCCAGGAAGAGGCAGAACCTTGCTCCCTTCACCGCTGTCCGGATCCACGGGATTCTCTGGAGGCAAAGGTGCATCGGGGATTTCTGGACTCTCATGATTTTCTGAATTTCCTGGCTCTTCAGGGTTTTCCGTCTTTTCGGAATTCAGAGCATCTTCATTTGGAATTTGATTTTCTGGCAAGAGAACGTCAGGCTCAATGCCTGTTTCAGCCTGGGATAAAGTATTCAGTTTCTCCTGAATACTATTGATCAGTTCAGCCAGCTTTTTCAGTAAGTCTTCGGCCTGAGCGATGATGGATTTTAGCCAGTCCTGAACCTCGGGCGGGATGCCCTGGCCGTTGGATAAAATGGACAAGGCGGCGTTGAGGACGGACTGAACCTGATCGTAGAGTTCCTGAGAATAAGTAAGGAGCTGATAAAGGTTGCCTGCTGTAAGTTCTGTCACCCCTGAAACGTTAATCCTTTGCACGAGGGCGGCTATTTCCATCATGGCCGCGCTGCTGCTGTCCAGGGTCTGACTCAGGGAACGCACGACATTCAGCACGTCATCCTTGTTAAGACCGAGTTCATCCAGACCTTCCGGAAGCACATCTTGCAGCTGATCCTTGAGATTAAAATTGGCCAGACTGCTGGACAACATAGAGGTCGCCGATTGCAGGCTGACGCCCAGTTGCTGTGACAGACGGTTGGCCATATCGCTGAAGAGCTTATCGATGTTTTCCTGCCGTTCTTTCTCTTTCTCTTCCAGCCTGAGGAGTCCCTCTTCGGTTTTGTGCAGCTGCTCCTGTGCATCGCTGCGGCTATAACGATAGAGAACCTGACCAGCTTTAACAAAATCGCCTTCTCTGACCAGAATATCTTTCACGACCAGACCGTAATCTGAGCTGATCAGCTGACTATCCCTCGCCTCAACCTGAGCGTTGAGATTCAACGTCCGCTTAAAAGACGCCCGTTCAGCGTGAACCAGAGAAACCTGCGGTCTATGGATATAAGTCTGCAACTCCTCATAACCCCAGACAGCCCCTGTGACGAGTATAATAGCTAAAAGCAGAGAGAGGTATTTTTTGACTTTACTGCGCTTTTTTTTGTTCAGATAGGGTTCTTTGATCATAGATCTGTCCTCTCTCATTTTTCTCAGAATTCTGGCTTTCCTCCCTGCACAGAGGCAGCGAGGTCAACGCTCTTATGTGATGAATTTTTCCGCCGTATCAGCACTGCTTTTTCCACATCACCTACCGCCTGGACATTGCTTGCTATACCGACATAGTCCATAGCAGTTACTGTCGCAGAATCATCTGCCGTAACTTAAGTCGAAGCAGAATTTGCAGAAATAAACTCTGCCGAAATAGTCCTTGCAGAACGAGTATTCTAAACGTTTACAGCTACTATTGATTCTGTTAATCTTAGGCCATATTTTACAATATTCAAGAAATACTTGTAAAAGCAAGGAGGTTAATGAAATGAAAGGTTATGCCATGCTGAGCATCGGGAAAACCGGCTGGATCGAAAAAGACAGACCGGCCTGTGGTCCTGACGATGCGATTATCCGCCCCCTGGCCATGTCGCCCTGCACCTCGGACGTTCATACCGTCTGGGCTGGAGCTCTGGGTGAACGCCACAACATGATTCTGGGGCACGAAGCCTGCGGGGTCGTGGATGAAGTCGGCTCCAATGTCAAAGACTTCAAGCCCGGCGACCGCATTATGGTCGCGGCCATTACTCCGGACTGGCAGTCCATCGCGGCTCAGGAGGGCTATCCTATGCACTCCGGCGGTATGCTGGCAGGCTGGAAATTCTCCAATTTCAAAGATGGCGTTTTTGGCGAGTACTTTCATGTCAATGATGCCGATGGTAACCTCGCACATCTACCTGAGGGCCTCTCTCCGGAAGAAGCCTGCATGCTTTCGGATATGGTCCCGACGGGTTTCCATGGCGTTGAATTAGCCGACGTTAAATTTGGCGATACCGTTCTCGTCATTGGCATTGGACCGGTCGGCCTGATGGCTGTGGCCGGTGCGAACCTTCGTGGTGCAGCCCGCATTATCGCCGTCGGCACACGTCCTAAGTGCATTGAAGTCGCCAAGGCTTACGGCGCCAGAGAATTTGTCAATTACAAGGACGGCGACATTGCTGAGCAGGTCATGGATATGACGCAGGGCAAGGGAGTCGACAAGGTCATTATCGCCGGCGGCAATAACGATACCTTCGAAACGGCCGTCAAAGTTGTAAAGCCAGGCGGCACCATCGGCAATGTGAACTATCTGGGAGAAGGAACCTATATCCGCATTCCCCGCGTCGAATGGGGCGTCGGCATGGGCCACAAAAAAATTGTTGGCGGCCTCATGCCGGGCGGTAGGGCACGTCTGGAGAAATTAGGCGCTCTGGTGACTGCCGGCAGGGTAGATGTCTCCCTCATGCTGACACACAGATTTCATGGCTTCGAGCATATTGAAGAAGCCCTCATGCTCATGAAGGACAAGCCCAGAGACTTAATCAAGCCGGTTGTTGTCCTCTGAGTCAGGCTTTCTCTTCCGTTCCGCAGAAGTTATGGCAGGCGTTCGCTTAGTCTTACCTGGACTTTAGGCGTAGAACAACGGCATGACAGCATATCGGGCGGGGAAGGACAAGGGATGAAGAACATGAAAGAAAGTGCGTGGGATTTTGCTCCTGCGCACTTTCTTAAACTCAGGGGTCACGTCGTTTGCGCTCAGCAAACGAAGCGCCGAGGGAAAACAGATTGAAAATTCTCATTGTTTCAGGATTTTTAGGAGCTGGCAAAACCAGCTTTATCCAAGCCATGGCCAAAGCGACCGGCCGTGAATTTGTCATTGTTGAAAATGACTTTGCTCAGGAAAATATCGACAGCAAGATACTCTCTCAGGATCAGGCCATAGCCGACATGAAGATCGTCGAGTTATCAGAGGGCTGTATCTGCTGTTCCTTAAACCTCGATTTTTCCTTTTCGGTCATGACCATCGCCAACACTCTTAAACCGGATTTTTTGCTTGTGGAACCCTCCGGCGTTGCCCAGCCCACGAACATCATCCAGAGTCTCAAAAAAATCCAGTATGAGAAAATATCGCTGCTGGCGCCTATCACCGTCGTGGACTATCAGAATTATCTGCTGCAGAGACGGGATTACCCCAATTACTTCAATGATCAGTTGATTGCCGCCGGAACAATCGTCCTGAGCAAATCAGAGCAGCTTGACGCGGCAGATTTCGCGCGTGTTGCTGACGAACTTCAACTGCCGGAAGATGCCGCCTTTCCTCTTAGCCATTATAGTCAATGGTCGAAAGAGGACTGGCTGGCCCTTCTGGCAAAAGAGCTGAGCGCAGACGATATCAAAAAAGTCGGACAGCGATTTATCCAGAAAAAAATCAGGCGGGAAGCCGACCGAAACCTCAGCAGCCTGACCCTGAGCCAGCTTGTTTTTATCAATCCCGACCAGGTTTATGCTTTCCTTGAAGACTTGCTCCTGGGAAAATATGGCGAGATTATCCGGGCCAAAGGCTTCATCCCGCTGAAAGACGAAACCCTCTATGCCGATCTTGTAGAAAAGCAAATCACCCTGAGCGGGCTTAGCCCGGAGGGCGCGAAACTCCTGGCAGAAGAGCAGGAGGGGAAGGAGAAGGTTCAGTCTGAATTCACCCTGAAAAGCTGCCTGACCGAAGCCGAAAAGGGAACGATGAATCTCGATTCTGCGAGCCGCGGAGGTGCAACCGATAAGGATCCGGCAGGCCTGATTTCTGCAACTCGACCATTAGAAAATGAAAAGACACCGACTGAACTCACCCCGGACAGTCCACCAACCGCTCACGCACTGAACCAATTTGTTATCATTGGTAAAAATCTGAAATCAGCCGACCTCCGCGCCCTGTCGCGAAAAAACGGCTAAGACTCCAGAAATAGAGCCTTTTTTTGTGATGTCTACGCGCCCTGTCGCGAAAATAAAACTCTGCCTGCACTCATTTTTATCCGTTGCATAGGAGCCGTGTCTGCCAACAAAAAAGGACGCCGCATGAACTTCATGCTGACGTCCTGTTTTGGTGCCCAGAGTCGGAATCGAACCAACGACACGGGGATTTTCAGTCCCCTGCTCTACCGACTGAGCTATCTGGGCTTAAAACGAGACCGGCTCGCAGGAGCCGGTCCGTTGGCGACGCAGAAGGGGCTCGAACCCTCGACCTCCAGCGTGACAGGCTGGCATTCTAAACCAACTGAACTACTGCGCCATGAACCTTCCGATTTCTCGGAACGCTTGCCTAGTTTAGCAAAGAGCCTCAAGGCTTGTCAAGTGTTTTCAGCACCGTGCCTGCATATAATTTTTTGCAGTAAATAGCCGAAGTAAACATGACACAAAGAAAGATGTACGAGCAGGTTAGGAGACGCAAAAAAGCGACAAGTGACCTCTAAACTTCATTTTACACACGCGCAATTCACACTTCAATTGAGCTTTTCTTCAGACCGTCTACAGGCCACAGAGCATACCCCAGGAACCTGGCTCATTTTGATCTTTCCTCAATCCTGGCACTGTGCAAAAAGGGAGCCGCCATATAAAGCAGACTTTTTCATTTGTTGGACTTTTCTTTTTCTTTCTTTCTCACTATAATAAAAAGCGAGAAAGAAAAAGAAAGAAAACGTGGGAGAGACAAAAAGAGTATGAGAGAAGACGTAGATACTGAATTTAAAGAAATCGACAGGCTTAATGGAGCACTGCCCAGCAGCATTTCCAAGGAAATGGTGGCTTTTGCCAATACGGAGGGTGGAGAACTTTATATTGGTATAGCCAATGATGGCAGGATTGTTGGTGTAGACGATACTGATAGTGTGATGACACGTCTTTCCAGTCTGGCTCATGACACGATACGGCCTGATATCATGTCTTTCATCCAGATTCGATCCATTGAAATGGAAGGAAAGCAAGTTATAAAAATAACCATCTCAGTAGGTTCGGAACGCCCCTACTATTTAGCTAAAGAAGGTCTGAGGCCAAAGGGTGTCTATGTAAGAAGAGGTTCGGCTTGCCTCCCTCTGAATGAAGCAGGTATCCGGGAGATGATTATGGAGACCTCAGGTAAGTCCTTTGAAGAGTGTAGAAGTTTGAACCAGGATCTGACTTTTAACTCTCTTCGAAATGAAATGACATCCAGAGATCTGGAATTTACTTCCGCTCAGATGAAGACGCTCAAGCTGACAGGAAGCGACGGTCTGTTTACAAACCTTGCGCTACTCCTGTCAGACCAATGTACGCATAGTCTTAAAATGGCTGTTTTTCAAGGTAAAGACAAAGGGGAGGCCCTGTTTCGTGAGAGAAAGGAATTTACCGGCTCTCTCCTGAAACAGTTAAACGAAGCCTATCAATTTCTGGATTTTTACAATAAAACGGAGGCTACATTTTCGCACTTGCAACGCACGGATCAGCGGGATTATCCAGAAGATGCTCTAAGAGAGGCACTACTCAACAGCATTATTCACCGAGATTACAGTTTTTCCGGAAGTACCATTATCAATATTTATGACAATCACATGGAATTTATCTCTCTTGGCGGACTAGTCCGAGGACTTTCCATGGAAGCGATTTTTATGGGGGTCTCTCAATCGCGCAACCCCAATCTTGCCGCCATCTTTTATCGTCTCGGTCTGGTTGAATCTTATGGAACCGGCGTCAGAAAAATAATCAGACTTTATCAGGGCTTTAGCCCTGCACCCGTGTTTCAATCGGCCGAAGGGGCTTTTACGGTGCAATTATTCAACCGGAATGAGAGCAAAGGTAAACGCGGGGAAGGAGTCGCTGAGTACCATAGTACTCAAGTGTCAGAAGACGAAAAAATTCTAAGGGCTATTTACGAAGAAGCTGGGAAACAAGGTAAAATCACCCGAAAACAAGTTGAAGAAAACTTTGGCTATGGTACAACAAAAGCCTATAAACTGCTGAAAACACTTTGCGACAGGAGTCTGTTAGTCCAGGAAAAAAGAGGCAAACAGACCGTCTACAGGCCACAGAGCATACCCCAGGAACCTGGCTCATTTTGATCTTTCCTCAATCCTGGCACTGTGCAAAAAGGGAGCCGCCATATATGGCGGCCCTCTTTATCCTTCAAATTCCTCTATGCGAATCGTTTTCATCTTGACGGGATCCTTCAAAGGCATGCCATCGTCGTCGGCTTCCTGCTTAGCGATCTTGTCGATCAGATCGAGGCCTTCAAAGACCTGGCCAAAGATGGTTTAACGGAAATCGAGATGAGGCAGTCCGCCTAATTCCTCATACTTTTTCTTCACATTCTCCGGCAGGGAACAGAGGATAAGGTCATCTTCGCCTGCCTCAGGTTTCTGCACCAGGAAGAACTGATTGCCGTTGGTGTTGGGACCGACGTTACCCATGGCCACTGCGCCGCGGAAGTGGAAAAGATCGGGTGCGATTTCATCATCAAAGAAGCCGCCGTGCAGCGATTCCTGTTCTTTTCCCGAGCCATCCAGAGCGCCGGTCTGAATCATAAAGTCGTCGTAGACGCGGTTGAAAGGAAGGCCATCATAGTAACCTTTCTTCGCCAAGCCGACAAAGTTTTCTACCGTATTGGGCGCGGAATCAGGGAAGAGGCGGAGTTTGATTTCACCGATATCCGTTTCAATCACAGCAATTTGCTCGCCTTTCTGAGGCGGATCCAGCTGTTTAAGCGGAAACTCATCTATAGGAATTCCTGCTGAATGGAAAACGACCTTCCACAGCTTCCAGTCTCCCGCTTTCTTACCCTGCTTGGCCAGAGCAAGTTCATCCGTATGGCGCAGAGTTTTTCCATCCTTTTTCGAACTGTAGAAAATCGTCGCCACGGCCCTTAAATTCTCAAAGACGGGTTTATCCTTAACCTCATAAAAGAGGGAAAAGCGCACACGCTCGAAGCTGAAATCCTCCAGCTTCGCGAGCTGATCAAAGTAATCCGAAAAAGACGCTGCCTCAAGGCCTTCAGCACAGAATTTCTGCAAATCCTCACCGGACTGAGCCGCCTTGACCAGCGCCTCAAAACTCTGCTGAACCTCCTCACGATCACCACCGTGGCCGCGATAGGTATGCAGAGGAACCTCACTCTCGTAAACCGAGCTTCCCTCAGCCTGAAGTATCGGAGCAGGCAGCAAAAGGGTAAGCATCAGAGTCATGGCAATAAGCAGGAGAAAAACTTTCTTCATAAAAACCATCCTTTCATTTGCGTTTTTAAACATAAAAATGATTTAATATCCGGATTATAGACCATAAATGAAAATAATTAAACTAGTTTTGCCAATAACGAAGTCAGAATTGTTTAGTTAAGATAGTGTCCCAGGGAGCTGTGCGCTAGTGCTAGCTTTAAATTTAATGAATAAGAAAAGCGAAATATTTATTAAGTCGAGAGGGTTATAGCATTTGTCATTTGGATAGGCCCTTGTTCTATACAAAGATTATTGAAAATGCTTTTTAATTAATGAATGTTCAAATATTTTTAGTAAAACCTATACAACAATTTTCTATAAAAGCCATTCATTATTAATCAGAAAAATTTTTGCGATGACATTTCTAATTCCTTAGCAAGTTATATATATTAATTCATATACAATCTGTCATTATGCTTTTTTAACTCATGTTTATATTAAAAGACCTACTACAAAACGAGAAAACAATTTGCAGTTTTAAACTTATACTGATTGATTTTTGTGGATAAATATGTAAAAATTTATAAAGCGTTCCATTACTGAGTACGCAAAATTATTGAGTAGGGAGAAAAAATATGTTTAGAAAGAAATTAAACGTTATCGCAGTGCTTCTAGCGATCACAATTCTGTCGCTATTATGTTTACCTTCTGCTGTTAAAGCTCAGGAGAATCAGAAGAGTGACCAAATTGTCAGAGCTCTTTTTGTAACACCGACAGGTACCTTTAACCCTATCATGGCAGATAGTGACTACGACATATCGGTTAACAACCTTGTTTTTTCAACCTTACTTGTTTTGGATCTTCAGCATGAATTGCATCCTGGATTAGCAGAAAGCTACGAGGTTTCTGAAGATGGAAAGACTTTGACATTTCATCTTAGAAAAGATGTTAAATGGCATGACGGCGTAGCTTTTACGGCGAAGGATGTTGCCTTTACACTCAATTCGCTGGCACAGCCGGATTATATTGGCCCTCTCGGAGGAAATGTTAAAGATATTGTAGGTTACCAGGAGGTTAACGAGGGAAAAGCGAAAGAACTCAGCGGAATTAAATTGCTTGACGACTATACCATTGAGTGCCAATACAACGAGGTATTTGCCCCGGGACTTACGCGCATTGGCACAGAGGTTGGTATTATAGCGGAGCATATCTGGGGAGAAATTTCACCGGCAGATTGGAAAAATTCAACGGAAGTTATGGGTCATCCTGTTGGGACGGGTCCTTTCATTTTCAAAGAGTTTGTTCCTGGACAATATGTTGAGTTAACAGCTAATGATGAGTATTTTGATGGTGCTCCTGCTTCTGCAAAATTTATTTTCCGTATCACCAATCAGGATACAGCTGTTGCTGCCATCTCTAATGGTGAAGTGGATCTTGCTGATGTCAGCAATTTTAAACCTGGTGATATAGAAGATTTGAAGGCAAACGGAGTTGTTATCAAAACCTTCCCGGGCGTGAGTTATCAGTACATGGGTTTTAATATGCGCGAAGATATCATGAAACATAAAGAACTTCGCCAGGCCATACTTTATGCGATTAACAGGCAGACTGTTATTGATACTATCCTTGGTGGCAACGGAACCCTCATCAATGCTCCAATGCTGCCCAACACCTGGCAGTATCCTAAGTCTGGCATCAACGAGTATTCCTACGATATCGAAAAATCAAAAGAGCTTTTGAGCGGCTTGGGCTATGAGGACAAAAATGGAGATGGTGTACTGGAAGATGCAGATGGAAAAGATCTGGTTCTGAACCTTAAGTTCCCCACGGGAAACAAGGTTCGTGAACAGTATGCAGCAATTATTAAACAATCCCTTGAAAAAGTCGGGATCAAAGTTGATCTTGAGTCCATGGAATTCAGTGCTTTATTAGATAAGGTCATGAGCAACCATGAATTTCAGATGTATTTAATGGGGAGCTCTTTGAGTCTTGATCCAGATCCGATCCCCTATTGGAGTTCTTCAGCTGCCAGTGATGAAAAAGGTGTCGCAGCATGGAATATTCCCGGATGGAGAAATGAAAAGGCCGATGAGCTTATGGAAAAAGGCTTAACTGTCATGGATCAAGATAAGCGAGCTGAAATATACCTTGAATTCAGTCAAATTTTCAATAACGATCCCCCGATTGCCCTGCTTTATGCCCCCAACATCATCATGGCATGCTCACCTCATTTGCAAAATTATGATGCAGCGGCTTTTGTCGAATGTTATAAAGCAAATACGTGGTATGTTGAACGCTGATCATAAGTTTCTTCCGTGCGGCGGACAATTTTGTCCGCCGCTTTTGTATAAGCTCATTTGAGCGTAAACGACATTAGGACATAGTCATGAGGAAATATATTATAAAAAGGCTCTTGCAGTCTGTCATCATTCTTTTTGGGGTGACACTCATTATTTTCTTCCTTCTTCATTTGGCCCCAGGGGATCCTTTTATTCAAAATTTAAATCCTAACGTTACCCCGGAAGTGCGTGAAAAAATGTTGCGGTCGATAGGATATTATGACCCAATTTACATCCAATATTTTAAGTGGCTATCACAAATTCTTCGTGGCAATCTTGGCTTCTCCATTCAATTTGGCAAGCCGGTTTTAGATGTGATAAGAGATTATCTGCCCAATACGATTTTACTTGGCAGCACCAGTCTTCTGCTCAGTTTATGCATTGCAATTCCAGCGGGAATCTATTCCTCACGTAAAAGAGGAAGCCTTTTTGACTACCTTGTCACTTTTTTCTGCTTTCTCGGCATTTCAATACCTGCATTTTTCTTTGGCCTTTTAATGATTAAATGGTTTGCCTTTGATCTAAAAATATTCCCTACTTCGGGTATGATTAGTATAGGTAAAGACTATACTGGTTGGGCTCACTTTTTCGACGTTATGAAGCATATGTTTCTCCCGACCCTGGTACTTTCTCTGGTGAACACAGCAAGTTTTATGCGATACACGCGTTCATCTATGATTGAAGTTATTGGTGAAGACTACATTCGTACCGCTAGAGCAAAGGGATTACTGGAAAACAAAGTCATTTATAAGCATGCTTTTCGAAACGCCTTAATTTCAATAATCACGGTGATTACATTGACGATTCCGGAAATTTTTTCTGGTGCCGTTCTCACTGAAACGATTTTTGTATGGCCTGGTATTGGTAGGGTAAACTATGACGCTATTGGCCGTCGAGATTACCCTCTGGTGATGGGAATACTACTCCTGCTTGCCAGTATTATCCTTTTCAGTAATCTACTGGCCGATATTCTTTATGCTGTGGTGGATCCACGTATTCGCTACGATGAGGAGGTTTAAGCATATGAAAGAAAAAATCTACTCACCGTCACAACTCGCCTGGAAAAAATTACTGCAAAATAAACTTGCCATTTTAGGGGCCATTATATTGCTGTTTATACTCGCTTCAGCAGTTTTTGCCCCTTGGATCGCACCTTATGACATCCGTGATATTGATCTTTTCAATATTGAATCTGGACCTAGTGCTGAACATCTTCTGGGTACGGATGATCTTGGCCGTGATGTTTTTTCCCGTCTGGTTTATGGCGGTCGTGTTTCTATGGCTGTTGGCCTTCTGGCGAGTTTGTCTCAGATCATTCTTGGAACCTTGGCAGGCGCCATTGCAGGCTATTTTGGTGGGGTGATAGACAGTTTTATTATGAGAACGGCAGATGTCATCATGTGTTTTCCGTTTTTTCTTGTCGCTATAGCTCTTGCTTCATTTGTAGGTCCAAGTATGAAAAATATCATTATTATCATGGCGATCATTTATTGGACAAATGTAGCAAGAATTGTGCGTGGAGAAGTGCTCAGTCTGAAGAAACGTGAATATATTGATGCTGCTCGAACCTTTGGCCTCAATTCATGGGAAATTATTATCCATCACATTGTTCCCAATGTTGCTGCAACAGTGACTGTTTACGCAACTTTAGCCATTGCGAATGGTATTTTAACTGAAGCAGCACTGAGTTTCCTTGGCTTAGGTGTAAAACCTACAGTCCCGAGTTGGGGCAACATGTTATCGGCAGCACAAAGTATGAGAGTACTTCAAAAGCAATGGTGGCTTTGGGTTCCGCCGGGATTAATGGTCTTGCTGACGGTTATGGCCATCAATTTTTTAGGCGATGGTTTGCGTGATGCTTTAGATCCTAAGCTTAAGGTGTAGCGGAGAAAAATGATGGAAACTCTCATAAAAGCAGATCATATTTCTGTAGCTTTTAGAAGTATTGCAGGGCAGGTTAAAGCTGTGCAAGATCTTAGTCTTGAAGTTAAACGCTGTGAGATCCTTGGCCTGGTAGGTGAAAGTGGTTCGGGAAAAACAGTGACCGGGTTGACACTTATGGGTTTAATTCCTCAGCCCAATGGTTATTTAGCTGAAGGCAAAGTGATTATTAACGGAAAAGACTTTTATTCCCTATCTCAAAGAGAACAGGCAAAAATTCGAGGCCGAGAGGTTTCTATGATTTTCCAGGAACCTATGACTTCTCTAAACCCAGTTTTTAGAAATGGTGAGCAAATTATTGAAGCCCTCCGTGTTCATAATCATTTTTCAAAGGCAGAGGAAGAGGCACGTGTCATAGAGCTTTTGCGCCAGGTGCGCATCCCCTCGCCGGAAAATGTTGCAAAAGCCTATCCACACCAATTATCGGGTGGAATGCGCCAGCGAGTAATGATCGCCATGGCGATGAGCTGCGAGCCAGATGTTCTCATCGCGGATGAGCCCACAACAGCCCTGGATGTCAGTATCCAGGCACAAATTCTTGACCTTATGCAGGAATTGGTTGAGAGCTCTGGTATTGGCATGGTCTTCGTTACACACGATCTTGCTGTCATATCACAAGTTGCTCATCGAATTGCGGTTATGTACTGTGGGGAAATTGTTGAAATGGGTGAGGCAAAAACTGTGCTGAGTGAACCCGTGCATCCTTACACACAGGGACTCATTGCAGCGCGTCCGGAACATTTTGACAAATTAAAAGGTTACCAGACGATTGAAGGTCAGGTACCTTCTCTCTTTGACTTACCCAAAGGCTGTTATTTTGCTCCTCGCTGTCCTTTTGCGAATCAAAAATGCAGAACGGATCATCCGGAAATCAAGGGAAAGGAACATCTTGTGCGTTGCCACATGATTAAATAGTATGGAAAATTTACTGGAAGTAGATAATCTAAAGAAATATTATTCGCAAAAAAAGAACTTGTTTTCGTCCTCTAAAACTTATGTTAAAGCTGTTGATGGCGTAGATTTTGTTCTTAAACGCGGTGAAATAATGGGACTTGTTGGTGAAAGTGGCTGTGGAAAATCTACAGTGGGGAAAACGATACTTCAACTGACTCCTGCTACAGAAGGAAGTATCAGCTTTGATGGTCAAGTCCTTATTAATAAATCCGAAGGAAAAATAATCAGCAAAAAAGACTTGTTTAAAGTTCGTAAAAAAATGCAAATTGTTTTTCAGGATCCCTATGCTTGCTTAGACCCGAGGATGACAGTTCAGGAAATTGTCACAGAAGGAATAAAAAAATATGAGCGTTTGAGTGTGGCTGAAGCGAGGGAAAGAGCCATAAAATTGCTTGGAGACTGTGGTTTAGGTAAGGACAGCTTACTCAAATATCCTCACCAATTTTCCGGAGGACAGCGACAGCGAATTGGCATTGCCAGAGCGCTGAGTCTCGATCCTGAATTCATTGTATTAGATGAACCAACGGCTGCATTGGATGTTAGTATCCAGTCGCAGATATTAAACCTTCTCTTAAAGTTAAAAGAAGAGCGCGCTCTAAGCTATTTATTTATAAGTCATGATATGGCTATCGTAAAAAACTTCTGTGATTATACTCAGGTCATGTATCTGGGTAAAATTGTCGAAAAGGGGAAAAGCTCAACGCTCTTTCAAAATCCACTTCATCCATATACTCGTGGCCTGTTAGCTTCTGTGCCAAGCTTTGAAAAAGGAAGGCGCAGAGTAAAACCACAATTGCAGGGGGAGTTACCTTCTCCTTCAAACCCTCCCACAGGTTGCCGTTTTCATACGCGCTGTCCCTTTAAAAGGGATTGTTGCATGTCAGAGCAAATTTTACAGGAAGTTGAACCCAGCCATTACGTTGCCTGTTGCAGAGCCAAAGAGCTAAGGAACGGAGGGGAGGAAGCCTGACGGGGGATGACTGTCTGATCAAAGCAAATTAGTGGGAGGACTTTAGACATTATTTTTGGTTTCACCTTCAAAGGTGAAACCAATCTTCATTTTGTCGATGTTTTTTTCCCAGCCATCCATAAGCCCAGTTGTTCGGATGTAGCATTTTCCCTATCCGTTTCCTGGATAATTTTACCTTCATAAATGACGCCAATGCGGTCAGATAAGGAAAGAATTTCTTCCAATTCAGTTGAAATCAGAAGAACTGCACAACCATTATCTCTTTGTTGAATAATCTGCTGATGAATGGCTTCGCTTGCTCCAATATCAACGCCACGTGTTGGATGAGCCGCAATTAATAAAGGAGGGCATTTATCGAGTTCTCTTGCAACGACCATTTTCTGTTGATTTCCACCGGATAATGTTGATAAGCTTACACGATCGTTAGAAGCAACAATGTTATATTTCTCAATAAGGCTCTTGCTATATATACTCTCTTTTCGCCAATCGATGAAGTAATTATAAGAGAAAGGATTCTTATTATAGTTATAGAAGGAGGTGTTCTCATAAAGAGGAAACTGGCTGATGACACCCATTTGAAGTCGATCTTCTGGGATATGCCCAATATTCTGACTGAAGATATTTTGGGTGTTTACGTTGGTAATATCTTTTCCCAATAATAAAACCTGTCCGGAGTCTTTGGGAATGATTGAAAGAATGGCTTTAACTAATTCGGATTGTCCATTTCCGTCAACGCCAGCAATACCATAGATTTCACTTTTATGAATAGTAAAGGAGAGATCCTGAATAAGATTTTTTTTGTATTTCGTCGAGACGTAAAGATTTTTAACTTCGAGAACCTTTTCATCAGAACATTTTGATTGGGTATTTATGGTAAACTTAATATCTTTACCCACCATTTGCCTTGCTAATTCCAATTCGTTAGTATTTTTGATCTCGGTACTCCAAACAGTTTTCCCTCGACGCAGTACAGTGACCCGATCACAAATATCCATGATTTCATTTAATTTGTGAGAAATAAATACAACAGCAGTACCTGCAGCATTGAGCTGATGAATAATCGCAAACAGCCCTTTACTCTCCTGTGGAGTTAAAACAGCTGTAGGCTCATCCAGAATCAACAATTTACAAGAGCGGTAAAGTGCTTTCAATATTTCAACTCGTTGTTGTTGTCCAACAGAAAGATCCTTGACCAAAGCCGAGGGATCAACTTCTAGTCCAAATTTATCAGAAAGCTCCTGAATTCGTGCTCTGGTCTGTTTTACATTGACAAATGTTGATTGACAAGTTGTAAGCAGTATGTTTTCGAGGACAGTAAGTGCGGGAATGAGCATGAAATGCTGATGCACCATACCAATCCCCAGGCGCCTTGCGTCCTGGGGATTATGTATGGTGACCTCTTTTCCGTCAAAAATAATCTTTCCACTGTCGGGCTTAAGAACACCATAAAGAATGTTCATAAGGGTACTCTTACCTGCACCATTCTCACCAAGAATAGCGTGAGTTTCGCCTTTTTCAATTTCAAGGCAAACTTGGTCATTCGCAATGACATCATGAAATTTTTTGGTGATATTTTTTAGTTCCAGAATTTTTTCCATGAGATCCCTTTCAAAAATCCGACAGTTTAGTTTATGGTTAGAAAGAAAATGAAGATAAGGTTAAAGCCTACTCTAACACGTACTTCACTTCGACCTCACCATTTTTAATCTTCTCAATTAAATCATTCATATAAGTTCTGACATCTTCAGGAACGTCGTCACTAAATTTAGCCAGAGACACAGAACCTTCTTTTAGACCAAACAAATAAGCTTTAGCTTCAAGTTTACCTTCATGACCTAATTTAGCTACCTGTTCGATGGCCCCGGGCATGTCAATCAAGGCGCTGGTCAGAGTGCTGTCAGGAGCGAGGACGCTCAGGTCGCCATAACATCCAATAATGCGCAAATCTTTATGTTCTTTTACGTATTCGAAGGCGCCTAAATTGGCTTGATCAGCATTTGGTGCAAGAATATCTGCACCTTGATTTACCATAGCTGCAGTTAATTCTTTGAGCTGGGCACTATCGGCACAGGAGCCCGTATAACTGCTCAGAACTTTAACATCTGGATCGACGTAAGCTGCTCCTTGTTTAAATCCGGTTGCGTAACGAATGATGCCAGGTATCTCCAAACCGCAGGGGACGCCCACGACCTTAGACTTTGTCATTTTTGCGGCTAAAGCTCCGGCAAGAAAACCGGCATCACTGCTGTTAGTATCCATAGCGAGGACGTTCGGCTCTGCAAATTCGTTCGTGCTTGTGACCGCAAACATGGTCTTAGGAAAATCTGCTGAGACGGCTTTTGAAGGGTCTAGAAACTCAAAGCCGTGACCAATAATAAGATCAAATCCTTTGCTTGCATATCCACGATAAATCGCTTCATAATCGGAAGTTTTCACGTTTTCGGTATATGCGGTCTCAAAACCGTCTTGTTTGATGAGTTCCAGTCCCCTATATGCCGTTGCATTCCAGCCCTCATCATTAATGGGTCCAGGTAAAACCAGGGCAACCTTGTAGTTTTTACTCTGGGCATTATTATCACTGACAGTGCTGGCACCTTCACTTTTTTCACTTGTATTATTGGTACTACAAGCAGATAAAGCTAAAGAAATTAAAAGTAAGGTCAGCAAGAATAAAATGAAATTCTTCTTTTTCAACATGTTTTGATGGTCCTTTCTTACTTAAAGAATAATACTGATCCTAAAATTACAGGTCATTTTGTGTGGATGCACTCATCTTTTTCAAGAAAATAATGTTGAGTCAATTCGAAAGATATTTGACCTACTTCCACCTCCTTAAAATATATAATTAGTCAAATTTGACGTATTTCACCCCCAAAGATGCTGGCTCCCTGGAATTTCTACCAGATATGATGACCGCGATCGTCGTAATCAGATAGGGAAGCATGCGGATAATCGGTGCTGGAAACTTTGTAATGCTTGCTTGTAGAGTGTATTGAATGGTGTTACTGGCGCCAAAGAGTAAAGAGGCGAAAAACACACCAAACGGCTTATATTGCCCGAGTGCTACAGCAGCCAGAGCGATATAACCTCTACCCCCTGACATAAGTTCAGAGAAACTATTCATTTGAGCCATGGATAATGAGCAGCCACCAAGTGCGATGATCATAGAACCAAAGATTACGGCAAATAACTGTATCTGATAAACATTAATACCAGCCACATCAACAGCTGTTGGATATTCACCACAGGCTCTGATTCTTAAACCTAAGTTCGTCTGATTGAAAAAGAAGTAGAGGATGAAGACTAAGGCAATTGCAGCATAGGTCATACTGGACAACCCTAAAACGCCAGTAGGAAATCCCTGAATACTGGAGTGTGATCCTGTACCAAAAATTTGCCGACTTAATGTTGTTGTAATCCCTTCTGCTAAAATATTAAAGGCAACACCGACGACCACTTGGTTACCTTTTCTATATATGGTCAGGAATCCAAATAATAAGCCAAAAAAAGCTAGAACAAGTAAAGCAAAAAGAAGGCCTATAAGTCTGCTTCCACTTAAATACACCCCTAGTATTCCTGAAAAAGCACCTAATAACATCATTCCTTCAGCACCGATGTTAATAATTCCTGAAAGTTGCATCACTAAAATGCCCAGGGCAACGAAAAGAATAGAGGTACTATCCCTAAGCATTACAATAATAAAATCGCCCATAATAGTAACCTTTCTATTAACCCTGCTTAGTCTGGAAAATTTCAATCGTCATCATCAAAATAATGACTGCCTGGATAATCATCACAACAGAGGAAGGTACACCTGAGAACATTTGAACCACATTACCCCCTGTTTTCATTATGCCGAAGAGTAGCGAGGAAAGAAGAATACCCAAAGGACTATTTTTCCCCAACAAGGCAACTGCAATTCCATCAAAGCCATAGCCTGCGGAGAAGCTTTGTAACAGTCGTTTTTGAATTCCAAGTATTTCAAGACTTCCCACAAGACCGCCCAGACCACCAGATATGGCAAAGGCTATCATCCTACAGCGTTTAACATTTATGCCAATACTTTTAGCAACATTCGGATTTGTTCCAACAATCCTCATCTCAAAGCCTAACTGGCTTTTTTTCCAAAAGATGCCGTAAATGAGAGTAAGAGCAATTGCTATTAAGATACCTATATTAACTCTTGTTCCATTGATTAGATTGGGGAGCTCAGCTGTTGGAGCAATTTTAGCAGACTGCGGAAACTCAGGTGCTTCTCTCATAGGTCCATTTACAAGATATTCAACAACAAATAACATGATGTAATTTATCATGACTGTTGTGATCACTTCATTGGCAGAGAAACGATTTTTCAGGAAGGCAATAAAAGCCCCGATAATGGCACCCGCAAGAATCCCAGCAAGTAAAGATAAAAGAATATGAAAAATCGACGGTATTCCGGTAACGTTTATCCCGACCCAAGTGCTTAAGATGGCTCCAGCAAGCATTTGTCCTTCAATACCAATATTTAGCATCCCGCAACGATAAGCAAAAGCATAACTTAAACCTGCGATGCTCAAACTTGCAGTTTTTACAACCGTCTCGGCAATTGCATGAGGGGTTCCCAATGAACCTTCAAACATTAAGATAAATGTTTCACTTGGATTGTTACCGCCGATTAGAATAATGATTGCCCCGATCAACACGGCAATCATTATGGATATCATAGGATATAAGATATATTTTTGGAAACGACCTTTAAGCATTTTCTAAAGTGGGGAAGGGGGCTCGCACACTTTCGTGATATTGAGACACCCCTTCCGTTCATCCTTTCCTACTGTTTGAAGGCAATATGACACAGAGTTGAGAAGAATTAAGCCTTGTTTTTATTTATCTTCTGCTAGTATTTCCCATGGTTAAAGCCATGAGTGCTTTAATGGTGTGCATACGGTTCTCAGCCTCATCATAAATGGCAGACTGAGGCCCATCCATCACTTCACTTGTAACTTCAATGTCTCTGTCAGCAGGCATGCAATGCATATAGATGGCATCTTTGCTACCAAGCTGCATCTTTCGCTGATCAACAAACCATTCGGGATGTTCATTGATCATTTCGACGCCTCTGGCTTCATCATCACCTACGGTCATGATTGGGCCCCAACCTTTGGCATAAATAACATCTGCACCTGTACAAGCTTCATCCATATCGTTAACGACTTCGAATTTGGATCCTGCGGCACCGGCATTTGCTTTGGCCATCTCCAAAATCTTAGGATCGAGTTCAAAGCCCTTAGGATGTGCAAGTGTAACATCCATGCCAAAGCGGGGCATAAGAGTCACAAGGGAATTGGCCATGGACAGAGGACGCATATACCGCCCAGCGCAAGTCCAGGAAATTACAAATTTTCGGCCGCGAAGTTCATCATGGAACTTTTCTTTTATAGTCATAATATCTGCCAGGGCCTGTGTAGGATGCCAAATATCGCACTGCATGTTCATAACAGGAATCTTAGCGTATTTTGCCAGGTCTTCCATCCAGCAATGACCGTTGACGAGTGTGTTACGCACGCCAATTCCGTGCCCCATCCGTCCTAATACTTCAATGGTATCCTTGGGGGTTTCGCCATGACCAACCTGTGTTGCTTTAGGGGTCAGGTAGTTTGCATGTCCACCCAATTGAGTAATCCCGCATTCGAAAGCATTGCGTGTACGTGTGGATTCTTCAAAGAACATTAAAAAGACAGTTTTATTTTTTAGAATGTCAGTAGGCAGATCGAGGGCGTACCTCATTTTGAGTTCTTTTGCGACATCTAATAAAGTGTCGAGTTCTTCTCTGGTCCAATCCTGAGTCTTTAAAAGGTGTTTTCCAATCATTCCCGTTTGCATGTGATTATCTCCTTAGGAAATTTGAGCATATTTTACTTAATGCTCACCATATTCTATGTATTTTTATATATTTTTGTCAAGAAAATACAAGATAAATTTCACTTTTATGGTTTGAGGATTTGTAAAAAATTATGAAATTAATTTTGAGTTAAGGGTTAAATGAAGAATGAAACGGGTCCTCGTTATCCTCGAAGGATAATGAGAAGTATTTCATTTATCCTTGAAGGATAAAGTTAAATCGGGCGTTTTGTTGAATTTTCGCAAATAATTTGAGCGATGAACATTCGTTTTGAAAAGACTTGATAAAAAAAATGATTAGGTGCTATACTCAATAAAAGTTGCATGATGCAACAAATATAGCTGCACTGTAGCTGCGCATAAATATACGCCGCTTAAACATTTCTGTAACGTGACGATATTTCTGTGCATTTGATTAGAAACGGGTTGGTCATATGATGGATTTAGATTTTTTGGTTTCTATAAAAGACAGGGTTGATCAGTTGAAAAACGAGCTTGTTAAGGATTTGAGTGATCTCGTTAAAATTGAAAGCGTTACTTACAACGAGAAGCAAGCGATCGAGCATCTGAGTCAAAGAATGAAAGATTTCGGTTTTGATGAAGTTAGAGTAGATCCGGTCGGAAATGTTCTTGGCCGCGTAGGCAACGGCAAGACGGTTATCCTGTATGATTCACATATCGATACCGTGGATCTCGGTGAGCCGAGCGCCTGGAAGTATCCACCATTATCTGCAACAATTGTCGATGACGTCCTTTATGGTAGAGGAGCAGTTGATGATAAAAGCTGCCTCATGGGCATTACATATGCAGCTCGTATCATTAAAGATCTAGGCCTTGCGAATGATTTTACTTTGTGGATTTCAGGATCCATTTCTGAAGAAGATGTCGAAGGCTCCTGTGTGTCCGCGATGATGAAGGAGAATCCTGATATCAAGCCGGATTATATACTCGTGGCGGAAGCCAGTAACGGAAGAATTATGAGGGGACATAAAGGTCGTGCTCTCATACGAATTTGTGTCCCGGGAAAAGCTGCTCATGCCTCTGCTGCGTGGCGCGGGGATAATGCCTTAATTAAGGCATTACCGATTATGAGTAAAATTGATCAGTTCGATAATTTTGTTGATGATCCTTTCTTAGGCAAAGGCACGATTGAAGTGACCAATGTAGAATGCAAATCACCATCTTTAAATACTATTCCGGGTGAAGCTATTATCACTTGTGACCGCAGGATTTCATGCGGAGAGACGGAAGAAGAATTAATTGAGGAAGTTAAGGGACTTTGCTCAGATGTTGATGGGGTCAAAGTTGAAATCGATAATGAGTTGGTGAAGACCTATACTGGTTATGAAATTAACTGCAAAGATTATTTCCCTTCTTGGGTTATGGAAGAATCTTCACCTATTGTCACAGCCTCTGCGAAAGCGTATAGGGCCTTGTTCGATAAAGAACCTGAAATTACAAAATGGGATTTCTGCACAAATGCGACACATTTATGTGGGCGCATGGGTATTCCTGCAATCGGTTTTGGTGCAGGCGATGAGCCGTTATGCCATACGACAGATGACCAGATTCCGCTTCTGGAACTATTTAAGGCTGTCCAGTTCTATTCTGCATTGCCTTTATTCCTGGCTGATGAATCAATCTAAATCAGGCTTAAAATGTTATTGTCCATTACAGAGGTGATCGAATGCCGCTACTTGGTGAAAAAAATTATCGTATTTTAAATCACTCTGTACCTAGAAAAGATGGTTTTGAAAAAGTTACAGGGCAAGCTTTGTATGCTGCAGATATTTATCTGCCGGGTATGATCTATGCTGGTGTGCTTCGCAGTCCATATGCAAGTGCGCAAGTCGTATCTATCGATACAGAAGCAGCGTTGAAAATCCCTGGTGTACGGGCCGTGGTTACTGCCAGTGATCTCCCCAAGTGTAAAAGCTGGTCAAATTATATGTATTTGACTGAACGAGTGCGCTATGTTGGGGATTGTGTTGCGATGGTGGCAGCAGACACAAAGGAACTGGTCGATGAAGCTATTGCTAAAATACGTGTAGACTACAAAGAGCTTCCGGCTGTGTTTACCATTGAGGAGGCTTTGAGTAAAGAGGCTCCGCGGGTACATGAAGAGTATCCTGATAACATTTTTACTGAGTCGGTTTACCATATCCGAAAAGGTAAGATTGAGCAGGGATTTACTGAAGCTGATGTCATCCTGGAGCGTGAATATAGGACGCAGTATGTCGAGCATGCCTACATGGAACCCGAGGCTGTTGTAGCTTTTTATCAAGCTAATGAAGGTAAAATTACGGTTCATGCTTCGGCACAAAACCCCTTTTTTACAAGAAGATATGTTGCAGATATTCTGCAAATTCCTCTGAATCAAGTTCATTTGATCCAGGATGTTTTAGGAGGATCTTTTGGAGGTAAAGAGGAGGCTGTTGGTCTGGTTGCTGCGAGAGCGGCGTTTTTGTCTCGCTTAACGCACAAAGCGGTCAAGATGGTATTCAAACGAGAGGACTCGTTACTTGAAAGTGCCAAAAGACATCCTTTTATTCTGAGGTACAAGATCGGAGCCAAAAAAGATGGCCGTATCGTTGCTTTCGAAGGCACGCAAATTGACAATTCGGGTGCTTATAACAATCAGACGCAATTCATGAATTGGCGCGCTAATGTGCATTCAACAGGTCCCTATGAGATTCCTAACATTAAGACAGACACTTATGGCGTGTTTACAAACAATATTCATTCTGGTGCTATGCGCGGGTACAGTTCCCCGTCTTTGATTTTTGCACAAGAGCAACTGATTGATGAACTCGCAGAGGCTCTGCATATGAAGGAAGAGGATCTGCGGCGGCTGAACTGTTTAAAAGATGGCTCTTCTACAGCGACAAGTGATACCGTTCAACACGTGATTTTGCAGGAGCTTATGGACTATACGCTCAGGCAAACAGAATATCGGATCAAGCGTGATCGCTATATGAAACAAGACCCTGATTCAGATCATAAAAAGGGAATTGGAATGGCCATCATACATCGTGGCTGTGGCTTCGGCGGTGAATCACCTGATGCCGCGGGTTGTTTCTTTATTGTCAACGAAGATGGCTCTGCAACGATTAACTCAGGATTGGCTGAAAATGGTCAGGGACTGAAAACAGCTTATGTACAGATTGCTGCTGAAGCCTCTGGCTTGAACTATGAGAGTATTAATTTTTATGGTGTAGACAGCCATGCAATTCCTGATTGTGGAATGACGGTCGCATCCAGAGGAACGACTATGGGAGCTCAGTCTGTTAAACTGGCTGGGCAGGATATGAAAAAACTCTTAATTCATCACGCGTATGATATGAAACTTCTGTCTCTTCGAAAGATTGAAGAGGAACTCCAGTTACCCCACTGTTCTCTGGTTTATCAGGATTTTTCCGAAGAAGATATTGACTTGGCTAATAGTCAATTTTATTTCAAACAATATCCCTCGGTTCGATATGACATTAAGGATGTTACGGTACCATGCCTGTGGGCAGGCAGGAGACTTTCAGTTTATCGCTGGTTTACTCCGGATGACATGCCTCAAAACCATGAAACGGGTCAGGGAAAAGCATTTCCGACTTTTTCCTATGGCTGTGTCGTTGCAGAAGTTGATGTCGACATGAAAACAGGCTATGTGCAAGTTGAAAAAGTCACTTCTAGTCATGATGTGGGTACTGCCATAAATCCGGCTCTTATTCAAGGACAGGTTTTTGGTGGAATTGTGATGGGCCAGGGTTACGGGGTTTTGGAAGAGGTCACGCTCGATAGAGGACAAGTGAACACGAAAAACCTGGATTCATATTTGATTCCTACGACCATGGATATGCCTGAAATGAATGTCAATATCTTTGAGTGTGATGACCCAAGCGGTACTTTTGGTGCGAAGAGTGTCGGTGAACCTGCAACGGAAGGAGTTGCAGCGGCCATTGCCAATGCTATTTACTCGGCAACAGGTCGAAGAATCAGGGAGAACCCCTGTGACTTGGAAAGTGTGTTACTGGGGAGAAAGCTGAGAAAAACAAAAAAATAGGGGAAGAGAATGCAGGAGTTTGCTTTAATTAAGCCTTATACCTTAGATGAAGTTAGTCAATTTTTATCTGAGCATCACGGGCATGTTTGTATTCTGGCCGGCGGTACGGATTTGCTTGTTCAGTTGCATGAAAAAAGTCATCGCTGGGATCAGTTGGAAGTTGTTATTGACCTGAAGTCCCTAAAAGAGGAGCTTTCCCAGATAGAGGAAGGCTCAGATTATCTTCGGATAGGCTCACTTTGTACGCATACTCAAATTGAGCGATCAACCTTAGTCAGGGAACACATTCCATTTCTTTCCGAAGCTTGCTCTTTAATTGGCTCACCTCAGATCAGAAATATGGGAACCATAGGTGGGAGCATTTGTAATGCCTCTCCTGCATCAGATCCTCTGCCTCCGCTTCTTGCGGCAGAGGCACAAATTGTGATCCATGGCCCAGAACAGGAAAGAGTTTTGCGTCTGGCTGATTTTATTAATGCTAAGGGTCAACCTGATCTGCAACGGGGTGAGTTTGTTTCGGCCTTTATTGTGCGTAAGTTAAAGGCTCATGAAAGATCTATTTTTTTGAAACTCGGTCGTCGTAAGGCTTTGGCTATTTCCCGATTATCTGTCGCCGCCATAATTGAACAAGATGCATCTGGAAAGATATGCCAGGCATTCATTGTACCGGGTTGTGTTGGTAAGCAGATTAAGAGATATACTCAGGCGGAACAGTTCTTAATGGGTAAAGTTCCTTCTGCGGATATTATTAAGCAGGCAGCCTCGACTCTTTCTGAACAAATGATTGATGAAAACGGTAGAAGATGGTCTTCTGCTTATAAAGAGCCTGTTTTGTCTTCTTTGCTTGAGCGTGCTTTGGCCACGATTTGCGTTGGGGTGGAGGGTAAAAATGGACAATAAAATAAAAGTTCATTTCCAACTAAATGGAGAAGAAGTTTCTGTTGAAACAAAAGCGAATCGCAGGCTCTTGGACGTTTTAAGAGATGATTTTCATTTAACGGGGACAAAAGAAGGCTGTTCGATTGGCGAATGTGGAGCCTGTACTGTCATTGTTGATGGAAAGGCGGTTACTTCCTGCCTGTTATTAATTAGCAGCTGTGAAGGAAGCAAGATCACGACTATCGAGGGAATCTCTAAGGAGGGCAAGCTTTCACCTGTACAAAAAGCGCTGATTCGGCATCAGGCCATTCAATGCGGTTTTTGTACCCCAGGCTTTGTTATGAGCGCGACTGCCCTCTTAAACGAAAATCCTACGCCTAGTTACGAGGAAATTAAAATCGCGCTTTCTGGTAATCTTTGTCGTTGTACTGGCTATAAACAGATTATTGATGCTATATATGAGCTTGCTCAGGAAATGAAGCTTACGCAGGATCGCGTTGAAAAAGAGGAGTATATCCAAGCTAATGGAGGGGGTCGTCCTTTACCCTATGACCCTCTCAGTCATCCTGAGATGTGTGTGCTTTCAGGCGGAGAGGAGAAGAAGTATGAGTAAAGATCAAGTCAAGTTTGAGAATCTCAAAATCGAATTTTGTGGAAGAGAATTATCAAGTCCTTTCATTCTAAGCTCTGGTCCGCTTTGTTATGGCGCAGAGGGCATCATTAAAGCTCATCAGGCGGGCGCTGGCGCAGTTGTAACGAAAACCATCAGGCTTGAAGCAGCAGTTAACCCCATCGCCCACATCCATGCTTTGGGAAAACAGAATCTGATTAATGCGGAAAAATGGGGGGATATAACTCTGGAACAATGGTGTACAAAAGAGATTCCTCAGGCCGTTAAAGCTGGAGTCACAGTTATTGCCAGTGTGGGCCATACACTTCGCGAAGCCAAAGCCATTGTCGAAGAGGTGCAAACAGCGGGAGCTCACATGATTGAGCTTGTTTCATACCGTGAAGAAACACTTCTTCCTATGTTGAAATACACAAAAGAACATGTCCATATTCCTGTCATCTGTAAGATATCAGGGAATTGGGACGATCCCGTTGCTTCAGCGTTAAGGTGTATTGAAAATGGTGCTGACGGTATTTGTGCTATTGATTCAATTGGTCCAGTTTTAAGTATTGATGTTCGCAAAGCCAGACCTGTGATGTTCGGAAATGATGGTTATGGCTGGTTGACAGGTGAGGCCATCAGGCCCATCGCCATGCGCATTGTTGCAGATATTGCCCGTAATGCCCCTGAGTTTAAAAACATTTATGGTTCGGGAGGAGTCATGAGTGCGGAAAATGCCCTTGAATACATTATGGCTGGAGCGATAGGCACTGGCATTTGTACCCTTGGCATTCAAAAGGGTGTGGGCATTGTCCAAAAATTGTGTGCAGAGCTTTCTGCATTATTAGAAGAGCTGGGATATGAAAACATTGCTTCTGCACACAGAGCAGCTTTAATGAATTTTCCTGAAGGAGAACAAATAAGGCATTTTAATTTTTCGTTTCAAGCATTTAAAGAGGATGGATCAGCAAAATGTGTTCAATGCAAACGCTGTGAGCAGGTGTGTTGTTACGATGCTCGTAAACTCAATTTCCCTGAAATGAGCGTCGATCCCTTACGTTGCCGAAATTGTGGCCTATGTCTTGATGTTTGCCCAACTGCTGCTCTTACGGCGACTTGGGCGGAGCAAAGCGAGGGGGAAAAAACAATGGCTCTACGCTCGAAACAATTTGATCAAAGTATGCAGTCTATCTGAAAGGACGATTGGCAAAACATGAAAAATACATTATTACGCCACGCAACGATTGTTACTGTCAATTCCAAAAGAGAGATTTTTTTTGACGGAGCGATGCTCCTTCGTGGAGATAGAATTGTCCAGGTTGGGGAAGATTCAGAGATTTTCCCGGGCATAGAGACTGATCGAGACCATGTAGAAATCATCGACGGCTCAAATAAAATTATTTTTCCAGGTTTTGTCAATACTCATAACCACCTTTTCCAGACGCTAATGAAGGGTCTGGGAGATGATATGTGTCTCAAAGATTGGCTAAGTACGATGACCTTTCCGGCATCTTCCCAACTTACTGAAGAGGACTGTTATTATGCTGCGCTTACTGGTCTTTTAGAAAGTCTTCACAGTGGCGTAACGACTTCGCTGGATTATATGTATCCGCATCCTGTTGAAGGCCTTGATCGTGGTGTTCTAAGAGCCATGGATGATTTAAAGGTTCGAGCCGTTTTCGCTCGAGGTTGCATGGACACAGGTGCACAATTTGGTGTTGACCCACGTATTATGGAAAGTTCTGCACAGATTGAAAAGCGTGTAACAGCGATATTTGATGCCTATAAAGAAAATCCGAAAATCAAAATCTGGGTCGCTCCGGCAGCACTTTGGTCGAACACGTCAAAAAACCTTGAGATGCTTTGGGAATTGACTCAGACCTACAAGGGAGGCTTTACCTGCCATATATCAGAAACCATGTTTGATAGAAATGCAGTTGAGCAGCTTCACAAAGATACTGAATTAGATTTTCTCAAAAAACATGGCATAGTGGGTCCAAATGTTTTGATGGTTCATTGTGTTTACCTTACTTCTCAGGATATTTATTTTGCGGCTGAGCATGGTATGACAGTTTCTCACAATCCTGTTAGCAACATGTATCTTTCTTCAGGTGTCGCTCCAATCCCGCAAATGTTAAAAAGTGGCTTGACTGTTTCCCTCGGAGTTGATGGAGCAGCAAGTAATAATGGTCAGGATTTTATTGAATTAATGAAGACAACATCCCTATTGCAAAAAGTGCATACATTGAATCCTGAAATTATTTCTGCGGAAAAAGTTCTTGAAATGGCAACGATTGACGGTGCAAAAGCGTTGTGCATGGAAAAAGAGATTGGATCTCTTGAGCCAGGTAAAAAAGCAGACTTCTTTATTTTTAATCCTCAATTAAATCCCAAAGCTGTGCCAGTTCATAATCCAGTTTCAACCTTAATCTATTCATCAACGATGCAGAATGTCGAGTCGGTTTTTGTAGATGGGGAAGCTCTCTTGCTCGATGGGAAAATCACCTCTGTCAACGAACCTGTAGTTTTAAAGAAAATGCAGGAAAGAGCTGAGAAGTTGGCGGATCGTGCGGGTATTTTGAATATAGGGAGTGGCCATCCCTGGGTTAATCCTTATGAGGCCCGGAATTAAGAGGAAATAAATATGTATGATCTTAGTATCATCGGCGGCTCAATTTATTTAGATCATAAATGGGTAAAGAGTAATCTCTATATTGATGCAGGTAAAATTGCCTGTATCAGTAAAGAGATCCTTCCTGCAGTAAAAAAACAGGAGGCTGATGGGCTTAAAGTTATTCCTGGTCTTATTGATCCGCACGTTCATCTTGCGATGAATGCAGGAAAGTATATTTCTGCAGATGATTTTCTAAGTGGTAGCATTGCGGCAGCCTATGGAGGGGTAACAACAGTCATTGACTTTTTGGATGAACGTCCGACGGGCGAGGGCATTATTCAGGAGTTTGGTCGTAAATCTGCTCTGGCAAAAGAAAGTATTATTGATTACAGCTTTCATGCCGCGATTTGTGAATTGAAAGATTCAGCCGATGAGATTGCTCGAGCAGCATTATCGATTGGTTCACCGACGATTAAACTTTATACGACCTATAAGCCGGCGTCCTATTCATCAGCTCGTACGATTAATAGAATGATAGAGCGTTCATCAAAAAATGATATCCGTATTCTTTGTCATGCTGAAGATGATGATTTGATTGATTTTGAACTTCAGGATATTCATCAGTTAGGGCAGGCAAGGCCCCCTGAAGTTGAAATTTCGCAGGTTATTAAAATTGCTGATGCTGTACGTCAATATAATGGCCAGGCATATATTGTTCATACGAGCTGTGGTTCAACTGTTCAAAGACTAAAAGAAGAGTACTTTGATATTTTAAATAAGAGACTGTTTCTGGAATCTGTACCACATTATTTTTATTTTGATGATTCTGTTTATCAACGGCCAGATGCCTACCGCTTTAGCATGACGCCCCCACTGCGTCCTAAAGTGGAGCAACAACGACTGAGAGAATATTATCGGCTTATTTCTGTTTTTGCGACAGATCATTGCCCTTTTATGTGTGCTGAAAAAGAAAATAAGAAAATCTCAGAAACGCCCATGGGAGTTGGTGGAATTGAACATTCATTTGCTTTGATGTATGAGTTATTTGGAGATGAAGTCATCCCTCGTTTTACAGAATATTCGGCCCGACTTCATGGTCTGTACCCCCAAAAAGGTTGCTTAGCTAAGGGAAGTGATGCAGATATCACGATGTTTGAGAATTTAGAGCATGCTCATCCTTTCGAAAACCATTCTAGGCAAGATGATTCAATCTATCGTGATATTAAAACTAAAGTGAAAGTTGAGCATGTAATTTCCAGAGGCAATTTTGTTATCAAAAATGGCGTTCTTCACTCGAATCAAGGGCATATGATTCGTAGGTCTTTAGTTCGCAATGTCGGCTTGAAGGGTTAATAATATGTTGAATCTAAGTGCTGAGAAATATCCGGTCATCGCATTGTGCCGTGAACTGGTAAAAAGAAAAAGTTTTTCAGGCTCGGAAAAAGAGCTTGTGGAATATTTGCAGTCGTTTTTGCAGGAAAATGGCTTTGATGAAGTTTATACAGATGAAAATGGCTCTCTGACGGGAATTATAAATGGTGATTCCGAAGGACCTACAATCCTGTTTGATGGCCATTTAGATACTGTACCTGTCACGTTAGAACGCTGGAAGCATAATCCTTTTGAAGGAATCATCGAGAACAACAGAATGTATGGGCGTGGAACTTCAGATATGAAGGGAGCTATTGCCGCTTTTATTTCAGCTATCGTGCAATTTACACGAGAACATCATCATCATTTCCCTGGCAGGCTTGCAGTATCTTTGACGACATTTGAAGAAACATTTGAGGGTATCGCAGCACGTCTTATTTCAGAAAGAGTCAAACCGGACTATGTTGTCATAGGTGAAGCAACAAATTTGAATTTGAATGTTGGTCAACGAGGGCGTGCAGAAATTGTTTGTGAGACCTTTGGTGTCCCTGTTCACAGTGCTAATCCTGAAAAAGGCGTCAATGCTGTTTACTCTATGTTGAAGTTGATCGATGCCATTCAAAAGCTTCCTGTTGACTGTTCCGAACTGGGCATTGGGATTTTTGCTCTGACAGATATCATATCTAATCCTTACCCTGGTGCATCTGTTATTCCGAGTAATTGCCGAGCTACATTCGACCGAAGGTTGCTTGTAGGCGAAACCGAGCAATCGGTTCTTTCTACAGTAGAAAAGCTGATTTCTAATCTGGGTAGTGAAGATAAAGCCTTCAAGGCCAAAGTCTATTTGGCTCAAGATAAGGGAATCTGCTATACAGGAAAAGAAATCAGTGCGAGAAAATTTTTCCCTGCCTGGCTATTTGATAAGCAGGAGAATTATATCACAGCTATTTTAGAACGTTTTAAAAAGGATGCCGTACCAATCCAACTGTCAACTTATTCTTTCTGCACAAATGGCAGTCATTACGCGGGAGAAAAGAACATAAAAACACTTGGATATGGTCCATCTATTGAATCCCTTGCACATGTTGATGACGAATATATTGAACTCGATCAGCTTTGTGAAGCAGTAAAAGGTAACTTGCGAATTATAGAAGCTCTGCAAGAACTTCCAGTGTGACATTAGTTATTTTAGAAAGGTTAATGAGATGTTTGCAGTACTTGCTAACTGGCTTATCTTTGATTCTGAGCAGGTAGAACAAGATACAGGCTTTATCGTTTCAGAGGGAAAGATTTTAAAGCTATTGCCAAATGAACAGATTCTTGCGGAAGCTCAGAAGTATGACTGTGAGGTCCTGGATTATCGAAATAAATTGATTTGTCCAGGTTTTGTAAACACTCATATGCATCAATATGGCGTACTCTCGCATGGCATGACTCCCAAAATTCAAATCAACAGTTTTGACTCTTTTTTAGAAGATTACTGGTGGCCGGATTTAGAGAATAAAGTCGATTTAAAGGATATTTTAGTGACAACTAAATATACAGCACTGGAACTGCTCGAGTCGGGTGTTGTTGCTTTTTTCGACGTATTAGAAGCCCCTTTGACGGAGAAAGGCTCTCTGATTGAACAGGGTAAAATAATTGAGAAGATGGGGATGAGGGCCTTTGTGTCCCTCGAATCTTCTGAAAGAATTTCCCATGAGAATGGTGTGGATTGCCTGCAGGAGAATGTGGAAGCAATTCGCTATTTCAAGCAGCATTCCCATTTGGTAAAGGCTGCGCTCAGCACACACACAAGTTTTACTTGTAGTGATGCTTTTATTCGTGAAGCAGTACAGCTGGCAGTGGAAAATAAAGCATTACTGCATTTTCATCTTTCGGAAAGTGCCTATGAGCCTAAAAAACTTAAAGAGAAAAGACAGATAACCCCTGTGGAGCTTTATGAGCAGCTTGGTGCCTTGTCAGAAAATGTCTTAGCTTCACAATGTGTCAAAGTAAGCGAGAAAGAGATTGATATCCTTAGAAAAGCTGGGGTTCATGTGTCGCACATGCCCATAAGCAATTGTGAAGTGGGTGGTGGTGTTGCACCAGTTCCTCAGATGTTGAAAGCGGGCATCAAAGTTGGCCTGGGAACTGACGGATATATCAATGATTTTTTTGCAGTTATGAGAGCAGCCTTTTTGATCCATAAAGCCCATTTGGAATCCACCAGTGTGATGCCTGCCAAGCTTGTTTTCAAAATGGCAACGGAATATGGTGCAAGTTGCCTGGGATACCAGGGAGGATGTTTGAGAGAGGGTTATCCTGCTGACTTCATCGTGATGGATGAGGCATGGCCTACCCCGCTCAATAAACAGAACATATATGATCAAATTGTTGTTTTTGGTAAAAAAGAATATGTTAAGGAAATATTTGTAGCAGGCAAGTCTATTTTTCAGAGAGACGAATATATGCAAAATCACTCGATGGTAGACTTAATAAAACAAATTAGAGCTTATAGCCAGGAAATCTGGAATAACCAAAATCAATGATGTTAAAAGAAGTATGAAACGGGATTTGTTTACAATTGAGAAACTTCTTACCCTTGATGCAATGAAAGGAGCTAAGGTATTAGCAGGAGAGAGGGGCCTTAATCGCCAGATTAAGAATGCTACCGTCATTGATATGGCGGATCTCGCAAGCTGGGCTGATGAGAATTCTGCGGTCATCGTGACAGACTATCCCTTTCGTAGCAATAAGGACTTGTTACTGACAGCCATACAAAGCCTCATTGATAAAAATGCTTCGACACTGTGTATTAAGATCCGAAAAGATTTTCAAATTTCTGATGAACTCATTCAACTATGTAATGATAAAAATTTCACTTTGATAAAACTACCTATTTCGGCAGTATTTAGCAATATCGTTTATGAAATTACCTATACTATTCTCGGAAATAAAGTAGATTATTTTAAAAATCTTCAAAGTTATACCGAAGCCTTTATCAAAGCCTTACAACAAGCTGGAAATATTACGGAGCGATTAACACAAATCGAGAAAATACTTAAACACGGAATACTGTTTGTACAGCAGGGATATAACTTGCATTTTACGGAAAGCACAAGGGCTTATCTCGACAAATTTGGTGAAAAAATTTATCCGAAGTTACGCTCTTCTATTGAACAGAAAATTCAACAGTCGATCGACAATGGTGGTATAGCCTTTCAGACTTCTGAGGGAAGATTGCTGGACGAAGATGAACCAGCACCACAATCCTTCATCATCCCTTTCAAGGAGGATGAGTTGTCTCTCACATTGCTGCCATTGATCATTCTGGATCAAAATGTTTATGCAATCTTAGTCATTGAAGACAGTCCCTTTGAGTCAGCGGCAATTTCTGCTTTGACGAGAGTCAGTCGAATATTGGCTCTCGAATATCAAAACCTGACAGAGATAAAACGTCTGCAAAAGAAATATGAAGATAAATTTATAATCAATTGGCTAAGTGGGAAGTATGAGAATGACACTGATATTTTCTATTCTGCCCGCGCCCATGATATTTATTTGCCAACGAATAAAAAATGTTGTGTGCTTATTATCAGCTATTTTCAAGATTCTGAATCTACTGGAATCCCTTCTTTAAATCTTGAAGCTCTGAGTAAAGATAATAATCATATTGCTTATCAATGGCTATATACGATTTATGAGGGTAAGATTACCTTTATTCTGTATTTTGATCAAGGTGATATTCCACCTGATTATCTCTTGGATACGCTTCGGTCTCAGCTTAAAGACACTTTAAACACGGATTGTTTTAGAATGTGTATGTCTGATTCTGGTAACATCAGTGAGGTACCTGAACTCTACAAGCAATGTTTTGTGATTAATGAAATTGCGGAACTTGACAATATCTGTATGAAATTAATCCAGGAAAAAGATCTGGGCGTTCTTCCCGTACTTTATCCTTTACATCAAAGCAAAGAAATGCAGAAATATGTCAAGAAAATTCTCGACCCTCTGGTGTTGTATGATAGTACGCATCAATCTCAGCTGTGCCAAACATTATATGTATACCTTCAAAATAATAGTGCTAACGAAACAGCAAAAGCTCTATTTACACACTACAATACAATCATGTACCGCCTTGATCGCATTGAAGAGGTTCTTGGTTTTTCCATTCGAACGGGAGATGCACAATTTCGTGTCCGCTTAGCTTTTGAACTTAATCGCTTATTTGGGAATAATCAGGATTGGCGTGGTCAGGCGTAAGTAGGCACACTTTGGTGTTATTGCATAAGTGACATCAGCAAAATTGTAATTTATTCCGTTGAAGCTCCTAAACATATTGGCTAATTTAAATAAAATCACATGTCAGCAAATGACTTTTTAGGAGATTATTAATGAAACGCTTAAATCGAATTCTTCGCGAAGACAAGAAAACAGTTATCGTTGCCATGGATCATGGAATGGGATTGCCTGTAAATCCAGCTCTGGATGACATGGAAAAAACATTGAAAGCCATTATACGTGGTGGTGCCGATGCCTTATTGACGACGTTTGGGATAGCTAAGCGATATGCGGATATTTTACAGGATATCGGACTTATTATTCGCGTTGACGGTGGAACGACGACTCTTGGTCCTGGAGGGGAACCAGAGCTTTTATTTAGCATCGAAGATGTTTTAAAGCTCGGAGCTGATGCTGTGGCCTGTATGGGTTTTCCAGGTTCGGAACGTGAACAGAAAAGCATGAAGAATCTTGCAAAGTTAGTTTCTTCGGCTCATGAATGGGGGGTGCCGGTAATGGCCGAAATGCTGCCGGGTGGTTTTAGCGGTAAAGTTCCCTGGAATATAGATAATCTTGTTCTTGCATCAAGATCCGGCTGTGAATATGGTGCGGATTTGATCAAGACAAGTTATACGGGTACACCGGAAGAGTATTCTAGAGTTATTCGTGCATCATATGCTCCTGTGGTTATTTTGGGCGGAGCAAAGAGTAAAGATTTAAATGCTCTATTCACCTGTATTGAAGAGGCGAATTCAGTTGGTGCTGCGGGTGTCGCAATTGGCCGTAATGTATGGAATCACGAAAAACCAGAAGAAGTTGTTCGAGCTTTGGTCGAACTGGTGCATCATGGGGCAAAAGCATCCAGCATCAAGCTATAAGAGTGCAAGTGAAGCCCATGACTTGTCCTGACAGTTGTGTTAGAAAGCTGATCCAGAAAAGGAGTGAAGCAAGATGATCCCTGAAAAGATGAAAGCGATAGTTGTCACAAAAGCTGATACGGTGGAGGTACGTGAACTCACAGTGCCTACTCCGGAGAAAGGCGAAATTCTCATCCGTTTAAGAAATTGCCTGATTTGCACATGGGAACAGCGTATTTTTAAAGGCGCAGATGTTGGTCTGCCTTTTGTTCCTGGTCATGAAATTTCTGGTGAAGTTGCTTTTATTCCTGAAAATACGATGACTGATTTAAAGGTGGGTGACCCCTGTGTAGTTAAAACATTTGACAGTTGCGGGCAGTGCGACTATTGCCGCAGGGGAATGGATAACCTCTGTACTGGTAAAAAGAAACAGAGAATGTATGATGGCATTCCCGGTACTGGCGGAATGGCGGAGTACATTGCTATTTCTTCTGACCGTGTTTACAAGCTTCCAGGGCAAGATTTAGATCTTGAACTTGCTGCATTTGCTGAACCTCTGGCATGCTGCCTGCATAGTGTTGAAAAAGTTGACATTAATTTTGGTGAGGATGTTGTCATTGTGGGTGGAGGTGTTATGGGACTATTACACGTTATGCTCGCAAAACTTCGTGGCGCCAGAGTTATTTTAGTTGAACCAGATGAAAAACGCCGCATGATCGCACTGGAAGTTGGAGCTGATGATGCTTTTAATCCCTTGGAGAAAGAGGCGGCGTCTGAAATTCAGAGATTAACCGATAATCGTGGTCCTCAGGTTGTGTTTTTTACTGTTAATAACTTAAAATTGGCCGCTGACTACATTGATATTCTAAGCAAAGCTGGCAGGTTGGTCTATTATGGATCATTCCACCCCAGTGATAATATTCCTTTTAATCCTAATTCAATACACTATAGTGAGAAGCTCATTACAGGTTCTTATAGTCCTACAGTTAAAACTTTCTGGCAGGCAGCCCAGATGCTTGGCAAGCGCATCATCAATGTGAAGCCACTTCTTTCTGAACGCTACGATATGGTGGATGCTGAAACGGCATTTAAGCGTGCTCTTAGTATGGAGACTTTTCGTGTCCTTATCAGACTGAATGGAAGTGAAAAATAATGTCTATGGTTCATGTTATTTTAGCCAGCCATGGTACCTATGCTTCCGGACTTCGCGAAGCAGTTGAAATGATCATGGGTGAACAGGAGCATCTGGCCGTTTTAGGACTCTATCCGGGCGATACATTGGAAAGCTTTTACGAAAAAATTGCTCGTTTACTCAAAGGAATAAATGAACCGGAAAATGTTTTGATCTTGACTGATCTACGTAGTGGCACGCCTTTTAATGCAGCGATCATGGCTGCTAAGACCTTTGGTTGCGTTTGCGTTTCAGGTATGAACTTACCTTTAATTCTTGATGTTTTGTCGACCAGAGATGAAAGTAAGATGGACGAAATTGTTAAGAGTGCCGTGCAAAATGGTCGTGAAGGTATCTGTGATAGCCTGTCCTTAGGCATTGTCAAATAAAAGACTAATGTGATCACAGGCAAAAATGGAATGATCATTTTCGCTGAAGGGTCAAAATAACAGGTATTCACCGTAATAAATCATCAGTTCATTTCATTGAAAATTGTTATTGGGAAATTGAAAAAAATATAGAAAGGAGGCAGACCAAATGAGTGTAGTCTTATATAGAATAGATGACAGGCTAATTCACGGACAGGTGATGACTGCGTGGACTAAAGTCTACAATTCTACAAATATCCTTTGTGCAGATGATGAAACCGCAAAAAACGAGATGATTTGTTCGATCATGAAATTGGCGGTGCCCTCAGATTTTCAGCTAGAGATTCTCACTGTCAATCAGGCGATTGATGCAATAAAATCTTTGCCCGACAATAAAAGGACAATCGTTTTAGCGAAATCTCCGGCAACCATGCTAGCCCTGGCTGAGGCTGAAATCGGTATGAAGGAGCTTAATGTGGGAAATATGGGCCAGGGACCAGGAAGAAAAGCAGTTGTAAGAAGTACGCAGGTTTCACCTGAAGAGCTAAAACAGCTCCAGAAAATTGAAACACTGGGAATCAAGGTCTATTTTCAGTCTTATCCTGACGGCAAATCCGTCAATCTAAATGAAATTAAACTTTAGTTTAAAATGAGAGGGGAAGATTATGTCATGGTGGCAGGCGATTATTGTCGCTTTTCTTTATTATTTTGCAGATGCGCCTTTCTTTTTTGGTGAAGGCTATTACGTCCTGCAAAGGCCGGTTGTAGCTGGCTTTTTAGTTGGTTTGGTCATGGGAGATCCTGTTCAGGGTGCGATTATCGGGGGTACAATAAACTTGATCTTCTTGGGGCACATGAGTGTCGGTGGTTCTATTCCCAGTGATATGGCATTAGCTGGCTATGTTGGCACAGCCTTCGCACTTGCTCTAAACACTTCACTGGAAGCTGCTCTTGCTCTGGCATTGCCCATAGGGATTCTCGGTACCGTAGTTTGGGTTGGAAGAATGAGCATTTCTTCTGTTTTTGCTCACTGGGCCGATAACTATGCTGAAAAAGGCAATGTTAGGGGGGTTATGTTGATGAACTGGCTCCCTGCGCAGCTGATGCTTTTCGTTTTTAAAATGGTTGTTGTGACTCTTTTCTGTAAATACGGAGGAGAAGCCGTAGGTAGTTTCCTTAATGCTATTGCTGACAGCTGGGCCTTCAGAGGCCTATCCGTGGTGGGTGGAATGCTCCCTGCACTTGGTATAGCGCTTAACCTGCGTGCAATTCTAAAACGTGAAACGTTGCCGTTCCTGCTTGCAGGCTTCGTCCTTGCTGCGTACTTGAATGTACCCATTATCGGCATTAGTATCATTGGTCTTATCTGTGCAATGGTCTATATGACTAATTCCAGAAAAGTATCTGAGAAAAATTGAGGTGGATAATATGGAAAAAGCTACTGAAGAGAAAGTTCAGAAGATTAGTCTCGACAAGAAGAGCGTCCAAAGGTCCTATTGGCTTTGGCAATTTTTCTCTCATGCTAACTATAACTACGAACGCATGCAGGGCACGGCTGTAGGAATGTCGATGGCTCCCATTATTGATAAGCTGTATCCCGAGAAAGAAGATAAGGTTGCAGGGTTAAAGCGGCATCTCACGTTTTTTAATACAGATCCAAATTTAGGCTCAGTTATTTTAGGTGGTACCATTGCTATGGAAGAGCAAAAAGCCAATGGTGCTCCAATTACGGATGAAGCCATCAATAGTTTTAAGACGGGTATGATGGGACCAATGGCTGGTATCGGAGACTCCATTATTCAGGGCGTCGTCATTCCCATTATTGTTGCACTTGGTATCAGTATGGCGACCAAAGGCAATGTATTTGGTTCAATTTTTGTCCTTATTGCCTTGCCCATAATTCTAATGTCAATAGCTTATAATTCCTGGATGTATGGTTATCGTCTTGGAACGAGTGCAATTTCCAGTATGCTATCAGATGGACGCATGAAGACCTGGATCTTTGCTGCGGGCATCCTTGGCTGCACAGTTATGGGAGCGTTGATCCCTAATTATGTCAACGTTAAAAGTGTCCTGGAGTTCAATATAGGCGAAGTACCATTTAACTTACAAAACAATCTCTTTGATGCAATTATGCCTTCATTGCTCCCCTTTGCTCTTACTATGTTCATTTACTACTTGACAACTAAAAATGTTAAATCCTGGAAGATTATTCTTGGGGTAGTTTTAGTGGGCTTTGTGCTGGGTGCATTGGGTATTCTTGGCTAAGATATTTATTGCTAGTTGATGAGAGGCAGGTTTTCCTGCCTCTCATTAATATCAATTGGTGATATTGCAAGTAATTGAGGAATTCGTATGAAAGAGATAGTAGTAACCGTGAATGATCCAGCAGGGCTTCATGCGCGTCCTGCAGCAGATTTAATGAAGCTTTCGAAAACACTGAAATGTAAAGTGGAAATCCAATATGAGGATCAAGTTGCCAATGCAAAAAGTCTGCTCGAAATTTTATCCCTTGGTATTAATCAGGGAGATCAGGTGAAAGTCATCTGTGATGGTGAGAATGAACAAGAAGCGATCGCTTGCTTCACTAGATTTTTTAATGATTAATTCATGATTATACTGATAAAGTTAGGTGAACTGTAGTGACGAATCAAATGCTAATCTTATCGTGCCGAGGTAATGGTTTTGGAATTACCCAAGGTTTGGCTCAACGTGATCTCAAACAGGATAGTAAGATCATGTCCAAAACGATTACAGACACGCAGAAAGAACTCATTAGGTGGCAGAAAGCTGTTTCTGATTTAAAGTGTCAGCTAGAGGCACAATGTTCTGACGCTGAAGGTAATGCGAATAAAGATGAAGCTGAAATTCTGAATGCTCACCTTTTAATTCTTGAGGATCCATCACTTGTTGACGCAGTTACTGAAGCAATACAAGAAGGACAATGTTGCGTAGAGTGCGCTTTAAATCAGCAAGTTCAAAAGTTAACTGCAAAACTCGAAGGCTCTCGAAATCCTTTTATACGCGAGCGTGCGATTGACATTTGTGACATAGCCTGCCAACTTGAAAAAACACTAGATGTGCCAGATACAGACAAGAAAACAATAAAGGTAAATTCAAAGCTTAAGGACGGCCTGAATACACAATATATTCTTGTTAAGGATCTATTATTTCCATCAGATATCGTTCATTTTGACAGAAATAAGTACAATGGAATTGTTTGTGCGCGAGGTAGCTGGACCACACATGCAGCCATTCTTGCGAAATCAAAATCTATCCCCATGGCTATTTTAAATGACCCAGAGGATATCAATAAAATTCCAGATGATTCTGAACTTATTTTAGATGTCGACAAAGGCAGTTTAATTATCAATCCAGATGAAGAAGAACTAAACTATTTTAGGGAGACTGTTAAAAGACTGGACGAAGATAAACTGTTGGCAGATAAATTAAAAAATAATTTAGTGAAGTTAAGCAATGGAAAAAACATTCGTTTTGAAGCGAATATCAGTGGCCCAGAATCTGTACCAGAAGTACTTGAATCAGGGGCCTGTGGAGTTGGATTATTTAGGACAGAGTTTTTATATTATGACCACAACAATCTTCCGAGTGAGGAAGAACAGTATCAGATTTACCTTCAAGTTCTAAAGGGAATGAACGGATTACCTGTAACATTTCGTACTTTTGATATTGGCGGCGATAAACAGGTACCTGCCCTTAATCTTCCAAAAGAAATGAATCCTTTTTTAGGATATCGTGCAATTCGTATAGCGCTAGCTGAACCAGAGTTATTTAAAACACAGATAAGAGCAATTCTTAGAGCCGGTGCAGGCTATCCTATTCAAATTATGTTCCCCATGATTTCGTCAATGGAGGAGCTTGAGCAGGCCAAAAAACTGGTTTTTTCAGTAAGAGATGACTTGAAAACAAAAAATATTGCTTGTGCAAGTGACTTTAAAATCGGTATGATGGTCGAAATACCTGCTGCAGCGGTTTTGGCAGACGAATTTGCAAAAAAATGTGATTTTTTTAGTATTGGAACCAATGATCTTATACAATACACTTTGGCATGTGATCGCTTAAACGAAAAAGTTCAACATTTATATCGTGCGGATCATCCTGCTGTTTTGAACTTGATTCGGAATGTAGCTGAAGCTGCACATGCGAATGGCATTGAAGTTGCAATCTGTGGTGAAGCTGCTGCCAGTACTGATCTATGCAAAACTTGGATAGAACTGGGTATTGATGCATTGAGCATGTCTCCTAGTCTTCTTCCTAAACTAAGGCTTAATGCTTTTAAACAGGGTTTACTGAAGATTGATTGCTGAACTCAAGCTTATTTTAAATAGGTGAAATAAACAGTGAAAGGTTCGCAAGCGGACAAAGATAAAATTATCAAGCTCATTCAAGACGAGAATCTTCCTTCGGTCGTCTTAAATGAAATAAGTCGTGTTGTACTTGGCTATGATTCACGAGGACTTTATTTTGAGCAGGAGCGTTTTGATGCGTTAAAACAAGTTCTGCAGCAAGCGTCAGGACTTCAGGAATTAGTCAATGGATTTGAGACTGTTATTCAGCACCCGGTAGTTTTTTATCACTCACAGATAGGGGACTATTTTTCAAGCACGATGTCCCGAGATTTGCTCCATCATGAAAGACTTGTTGGCTTAGAGAAAGCTATATATTTTAGTCCATCGAAAAGAATTGGGCAAAATCAGTGTCAACGTGTAGAGAAGCTGATATCTGGGGCATCTTTAGATCTTTCAGAACAAAAATCGTTTGAATATTCTGGTGATGATCAGGAATATACTGTCTTTCCATTAGAGGCAAGTAAGGATTCCCTGTGTTATGTTGCCGTTCAGAGCTCCAAAAAGCAGCTCGACGAATGGGTGGGAAAATTTTTTCTATTAAACAGAAAGCTCATATTATTGACGTTCCTCAATTTATATGTTCTTCATCGAATGAAAGTCAGAGAAGAAGATTTCTTTATTAAGCAGTGGCTTCAAGGCCAATATATTCATGAAAAAGATTTATATTTTGCAGCTCAAGCAAGGAATCAACAGCTCCCCCATCAAGACCACTATCACGTGATATTAGTTGATGCGTCATCAGATAGTTTGGAACCAGGCTCATTTATTTATCTGGATGAATCCTTCAATAGTCAATACAATCTTTCTTTTACTCATATCGATGGTTTGCTATTTGCTATAGAACATCATAGTGAAAGTCTTAAAAAAGAATTTCCTGATTTTCTTAAAAAGTTAAAAGTCCACTTAACGAAAATGAATCACGTTGATCATCTATACATCTTGGTCAGTGATTCTGGGACTTTATTATCAGTGCCCAGATTGTATCAACAAGTACTTAAAGCGAAGAAAGTTGTTACAGCCCAGAAAATTAAAAAAGATATCATTGAGTGTTCAGAGTTACGTGTTGAATTAGTACTTTATTCCGTCAGAGATAGCGAAGAAACAAAACGGTTTGTCAAGTTAATCCTTGAGCCTCTCATCAAGTATGATCAAACTCAACAATCCCAGTTGACGTACACTCTTTATGCTTATCTGACACACCATTCCAGTACAAAGGATACAGCTGCCTTCCTGCGCACCCATTACAATACAGTGATGTACAGATTAGAAAAAATAGAAGAAGTTTTGGGATATCCTATGCGGATGGGAGAAGGCCAATTTAAGCTTCGTCTCGCTTATGAGTTGGATTTTTTGTCTGACAAGCCTTTATGCGCATGTCTTGAAAATTTTGTTAAATGACAAAGAAATTAATCAACAATGAGGTGCTTTAAATGGGATATATTGATTTGCACTGTGACGCTTTACTTCATTTCTTTACAGAAGATAAGTTCGATCTGTTTTCTTCAGAACTTAGTTCTGTTGATTTTTTACGTCTTCATCAGGCAGGAGCTATGGCTCAGTGTTTTGCAATTTATCAACCCACGTCAGATGAACTCTCGAGTAAAGGAATGGATGAAGACGAATATATTCCCTATATATATCAGAAATTCACTCGATCTTTATCCGGTAAAGAGAGCATGGTGGCTCAGGCCATTAGTACAAGAGACATTATCAATAATCATCAAAAGGGCATTGTGTCTGCAATTCTCACACTTGAGGATGGGCGAAGCATCAACGGGAAAATGCAAAAGTTTGATGAATATAAAAATATGGGAATTAGGATGATTACTCTTACCTGGTTTCAAAAAAATTGTTTTGGAAGTCCCAGTTCTGACAATGCGGAGCTCATGAGTGAAGGCCTGACCTCCTTCGGCATCGAAGCTATTGAAAAAATGAATGAGATTGGTATGATCATCGATGCCTCACATTTGTCTGATGGCGGATTCTGGGACTTAATACATTTTTCTAAAAAGCCCTTTGTTGCCTCACATTCAAACTGCCGTAACTTGGTGCCTCATTTTCGTAATTTGAGCGATGAGATGATTAAAGCTCTTGCCAATAAAGGTGGAGTTATGGGACTAAATTTCTGTCATTTTTTTCTCAGGGATTTTAGCCAAGACATGAATATTAGCAGCAACATGATCAATGAAATTCTTTTCCAGCATAAAAAGACAAACTGGGTCAGCAGTGTCGAAGACATGGTCAGACATGTTCTTCATGCTTATAAGATTGGTGGAGAGGATGTCTTGTCTATTGGGACGGATTTTGATGGCATTGCTAAAGAAAACTTAGAGATTGACAGCCCCTTGCAAATGGAAAAATTATTTACGGCATTAAAAAAAGCAGGCCTTCCTGGCACAGTTATAGAAAAGCTTATGTACCGCAATGCTTTGAGAGTATTTGCAGAGACAGAAGTTTGAAATTTATTATTGATCTTTTTGCTTTAGAGAAGGAAATCAAAATGACAGAGAAAACTTCCTTAGCTTCATCAGCGGATAAAATGGCAGTCAGTATTTGGCTTAATAATCGTCAAATATCCCTGCTTATCAACCCCAGATGGACGATGTTGTACTTATTACGTGAAGTATTGGATATGACGGGTACTAAATGTGGCTGTAAAACGGGTGATTGTGGTGCCTGCAAGATTATTGCAGATGGTCAAGCTGTAAATGCCTGTACTTTGCTAGTCCGTATTGTGGCTGAGAAAAACATGAAGATCGAGACCATTGAAAATCTTAGTCAGGGGGAAAAACTTCATCCAATACAGGAAGCTTTTATTAGCTGTGGTGCCGTTCAATGCGGTTACTGCATACCAGGCATGATCATGACTACAAAGGCCTTACTGGATCGAAACCCCAGTCCAGATGAATCTGAGATTAGAAAAGCACTCGCCAACAATATCTGTCGTTGCACAGGATATGTAAAGATAGTTCAAGCTGTAAAGTTAGCGGCAAAGATGATGAGGGAAAAAGAAAAACATGAATAACGAACGTACTCAAGGACTTATCGGTACAAAAGTTCCGCTTTACGATGCTGAATATAAGGTTAGAGGTCTTCTTAAGTACACAGATGATATGAAGTTCCCTCATATGCTCTATGCGAAGATGCTATGGAGTCCCGTCCCGCATGCTTTGATTAAATCCATTGATACGAGTGAAGCAGAGAAACTTCCCGGAGTCCAGCAAATCTGCACCTGGAAAAATTCCAGTCAAGTTCTTTACAACAGCTGTGGAGAAGATATTGATGTATTTCGAACGGAAAAAATTTTTGACCGCACTGTAAGATATATAGGAGATAGAGTAGCAGTTGTTGCGGCAGATACTTTAGAAATTGCGGAAAAAGCAGTTAAGCTGATCAAAGTCGAATATGAGGAGCTTCCCTTCTATACTGATCCAGAATCTGCAATGAAAGAAGATGCTTTTCCCTTACATGAAGGTGGGAATGTACCAGAAGTCATCGACCTCCATTGTGGTGATGTTGAAAAGGCCTTTCAACAAGCTGATCAGGTCATAGATCATGTATATACGATGCCCGCAGTTCATCACGGGGCTATGGAACCTCATTCCAGTATTGCCATTTACGATCAGCTGGGGAAATTGACCATTTATTCTCCTGCGCAAGATGTATTTGGATGCAGGGCCAATCTTTCTCGTATTTTTTCTTTACCTATGAATCGTGTTCGAGTTATTAACCCAGGTATTGGTGGAGGTTTTGGTGGAAAGATAGATTGCCTTCTTGAACCTGTTGTTGCTCAGCTTGCAATTTTGACTCATAAGCCGGTAAAAATGACCTTAAATCGTAAAGAAGAAATTGTTTCGACACGAACAAGGCATGCTATGAGGGTGAGATTGAAAACGGGTTTTATGAATGACGGCACAATTCTTGCAGAAGAAATGACCATGTGGGCGAATACTGGAGCTTATTCTTCTGGATCATCCAGTGTAGTGTGGGCTACGGGTGGAAAGTTTTTTAAGAATCATAAAACTCCTAACCTGCATTTTCTTGCTTATCCAGTATTTACGAACACCCCTGTGGCGGGAGCAATGCGTGGATTTGGTTCGCCGCAAAGGTGTTTTGCTCAGGAACGACAAATGAATCGTATTGCTCATATGCTGAATAAATCCATTATTGATCTTCAAATGAAAAACCTGGTAGATGCATCGTGCTGTGACCTGAGAGATCAGGTTCCCCATGGTATGGCCTATCCCAAAGAGGCTGTTGAAAAAGGCAGAGTTTTGTTCGATTGGGATTCAGCTGTCTTAGAAGAAAGAACATCTAAGATGCAGAAACTGGATTATCGCATTGGGGTAGGCATGGCTGTTGGGGTCCATGGAAATGGTGTATATGGTGTGAAACCAGATACGAGTGGAGTAAGGCTCCAAATGAATGAAGATGGCACTATGACGATGTATACCGGTTATTCTGATATGGGCAATGGAGCGGTTACAACCCAACTTCAAATCGTTTCAAATTGTACGGGTATTCCAATGCACAAAATAACTTGTGTTACAGCAGATACGGAAACAACCATGTGGGATTTGGGTAACTATTCCAGCAGAGGAACTTTTGTCGGTGGAAATGCAGCACTTAAAGCCGGACGACATATGGCGGACGAATTAAGAAAAATAGCGGCGGAAATATTAAATGAATCCGCATCTGATATTTTATTGGAAAATGAATGCGCAAAGGGTCCTAATGACTCTTGTGTCTCTATTGAAGAACTTGTTCGTCATGCCAAGGCTGTAAACCAGACAGAACTTTGTGTCAGTGATACCTTTGCATCGTCTAATTTAGCTTTATCCTATGGAGCACATTTCTGTAAAGTCAAAGTTGACCTTAACACAGGTAAAGTTACTCCACTAAAATATGCTGCTGTACATGATCTGGGCAAAGTCATCAATCCCCTGCAGGCAGAAGGCCAAATTGAAGGTGCTATTCAGATGGGCCTGGGATACGCTCTCTCAGAAGATCTGAAAATAGATCAGGGTGGTAAGGTAGGCAATTTTGTTTTGAAAAAGTATCAAATGTTTCACGCCGAAGAAATGCCACCGATTCAAATTGACTTTGTTAATCAAGCTGAGATAGGTGGTCCATATGGGGCAAAAAGTGTTGGGGAATGTTCTGTGGTCCCTGTTGCTGCAGCTGTTGTAAATGCTGTTTCAAATGCCTTAGACTATTCATTCGATTCTTTACCCATAACATCGGATAAAATATTTGAGGCCTTGGAGAAATTGCCCCATAAAATATAATTATTGTCATTCTTGACCTGCCAGAAATGAGTATCATCTTGGGGTTGATCATGAAGAAAAAATATACCTTAAGCTAAAGATAGCTTAAGGTATAAGAAGCTTCTGAGGTGGATGACCTGTTTTAACCCAAAATGAGAAGATAAAGGAGGCTTAGGCCTCCTTTTCTTTTGGAAGGAGGATATTAAGGAGCAGCGCAGAGAGTGCGGTACCAGAAATACCAGTGAAAATTGTTTTGATAGAAGTAGAAAGGAAGGGGAGATATCCAACCATATCGGCATAATATCCTCCAATACCTATTGCAAGGGAAATAGTGAGAATGGTGACGTTTCGGCGCGTTAACTCCGCCATTCCAATCACTCGTATACCGTTTGCTGCCACACTACCCAGAGTAAGCAACATGACGCCACCCAAAACTGGACCTGGTACAAGTGCAAGGATTGCAGAAAACTTAGGGAAGAAAGAAAGAATACCCAGAAGAATCGCACCCAGACCCGTCACATATCGGCTCGCAACTCTCGACATCGCAATAACGCCACCATTTTCACTGCCCGAGATGACCGGAAGGCCGTTAAATAGGGCCGCAATAATAGAGCCAAGACCATTCCCGCGGACGGTGCCTAACAGCTCTTCATTTGTTGGTAGACGGTTCTCTGCACAGCTGACAATATTGGTCGCATCTCCTATGTTTTCCATTAGAGTAGCGATATGAATAAAACAAATAGTAAGGATGGGACCAATTTGGAATTTCATTCCAAATTGAACAGGTTTGGGCAGTGAAATCAATCCGGCCTCTGTGACACTCGAAAAGTCAACCATATTCAGAGCAACACACAAAATATATCCAGCAAGAATAGATATCAGAACAGAAAGCATCTGAACCATTCCTTTTGTGAAAGAGTCCAGGATGAAGGCCAGCAGGAAGGTAAACATGGCGATTCCAAAAATGATAGCAACATTTTCAGCACCAGGATTATAATCTACACAGTACCCATATCCGCTGATGAGAAGACAGAGGCCTACCGAGAGTACAGTGCTCCCCGTTACTACAGGTGTAAAATATTTATTTAGATATTTGACGGCCAAAGGTGCCAGGACAAAAAGCACAATACTGCCAACCAATGCGGCACCGAAGGCACCTGCTATCCCAATGTTAGGGTCAAGAGCCATGGCTACCATAGGAGCTACAAGGGTATAGCTGCCTGATGTGATGATGGGAAGTTTAGGCCCAATACCTGTTTTTCCAAGGCCGAAGGATTGGATGAGACTCGCAATACATGCGATAAACATGCCACACTGGATAACAAGGGTAGTATCTTCAAGACTCATTTTTGCGCCAGAAGCCAGCAGCAAACTCCCAGAGAGGGTTCCAGTAAAAGCAACCAGCATATGCTGAAGGGCAAGAGGAAGAGCCTTTATGAATTGTGGTCGGTCATTAATTCCATATATCATTTGTTGATTCACGAAACATAATCCTTTCTATCACTCCTTGTTTTGGAGTTTGCTATGGCCATGTGACACTAGCCTCAAAACCAGCCTCATGTTTTACTAAATATAAATATATGAGACTCTTTTATGCAGAAAATAATATAACAAGATTAAGGTGTAGTCAATGAAGATTTAAAATAATTTAGTGTTATGTGTATTAAATTATAATTAATATTATTAGAATAGATGTACAATTTGCTCAATAAATAAACGTTGACTATATAATGTTTTCGATCTGTTCATTGTTGGTTTTATTTGCATATAATGTTTCAATAAATTATAATTAAAATCCGTAATCAAAATCTGTAATGTACTATTAAAAATTATCGAAAAATGTACTATTAAAAATTATCGAAAATACAAGCACAACAATAGTAGGAGGCGGAACAGTGTGCGTTCATATTCATGAACATCCTATTGTGGAGTACCCATCAAGGCCTTTGGTCCATTTTACCTTTGATGGTCGAGAACTTACTGGACTGGCGGGTCAGCCTATTGCAGCAGCATTATTGGATAATCATATCTCTGTTTTCAGGTATACACAAAAAACTGGGCAGCCACGAAGCCTTTTTTGTGGTATTGGCCAGTGTAATGATTGTGTTGTAGTTGTCAACGGTAAACCCAATGTCAGATCCTGCACGACTCCATTGGAGGAAGGTATGGTTATCGAGACTCAGCATGGGCTTGGAAAGGTAGGAGTCTTGTGATAACGACTGATCTTCTTGTAGTAGGATCCGGTCCGGCCGGACTGGGAGCTGCTATTGAGGGTGCTCGCTATGGTGCCCATGTATTGCTGGTAGATGAAAATAATAAAGCTGGAGGACAGCTCTACAAGCAGATTCATAAATTCTTTGGTTCAGGTGCTCATTATGCCGGCTATCGTGGTTTTCAGATTGCTGATCTTTTACTCAGGCAGGCTCAAAGTTTAGGCGTAAAGATCTTTTTGAATACCAGGGCCCTTGGACGTATGGACAATGGTCGTATAGCGATCCTTCATGAGGGTGCTGTGGAGGAGGTAGAGGCCTCAAAAGTGGTTTTGGCTACCGGAGCTAAAGAAAATGCTTTGGCTTTTCCTGGATGGACTCTGCCTGGAGTAATGACCGCCGGGGCTGCCCAGACTTTCAGTAATGTCCATGGCACGCTGGTGGGGCAAAATATTCTCACGGTTGGTTCCGGTAATGTTGGCCTTATTGTTTCTTATCAATTAATGCAGGCTGGGGCAAATGTTCAGGCGCTTGTTGAAGCTATGCCCCGCATCACAGGATATCTTGTTCATGCAGGTAAAATTCAGCGCGCTGGTGTCCCCATATATACCTCACATACCATAGTCGAGGCTCGTGGTGTAGACCGCGTAGAAGAAGCTGTCATCGTTCAAGTTGATGAAAAATTTAAGCCCATTCCTTCTACAGAGAAAACTATCGCTGTAGATACTATTCTTCTTGCGGTTGGTCTCAATCCTCGTACTGAATTGGCATCGATGTTTCATTGCAGGATGACTTATGAGAGTTTACTAGGTGGAATCCTGCCAGTTCATGATCAATGGATGCGTAGTTCCAATGTTGACACCTATGTTTGCGGGGACTTGGCTGGTGTTGAGGAGGCGAATACTGCCCTGGACGAGGGACGGCTTGCTGGGCTCCATGCGGCCTGTTCCTTGCTTCCTGAAGTACCAGAGGAGGCGTTAGAGCACATGTCTGCTCTAACGGAAAGTCTATGTGCTCTGCGTAGTGGGTCCCATGCGGCATTACGTCTGGAAAGCAAGAGACGTATTATGGATAAAGGAGGCGCTTGTCATGTCTGAGCATTCGCACGGCACGGTCATTTTAGAATGCTATCAGGAAATTCCATGTAATCCCTGCACGTCAGCTTGTAAAACGGGTGCTATCAATAAGGAGAGCCTTAACAGCTTGCCGCATCTGACTCTGGAGAAGTGCGTAGGCTGTAAACTCTGTGTGGCGGCCTGTCCGGGGCAGGCTATTTTTTTTCAGGGGTCTGATGAACCCGATGGCATGGCCTCAATTACTTTCCCTTATGAATACCGACCCCTTCCTATTCAAGGTCAGGAGGTTATTGCAGTAGATCGGCAGGGAGCGGAGGTTTGCTCAGCTGTGGTCCAGTCAGTTGATCAGCGCACTGCCTTTAATCATACCATCCTTGTTACACTGAAATTCCCCGAAGAATACAAAGATCAGGTCCGTTTTATGCGGCGACTGAAAAAGGAGGGGTAAGGAATGGAAGATCGCGATATCATCATTTGCCGTTGTGAAGAGGTTACAAAGGCGGATGTTCTCCAAGCTATTGAAGAGGGCTGTTATACGGTTGCAAGTATTAAACGGGCAACTCGTGCTGGGATGGGTGCCTGCCAAGGCCGCACCTGTGGCCGACTTATCCAGCAAATTCTGCTCAGCAAAGGGATTCAGAACAAAGATACGATCAAAGCGGACAAGCCTCGCTTCCCTATTGTACCTTGTGGTATTGACACCTTGGGAGGACCGGAACATGTGTGAAAAATATGATGCCATCGTCATTGGCGGTGGCTATTTTGGCTGTGCCAGCTCCTATTTTCTATCGAAGGCAGGTTTTTCGACATTGCTGCTGGATGAAAAAGAGATTGGCAGGGGGTGCTCTGGTGCCAATTTTGGCAATGTTCAGGTCCAAGATTCAGCAATGGGTCAGAGCTATGACCTTACACTGGCTGGTTTTGCCAGAATGAAGACAATGACAGAAGAACTGGGATGCGATATTGGTTATCGTCCGTGCCCATCTCTCATCGCAGCTGAACGAGAAGAGCATATTCCAGAGCTGGAAAAGCTCTATTCTTCTAAGCGCCAGGCTGGTTTGGACGTTAGCTGGCTGGAAGGAGAATCTCTCTATCAGGCAGAACCTAATCTGGCTCCTGGCTCAGTATTGGCTGCCAGCTATTTTGTTCAGGGACGGGTCTATCCGTTTCATTACCTCAATGCACTACTTCGACAGGGTCGTAAGCACGGCCTAAAAGTTAAGGAATCGATAGGAGTTAAAGAACTCCTCTTGGAGGGTGGTCAGTGTGTTGGAGTAATCCTGTGTGATGGGAGTTTAATTCGCGCTGAGCATGTGATCGTAACGGCTGGTTCGGGGACACGTGCAATATGTAAGACCGCAGATTTGGATGTTCCTGTTCTCTCAGTCAAGGCTGAGTGTTTTGTAACTGAAGCCATTCAACCTTTCCTGAATACCTACTATTCCTCTGCTGCTTTCTTTGCAGAAGCACACAGTCAGGGAGGAGCATCTACCTCATTGTGTATAAGTCAAAGCCATTACGGTAATCTTCTGATTGGTGAAACGACTAAGCCACATGAAAGCGTTTTGCAGGAATTCCAAGACAGTACATCCATAGAGCACTGTCATAATATTCGCGAGCAGCTCGACCGTATTTTCCCTGCTCTGCATGAGATACAAATCTTGCGTAGCTGGGTTGTTCCGTCACCTTTTACGACGAGCTATGAGCCCATCTTTGGCAAAGCACCTATTCCGGGACTTATCATTGCTGCCGGTTTTAAGAGCGCAGTTGTTATGTCTGCGATCGTTGGTGAGATAGTCCGAGATCTCATTGAAAAAGATACCTGCGATTGGGACCTGACGCAGTATACGAAAGCGATTCGACGAGTCTAATTTAAAGAGCTCCCTTTTCTTTTCTCTGGAGCAGATCTCACTGGAATCTCCAGTGAAAAGAAGGGGCATTCTTTTTTGTTTAGATACGTTTGCCTAAACTCCAGGTTTGATTCCAGTGTGAAAGGTTGTCTGATTTATGCTTGATTGTCTTCTTAAAAATGGCATTATTGTCACCGTTAACCGTGATCGAGAGATTTTTTTTAAGGGTGCTGTTGCTGTTAATAACGGGAGAATTGTGGATGTAGGTCCGAGTAAAGAACTTGAGGCAAAATACATGGAATCCTCCTCGACTATCAATCTGGATGGAAAAATTATTTTCCCTGGATTTATCAACACACATAACCACCTTTATCAGACCCTACTTAAGGGTTTGGGTGATGATATGGTCCTTAAGGATTGGTTAGGAAAAATGGCCTTTCCTGCGGCCAGTAATTTAACAGAAGAGGCCACTTATCTGGGCGCTATGTTAGGGTGCATGGAGGGTCTGCACAGTGGCGTGACCACCATGTTAGACTATATGCATCCACATCCCATTGCAAATTTATCAGACAATGTTATCCGAGCCATGAGAGAACTTGGAATTCGGGGCATATTTGCTCGAGGCTGTATGGATATAGGGGAGCAGTATGGCGTCCATCCTGGAATAATGCAGGACACAAAAACGATTGAACAAGACGTATACAGACTCTTTGACACTTACCATAACTGCGACGATGGACGTATACGCATATGGGTTGCGCCTGCTGCCATGTGGTCAAATTCCAGAGAATGCCTGGATATGTTATGGAGGGTGACAAAGGAATACCACTCTGGTCTAACGGTTCATATCTCTGAAACGCAATGGGATAGAGATGCAGCTAAGGAGCTATATGGTAAACCAGATGCTGAACTTCTGGAGGAAATGGGTATCGTGGGCCCCAATGTGTTGATGGTCCACTGTTGTCATTTAAGTGATAAGGACATTAGCATGGCCAAGGAATATGACCTAAAAGTGTCACACTGCGTATGTTCTAACCAATATCTTTCATCAGGGGTGGCCGATGTACCCAAAATGCTCCACAATGGTATTACGGTTTCTTTGGGAGTGGATGGTGCAGCATCTAATAACTCTCAAGATATGATAGAACTTATGAAGTTTACTGCCTTACAGCATAAGGTTGCGACTTGCGATCCTTTAGCTATGACCGCAGAAAAAGTTCTGGAAATGGCTACCATTGACGGTGCGAAGGCTTTAGGTTTAGAGGATGAAATAGGCTCTTTGGAAGTTGGCAAAAAGGCCGACCTCGTCATTTTTGATCCTCTTGAATGTCCTAAGGCTATCCCTATGCATAACCCTGTCTCTACACTAGTTTATGCCTCCTCACTCAAGAACATTGTAGCGGCTATGGTAGACGGTAAAATGGTCATGGAGAAGGGTATCATCACAACTGTGAAGGATGAGAAAGAAATTTACCGTCAGGTGCAGAAGTGCGCGGAGAGCCTCTGTGAGCGTGGTCATATCACGAATCGTCTTGAAGGGCACAAATGGAACTCTATAGGATTAAATTAAAGTCACCAATAAGTTTCATTAATTCTCTGCCAAAAAGAAGCGGTTTGCCGCGCGTTGCCTATAGTTTTTTTCCAACATACGAACGTGCGATAGGAAAGCTTCGTCGGTGAAGCTTTTTGCTCCTGTGGGGCAGTTCCGGACACAGGCCATGCACTTGATGCAAATGCCTTTTGTTTCGGATGGATCTTCTCCGGAAATACTCTCCATGGGGCAGAGCTCTGCGCAGAGTCCGCAGGCGGTGCAAAGCTCCGGATCAGTCTGAGGTTTGGCTTTAAGAAAGTTTGCCGGACTTCCGTCCTCCTGAAGTGGGGTATAGTAGGGGCCAGGAGGTGTGTTCCCGGAGGTGACAACATCCGGAAAGTTTCCCTGCCTGAGGACAGGGGCGACAGCCTTTGCAAAGGCCTTGAGTTCGCTTAAATCCTGGACGTCAGGACGTCCATATGCCACCTTTTTACTGAAAGCATGTTCGCCAACCAGAGCTGCGGCTGCAGGTAGCTGAAAACCGGCTTCCCTCAGCAGCAGACAGAGTTCAGAGAGGGCATCCCCGAAATCCCGGTTGCCATACGTTACCAGAGGTATAGCCCAGGCCCCATCTGAGGAAAGGCAGGCTTTCAGATCCGGGACGATTTTATTGGGCAAGCGTCCGGCGTAGACGGGCAAGGCGAGCAGCAACAATTCTCCCGGTCCGAAAGTATAATGCTCGCGGCGTGCCGCAGCTGGCGTAAGATCCAGATAAGTTGGGCGGAGGCGCGCCAGACTCGTGGACTCGCAAAGGGCAGACGCCATTGCCAGGCAAAGCTTCCGCGCATTTCCTGTAGGGCTGAAATAAGCCGCAGTCAGACCTTCAATTTTCAACATCAATGAACCTTCTCAATCGCGACCTGATCGCAGCATCTGGTAAACGTATGGCTTTGCCATTATTAAGCAGCAATCTTTTAAGGCAGGTTTTATACTCTATTGCTGTTATTTCATTTTGCTCCAGTAATTTATCCAGAAGGCCAAGGGTTCCCATAAGCTCCACAGATTCCAGTTTTGCAGCCTTCCGTAAAGCAGCGTCGCCTGTCAGTAAGGTAATCTTCCTGCATTTGGCAATAGCCAGAGCCATTCTGTCATAAACAGACAATTTACGGTACTGTTTACCAAACTCATCAGCCAATAAGAATTCCTCGATAGTAATCTCAACAGGTATCAGGCCGTATGAAGCTAACTTTGTGCCAAGTCCTGGTGGAGATAACAATTCGTCTTCAATGGCCTCTTTACTCATGATATAAGTATATGGCAGTTTAAAAGGCAGCTCCAATTTTTCAATGGTCACAAAATCGATCCAAACGTTGGTGTCACTGCTGATGTATATCATAGTCTAGACCTTTGTTGGACAGCTCATGGCAAGCACGTCAATATAGGGAACTTTAAGTAATTCAGCGCCTCGCTGAACACTGATATCGCCTTCATTGACTGCACGATAAACCAGCTGAGAAAATAAGGTTGAGTGTTCTTCTTTAATTCGTGAAGGCTCAGCTGACCTCCAACCTGCATGGGAAGCTTTAATGAAGAAATCCTTGGCTACAGCTGAACTCACGATGCCACAAAGCTCAGCGCGCTTGACAAGAAGCAGCATAGAAATGTCGTACTCAGTAGCAACCTGAATCATATCATTCGTTATTGCTGATCTTCGAACCCCTAATTCTCTTTGAGCATCCGATTTTGGAAATAAAAAGGCACCGCTTATCGCCGTTGCCATTTTCTCGGTTTCTTTCTCTGCCGCTTCTTCTGGCCAAATAAACATCAAATGTGCGAGTTCGTGAATGATAGTCGACCGATTTCTTTCCGGATTCATCTTAGGATTTAGCACGATATAAGGATGGTCGTTTACAAATCCGTTCATTCCTGAAAAATCACTGCTATTGAGTTCAATTTCATGAACTAATATGCCTTTATTCTCCAGCTTTCCAATCAAATCTTCGATGGGGCCATCTTCGGCAAATCCAAGATGTCGCCTCAACTTAGCAGCATTTTCTTCTGCAGCATCAGAGAGAACAAGGGTATGGCAGGCAGGTGCTGCGGGTATTACCTCTCCGCCTAATATTTCTACAACCGTCATGAAGCGATCAAAATACTCTTCAACCGATTCTTTCACAAATTCTTGTTGTGCTTTAGATAGTGCCATATTTTTTCTAAATGCACCGTGCTCAAAAACAATATTTTCATTTCGAATAGTCAGAAAAGCGGAAATGCGCACATCCAAAGCTTCGGCCAAAGCCTTGAGGGTTTCCATGCTTGGTTTTCGCTCACCCTTTTCATAGTTGGTGATGGCCATGGCAGTTACACCAGCTTTTTCGGCTAAAGCCTTTTTGGATAAATTTTTTCGTAGTCTATAAAACTTTAGATTTTTACTGAACATAACCACACCTCCTTCTGTTTATATTTTAATATTTTCTTGAAAAAAGTAAACGGATTAATATGGATTCTTTCTAAAAAAGCAAAAATTCACGTGAGAGCGTCTAAAAATTCACACTCTTTCAGACTTGCTCTTCCACTAAGTTCTGCAGTGTGTCGGCGCGCAGTTTTTCTACAGCATCCTCACCCAGGAGTTCACGTACAATGGCCAAAGCAAAATAAACTGAGGTGGCGGGGCCGCGCGCGGTAATCAAGTTGCTATCGCGCCAGTTTTATCGTGAACCCCGAGGGCAATATTGTCGCCTATGAAGTGCACGATGACGGCATTGGCCGAAGCGCAACAGAACTTTTACGAAAACTGGAAGCGGCAAATTTTGTCCATGAACACGGAGATCAGGTCTGTCCGGCAAACTGGCATCCGGGGGAAGAGACCCTTAAACCCAGCCTGGATCTGGTGGGATTGCTTTAAGCAAGAAGGGATCGAAGAGTGCCGGCCAACTGCGCACGGTGAATCTGCTCAAGCCATTGCAGAAACATCTCAGATGAACCATCTCAGATAAATATCCCAAAGGGGCGCCTCTTTTTGAGGCGCCCCTTTGGATTGGAGTGTCTATGTCCGTTGGATCAAGGATCAGCGGCTAATGTCCCGCGTGACAACCAGGGAGGCATCAGTCCCGGCAATATCGGCGCAAAGGACCTGGCCGATGCGAACCGGAGCCTTTGCGCTGATCTGGTTGACAACAGCCATGACGTCCATAATTTTAGCTTTGGGAATGGGGCGGTCTGTTTTGACCGGGCAGCGGCACAGCTGCTCGCTCTGCAGTTTTACTGTGGAGCAGACCACGCGCGTGGGATTACGAAGCTCATTGCGGCCGTAATCCGCGCCCTTTTCGCAGCCGTTTCCCGTTACCTGAAAACTTTCTTCATCCACATGAAGGTGGCAGCCCCGGGGGCAGACGATACAAATCAGTTCTTTTTTCATGACAGCTCCTCCACTGAGACCTTAAGATTCCGGCCAGACATTTTTTTCAGCAGAACCGCGGGGACTGAAACATTTTCCATTTCTCCGGGGGCCATGTAAGGACGCTTGTAAGCGGCGATTTTATTGCCCGCCTCATCGCGGAAAACGATTTGCATGGGATCTGTGTAAATCTGACGGACCCGGAAGAAAACGCGAACATTTTTATCGACCTGTTCCAGCCTGATCTGCTGCGGTACGGTATAGCCGATATGCGAATCTGTGCTGAGCTCAATAATGGTCTGCGAGTCGTTTGTATCCGACTCGGTATGACTTTCCTTATCTTTATCTTTCGCTGCAAAGGCCGCGGCAGCTTTTCCGGCTGCGAGCGCTTCTTCGGTCACGTAGTCGACAAGGTCGTGGACGTGCAGAACATTACCACAGGCAAAGATACCTTTCTCTGACGTTTCGCCATTTTCGTAAACGCAGGGTCCCGAAGTGTGTGGATCAATCTTGACGCCTGTCGCGCGGCTCAGTTCGTTTTCAGGAATGAGGCCGACAGAGAGCAGAACGGTATCGACATCGTAATCGACTTCAGTACCGGGGATGGGTTTCATGTGCTCGTCGACTTCCTGCACGGTGACCCCCTCAACGCGTTTTTTACCACGGATGTCCGTGATGGTATGCGAGAGGTAGAGGGGGATATCGAAGTCCTGCAGGCACTGCACGATATTGCGTGTGAGTCCGCCGGAGTAAGGCATGACCTCGACGCAGGCGACGACTTTTGCCCCCTCCAGAGTGAGACGGCGGGCCATGATCAGGCCGATATCTCCGGAACCGAGGATAATCACGCGTTTCCCGACCATGTGGCCTTCAAGATTGACGTAGAGCTGCGCCTGCCCGGCGTTGATGATGCCGGCAGCCCGGGTACCGGGAATTTGGATCTGCATGCGCGTACGCTCGCGGCAACCCATGGCAAGGACCAGTGATTTAGTGCGCAGAACACGATAACCATCACTTTTGGACATCATGTGTACCATACGCCATTCATCACTGTTGTCGATATTCAGTACCATGGTATCGAGCGCCGTCTCGATGGTGGTTCCCTTCAACTGGTCGATAAATCTGGCAGCATATTCAGGACCGGTCAGCTCCTCACCAAAATGGTGAAGACCGAAGCCATTGTGAATGCACTGATTGAGAATACCGCCAAGACAGTCGGCCCGCTCGACAATAAGAATTTTTCGAAGACCTGCCTCGTAGGCGCCGATGGCGGCCGCGAGACCGGCAGGACCGCCTCCCACGACGATCAGTTCATATTCCGGAAATCCTGCTGAATGTTGAACCTGCTTCATGCCTTTGCCTCCTCTTCGCCTGTGCTTTTGGTCGGTCCGCAAAGAATATAGGACCCTGCCTTATCCTGCACAACTTCCTCAGGCTTCAATCCGGTTTCACGGCACAGAATCTCCATGATACGCGGACCGCAGAAGCCTCCCTGACAGCGACCCATACCCGTGCCCGTGCGGCGTTTGACACCGTCGATGGAGACGACGGGAATGCCGCGCTTCAGAGCGGCGAGGATTTCGCCTTCGGTAATGGTTTCGCAGCGGCAGATGACCCGACCGTATTCCGGGTGTTCTGCGATAAAAGCTTCACGCTCTTCTTCGGGAATCTCCTTGAAGCGCACAACTTTGCGTGTACCGTTCCACTGAGCTTTGGGCTTACAGACGAGACCTTCATTTTCGAGAAGTTTCAGGCCTTCCTGAGCCAAAACCGGCGCACAGGTCAGGCCAGGCGATTTTATCGCCGCGATATCGAGAAAAGAGGGCGCGACGATTTTCAGGAAGAAGTCACCATAGTCACTGTTAGCGCGGACGCCCGCGTAGTTGCGGATATTGTTGCGGAGATTCAGACCAGGTACACAGCGCGTAGCATCTTTAGCGACTTTGGACAGACCGGCAGCAGTTGTACCCGTGTTTTCCTTGTCATCGATGATTTCAGCATCCGGTCCGACGAGGATATTTTCGTGGACCGTCGGGGAGACCAGGATACCCTTGGTAAGCTCATTGGGGCAGGGGAAAATCACGCTTTTGACAAGTTCTCCCACGGCACGATCAAGGATATAATACTGACCGCGCGTTGCTTCGACTTTGAACGCAGGTTTGGCCACCATGTTGTGGATTTCATCCGAATGAGTGCCCGCGCAGTTGACCACAAATTTCGCCTCATAGTCGGCGTCCTGGGTGTGAATCAGGTAGTGGTCCTCTTTCTGTTCGATACCCCTGACCTCTTCATTGAGTTTCAGTTCAACACCTTCGCGGACAGCCACTTCGGCATGGGCCAGGGTAAATTCCCAGGGATTGATGACGCCTGACACAGGCACCCATAGGGCGATGGTAATATCCGGCGAAAGATTAGGTTCACGCTCACGAACTTCGTCTCCGTTCAGAATTTTCATCCCCTGGACGCCCATGAGCAGACCATTTTCGTATTTCTTCTTAATGACCCTGGCATCTTTTTCATCAAAACCGACGATAAGAGAACCGGTTTTATGAAATTCAACATCCAGCTTTTCTGCCTGCTCCATTGTCAAATGTGCACCCCGCACATTAAATTTACCCATCAGGGTGTCAGGATCAGGATCATATCCGCCGTGGACAATAGCGGTGTTGGCCCTGGAAGCGCCAAGGGAAACATCGTTTTCTTTTTCCAGAAGCAGAACTTTGAGCTGGTAGCGGGAACATTCGTAAGCGACGCAGCAGCCGACGACGCCCGCCCCAATGATCACGACATCATACATAGACTCTCTCCTTGTGCTAAGTTGTACATGAGCCTGGGAATAAAACTCCGTCACGATGTGCGGAGAAAATTCCGGGCGATAAGCTCATCAAAAGCCTGGATAAAACTCACTGCAAGGCAATGCTTTTGCACCTCTGCCGCATCTTTCTGTGAGAAAGGAACTCAAACAAAAAGCCACGAAGTTTTGATCTTCATGCTCATGTACGATCTAATAATCATGTTGAGGGAATGTCCGTCTGATCAACCGCGAGAAAATAAAAAAAGAGCAGACATTTCCCCAACGAACCAGGAAACCTACTCAAAAAACTCATTGTTCTTCCTTGATTTCATTTATCTTAGCACAATCAAGGCCATGGGGCAATACAATTATACAAAAAACAGCTTAAATAATGACAAAATCAGAAGCGGCATAAAAGATGAACAAACTGGCATTAAAGGCGCTTTTTTGTTAGTATTTTTTATCATATACAGCATATCAGAGTTTCTCTGTAGATCAGAGCTTCCTCTCGGAAAGGGACGTGCGAGGTACACTATGAATATGGGTGAAAAGCGGGTCATTCAAAAGTTTCTGCAGAAGAATCCGGTCATTTTAGCCGTAAAAAATGATGAAGAACTCAAATCTGCGCTCAGTCGGGAGGGCCGGGTTATTTTTCTGCTTTACGGCAACATCTGCAATCTTAAAGAAAACGTTCACCTTGTCAAAGAAAAAGGCAAGATGGTCTTTGTCCATGCAGATCGCATAGAAGGGTGTACCTCACACAATGTCTTTGTTGATTTCCTCAAAAAAGAAGGCAACGAAGTGGATGGCCTGATATCCACCCATCCCCGCCTCCTGAAATATGCTCGCGAGCAGGGAATGATCAGCATACTGCGCGTGTTTTTGCTGGATTCGCTTGCTGTGAGCAATTCTCTGAAAAGTATTGCCGAATGCCAGCCGGATCTGGTTGAAGTCCTGCCCGGGATTGCGACCGGAGGTTTTAAGCTGATCAGCAACGAATATAATGGGCCACTCATTGCCGGTGGCCTGATCAAATCCTCAGAGGATGTCCTTGCAGCCCTGGCCGCCGGGGCTATTGGTATTTCCACAACGAATCTTGAATTGTCTGAAATTAACCGCCTGATCCGCGAAGAGCTGCAGGAAAAAGAATAGCGTACGCTTTAAAACGCCGAGTTTGAAAAACCAGAAAAACATGGATTCTGGCGCTTGTTCAACACTCTTGAAGAGGGTGATTATATAAATTTAACCATCCGTCTGGAACATGGCGAAAAAGCTGCAGCTATTCAACAAACAGGAAGACGACGAAATTTTATTCAGCCAGCCGATAGTTTATAGAGGGGATCTGAAAACACGAAGGTGACAGGTCACCCTTTATTTTTTAGCTGTAATGAGAAAGAGGGCATCTCTTTAAGATACCCTCTTTTTCTAAACAAGGACTGAACTTAAACTAAGAAGATCAGACGAATTTGTTTTTTCCCAAAGTCTTGAAGTACCTCCTTGGAAAATGACGCTCCTGTCGTCAGGCTACAAAACCAGGGAGAACAATAATGGCTTTGTAGAGCCAGACGGCGAGCAAGGCGCCGATGATTGGGCCGACAACCGGAATCCAGGCATAGCCCCAGTCGGGATCTTTTTCCTTAAAGGGGAGAACAGCATAAGCCAGTCTCGGTCCAAGGTCACGGGCGGGGTTAATGGCATAGCCGGTCAGTCCACCAAGGGACATACCGATGGATACAATGATACCAAAGACCAGGAGCTTGTCGACTCCGGCAGCGATACCGGCAACCTGGCCAATGCCTTTGATGGCAAGGACAAGAACAAAGGTTCCGACGATTTCACTCAGCAGGTTTCTGCCTGTGTGACGAATGCTTGGGGCCGTGCAGAAGCAACCTCTCTGGCTTGGAGCGCCGGGGGTTTCATCAAACTGACCTTTAAAGAGGAGATAGACCAGTACCGCACCAAGGAAGGCGCCGATCATCTGACCGAGAATATAAGCCGGAACAGTGTCCCAGCCAATACTGCCATCGGCAGCGAGCGCAATGGTCAAAGCAGGGTTCAAATGTGCGCCGGATGCCGTACCAAAAATAAAGCAGGGGAGCAGAACGGCAAGACCCCAGGCGAAGGTGATCTGAATAGATCCAGCCCCCTTCATGCCTGATTTATTGAGCGTAACGTTGGCGACAACGCCATCACCGAGCAGAATGAGTAAGAAAGTGCCGACGAGTTCGGCCACAAAAATAGTCATCATAATGTATACCTCTCCAGGAGTGATGAATGATTTGCATCCATCGCGTTTGCATCAAACGTGATGAATCTGAGCCTTTTTAGCTCTGTTGATCTATTTCAGAGAAAAGCTCAACCGTTTTCAATCGAGCCAGCTAAGAAAGACGAGAACTCTCTTTCTGGCAGGGAATAGTCGGAAAACGAGTTCTGTCCGGGCTGTAAATCAGTCCTCTTTGGCCCAGCCAAAGGAGCACTTCACAGCCTTGTTCCAGCCTTTAAGTTTCTCTGCACGATCTTTTTCGCACATCTGCGACTCGAAGATGCGGGAGATTTTCCAGTTGTTGCGGACATCATCAGTGCTGCTCCAGAAGCCGACAGCCAGGCCAGCCAGATAGGCAGCGCCCATTGCCGTGGTCTCAATGCAGGCGGGACGATGAACGGGGACGCCGATGACATCAGACTGATACTGCATCAGGAAGTCATTCATGGAAGCGCCGCCGTCAACCTTCAAAGCGGAGAGCTTGATTTTGGAGTCATCCTGCATGGCTTTGAGCACATCGTTGGTCAGGTAGCAGAGGGATTCCAAAGTCGCTCTGATCAGGTGTTTCTTATTGACACCACGGGTGATGCCAACGATCGTGCCGCGAGCATACTGATCCCAGTAAGGTGCGCCGAGGCCGGTAAAAGCCGGAACAACATAGCAGCCATTCGTATCCGGAACCTGTTTGGCAATGTATTCAGAATCCGGTGAAGTGTCGATAATACGCATCTCATCACGCAGCCACTGAATGGCAGCGCCAGCCACAAAGATGGAACCTTCAAGGGCGTAGTTGACCTTGCCATTGAGGCCCCAGGCGATGGTTGTGACCAGACCGTTGTTACTGTACACAGGTTTTTCGCCGGTATTCATGAGCATGAAGCAGCCTGTTCCGTAAGTGTTCTTTGCTTCGCCAGCATTGAAGCAGGCCTGGCCGAAAAGCGCAGCCTGCTGGTCGCCCGCGGCGCCGCCGATCTTAATCGGACTTCCGAAGAAGCTGGGGTCAGTCTCGCCGTATACACAGCTTGAAGGCATAGGGGTGGGCAGAATCTGTCTGGGGATGTCGAGGATTTTTAATATTTCTTCATCCCAGCAGAGATCGTTGATATTAAAGAGCATCGTACGGGATGCGTTAGAATAGTCGGTGACATGGACTCTGCCTTTGGTTAGTTTCCAGATCAGCCAGGTTTCGACGTTACCAAAGAGAATTTCGCCCTTTTCAGCGCGTTCTCTCACACCGGGCACGTTGTCCAGAATCCATTTAATTTTTGTTCCGCTGAAATAGGCATCAATGACAAGACCGGTCTTTTTACGGAACGATTCCGTGTAGCCTTCAGCCTTCAGCTGGTCGGCATATTCGGAGGTTCTTCGGCACTGCCAGACAATTGCGTGGTAGACAGGTTCACCGGTCTCTTTATCCCAGAGAATTGTCGTTTCACGTTGGTTGGTGATACCGATGGCGGCAATATCTTCGGCCTTCGCGTTGATTTTGCTCATCGCTTCAACAGCAACGCCAAGTTGCGTGGACCAGATTTCGTTGGCCTCATGCTCAACCCAGCCCGGCTTGGGGAAGTACTGGGTAAATTCTTTTTGTGCAACCGAGCAGGGCTCGCCCTTTTCGTTAAATAAAATACAGCGGTTACTCGTTGTGCCGGCGTCCATCGCCATGACATATTTCGGCATAAATTGCTCCTCTCGACAATTTATTGGGGCAGGTTTTCTGACCTGAGCCCCGGACTTCTGTTCTCTTCGTATGGATCAGATCGCCTTACGTACCCCCTTTCTGCTTCGCGGTTGTTTTATCTGCTGAGAGGGATGAGTTCTTTACCTGTCAGCAGATGGCTTTAACTCAAGTGATGGCCTTACTTTAAGTAGAAAAATTTTTTAACTTAAGTAAAAAGCCTTACAAAGACGTCTGTCTTTGCTTTGCTGGCCTCTTTTCTTAAGCCAGCGCGATTTCCCCATTGGACTTTGTTGAATATTTTGATAACCCTGTCACTTTGTACACGCAGTGTGTATAGTCCACATGACTTTTGCTTTTTCACGCCAAAATATCAGATTCTGCGAATGCGTATGATTCTGGCTTTGCCAAAGTGTGCAACTGTCTCATCGCCAGCCTTAGCACGAAAGAATGTGTTGACTTTGCGAGCAGGCGTGGCTTAGCTGTGACTAAAAGGCTTAAGCTTTTTCCCTCTACTTAACTTTCATAGGTATCCGTGGAATCCGTGTGAATAAAATATGCAAGTCTCATACGGAGAAAAAGCAATAAAAAAGAGCAGCAAACCCCCTTCATGGGGAAATCCGTTGCTCAAAATCTCATGAACTTCCTTAACTTGTGTAGAATATAGCAGAACAAAAATAATAAATCAAGATGTTTTTGGATATTTTGCTGAAAAAGTTTTTTAGCAGAGGCTGAGATGCCTCATTATGGTGAATCTGAACTTGATCTGCTCAGATTTTACAAACTGAAAAATTCACCTAAAATTATCTATAATTATGAGTGCTTTAGATAAGCGTTTTGGATGCTTTGCCGCTAATGAGCTTACATCGGTTTTGCATGAAGGCTCAGGCCGCGGAAACAGGGGAAGCATAAGAGAATAAGTGATAGTTTATTGGCAGAAAGTTTTTCGTAAGTTTCTGAAAGAAGGTGGAAGCAGACTTGAAAAAGTCTGGAAGAATCGGAAAGAAGTTTGAAAGCAGTTAGAAAGAAGTCTGATGGAAGCCTTGAAGAAGCAGACGTTAGGGCAAATTATGCACAATTGGCAAAAAAAGCATACAATCATACCGTGCAGAGAAAGTTTTTGCCGGAAGGCTGTAAGCCTTCCAGCAATTGTTCTGAAGAGCTCTTAGGAGGAATTTATGAGATTTTTTATCGATACGGCTGATGTCAATGAAATCCGTGACGCGGCGTCTATGGGTATTGTTGCCGGGGTTACCACCAATCCGAGTCTGATTGCCAAATCCGGGCGCGACTTTACGGAAGTCATTGAGGAAATCACGAGCCTGGTGGATGGCCCTATTTCCGGTGAGGTGAAGGCGACGACGACTGACGCGGCCGGGATGATCGCAGAAGGCCGTGAAATTGCCGCGATTCACCCCAATATGGTGGTCAAGATCCCGATGACCGGCGAAGGTCTCAAGGCCATTGCCGCCTTGTCCAAAGAGGGGATCAAGACCAACTGCACACTCATCTTCACCGCGAATCAGGCCTTACTTGCTGCTCGCGCCGGAGCGACTTATGTTTCGCCTTTCCTTGGCCGCCTGGATGATATCTCTGAGTCTGGCATCGAACTCATCGATAAAATAGTCGCCATCTTTGGACAGTATCCCGACATTGACACCCAGATCATCGCGGCGAGTATCCGCAACACCACCCATGTGACCCAATGTGCACTCGCTGGTGCGGATATTGCGACCGTGCCTTACAAGGTTCTCATGCAGATGCTGAAGCACCCGCTGACCGATGCCGGTATTGAGAAATTCAAGGCCGATTATCTTAAATCTCTGGCCTGATCTCAGAGCTTTAGCCGCTGTGCAGAAACGCTCCCCTTCTATCGAGGATAACGCGCTTGCATTCAGGGCTGGAGATCAGGGATCTCCGGCTCTGTTTTTTCTTTCCTGGTTTTGAACTTAGCTTCATGCTTCACTGCGCTGTTTCGGCGCTTGACGCAAAGCGTTGAACTGCGTATACTGACAGCGTTTTAATCCCTTTCCGGTCTTGAGCAAACAATGGTTTTTCACTGGAAGTTCCAATAGCCCAAGAACTATATTCACTGCCAGTCGATGTATTTTCCTTTTAATGAATGTTTGTCGCTTCCATTTTGTTTTTTATGAGCAGCAAAGCTGCTGCTTTAATGAGGCATGGAATGGCATGTCCATCGGTAAAAGGTTCGGGCTTTGACCTGGCGCGGGATGAATCAATCCAAAATATTGCTTCATTGAAGTAAGAAATGACCTGCCAAGTGACGAAAAGCCTGATTTTTGTACTGGCTCAAAGTCTTTCAACAGGCCGTCACTTCGCGAATGAAGCGAAAAGCAAATCACAAATCTTGAGGAGATTTTCATGGCAGCAAATCGTTTTGCCGACAAAACCAAGGCTGATCTGGTCGCAATCGCACGTATTTCCGGTCTCTTAAAAACAACGCATTCCTATAAGATGAGCAAGGCGGAACTGGCCGAATTTCTGGAACTGTCTGAGCGCGGTGAGAAAGAAAAAGCTTACGCTCTGGTGGAAAAAGTGACAGGCAAAGCTTTTTCGCCTTCTGAAGAGGCCAAGGTCCGTAAAGGCCGCAGGGCGGCAAAGCTGAATGCAGACACATCTGCTCCGGAAGCTAAGGCGAAACCAGCAGCTACGACAGTTCCAGAAGACAAGCCAAGTCAAAAAAGAGGGCGTCTGGTGTCTGTGACAGAGAATGTGGCAGAGAATGAGACAGAGCAGGGGAACGATACCTTTTCTCAGCATGAGCTGCAATCAAACTCTGAAGGCCTGAGTGAGGACTCCGGAGCTGACCATCCTGAGCAAAGAGGACGGGGAAGAACGAGCCAGCATAAGCGGCAGAAATCTGCGGCGAAAAACAACGGAGCAGCGGAGATCAATACTCCCACGGATTCTCAGAAAGACCGTGCTTCGGCCAGGCCAAAAGCGAAAGAAAAAGCCTTTCAGAAAAAAGAGAACGGCCGCAGTGACCGCAGAGAAGGGAATAGCAAACGCACCCGTGAGTTTCAGCCCCGGGGAGAGAGTAGAAACGGCAATGACAATGGGACTGCCAGGGGACAACTTAATGACGTCACTACAACACAGGTGAAAAGCCGGGATCTGGCTCTTTCAGAGCTGGAAGAATACCCTGCGGATCTTGCGGAAGAGTGTTCCGGATCTGAGCTCAGCAGCAGAGCTTTCGCCGACAAAAACGCTGGCCGTCACAGTAACAAATCCGACTTTAATGAAATCAGCGGGGGCATCCTCGAGCTTATGCCGGACGGCTATGGCTTCCTTCGTCTGGACAATTTTATTCAGGGCCCGAACGATCTTTATTTACCGGCGCAGTACATACGCAAATTTAACCTGCGCAATGGGGATTATGTCTGCGGCCCGACGCGTCAGCAACGTGAACAGGATCGCTATCCTGCCCTTTATTATGTCAAAGAGGTGAATGGGCGGGCGCCGGCAGAAATGATCCGCCGTCCTCATTTTGATCGACTGACCCCCATCTATCCGAACGAACGCTTTGTGCTGGAGACCGAGCGCAACGAGCTTTCCACCCGCATCATCGATCTGGTTGCTCCGATCGGGAAAGGTCAGCGCGGCATGATCGTTTCGCCCCCAAAAGCTGGTAAAACCATATTGTTGCAGAAAATAGCCAACGCCATTACGACCAACAATCCTGGGGTCAAACTCATCGTTCTGCTGATCGACGAGCGACCTGAAGAAGTGACGGATATGCAGCGCTCCATCAACGGTGCGGTGGTCTATTCGACTTTTGATAAAACCCCCGAAAACCATGTTAAAATCACTGAACTCGTGCTTGATCATGCAGAGCGCCTGGTGGAGCTGGGAGAAGATGTGGTCATTCTTCTCGATTCCATTACCCGCATGGGCCGGGCCTATAACCTCACGATTACACCCACAGGCCGTACCCTCTCCGGGGGCCTGGATCCAGGAGCGCTCTATGGTCCTAAACGCTTTTTCGGAGCGGCTCGTAACATCGAAGGTGGCGGCAGTCTCACTGTGATTGCTACAGCGCTGATCGACACGGGTTCCCGTATGGATGAAGTGATTTTTGAAGAGTTTAAGGGGACGGGCAACATGGAAGTTTATCTGGATCGCAAACTCTCAGAAAAACGCATCTTTCCGGCCATTGATATCAACCGCTCCGGGACCCGTCGTGAAGAACTGCTGCTCAATCGCAAAGAATTGGATGCGGTCTGGGCCATTCGCAAGGCTTTTGGTCAATTGGAAACCAGTGCGGTCACAGAAACGATCATCAAACTTCTCCTGCAGACGCGTTCCAACGAGCAGTTTATCTCATCTGTCAATGTTTCCATGGGGGATAAAAGCCTTTTTGATGCCATGCGCGGCAATCTTCCCGCTGCAACTCAGCGGGTTTCGGAGAGCAGCTGAGAAACCCTTTCTCACAACTTTATTTCAGGCCCGCAGCTCTTGGCTGCGGGCCTTTTTGTATTCCTTTTGGCAAAATAAAAGCGGCTCCTTCTGCTGTCCTCGACTCACGGCTGCGGGCATGAGTGGCGAGAAGCTTTGCGCAGTTCGGCACGCCTCAGCGCGGGCGTTGCGCGTTTGCGCGGCTCAGTGCCTTAATGCGATTGCTGCGGCTCCGCATGCCTCGGAGAAGCCAGAATAAAGCTAAAACACCGTGTCTTGCACATTATTCTATCTGGCAGGAAGAAAAGGCATTCCGGAAAAATTTCTGTCTGATTATCTCCTTGTAAGTCCTAAGTAAATTATGTTAGATTTAGTTGGATGGCTGGATGGCTCCTGATGCTTTCGCCCAGTTTTGCGAAATGGGGAGCCGCGGAGGTTGACGATGGCGATCTCATTTACAGACTTTTTGAGTTCTGTACTGGCGAGTTTTCCCCTCGCCCTGACCACGCTTCTCACTTTGGGCGTCATACTGGTGAACGGTTGGACCGACGCACCAAATGCGATCGCAACTGCGGTTTCGACGCGGAGTATCGGCATCAGATCAGCCGTACTCATGGCTTCGTTGATGAATTTCCTCGGTGTCGTGGCCATGACGAGTATCAACCGTAAAGTTGCTGTCACTATCATGAGCATGGTCGATTTTGGCGGGTCGCAAGAGGAAAGCCTGCTTGCCCTCTGCGCGGCTATGGTGGCGATTGTGGTCTGGGCCAGCGCCGCCTCTGTTCTGGGTATTCCCACAAGTGAGTCACATGCTTTAATCGCCGGCCTTTCGGGGGCGGCGATTGCTTTGCATGGCAGTCTTGAAGGGATTAACCCCAGTGAGTGGGCCAAAGTCATCTATGGCTTAATTCTCTCTTCTGTTCTGGGCTTTTTCCTGGGCTATGTCGTCTGTGCCAGCATCAAGTTATTCTTTCACAGACTGAACCGCCGCCGGGCGGAATCTGCTTTTGCAAAATTACAGGTGCTGGCTGCGGCTGGCACTGCTTTTATGCATGGCGCTCAGGATGGGCAGAAGTTTATTGGCGTCTTTATGCTGGGCCTTACACTTTCGGCTGGTGGTACAGAGATCGTCACGGAGTATGCAATACCCTTATGGCTTATGTTGCTATGTTCCATCGTCATGGGTCTTGGCACGTCTATCGGCGGTGCGAGGATTATTAAATCTGTAGGTATGGATATGGTCAAGATGCAGACCTACGAAGGCTTTTCGGCAGATCTGGCAGGGGGCCTGAGTTTGCTGGTCGCCTCTGTTTTTGGCCTTCCGGTCAGCACGACACACACCAAAACGACGGCCATTATGGGCGTGGGCGCGGCCAAACGCATCTCCAATGTCAACTGGCTGGTCGTTCGCGACATGAGTCTTGCCTGGATTCTGACTTTTCCGGGCTGTGGGCTCATAGGCTACATCATGGCCAAATGTTTTCTGGCCATCTTTTAAATTGCCAGGTATAAATGAAGCGGAAGCGCTTTGAACAAAAGGGGAACTATGACGAATAATAAAGAAAAGGATAGCGCTGTTCAGGACGCTCAAAGTCTGGAGGACAAGCTGAAGGACGAGAAGATCAGCAAAAAAGAAAAGGCAGCCATGGAAAAAGAACAGAAATCAGCAAAAAAAGAAATGAAGTCCATTTTCAAAAAAAACAAGAAGAAAAACGACTATTTTGCCATGCTTGCAGAAGCCGGGGATTACTGCCTGGAAGCGGCCACAAAGCTCGACGAGATTGTGCGCCATTTTGATCCTGAAAAACTGGAAGAGCTCTCAGCTCAGATGCATGATATCGAACATAAGGCCGATTATGCCCACCATCGTTTGAGTGAGAAACTCTCCAAAGAGTTTATTCCTCCGATTGAGCGCGAAGACATTGCCGCACTGGGCGACGAAATTGATGACGTCGTGGATGCTCTTGAAGACGTCGTCGTGCGCTTTCATATTTTTAATATCCGTGAACTGCGCGAAGAGGCTGCGGCCTTCAGCAGTATCATTTTGAAACAAAACCAGACTCTCAGCGAGCTGATTCGCGAATTCCGCCATTTTAAGAAGTCGAAAAATCTAAAGAAACTGATCGTTGAGGTCAACCGCCTGGAAGAGGAAGCGGACAGCGTTTATTTCTCCGCGATACATCGCCTTTTTATGGAAGAAAAAGATCCGATCAAAGTGCTGGCCTGGACCGAGATTTTCCGCCGCATGGAAGCCTCCTGCGACTATGCCGAGGATGTTTCCCAGCTGGTTGAAACCGTGATTATGAAAAACAGCTGAGCTGGCCTCACTGCAGGGCAACACAGACACAGAAGCAAGCCGGCCAAATCAGGCCGGCTGTTCTTTTAAGCTGCGGGATTGCTCGCGTACCATCTGCGCATAGATTCCGTCGAGAGCCATGAGCTCGTCGTGTGAACCTGCTTCGACGATCTGACCGTGGTCGAGGACATAAATCCTGGAGGCGTGCTGGATGGTGGACAGTCGGTGTGCGATGAGCAGCATCGTGCGGTCCTGTCCCAGGCGAGTGATGCCCTTCTGAATCAGCGCTTCTGTTTCCGAGTCGATATTGGCGGTGGCTTCATCCAGAACAAGGATGCGCGGATTCTGAGCCAGCGCACGGGCGAAGGAGATCAGCTGGCGTTCACCGGTCGAGTAGCCATTGCCATGTTCACGGACTTCACTCAGAAGGCCGTCTTTGAGGCGGGCGATCAGAGGCGCGCCACCGACCTCTCTCAGCGCTTTCTCGGCGTCTTCAAGGCTGATGTCTTCACGTCCGAGAGCAATATTGCTGTAGAGGGTGCCGCTGAAAAGATAGGGATCCTGTAAAACAATGGCCATCTGGCGACGCAGGCTGAGAAGGGGATAGTCCTCCAGCGCTTTGCCATCAAGGCGGATCTGTCCGCTTTCCGGCCGGTAAAAACCCATGAGCAAATTCATAATCGTGCTTTTGCCCGAACCGGTATGACCGACAAAGGCCGCGCTGTCCCCGGCAGGAATATGGAAGCTTACGCCATTGAGGACGGTTTCGTCCTCAATGTAGGCGAAGTGAATATTCTCGAAATCAATTTCACCCTGAACCGGCTCCAGTTCGCCACTCGTTTCCTCCCCCGGCGTCTCGCGCAGCAATTCAAAAATATGATCGGCGGCGCCTCTGGCACGCTCCAGGTCGCCGACACGCTGCATGGCCTGATTGACCTGATTAAAGAAGCGCGACATATAGTTGACGAACAAATACAGGCTGCCGATGGGCACGATATAGGCGCCGCTGATACTGCCATAGCCAAAGTAGGCGAGAATGGCCGCCATGGTCAGATATTCAAAAGCGGAGGTCATGTTAAAGGCGCTATAGGCCCAAAGCTTCGTCAACTTGAGATTGATTTTGTAGTTTTCCTGATTAATCTTTTCAAAATCTGAGGCGATGCGCTCTTCACGGCCGAGGCTCTGAATGACCTCCATGCCCTGGATATTCTCATTCAGCTGTCCATTGAGTTCGGAAAGGCTGCGCCGGGCCGCGTAGTTCCATTTGGCGGATTTTGTCTGAAAATCGCGGAAGATCAGCCAGAGAAAGGGCAGAGGCAGGAGAGCAAGAAGAAAAAGCCTCAGATCGAGCTGAGAGAGCGTGAGATAGATACCGATGCCGTAGATGGCTGCGGATATGAGACGCACTAAAACGGCGGAAAAGAGGAGTTTGACGGCATTGCTGTCATTGGTCACCCGCGAGACCACTTTGCCTGCAGGGAGACTGTCGAAGTAAGCAATCGGCAGCTTCTGCAGGTGGCTGAAGACATCCAGCTGAATCATCCGGGCGATGCCGTTGGCACTGCGCTGCAGAAAAATCCCGGAGGCATAGCGAAAAATGGAGGCAAAAAGCATGGCCAGCAGGTAGATGGCAAGCAGTCGGAATAAGCGCCCCGTCTCGCTGAGCACATGGAGTTCCTGGATTTGTTGATTGAGAATTTCAGCGACCAGAAAGGGTGCAAACAAATCCAGGGCGACGCTGGTTCCTTCGAAAAAAAGACCGGGAAGAAAGCTTCCACGGGCTTTCCAGCAATAGCCCACAAGTTTTTTACGGCGGAAGGCTGCGTCGATGGGAGGTCGCTTATTTTTGTTTTCACTCATTCTTTTTTCCTCCCTCTGCAAGTTCCTGCTGCTTGTATTGTTCGGCATACCAGCCGCCATGAACCAGGAGTTCAGCGTGGGTGCCGCGGTCAACAATACGTCCCTCCTGCAAGACCAAAATTAAATCGGCCGAGCGCACAGCGGAAAGGCGGTGTGCGGCAATTAATGTGGATTTACCCTGACGCTCGCGCCGGAGGGCATCCAGAATGTGCTTCTCCGTCATGGCATCGACAGCAGAGAGACAATCGTCCAGGATGAGCAGGGGAGAATCTTTCTTCATGAGGGCGCGGGCGATACAGATACGCTGCTTCTGTCCCCCGGAGAGTGCGATACCCTTTTCTCCGGCCTGGCTGTCCAGACCCTGAGGAAGCTGGGGCAGATCCTTGCGCAGATCGGCTATGTCAAGGACTTCCTGAAGCCGGGTTTCCGCCCGGCCGGAAGAGAGATCCTCGTCGCTCGCGCCGAGCAGAATATTGTCGCGAATGCTGCGCGAAAAGAGAAAACTATTCTGCGGAACATAGGCGATCGCCTGATGCAGCTCAGCCCGCCTGATGCGGGCAAGATCACGTCCCCCAAGCTCAATTTGTCCTTCGGGGAGTGGATAAAAGTGCAAGAATTGCCGCAGTAGAGTGGTTTTCCCAGAGCCGACCGGGCCGACCAGACCTAAAGATTGTCCTGCACCAAGTTCAAAATGGATGTCTTCCAGGGCGGGGTGTTTCGTTTTGCTGCCGTAAGAAAAATGAAGGCCACTTACTTTGATGGATGCGCCATCTGGCATGGCCATGGCTGTGGGCGAGTCCGTGACGGCAAGGGGCTGGTCCATGAGTTCCTGGATCCTTTGCATGGAGGCAGAGCCCATCTCCCCGGTGTTAATGGACTCACCGATGGCCATCATCGGCCAGATCAGCATATTGAGGTAAAAGGTAAAGGTGATCAGCCCTCCTGTCGTCAGACGTCCTTCCTGAATTTCACCAATTCCCAGAGCGAGGGCAATGACCAGTGAAATCGCCGGGACCAGACGGGACATCGGCATGTACATCTGAGAATAGCGCACCGCACGCATATTTTTTCTAAAGAGCTGATCGGCACGACTGTGGAAACGCTCATTTTCGCTCTCCTCCAGATTATAGGCGCGCACGACGCGGATCCCTGCGATACCTTCCAGCACGGATTCATTCATCTCGTCAAAGGCAGCCTGGGCCTCATCGTAGCAAGTATAAAGTTTCGTGCCGATGCGGCGCGAAAAGAAAATCAGCAGAGGCAGAGGAAGAAATGAACCCAGGGTGAGTTTCCAGGAAATGGCGAGCATAAAGAAGAGCAGGGCTAAAGGCCAGACGGTTGAATCAAAGATGGCCATCATGCCGAAGGAGAGAAACTCCCCTACGCTCGCGACATCGTTGGTGGCTTTGCCCATGATACTGCCCGTACTGTTGGCCGCGTAGAAAAGCGGTGATTGTTTAAGCAGGCGAGCGAAAATCTCGCGGTGTGAGATCAGAGCGGCATCATCTGAGGCACGGTAGATCACATAGCCCCAGATGTAACAGGCCAGATAATTGATGAGAATAATCAAAAGCATCAGGGCAATCGTTCGCCAGAGCTGCGGCAGGCTCATCTGACCGGCTAAAATAGCATCGCTGACGCGCCCCACCATGCGTGGAGGCAGCATGTTCAAGCCATAGTTAATGAGCAAAAAGACGACGCCGATGGCGTAGAGCCTTTTATAGTGTTCAAAGAACCATTTGAATTGCCTGAAAAAAGTCTTCAATGTGCTCTCCTTAAGCCATTTTTCGGTATTTAGCCTATCAGGGCATTTGATTTTACTGCTTGTTTCGATGCAACCCATATCACTGCTTGCATCACAGTTTGCCTTTAGTCATGTTGACATGACGTCATAAAAAACTAATCTCCTGGCCTGAAGTTTAGCTTTTCTTTTTCTGTCACGATGCTGTCGATAGGCATATCGTAGCGCCCGCAGGGAATTTCCTCCTGCTCCTGTACGGCATAGGCAAGGCCGATAACCGGGGTTCCCGCTTTGAGACGCTTTAAATATCGATCGTAAAAGCCTCCGCCATAGCCCAGCCGGTGGCCGGATCGATCAAAGCCGAGCAGGGGGGAGAGAACAAGATCAATATCGGCCGGGTCAATAAGCAGATCCGTATCGGGGTCCGGGGCTAAAATACCATAGCGATCGGTCTTCAACTGTGACAAATCACGGGGACAGAAGGCTTCCATATGGCCCGCCTCAAAGGTGACGGGAAAGGCAAAACGCTTACCAGCTGCGGCGGCATCGCTGAACAGAACCTGAATCTGAACCTCTTCGGCCATGGGCATAAAAGCAAAAATGATCTGCGCTTGTTGAAAAGTTTCCTCGTCCTTCAGACGCTCAATGATCCTTAAAGAAGCTTCCTGACGGTACTCCTGGCCCAGAGCGGCACGTTCCTTCTTAATTTTTGCGCGCAAGGCTTTTTTCACAGCGCGGATATCTCCCTGTGCCCTGTCTTGACGGTCTGTTGCAGGCCTTACTGAGGGAGAAACACCAGAAGTCCATCGACTTGCCGCAGCAAAAGCTGATGTTGGTCGACTTTCTGCCGAAGAGGGAAGATTGGCAGCACGACGGCCCATAGCGGTCCTGCTGCTTGCTGAAACATCACCAGGTGTGTCACATTCCGACGATCGACGGCTTGCTGAAGGTTCTTCTGCCAAATGACTCATATGCAACCCTCCCTCTCAAAGCTTCCTATAAATTTTTCTTTGCATATTTCTTTGTGCCTCTGAAAAGCAATGTTTTTATTCTAACACACGGCGTTTCTTTCCATTTTCGTTTGTCGGGAATTGATTTGAATATAAAATTGAGTTAATTAAAAATTGAGTCGAATAATAAGTTAAATATAATATGAAAAGGCGGCTTTTCTGCCAGGCTCATTTTCCGTTAGGCTAAGTGAAGAAGCAGGCCAGGCAAAGAGGACAAACGTGGCGGGGAAAAGCGGACAACTTTAACTGGGCTTATAGAGCAAAGGCCAATATTAAGTCAAATTTGACTACCCCACCTAACCTGTGATACAATCATTCAGCATTCGAGAAAGCCCTCTTGCTCGTGTGGCGGAATCGGCAGACGCAACGGACTTAAAATCCGTCGAAGTAAAATTCGTGCCGGTTCGAGTCCGGCCACGAGCACCAGTTTTATCCTATGATGGACTCGAAGATATAGCCGTAAGCCATGGCAAGAATCCGCCAGGCGGGGCGAATGTCAAATCAAATATCGCGGAGTGGAGCAGCTGGTAGCTTGTCGGGCTCATAACCCGAAGGTCGCAGGTTCGAATCCTGCCTCCGCAACCAAAGCAGATACGGTAATTGATACAATTTATCAGTTACCGTATCGTTTTTTATGACTTAAAAAGCCCCGTCGGTTCGGTATCCAAACATGGCGCTGTTCCATACCTGACTTTCCTCAAAATTCTTTTTGACCTGCTATTTCTGATTCTCGCTTACGGAGAGGCTTTTCGCAGTATAGTCAGATAAACGTGGCTTGACGCTGTACTGTAAGACAGAATGACTGGATGGATGAAAGAAATTGAGCTTCTAAAAACTACTATTTCAACACTAAATATGTTATTATTTCAGAGAGTCTATATAAAGTCAAGGAAAGAGAGGTGAGCCGCGAATGAATCCAGTGTTAAAATACAGGGGCGGGAAATCGCGGGAAATCCCCCGCTTTCTCCAATGCATCCCCGATGATTTTGACCGCTATATTGAGCCGTTTTTCGGCGGAGGTGCTGTTTATTTTTATCTTGAGCCGGAAAACGCTATCATTAACGATGTCAACGGCCGGCTTATGTTGTTCTATCGTCAATTACGCGACAGTTACCCGGAAATGCGTGCCCAGCTTGATGAACTACAGCGAAAGTATGAAGCCAATCAAGCCGCATTCAAGAAGCTTAAAGCGCTGACCCCGGACGAACGTGTTCCCAATGCAAATGAAGATTTATACTATAAAATGCGGGAAAACTTCAACCACCCTGACGGTAGTTATCTGGATGGAGTTATATATTTTTTTATAAACAAAACAGCGTATTCGGGGATGATTAGGTATAACAGCAATGGAGAATATAACGTACCGTTTGGCCGTTACCCAAACTTGAATACACAGTTAGTTACAGAGCAGCACAGCCAACTGCTACAAGGGGCTGAACTTTATAATCTTGACTATCGGCAGGTATTCGATATGGCGGGAGAAGATGATTTTATTTTTCTTGATCCGCCGTATGATTGCGTTTTCAACGACTATGGAAATATAGACATGATGAATGGTTTTGATGAAGCAGAACACAGGCGTTTAGCGGCAGATTTTAAGAATCTGCCTTGCCGTGCTCTTATGGTTATAGGGAAAACACCCTTGACAATGGAATTGTACGGCGACTATGTTTTTGACGAATATTACAAGAATTATGCCGTAAATATCAGAAACCGTTTCAATAACGATAAAATGCACATCATAGTCAAGAATTATTAAGTTAGGAGTGCGGAGTTATGGCATACTTGAAGAATAAAGCTCTTTTCTTTACAACGTCACCCCGCACACCGTCAAAAATGATACCTGAAATCCAGCTATTGAGCGAACATTTTAGCGGGCGCAAGTGGAACAAGCCATCACAGATTGAGTTTATCGACCTTTTGGCACAAAGCGGTTTTTTTGAGGGATGCGGATCTTTAAATAACAAAGATTTTAGTGCAAGGGACAGGATAAACAGAGCGCCAAAGGCATTAGGTTTTGTTGACTTGTCCCCACGCATAGAATTGACTGACGCGGGTAAAGCGTTGATATATGGACACAGGTCGCAAGAGGTTTTCTTACGACAACTATTGAAATTTCAATTTCCGTCCCCTTACCATGTCGAAACCAATAATATTAAGGGAACTTTCTTTATCAAGCCGTATTTGGAAATCATGCGGCTTATTCGTGATTTAGAAAGCCTTTCTTTTGACGAACTAAAAATTTATGCCCTTATGCTGACAGACTACAGGCAGTATGACACGGTAAAGAATGCAATTCTTAATTTCAGAGCAGAGAAAGAAGCACACAAAGGGCAGTACAAAAAATTCGTTGAAGAAAAATGGACTGACGCACTTATGCAGACATATTCCGAGGATATAGACGCAGGCAAAACAAAGACAAGGGAAACAACAGACAAGAGTTTGAAAAAGTTTCTGACTACAAAGAAAAGTAATACAAGGGACTATACAGACGCTTGTTTTCGTTATTTGCGGTATACGGGGCTTGTTTCAATTTCCCATAGGAACCGCTCAATTTCTTTCTATCCTGACAAGCTGAAAGAGGTTGACTTTATCCTTGAAAACATAGACAGACGACCTGTTTTTGTTGATGATACCGAAAGATATAAGGCATATCTCTTTGACGCTACAATCCCTGTTTTGTACGTTGATAATATCGCTAATGTTACTGACCATCTTATGCGCATTAGTGATTATACGCAACGGCAACTTGCAGGCAAGGATATTGAAGAATTAAAAGATATGCGTGACGCTATTGTGGCGGAACGCAAAGAAGCCGTTATCAAGGCACAAGTAAACGAAATAAAATCTTATGCCCTGTATTCGGAAATTATAGACACCTATAATGAAATCATATCTGACGGCTACTATGACGCACCGCTAATGTTGGAATATAACACATGGCGGGCTATGACTATGCTTGATGGCGGTAAGATAAAAGGCAATTTCAAATTTGATGATATGGGGCAACCGCTTTCTACTGCATCTGGAAATATGCCTGATATTGAATGTAATTATGACGACTTTGTTTTGTCTGTAGAAGTAACTATGCAACAAGGGCAGCGGCAATATGAAAGCGAAGGCGAACCTGTAGCACGCCATTTTGGACAGATGAAAAAACGAACGGGAAAAGAGACTTATTGCTTGTTTATTGCACCGTCAATCAACAATGCGAGTTTAGCCCATTTCTTTGCATTAAACAAAATTGGCATTTCATACTATGGTGGAAAAACAAAAATCATCCCTCTTGAATTAGGCCAATTCATGCGACTTGTGGAAAATTCCTATAATTATCGTAGCCACCCGACCCCGCGTAATATCCGGCAGTTTCTTGATAAAGTTATGCGCCAAGAGGAAATCGCAGTCGATGAAAATGACTGGAACGACAAGATACAAGAATGCGTCACCCAATGGTTAGTGGCATAATCTGTGTTTTATCATCCATGATCTTTCGAGTGCGTCCTGCAACACGCGATTGAAACCATCTCTATTTTTAAATGGAGGAAACTCCACCCGCGTCATCGTCTTTTCAGGCAATGCTGTTCACCTCTAACTTCCACTTTACTCTCAACTTTGTTGAACAGACTTTTGAACAGCATGTTTATACAAGCCGTTATTTCTGTATGAAAAGACGACATTAAATAGGCTTTGTATATAGCCTCCCATTTTTCTGCTTTTTAAAATATTTACAGTGCTTAGATGATAGGCAGAATCCGAACTGCTTATGAAGTCCGGTGCTCATTCCACCGTCAGGTTGACAAGAGTATTAGGAGGTTTTCGGATGAATATTAAAGAACAAGTCATGAAAAAGGGCTTTATCAGTCTCTTATATTGGATGTTAAAAGATCCTGAAAATAGAACCCTTCAAATTATGGATAAGGTAGATGCCCATTTCGGCGATAAGCCAGACACCTTCGAACGTCAGCGCTGGTGGGTTCGCCATGTTCTGGAAGACAAGGACAGTCCCATGCATGAGTTTGTGATGGAGCTGTTAAAAAATACTGATGCGGATATCCTCGTCACATTCTTTGTCAACTTTTTCTTCAATGCCAGTCTTCTGGGGAACAAGCTCCGTAAGGAAGCGCAGGAAAAATACCACTGCAACATTCCCTGGGCCATTTTGCTGGATCCGACTTCTGCCTGCAACCTGCGTTGTACCGGTTGCTGGGCCGCTGATTATGGTCACAAACTCAACCTCAGTTATGAAGAGCTGGACAGCATTATCGAGCAGGGGAAAGAATTAGGCGTTCATTTTTATATCTTTACCGGCGGCGAACCGACCGTCCGCAAAGACGATATTTTCAAACTCTGTGAAAAGCACAGTGACTGCGAATTTCTGGCTTTCACCAACGGCACTTTGATTGATGAGGAGTTTGCCGACAGGATGCTGAAAGTGAAGAACTTCGTGCCAGCTATCTCGATCGAAGGCTTTGAAGAAGCGACAGACTCCCGCCGCGGTGAAGGCGTTTATCAACGGGTGCAAAAAGCCATGCAGATCATGAAGGACAAACGCCTGGCTTTTGGTAATTCCTGCTGCTATACCAGTGCGAACTATAAATCCATCACCTCTGAAGAATTTATCGACAGTCTGATCGATGCCGGCTCACGTTTTGTCTGGTTCTTCCACTACATGCCAGTCGGCAAGGATGCTCCGCCGGAATTACTGCCGACAGCTGAACAGCGTGAATATGTCATCAATCAGCTGAGATCCATTCGCGGCCATAAGAAGAGCTTCCTGATGGACTTCCAGAATGACGGTGAGTTTGTCAACGGCTGCATCGCCGGAGGCAAAGAGTATTTCCATATCAACGCCAACGGAGACTGTGAGCCTTGCGTTTTCATTCACTACTCCAATGCCAATATCCGGGAGAAAAGTCTGATCGAAGTCTTGCAGTCGCCCATCTTCATGGCTTACCACGACAATCAGCCCTTTAACGACAACCATTTCCGCCCATGCCCGATGCTGGAGAACCCGGAAAACATCGTGAAGATGGTTCATGAAACCGCTGCCCGTTCCACTGACCTGGAAGCACCCGAGCCGGTCGAAGATTTGTATGAAAAAACCAGGCCCTATGCCGATCAGTGGACAGACCGGGCGAATGAGCTCTGGGAAGAGAATCTTGTCCAGAAGAAAGCCGACCGTGAGCGGGTAGATAAACTCATTGAAGCCGACAAAGCGGCCCGGAAGGCTCATAAAAGCCGCTAAACAGACCCGTTTATGTTTTCCCAAAATGTTCACGTCTCTACCCGGCGTTGACGTTTCTCCTCAGCCCCGGTAGAATCAGCTTCAATTGAAGTTAAGTGCCCTCGGAGATGAATTCTTGAGTTTATCAAGTGACATCTCGGGGATAATAGGGAACCGGGTGTAATTCCCGGGCGATCCGGTCACTGTCATGGCCAGCGAAGCGCAGATTCCATTGCCGCAAGGTGAGAAGGAGCGACGAGCGTTACGGCCTCAGCCAGGAAACCTGCTTAACTTACAGGTCAGGAAACTTCCGCAGAAAGGGACCTGCCGGGTGCTGAGATAAAAGCCGATAGGATCTGCCTGCTTTGCTACAGCTTGTCTGTTATCGTTGACAGCTTGTCTGTTGCCGTTGCAAAGCAAAGAAAGCAGATTTTTCAAGCAAGTTTTTTCATGCTCTCTGGACTTCGACTTCTGGCGGAAGGAAAGAGAGGTTTTTTATGTTCACTCGAAAACGCGTATGCAAAGCTCTGGTTTTTCTCTTACTCTTTAGTTTCTTGAGCGGCCTTCCTGTTTTAGTTCAGGCCAAGCCCGAGGAAAGTAAATTTGTTCCGCTCACTCAGGAAGAGATTAAGGATCATCCGACAACCCCGGAATCCACGGAGGAACAGTATCCTCTGGAAGAGGAATACCAGAAGATTCTGGATGCAAAGCCGGAAAAAACCAGCTATCCCTTTACCCTGAACACCTTCAATGCGGCGAAGGAAAGGGTGGAGTTTGAGGTCAAAAAGGCACCGGAAAAGGTTTGGGTGCAGAATCAGAATAACATTGAAGTGATGCTGGCTCTGGGTCTTGAAGATCGTATCGTCGGAGCCTGCGGGATGGACGATAAGATCGATGAAAAGTATGAAAAGGCCTTTGCTAAGCTGAATTACTTTGATCGTCGTCCCACACGTGAAGATGTGTTGCAGCTCGAACCTGATTTTATCCTGGGCTGGTATTCCACCTTTGATGAAAAATATATCGGGGATGTGGACTTTTACCATAAGCGCGGCATTGGGACGTACATGTCCTTGAACAGCGCCTGCCGCGGCAGAGTGCCTCAATCCATTTATCATGAATGTGTCGACATTCTGACCATTGGCAAGATCTTCGATGTGCAGGAAAAGGCACGTGAGCTGGTCGATGAAATTCTCGAAGAAAAAGAAAAAGTCAACGAGTATTTGAAGGACAAAGAGCGCAAAACCGTGGCTGTGCTGGAGGATGAAGGCGGGACCTACCGCGTTTATTCTGAGCAGACGCTGGGAGGCAACATCGCCATCAATGGTGGCTCAAACCTGGTGGTTGGCAAAGGGGCCTACCGCGGGAACATCAGCGCAGAAGATCTGATTCTGGCTAACCCTGAAGCTATATTTATGGTCTGGTATGACGGCTATGAACTGGATGGCAAAGAGATCAAAGGTGAAGATCTGAGCAAGATCATCACAGAAAATCCGAAATTTGCTTCGCTCCAGGCGGTGAAAAACAATCAGGTCTTTGCGGTGAATCTGACCGGTATTTATTGCAGCGGTCTGCACACCCTGGATGGCATTCTTGCTTTCTCGAAGAATCTTTACCCGGAACTTTATGAAGAAAAGTAAATTGAAAAACCCTTTATCTGCAGGGGCGCGGAAAACCGCGCCCCCTTATTTTGCCATGCTCATCCTGCTGACGCTGCTCCTGCTTTCTCTGCCGGCCGCTGTGACATTGGGTTCAGCTCCCATCCCGCCCGGAGAAATCTACCGCGTGATCTGGTATCACCTGACGGAAAGCATTTTAGGCGCTGGTAAGGGTTTGGGGGATGCAGCGCGCTATGGTCAGGGTTCCCTTAGCGATATCGTCTGGTTTGTTCGTCTGCCTCGTCTGGTACTGGCCATTGGGGTCGGCTCCTGTCTCTCGGTCAGCGGTGCGGTCATGCAGGCCGTGGTGCGCAATCCGATGGCAGATCCTTATGTTCTGGGCATTTCTTCCGGCGCCTGTCTGGGAGCGATCCTGGCGATTGTTTTTGGCCTGGGTACAGTCTTTGGCAGTGCCGCCGTAGGCAGCATGGCCTTTATCGGAGCTTTTGTCATCTCACTTTCCGTGGTGGCTCTGGCCAATCTGGGCGGCAAAGCAAACTCGGTTAAGCTGGTCCTGGCGGGTACGGCGGTTTCGGCTATTTGTTCTGCGGTGAGCAGTTTCCTGCTTTATGTGATCAATACATCAAGCGGGGCTGTTGAATCGGTGATGCGCTGGATGCTCGGCAGTCTGGCGGCGGCGACCTGGGAAAACAATCTTATGATCCTCCCTGTGGCATTAATCGGCTTGCTCTTTTTCTGGAGCCAGTACAGGGCGTTGAATTTAATGCTCCTGGGAGACGAGGCGGCAATGACCCTGGGCATGTCGCTGAAGAACCGGCGAACGATGTATCTGCTCGTGGCGTCACTGCTGGTTGGCTTTGCCGTTTACAGTGCGGGCATTCTGGGCTTTGTCGGGCTGGTGATCCCGCATATGGTGCGCCTCTTATTCGGCAATGAGCACAAGCATCTCCTGCCCTTGACGTCCTTACTTGGTTCGCTCTTTCTTCTCTGGGCCGATGTCCTCTGTCGGGTGATTATTCCGCGTACAGAACTGCCCATCGGCATACTGACTTCACTGATCGGTGCGCCGCTTTTCATCATTTTGATGGCAAAATCAAGCTACAGCTTCGGAGTGGACTAATGGATATTCAAGTTAAAAATCTGTCGATCCGTCTGGGCAATAAGCAGATTCTCAACAAAGTCAGCCTCCAGGCCAGGGAGGGCTGCTTTACTGGACTTATCGGTCCGAATGGCTCAGGTAAAAGTACACTCTTGAAGTGTATCTACAGGGTTCTCCAGCCGGACTCCGGTCAAATCCTTCTGGGAGGCCGCGAGCTTTGGGGCATGTCGGTTCGTGACTCGGCAAAAGCGCTCGCCGTCCTCGCGCAGAATAGTGACTTGCCCTTTGACTTCAGCGTAGAAAAAATGGTGCTGATGGGCCGTTATCCCCATAAGAATGCTTTGGAAAGTGATTCCGCCCTGGACTATGAATGGGTCGAAAAAGCCCTCAGGCTGGTGGATCTTCTCGACTATCGCGAACGTATGTTTTCCACTCTGTCGGGAGGTGAAAAGCAGCGCGTGCTTCTGGCCCGCGCACTTGCTCAGGATACCCCAATCCTGATTTTAGACGAGCCGACCAATCATCTGGACATCAAATACCAGCTCCAGGTCATGAGTCTCTGTCATCAAATGAAAAAGACGGTCATTTCAGCTATTCATGATTTGAATGTTGCGGCACAGTTCTGCGATCATGTCTTTGCTCTGAAAGAAGGATGCATGATGGCGGACGGAAGCCCTGATGAGCTTTTTACTTCGGCCTTTATCCGTGAGCTCTATGAAACAGAAGCCGAAAGAGTTTTGGACCGCGAGGGTAAGCCGAGAATCTTTTTTTACGCGTAAAACTGCTATAATTGAGCAGAAAGGCGGTCACTATGTCAAAAGAAATCAAATTAAATCGTTTTCATCTGGCAGAGGGTGTGAAGCCTCTGCTTCTCGTCGTCATGGATGGTGTGGGCTGGACCACCCAGGATCATGGCAATGCGGTTCTCCATGCGAATATTCCCACACTGCGTGCCCTGGCAGAAAAAGGGCCTTTCCGTACCCTCAAGGCTCACGGCACGGCTGTAGGCCTGCCCGGCGATGGCGATATGGGCAATTCCGAGGTCGGCCATAATGCGCTGGGCAGTGGCCAGATTTACGCTCAGGGCGCCAAGCTGGTCAATCTCTCGCTTGAAGATGAGAGCATTTTCCAGTCGGATTGCTGGAAGCAGCTCATCGCTCATGTGGGTGCAAAGGGAACGCTGCATTTTCTTGGCCTGCTCTCCGATGGCAATGTTCACTCTCACATCAGGCACCTGGAAGCCCTGATGACTCAGGCCAAGAAGGAAGGGGTCAAACGCGTTGCGGTGCATATCCTTCTGGATGGCCGTGATGTCGGCGCGCAGACTTCGCTGACTTACGTCGATGAGCTTGAAGCTTTTATGGCCGAAATCAACAATGAAGGTTTCTCAAGTTTTATCGCCTCCGGCGGCGGTCGTATGCTCATCACCATGGATCGCTACGAAGCGGACTGGGGCATGGTTGAAAAGGGCTGGCACACCCACGTTCTGGGTGAGGCTCCGCAGTTTGCCTCGGCCCGTGAGGCCATTTTGGCGGCGCGTGAAGCCGATCCTGAAATTTCTGACCAGTACCTCCCGGCTTTCGTGGTGGCCCGCGACGGCAAAGCTCTGGCCCCGGTGAATGACGGCGATTCCTTTGTCCTCTTTAATTTCCGCGGTGACCGTGCTCTGGAGATTTCCCGGGCGTTTGAGGGAGGACCTGAATTTAAGGCCTTTGACCGTGTCCGAGTGCCGGATGTTTTCTATGCCGGGATGCTGGAGTATGATGGCGATTTACATATTCCGAAGCATTATCTCGTCAGTCCTCCGAAGATCCGCTATACCTTGTCAGAGCAGTTGATTGCGCACGGGATTGCCGAATATGCGGTCTCAGAAACCCAGAAATACGGCCATGTGACCTACTTCTGGAATGGCAATCGCCTGGAGAAGTTCAGCGAAGAGCTGGAGGACTGGGAAGAGATTCCCAGCGACCTGGTGACTTTCGACAAGAAGCCCTGGATGAAGGCCTATGAGATTACCGAAAAACTCATAGCGGCGATGGAGCAGGGGAAATACGGCTTTATTCGCTGTAATTTTCCCAACGGCGATATGGTCGGCCACACGGGAAGTTACGATGCAGCTGTCATTGCCATCGAAACGGTTGATCTCTGCCTGGCCAGACTGGAGGCCGCCTGTGACGCAGCGGGCTACAGCATGATGGTGCTGGCCGATCACGGCAACTGCGACGAGATGGAGATGCCGCGGAAAAATGACAGTGACCCGATCGTGCCCAAGACCTCGCATACCCTGGCGCCGGTGCCTTTTGCACTCTATGGCGTGGAGGGTGTGAGTTTCAGAGAGGGTGATTTTGGCCTGGCCAATGTGGCAGCCACTGTCGCCGACCTGCTGCGTATTGAGCCCAATGAGCACTGGGAGCCCTCGACAATAGAAGTTAAATAAGTTCTTTAATGTTGCCCGGCTGCGCTGTTCTCTTTAACGTGAATCTGCTAAGATAAGCAAAAGTTTATCGCGCGGTTTTGGGCTGCAAGCACCTGTCAGAAACAGGCCATGTGATTCTTTGAGCGCCGCGACAGGATTGAGGTGTTTTGAAATGCCACAAAATAATCAGTTTCCTCGACATGCACAAAAGGGTGGAAATGGCCCTTATCAAGCTTATCAGCAGCAGGCTGGAGGCGCTGGACAGGTGCCTCCTGAGGCTCGGCGAAACAGCAGAGAACAACCGCTGCGTGCTCCTGAAAGAAGCGGCTATACTATGCCGGGGTTTGTTCCGCCGCAGCGGCAGCGTTCCGGACCTCAGATGAAAGCGGATTCCGCTCGCAGGGGGATGAGGCCGCAGAGCGGTTCTTACTCTTCCTATGGCAGTGGAAATGAACAAGATAACTCTTTCTCCGGAACTCAGAATAGTCGTGGCAGCGGCCAGCGTGAGGACTATTCCAGTTCATACGCAGCGCAGGCCAATGCGTACAGCGATGCGTATCAGCAGAGAATGCAGCCCGCTCCTTATGAAGATTCTTATGGGCGTTCGTCTGCAGCCCAGGGCAGCTTTGATCCCTATGCTGATCCTTATGCCGATCCCTATGGTCAGCCTGCTGCACAGGGGACTTATGACCCTTACGCGGAGCCTTATGGGTCGCAGGCTGCCTCGAATCGTTACGCAGATCCATACGATTCCTATGCGGATCCATACGCCGATCCCTATGCTGATCCTTACCAGCGTGATGCTTATGGTGGAGGGGCTTATAACAACACCCTGGGTGGGGACCCCTATGAGTCCTATCCACAAAAAAGCGCTTTCAGCAAGTGGATTCCCACGATCCTTTCGGGAGTCGTTTTCCTTGCCTGTGTGATTATGCTCCTGCTGCTCCTGCGCTAGTGGTTTTGCAGCTCTCAATCTTCCGGAGGCCGGCGCATGACGCAGTCTCACGTCCAGCAGCGACATCTCAGCGCCTTTGATTTTTTTCGCGCTCTCTTTTTGCTCGGGGTCTTTTTCTTTCATTTGGACCGCGGGCATTTTCCTTATGGCTATTTAGGAGTTGTGGGCTTCTGCTGTCTGGCAGGCTTTTTAAGTATGCGCGCCCTTGTGCTGGAAAAAGAGGGTCAGCTGCCCGCACGGACGATCAGAAAAAGCCTTCTCAGCCGTATCGGGAAACTCTGGCCGCCGCTGCTCCTGATGCTGGTGACGGTTGCCATCCTCATGGTCGTTTTCTTCCCGGCTTTCCTTGATAATTTCGGGCTGCAGCTGCGGTCATCAGTCCTGGGATATAACAATATCTGGCAGATTATTCATGGCGAATCGTATTTTGAAGGACAGGGTTACCTTAAACCCCTGACGCACCTCTGGGCCCTTTCGCTGGAGATGCAGTTTTATCTGCTCTTCATCCTTTTCGTTCGCAGCAGCTACAGAAAAGATTATAAAGGCTTTTGGATCTGCGAATTACTACTGATTTCTGTTCTCTCCTATGCCGCTTTGCTGCTCTTTGACGAACCTGGTATGGATCCGACTCGCGTGTATTATGGCCTCGACACGAGGCTTTTCAGCTTTACCCTGGGCAGTGCGGGCGCGCTTATGGCCGTCAACACAAAAGTTGCTGAGGCTGAGCCGGAAAAAAGAAGTTCCGGCCATCGTCGCGATGGCTTACTGCTTTTCCTCACCCTCCTGCTGATTGCCGCCTTCTTTTTGCCTGTCGATAATGCCCTCATGATTCGCTATGGCCTCATGATCTACAGCCTTCTCTGTACGGCGGTGCTCTGTCTGAGCTGTCGGGGCGGGGGTCTTTTTGATAAACTTGGCCGCTGGGCTCCTGTCGCGGGTCTGGCCCGTCGCAGCTATGGCCTCTATCTCTGGCATTTTCCTTTTTTTGCGCTCAGCGAGCGTTTCCTTGCCAATGTGCAGATGCCGTTGCTGCTTTTTTATGCCTTTGAAATCAGCGGAGCCCTCTTTATCAGCGAGCTGGCCTACATGCTGAATGATGCCCTGTCCCGACCTAAACTCCTGCAACGTGTTTTATCGCTGCTCCTGGCCATCGTGCTGCTCGCCCTGCCCTGGCAGGAAGTCTATCGCCTGCGCGGCGGAGAGGATTTTCGCAGGATCGAAGCCCAGCTGCAAGAACGGGAATCGATCCTGGCCGAGAAGCGAAAAGGGCTCCGTGAAGCCGCAGAAGGCGGTCGGGGAGCTTTAAGCGAGGCCGAAAAAACGGAGGAGCAGCAGGGAGCGGAAGAGGGACCTGCCGTGAAGCAGAATCACGAAAACAGCCCTTTATCCGGAAACAGCGAAATTCGCCCCGGAGAAACACGAAAACAGCCAGCAGACGGGACACGACCTGAGGGCGGCAAGCCCGGGGCGACGGCAAAGAAAAGCCAATCTGCCCCGGACAGCAAACCCACGGGGCCCAACGGGCACCCTCTGCGCGGGCGTTTAAAGCTTCCGGCAAGGCCAAAACTCAGTGAAGAAGAAAAGTGGGCCCTGGAAGCTGTGGAAAAAGATATCACAGCTTTTGCGGAGTATGGCGAGCCCTGGAAAATTGATTTAAAAGATTTTGAGCGCTATCGTCACCTTCCGCTGAGCATGATAGGGGATTCAGTTTCAGTGATTGCCGGTTACGCTATAGATCCGTACCTGCCGGGTCTTTATCTGGATGCCAAATCCAATCGTCAGACCAATGAGGCGTTTACGCACTATCAAAGCCTTGTGCAGGATAAGATGCTTGGTGAGATGCTCGTCATGGCTCTGGGCACGAATGGTGACATTGATGAGGATAATCTCGAAGAGGTCTGGAAGGCTCTCGATGGTAAGCCCATGCTTTTACTCACCATCGTTTTGCCCTATGCAGGCCAGGAAAAAGAGCGCAATGATGCGCTGAGGCATTTTGCCAAAACCCACGATCAAGTTTGGCTGGTCGAGTGGAACCGCTATGCGAAAAGTCATCCGGAATTTTTCCAGGAGGATGCCATTCATCCTTCCACGGAAGGCTGCAAGGCCTTCTGCCAGCTGATTACAGCGAAAGTTATGGAAGTGCTGAGGCTCTATGAAGACAGCGCTTTGCTCGAAATAAAAAAAGCAAGTTAGTTTTCTGTAAAATTATCCTGAATCTCTTTTTTGAATGCTCTGCATTCATGTTATGCAGCGGCATTCATGTTATTATAAATATAAGATCTGGATTTCTGTGCTACGGCTGCCCCTCCTGGGAATGTCCAGCCTGTGCAATAGATGAAGGATGAAGGAGGAAAAGAAAAGATGATGACCATGAATAAACGCTTTGCTAAGGCTTTCCTGGCTTTGGCTCTGAGCTTCCTGCTTTTAGTGGGAGCGGGTCTGCCCGTCCATGCGGATCTTCTTGACGATGCCCTGGCGGCTGTCGACCAATCCATGGCTCAGGAAAAAGGAGGAGCAGAAGGTACCCTCAGCCTGAAACTCGATGCAGAATCGCAGCTTCCCGAGGAGATTCTGGAGATTTTGAATGCTCTCCGACTCAATTATAAGGTTCTCGCATCCGTTGGCTCAGATAAAGAGCTCAAAGCGGATTACGATCTTGAATTGACCCGCGAAGGGGCTGAAAAAAGTCTGCGCATTCATGCCTATTCCGTCAATGATGAAATTGTGATTGAAGTTCCGGGGATTTTGGATAAAGCCCTGCGGCTGAACGATCAGGCCCTGAAAAATCTGGCCGGACCGAAGGAAGCCGCCAGCATGGGCAGCATGAATGAAGCGACTAAGCTTAGTCTTGACGCTTCAAGAATGTTTGTCCTTGCAGCGAAAGATATTCAGGAGCGTACCGCTCAGTATTGGGAAAAACAGGAAGACAGCGTCACGAATCTCACAGTGCAGCAGGTTACTGAGGCTCTGAATACGGAGTCCTACCTCGTTTCGCCGGAAAATATGCCGGCCATGCTGCAGGAAGCGCTGAAGAGCCTCTCAGAAAACAAAGACCTGAGACAATTCTATGAAGCGATGCGTGCCGACGCTAAAACTGAGGCGGACGAGTTCGCTGAGGAAGAGACTGCACCTGCCGACGAATCAGACGAATCGACTGAAGAAACTTCTGAAGAAATGGCTCCCGCTGAAACCGAGGCGGCAGCTGATAGTGAAGAACCTGTCGAAGCCATGGGTGATGAACTCGAGGACGTTGACGAAGACATGGAAGAAGTTGAGAAGGCGATCGAGAACCTGCCCAGCTACGATGAGCTGCTGGAAGGGCTCGGGGAAGAGCTGGCCAGTGAAGGCGAAGCCGTCGCCCAGCCTCTCCTGCTTTCACTCTACAAGAGCAGTGAAGGTGAAAATCGCGGCTTGTCCCTGTTCTTCGGAAACAATCAGGAATACAAGTTCTATGCTGTTGAGACGGCTTTCCAGGCCAATCATGCCTTTGAGCTGAGTTTCTACAACGAGCAAAAAGAAGGTCTGGAATTCAGTGGGCAATACGTCCTGGATGGCGAAGGCCTGGCCACTGGCGGTTTTGCTTTGCTGGCGAATCATATGCCACTGCTTAGTGGTGACTACAGCGGCATGAAGCTGAATAACCCGGAGAACAAGAATGAGGCTTTCCTGAGCGGCACGCTGAATGCTCTTCTCGTCATTCCTGATGACGATGTCCTTGAGAATATGAGCACGGCCGAGGGCCGCTCGCTCGAAGCCATGAAATCGCAGATGTCCTCTGTGCAGCAAGCCCCTCCCAAGACGACCGTCAAGATTCAATATCTTGGTGAGCTGAAAGAAGATGGCACGCAGCACATGGAGATCACCTTTGTTCCTCAGATCGAAGGCAGCGAGTTCAAGATTACCCTGCTGATCGATAACAAGCCCCTTAAAGTCGAAGATAGCGATTTCCGCAGCGACTTCCCGGAAGACGCCTACGACCTCTCAAATTCTGAGGATATGTCTGCTCTCAGCTCCAACTCTGAGCTCATGCCCAGGCTGATGGAAATTCTCCAGAGCCTTGGTCTGGATACACTCATGGACGCTGGCAGCGACATGGACGATATGGATGAGATGTACGACGACATGTATGACATGGACGATATGGACGAAGAGAGCGAGAGCGATGCTCTGCTTCCGACGGAGATGGAATCCGAAGAGGCTGAAATTCCTGCGGAAACGACCGTTGTCGCACCCTGATCTCAGCTGTTGACCGGCCCCATTCGGATTGCCTCCGAATGGGGCTTTTTCAAATCCGGAGGAAAGAGGAGCACAGTGTTAAAGGAGAATAGACCTTATCTTTCGATTAAGGCGCTGGATAAGCGGCTTGGCTCCCGTGAAGTGCTGAAAAATCTCAGTCTGACAGCAAATAAAGGAGAGTGCATTGGCATTTCCGGCCAGAATGGCTCAGGCAAAACGACCCTGATGAAAGTTCTGGCTTCTGTGCTGCAGGCCGACGGCGGGGAGCTTTCTCTGGGTGGCTGTACACAGCCCTTCTCCAGCCTCTGGCGTGCTCAGACTTCCTGGGTTCCTCAGGAGATTGCCCTTGATCCTGAACTGACGGTTCTGGATAATCTGCGTTACTGGGCGGCTCTCAGCCTTCAGGATGCGGCTTCGCGTCATGCTTTTATAGAAAACAGTTCGAAAGACCCTTTGATTCAATCTTTCCTGAAGGTGAAGGCCAGAAAGCTTTCCGGCGGCATGGCGAGAAGAGCCAATCTCGCGGTTTCTCTTTGTGTGACAGATGGCCTTATTCTTCTTGACGAACCTTTTGTCGGGGCAGATCAGGAAAGTTCGGAGCTTATGGAAGCCAGAATACTCGAACTCAGAAAAAATGCCTGTATCCTTCTGTCCTCGCATGAGCCGGGGCGTCTTGAACGTCTCTGTACCCGGGTGGAGCGACTGGAAGATGGCCATTTTTCAAGTGGGGCTGAACTGTGATCAGACTTCGGCAATTCTTCGTCTGCCTCAGGCATGATTTGAAGCGCTATGCGCCTGGCATGATCCTGCTTTTTCTGGCTTCGGCTCTTTTTCTCTCAGCTCTGACTTCGGTGCTGCTGAGCCAGGATAAGCCCTCGGAGGAGCAGGAAAGTGCAAGTGCAGGAGGACTGCCTGACTTCTTGCGTTATCGGGTGTCTCTCATCACGCAGGAGGATAACCCTTTGCTTGTCCTGGTGCTGAAAAAGCAGCTGGAGGACTTTGCTTTTATTGATGAGGTTTATCTGGAAGACGAAATGACGGCTGAAAAGCGCCTGGCTGAAGGGGAGACGCTCATGCTCATGAAACTCCCTGAGGGCTTTCTCTCCAAGGTGGGGACGTCCATGACCGACGAAGCTGTCTTCGTTCGCCTGAGCGAAGAGATGCCGGAGGAGAGCCTGCGGCTGAGGCCGCTCCTGCTCAATACGGCAAGAATGCTCTCCCATCTTCAGGCCGCGGCCCTGAGCTGGCAGGAGCTGTATACCCAATATACCGGGGATGAGAAGAACTCCTGGCCGAAACTGACTGAACTTGTTTTTCGCGAGCTGAACCTTTTCAGTATGCGCCACGGCATGATTCGCAGTGAGGAGATGAACCCCTATATTGGGCCGGTCTATTATCTTGCCTCACTTCTCCTCCTTTTATGCCTCATCCCCGGCATGCTTCTTCTCGATATCCGCGGTCGGGTGATTCACAGTTCCATGGGCCAGCGGCAAGCGCATCTGGGCGCAGCTGTTCCGGTGCTCCTCAGTCATAGCGTCCTGGCGCTGCTCTTCGCCTTCTTTTTGCTTCTGCCTTTCGCCTGGCTTTGCCTGAGCCTCGATGGAAGGGCCCAGCTGGTGACACTGGCCCTCCTGTCGTTCTGCCTTCTCCTGACCAGCTTTCTCTATGCTGCTGCAGCGGCTCTGCTCCCGCTGCGACCAGGCAGCCGGGCGGCTTTTTCCTGGCTGGGTCTTTTGCTCCTGCTCTTTTTTTCAGGGGCTCTTTACCCCCTGGAACTTTTTCCAAAAAACCTGAGCCGTTTGCTCAGCCTGAGTCCTCTGGCTCCGGCCATGGAAAATAGTCTGCTGTTTTTTTCCGGCCTGATTTACCGACAGAGTGTTTCGCTGAATTGGCTGAGACTGATCTCTCCGGCACTCCTGCCCCTGGCGATTCTTGTCTGGGGAGAAAAGAAGAGGAGGCGAGCCTGATGCGATGTCTTAACCTCATCTGGCTGAAAATGAAAAGCCTGAGCGGCAAACCTGCTGCTCTTATCGCCTTCGTGCTCTTGCCCCTCCTGCTCAGCCTGCCTGCTGGCCTCGCTATGCGGGGTAATGAGGCTTCCGGACTGATCCTTGGCTGTGTCGATCTCGCCCAAAATGAAGACAGCCGACAATTCGTCTCCTGGCTGCTTTCGGGTGGGGTCCACTGGAAAGAATTCGACGAAGAAGGCGGCAAAAGAGCGCTGGGACGCGAGGAAATTGCGGCATTGCTGAGAATTCCCGAAGATTTTGATGCGGCGAAGAAGCCTGCGCTCGTCCTGGTTTCCGGTTCTGCCCATAAGGCCCTGGGGCTCGTCCTCGAGGAGAGCACAATTGCTCTGAATCCCCTGTTGGCTGAATCTTTACTGGAAAACAGTCTGTTGAGCGTGGGTCAGCAAGTGAGGATCAGCGAAGAAAAAGTGAAAGCGGATTTCCGTGCGGAGCTTCAGAGAAAAGCGGAAACGGCCTTTGGCATTCGCATGAAGATCGAAGGGGCCGAGACCAATTCGGCAGCCCAGCCGCTGCTTTTTATCCCTGAATATAATATAGAGCTGCTCTTTCTCTCCCTCTTTGCAGTCCTGGGGCGTTTTGGCCTCGCCGAACGCAGTCAGCGTGAAAAAGTTCGAAGGCTTCCCGGAGGCTTATTCCTCGATAGCTTCAGCGAGATTCTTGCGCTGCTTTTGCTCGGCTTCGCGCAGATCAGCCTCCTTAATCTTGGATTCCACATCTTTTTCCCAGAGGCCGAAATCCCGCTGCAAAACCTTTTTATCCTGCTCATCTATCTCCTGAGTCAGTTGGCTTTTACCTCACTCACAGGTCTTTTCCCGTCGCAGCGGCGCATGATGGTCGCCTTATTGCTCCTGATCTTTTCGGCCTGCGCCGGTGGCTGCTTCTTTCAGCTTCCTGCAGTCTATGTGCGGCGTTTCGGCCAATACTTTCCACATGGCTGGGCCCTCTATACCATGCAGGGAATGAAACTTGCCTCACCCCTCTTTGTGCTCGCCCTTTCCCTTTTACTGCTCTTCGTGGCTTGCCTCCTTTCCGCTCACATAGAGCGGCAGGCAGCATAGACAGGGTTCTTTCCATATGAACGAAGAGCTGACGGGCCGCGAATAATAGCGACTCTTGTGCTAAAATGAAAAAGCAAGCTTTTTGAAAATAGATGATAAAAAATGTAAAAATGCAGAGAAAGGAATCTTATGAAAAACAAATCCAGAGTTTTACTGCTGACGAGTCTCTTGCTCATTATGAGCTTCATGATGAGCGCCTGCAGTATCATCTTCACTCCGCCGGTGAATGAACAGGGCAATGCTGAAGAAATGCAGAGCGTCCAGAGTGAAAAGGCCTCTGACGATGCGAAATCTGCGGAGACCGTTGAGGCGACAAGTTACCCGCTGACCGTTAAAGATAGCGCCGATCGCGAAGTCACCCTGCCCGATGAAGTCAAAAGCATCGTGTCTCTCGGGCCGAATATGACGGAACTGATCTTTGCTCTCGGAGCCCAGGATCGACTCAAGGGCAGAACCGATTACTGTGATTATCCTGAAGAAGTCAAAGATATTCCTTCCATCGGCACGCTGATGGAGCCGGATCTGGAAAAAATTGCCGAAATTAAGCCGGATCTGGTCTTAGCCTCCACTCATGTGAGCGATGAAACCCTGGCAAAACTTGATGAACTGGGTCTGCCCACCCTCATGCTTTACGATAGTGAACACCTGGATGGCCTCTACGATATTATCCTCACTTTAGGGCATGTCCTTAACCTCAATGACAAGGCTGCAGCTCTCGAAAAATCTGTCCGCGAACGCATTGAAGCTATAAAAGAGGCTGCACCGGAGCAGCGTCCCCGTGTTTATTATGTGGTCGGTTTTGGTGAGAGCGGAGACTACACCGCAGGCGGCAAGACCTTTGTCAACGATATTATTGAAGCGGCCGGTGGAGATAACATCGCCAAAGATATTGAGGGTTGGCAATATTCTTCTGAAAAATTGATCGAAGAAGATCCTGACGTCATCATTATCCCGTCCTGGGCCGCAGAAGGCGATGGAGCCTTTGGCAAGACTGCGCCTTATACTGAGCTCACCGCCGTTAAAGAGGGCCGTGTTTTCGCGGTCGATAACAATGAGATTGACCGCCAGGGCCCGCGCAACGCGGACGCCGTGGAAAAGCTCGCCGAGCTTTTTGCCAAAGTGGCTGCGCCGGTTCACTGAAGATCTCAGTCTTTGAGCTAAAACACCGGAAATAAGCTATGAAAAAACGCCGACAAGTCCCGCTGAGCCTGATTTTGCTCCCGCTTGTCGGCGTTCTTTTTCTTTTGTCGCTTCTGGCCATTTCAGTCGGTTCTTCAAGACTGAATATTCAGGGAAGCTTTCAGATTATCGCCGAACGCCTGCCGTTCTTCAATCAATGGGTTCCGCGAGCAGAATGGGGAGACCAGTACCGCACGATCGTCTTTCAACTGCGTCTGCCGAGAATCCTTCTCTCCATTCTGGCCGGAGCGGGGCTCTCGGTTGTCGGGGCTGTCTTTCAGTCGATCTTTCGAAATCCGCTGGCTGAACCGCATATTCTCGGGGTTTCCTCAGGTGCAGCTTTCGGTGTGACGCTGGCGGTGATCACGGGATTCAAACCCACGGGTGTTGCCGGACTGGGTTCCATCGGCTTCATGGCCTTTCTGGGAGCCCTGATCACGGTCACTCTGGTCTACTTTATAGCAGGCGGAGACAGCGGGCAAAATGCCCCGATCAGTATGCTCCTGGTTGGTGCGGCCATGGGCACCCTGCTGTCCTCCTTAATATCGCTGCTCATGCTTTTTCATCACGATGAAATTGCCCGGGTGTATATGTGGACGCTGGGGTCTTTTTCGGCAGCCAACTGGGATAAAGTGCGTTTTCTGCTCATCCTTTCACTGCCCTGCCTGACTTATCTCCTGACTCAGGGACGCAGTCTCAATCTTTTGCTGAGTGGAGAAGAAGAAGCCCTCAGCATGGGACTGGATACTGCAGCAGTAAGAAAACGCCTGATCGTCGTCTCTTCGCTGCTGGTGGCGGGAATTGTGGCGGTCAGCGGCATTGTCGGCTTCGTTGGGCTCATCATTCCCCAGTTTGTGCGCATGCTGAGACAGCATGATCTGCGACGCCTTCTGCCGATCAGCCTGCTGCTTGGCGCGTCCTTTGTTTTACTCTGTGATACGGCCGCCCGAACAATGCTTGCTCCGGTAGAAATCCCTGTCGGCATCATCACTTCTATTTTTGGCGTGCCCTATTTCCTTTCCGGACTGATTCTGCAGCGCCGCAGAGGCAGATTTTGATGCATTAAAGGCTGAGTTTTGTGAAGTTTTTGGAATTAGGAAGAAATATCTGAGCCATGATCCCGTCGGAGAATAAAAGTTCTAAAATAAAAAGAGCAGAAGCTGAGAGCGCGGAGCCGCTGCTCCGTGTAGAACAGCTGTTCTGGCAGCCGGGGACCAGTCCGCGCCCAATCCTGAACGATGTCTCGGCCCAGATTAAAAAGCATCAGTTCTGCGCTCTGATCGGGCCCAATGGGGCAGGGAAGAGCAGCTTAATTAAAGCCATTCTTGGCTTTATTCGTCCACAGCGAGGAGATATCTTCCTGGGCGAAAAAAAACTCAGACAGTTGAGTCGGCTGCAAATGGCCAGATTGATGGCCTATCTGCCTCAAAACAGTGAGACGCAGCTCAGGCTGCCCGTTGGCGAGCTGCTGATGATGGCGCGCCACTGCTGGATTCCGCCCTTTGCGAGCCCAGGCAAAAAAGATCACGAAGCCGTGGCCGAGGCTGTGCGGCGCTGTCAATGTGAAGCCTTGCTCGAACAGGATTTTTCGACCCTTTCCGGAGGCGAAAAACAGCGCGTTCTCTGTGCCCGGGCGATGGCGCAGGAAAGTGATTTTATTTTACTCGATGAGCCGGTTTCCAATTTGGATATCCGTTATGAAGAAAGTATTCTGCTAAGTTTGAAAAATCTCTGCAAAGAGCGGGGCACGGGCATCGTTTGTGTGATCCATGATATCAACCTGGCTGCGCGCTTTGCCGATACGTTTCTGCTGATGAAAGAAGGCCGGATCTTTGCCGCGGGAGAGCAGGCAGAGGTTTTATCAGCTCCCCTCCTCAGCAGGCTTTATGACTGGCCTCTTGAGGAGCTGAGCGATAAGGCGGGACGACGGTACTTTTTCTCAGGCCAGCCTTAATTTGCCATCGGGATCCGGATCAGGATTGATCGGCTCAAAATGCTGAGCCTCCAGCTGATAAATTTCCGTACAGGCCCAGAGATGACCTTTTGGCTCGAAATCAAACTTCCATAGACTGCCATTGGGAATATGGACGTTCAATAACTCGTCCAGGGGAAGAGCGGAAAAGGCCCGCAGAGCCGCCTTGATACAGCCATAATGGCAGAAGATCAGGGCAGAGGAGAGCTTTTCGTCAATCAGACGATCGACCACTTCCAGACTCGCCTCAGCGACGCGCCTGCTGCTGTCGGCAAAGGTCTCTTCGCCATAGCCCTGAGGCGTGTCGTGATAAAAATTGCGGAAGAAGCGATCAAGGAAATCACTCTCGAGATTTTTTCCTTCCAGAATCCCGAAAAATGACTCAGAAAAACGCCAGTCTTCCCGGGCCTTTTCGAGCATTCCCGGATAGAGAAAATTCAGCGTGTCTTTGGCTCTTTTCAGGCCGGAGTGATAAAAACAGTCGGCCTGAGGATAACGCACTTTTTCTTTAAACTCGGCGAGCTCGGCCAGGCCGCTTGGAGAGAGAGGCACGTCGGTCCATCCACCCATAATATCGAGTTCATTACCGATCGATCTTCCGTGACGCACAAAGTAAAGCGTCTTGCACTCTCCCGGGCCCTGCTGCCCAGGGCCCGTCTGCACATGGCTGTCGGCTTTCAGAAGCTCGGCGCTGCAGTTTTCGCTTAAAGCCCGGAGGGCTGACAAGTCTTCGCCCTTAATCATTGGTTTTTGTTCACACAAACTCATGACGCACAACGCTTCAGGGGAGCACAGGCGGCTTTCAGTTCGTTTTGTTCTTCTTCGCTGCTCATCAGGGGCAGGAGTTCTTTTTCGACGCGGGCGTGATAGCTGTTGAGCCACTCCAGTTCTTCGTCGCTGAGCAGGGTAACATCAATGGCGCTGCGATCCAGCGGCACAAGCGTGCAAGTCTCCATGCGCAGGAAGCGATCCCCGTCTCTCTCGCCCGCAAAGCTCACCACACAGTCGTTCTCCAAACGAATACCATGTTTGCCCTCTTTATAGACCCCCGGCTCATTGGTAACCACCATGCCTTCATGCAGGACGGCCGCCCCAACGCCAGCTTTGCTGATGCGCTGAGGCCCCTCGTGGACGCCCAGAACATAACCGACGCCGTGACCGGTGCCGCACTTGTAGTCCATGTATTCACGCCAGAGGGGCTCGCGGGCGATGATGTCGATGTAGTGGCCCGTCATACCTTCGAGGAAGATGACGCGGGCGAGGCTGATATGAGATTTCAGCGTGAGCGTAAAATCGTGAATCTCTTCGTCCGTGAGAGGGCCGAGGGCGATGGTTCTGGTGACATCGGTCGTCCCGTCATAAAACTGACTGCCGCAGTCACAGAGAAAGAAGCCTCTTGCTTTGAGTTCAGCGCTGTTCTCCGGGCTGGGAGCGTAGTGCATCATCGCGGCATTGGGGCCATAAGCGGCAATGGTTGAAAAACTCTCCTGGATAAAGTATTCCAGCGGCAGACGCAGGGCGTGGAGCTTTTCGACCGCATCCCACTCGGTGATGTGGCTGCCCTTGCTGACCTCGCGTTTGACCCAGAAAAGAAAACGGGTGATGACCGCAGAATCGCGGACGTAAGCTTTCATCTGGTTTTTCAGTTCGACTTCGCTGAGACAGGCCTTCATGAGCGCAGGATAATCCCGCTGGTCGACGACACGGATCTTTTCCGGCAGGGTGCGGAAGAGGCGGCGGTTGATGCGCTGCTTGTTCAGGGCGATACTTTCTTCCCTGAGCTCATGCACAGCAGAATTGACCTGCTCGTAATCCAGGACTTCAATGCCATTCTCTTCTAAATTCTTTTTGACCTCAGGACCCACTTTGTCCGGGTCGATAAAGAGTTTGGCCTCTTTCATCGTGATCAGGGCAAAGGCCAGGGCCACGGGGTTATCTTCCACATCGTTACCGCGGTAATTGTAAAGCCAGGCAATATCGTCAAGGCCTGCGAGCAGCTGAGCCTCAACTCTGTCAGCCTTCATTTTCGCACGCAGCTCGGCGATCTTCTGAGCTGCCGTTTTTCCGGTGAACTGAAGCTCATGCAGGAAGAGCCTGCCCTTGGGCAGAGCCGGGCGATCCTGCCAGAAATCACCGATCAGAGAGCCGTCGGCGACAAGGTGGATCTTGCAGGGTGAGAGCGCGGCGCTCAGCTTTTCATAAAAGGCCTGAGACACCATATAGTCGCACATCCCGAGCTTGCTCCCCGGGGTAAGATTATCCTGGAGCCAGCTGATCAGGTCGGGATAGCCCGGAGTGTCCATTTTCATGAGACGAAATTCACTGCCCGCAATCTGTTTTTCCGCCTGAATAAAGTAACGGCCATCGGCCCAGAGCAGAGCCTCCTTCATCGTGACCAGCGCATAGCCGGCAGAACCGCTGAAACCGGTCAGCCAGGCCCTTTCTTTGTAGTAATCGCTGATGTATTCCGATTGATGAGGATCGGCCGTATTTACGTAATAGGCATCCAGATGATCTTTCTTCATCCGCTCGCGCAGTTGGGCAATCTTTTCGTTTGTTGTCATTTTGACCTCCACGGGTTATCTTTCTCTTTCCGGGTTTGGCCGGGCCGCTCCTGACTTTTGGGCGGACTTATTTTGTCCTTCAAGTTTAGCACGTGCTAAAGTCGGGAAAAAGCTTTTACTTTTTTTCGCTCAGATTTTCCAGACGCAGGCCGCTCTCAGTATCGAAAAAGTGCATGGCTTCAGGCTTGACATGAAAAACCACGTCTTCATCGGTGGTGTACTTTTTGTAACCGGGAGCTGAGACCACGCACTGTTTACCGTCTTTGAGCGTACAGTAAAGCAGCTGCTCCTTGCCCAGCATTTCGATGACCTCAACCTTCATCTCCAGATGATTGAGATCGCTGCGCCCTTCTTCAAAACGCTCGCCGCGCACGCCCAGGGTGATTTTTCTGCCCTCGTGTGCGGCGAAGAGTTCTCTCATGCCTTCCGGAGCTGCCATCGTGAAGCTGCCACCTTCACTCACAAATTGGCCGCTTTCGATCTGCCCGGCAAAGGTATTCATGGTCGGTGTGCCGATAAAGCCTGCGACGAAGAGGTTCGCAGGGTGCTGGTAAAGTTCTTCGGGCGGACCTTGTTGCTGAATCACGCCATTATTGAGCAGTACGATTTTCGTTGCCATGGTCATGGCTTCGGTCTGGTCGTGGGTGACGTATATAGAGGTCGTCCCCAGGCGTTTATGCAGCCGCACCAGTTCGACCCGCATGTGCTCGCGCAGTTTGGCGTCCAGGTTGGAAAGCGGCTCGTCCATGAGAAAGACGGCCGGCTTTCTCACCATGGCGCGGCCCAGAGCGACGCGCTGACGCTGTCCTCCGGAAATTTCCGCTGGCCGGTTATAAAGATAGTCTTTAATCTGTAAGACCTCTGCCGCCTCCATCACGCGCTCGTGAATCAGCTCTTTGCTGGCCTTGCGCATTTTTAAGGAAAACGCCATGTTGTCGTAAACCGTCATATGCGGATAAAGGGCATAGGATTGAAAAACCATCGCGATGTTGCGGTCTTTGGGTTCGACTTTATTCATCAGCTTATCGCCGAAAAGCAGTTCGCCCTCGGTGATCGAGTTGAGCCCGGCGATCATGCGCAGCAGCGTCGATTTACCGCAGCCTGAAGGCCCGAGGATAACGCAGAAATCCTGACTTTTAATCTCCAGATCGATGTGGCGGATGGTAAATTTCTCCCGTCCTTCATATTTTTTTCCGATATTCTTTAAGCTAACGTCCATTTTCTTCTCTTTTCCTTTTCTTTTTTCATTTACTCTGCCCGTTATCTGAGAATGCATCATTCATCGGCATACGGGCTTTCTCAGGGATCCGGGCTTTATCCTTTGACAGAGCCCTGAGACAGGCCGGAGACCAGCTGGCCCTGCAGGCTGATGAAAAGAATAATGATGGGCACGGCCGTGAGCAGACCGCCCGCAGCGAAGGCCGGCTGGTTCATTTTGCGCACGTCATTGATGAGCGTAAAAAGTCCCGTCGCCAGGGTGTAGGATTGCGGGTTCGTCAGCAGGATGCGCGGCATCATGTAATCCATAAAGGGTCCGATAAAGGACCAGAGGGCGATGATGGCGAGCATCGGCCGGGCAATGGGCATGATAATCAGGCGATAGACCTGCATGTTGCTGCAGCCGTCAATGTGGGCGGCATCGTCCAGCTCGGAGGAGATAGAGTCGATGTAGCCTTTGAGAATAAAGGTGTTGGAGGCGATCCCGCCGCCCGCATAAATAAGGACGAGGAGAGCCTGCCTGGTAAAGAAGGGGAAGATGGCGCTGACGATGGAGTGCATCGTGTAATAGGCCGTGATCCCGGCAAAAACAGGGATGGCCTGGATGAGCAGAATGGTCATGAGTGAGGCCTTGCGTCCGCTGAAACGATAGCGGGAATAGGCATAGCCCGTAAAGGATACGATCAGCAGCGTGAGCAGGGCGCTGGAAGCTGCGATGATGAGGGTATTCTTCACCCAGGCGAGAAAATAGGTCTTTTCAAAGAGAAACTTAAAGTGCTTCAGAGAAAAGTGAAAATCGCCGGTCAGAGAAATATATTTGCTCTGGCCGCCATTGAAGGCGGAGACCAGCATCTGCAGGAGCGGCCAGAGAATGGCCACTGCCCAGAGAATTAAAAGCAGGTAGGAGAGGGCAAGCATGACGCGCCCCATTGCTGTGAGCGGCCGCCGATCAGAGAGATAGAGCTGATCTGCTTTTTTGGCTTTGGTTTTGGTTTTGGCTTTTTGCATCGCTCTGCCTCCTTAAGAATTAAAGGCCTTGGTCTTGCGGAAGCCAAGGTAGGAGATAAACATCAGCACCGCTGAGACGATCACGGTGATGGACGCGCCAAGCGCCTGATATTGCTTATCTATGGTGAGTTTATAAATATAGGAAATAAGAATGTCCGAAGAGCCCGCCAGGTTGCCGTAAAGACTCGGGAAGAAGGGGCCGCCATCGTTAAAGAGGGCGATAATGCTGTAGTTGTTGAAGTTAAAAGTGTACTGCGTCACCAGCAGCGGCGCGATCTGAAAAAGCACCAGCGGAACCGTGATATGGCGGATGCGCTGAAAGCCTCTTGCGCCGTCAATATCGGCCGCCTCGTAGAGGTCGGAGGGAATGCTCTGTAAAATGCCCGTGCAGAGCAGGAAGATATAAGAAGAACCCAGCCAGCCCTGCAGCATCACCAGGGCGATGCGCGTCAGTGTCGTATCACTTTTCACATTGACCGTGTGCCCCACAATGGAGGAGATGATTTCAGTCAGAGGTCCGTTGGGCGCCAGCATGATCGAAAAGAACATGATCGTGATGAAAGCGGGAACGGCCCAGGGAAGCAGATAGATCGTCCGCCAGAAGCGCTTGCCGCGAATGCGCTCCTGATTGACCAGCAGGGCCAGGAAAAAGCCAATGAGAATCGCCAGCGTTGTCGCGGCCAGAGTCCAGATCACGGTCCAGCCGAGGATCAGCCAGAAGGCCTTTCCGGCGACCCCCTGACCAAGAGCAAGTGTTTTATAATTCTCCAGGCCAATCCAGACAAATTTTGACTGGTTTTTCGGATCCATATTGGTAAAGGAAAGCAGGATGGTCGTGATGGCCGGGAGTAAAACGATAAAGACGATCACGATCAGAGCCGGCGCAGACACAATATAGGGGAAGCCATTCCGGGAAATTTCCTGCCGGGTTTCCGTCCAGCGATTGGGCCGAATGCCTTTGAGCCTTTGCTTTTCTACGTGGAAGCTATCACGGATGTGAAAATAGTAGGCTGCAGCCGCAAAGAGCAGAAGGATGATGGCAATGATGCCCTCGATCATAAATATGATGGAGCGGTCCACCCGTTTGCCGCCTTCAGCGAGGCTGATGAGACCGGCGATGCCCTGACCGCGGAAATTTCCGAAACCCAGAGCGTAGGGGATGGCCACCAGAAAGGTAAAGAGCCCGCTGAGAAAGAAGAGCAGCGCTTTGACAAATTGTTGATTCAGCAGCTGCGAAAGTCCTGGAATCAGACTGCCAACCCAGGCTCTCAGCGGCAGGCGATCTTCGGTTTCCACAGGGATACGGCGATAAAGGTCGGAGAGATCCGCCTGCATGACGGCGAGCTCTTCTTTTAATTCAACTTTATGTCGGTGTTGCAGAGCGCGGAGTTCCTCTGTCTTTGAGCAGAGGGGGTCCTTCATTTCCAGCATCTGGATTTCTTCAGCCTTCGCCCGCTTTAAGACGCGGCTCTCATTATGGACCGCTTTGGGGCTGATCATTCCGGACTTCTGCTTTTCTTTAAGCTCCTGATTGCGGATCGCATATTTGTCCTCAATCAGCTTTTTTTCGGCGGATATCTGAGCCTTGATGGCACTGTCCCCGTGTGCTGCGGCTGCTTCTTTTTCCTTTTGTACGCGCGCGATATGTTCATTTAAAAGGCGGCGATTTTCCATCATGTCAGGCAGATGACGAAGTTTAACAAGCGCGCTTCGCCAGGCCAGTTCAGCATCATAAGTCAGCTCAACATAAGGCGCATAGAAAGCTTCTTCCTTTTGGCTTTGCCGGATTTCACGGGAAAGTTTGGCGAGTGCAGGATCATCTTCAGCCTGACCCGCCTTTTCCCGGGCTTCCTCCGCTTTGAGCTGAGCCAGAAAGTTTTTTTCTGCAGCCCGATAGGCGGCCAGCTCCTTTTGGTACGGGTGTTCGCTTTTGTTGCGGCGCAGCTCGGCTATTTTTTTCTGCAGCGCCTTGAGCTCATCTCCTCCCGCAGCCGCCGCTTTCTCTTCAAGAGCGGCAAGCTCGCGCAGGTAAAGATTTTTCCGCTCGTGCGTTTCGCCGATCTGGTCGATGACTTTTGGCGCAATTTTCATCGCCTTCGTCCCTCCTTCTGTGTTTTTCATGGCCGGGCCTCTTCTCCCGGCAGTCAATTGAAGAACTGTATCTGGGCCTTACGTTCGGCTTTTTGCCGTTCAGTCAGTTCAGCCCTGTATCCTTCATTGTAGTTCTTTATTAACAACCCCGCGCTCGTGCCGTTTTCCGCTGCGAAAAATGGCCACAATCAGCAGGAGCAAAAAGACAAGCCCCAGGTCATAAAAGAGCGAGTCGAAGCGAAAGGCGAGGAGCCTTGAGACAAGGACACAAAGCCCCAGCATTCCCCATACAGCCCTGTAGAGCAGATCCGGTCCTGTCCGCGGTAAAGCGAAGACGCTGTACAGCGAGCAGGCAACAGGGTAAAGACAAGAAAAAAGAAAAATCATGAGATGCATGCTGATAAAGCGATCGGCATTCCCGGAGGGATTGGCAGAGAGCCATAGCTCGTAGCTGCGGCTGTCTTTAACCAGCATCAACGCCTCCAGGGCTGAGCAGAAAATCATCGCTGCGGCAGGAAGCAAAATCGAGAGCAGCAGCTTCTCGTCTTTTTTCTTTTTTCTTCTCAGTGCAGTATCCATATTTCGACAAGTTAAATTCCTGATCATTTACAGACCGGGAGCTAAGATTTCAATAGCTGAGAGCTTGAGAGCTAAAGAGCACAAAATTCATTAACTTAATGACTGAAAAATCCCGATAAATAAAAAGACTCTGTCTTTATGTGAAAAGGGAAGCCTCCGAAGGGAGGCTTCCCGCCTGTGTAAACTACAGCTGAATTTATTTAATGTTATCCATCATGGAGGTGAAGGAAGCCTGAATTTCTTTGTAGGCTGCTTCAGCGCTTTCCGGTTTCACGGAGTTCCAGGAGAGAACGGCGTTCTTCCAGGTATCCCAGACCTGACCCCATTCACTGAAGAGCGGGCGTGCAGGAGCAGCTTTATAGGATTCAATCACGGCGAGGATCGTATCTTTGTCGATCTGTTCGAGATCTTCGGATTCCGTATAAGTTTCGGGTTTCACATTCTCCAGAATTTTGCCGCTGGCCTTGAAGAAGTCCACAGCATATTCGGGGTTAACGATTTCTTCGATCATCTTTTCGGCGATGGCCATTTTTGCGGGATCATCTTCGATGCGGGAATTGATCGCGAGGCCCCAGCCACCCTGCCAGTGTTTAAGAGGCTTGCCGTTGATGGTCAGCTGGTCGATAGGACGAATCATGAGATCTTTGCCATCATCCGCGAGACCGGCGAATTTTGCGCTGTCCCAGGGGCCGCCGAGCAGAATCACGCCGCCCTTGCCGCTGGCGAAAGTATCATCAATATAGCCCCAGCCTGCGTCGGGATCGAAGAGGGTGGTTTCGGCGTCGGCATTGAGTTTCCAATAATCATAAAGGGCCGTGAAAAGCTCCTGCTTTTCCTTGGGCAGATCAGCCCAATCCTGGCTCAGATCAGTGAAAAACTTTCCTTCTTCTTCGCTGTCTTTGCCGAGCAGTTCGATATCGGCGGAGTTGGTCGTCGCAACACCATACCAGGCGTCGAAAATCGGCAGCAGAACAGTTTTCGCATCTTTAACTTCGCTCAGTTCGATGGGCTTTTCCAGATCAATCCCGCCTTCTTTGGCGTTCTTTGTGTTGACGAAATTGATCAGCGTTTCAATGTTGAAGGGGAAGGCGAAATACTCATCCTCAATTTTGAAGTTACCGCCGATGCCTTTGTTAAAGGCTTCAAAATCTTCCCAGCCGCCGATCTCTTTAACGAGTTTTTCAGAGTCAATTGCGGCAAGCGTTTCACCGTCTGTCAGACCATAGAGGCGGTCGGCAGGAATCGCGAACAGATCCGCGACATCGGGGTTAGAAGCATCGGTCTGGTCCAGGGTATCCAGATGTTCGAAAGCGCCGACTTCGATCAAAGTGATTTTGACGTCTGGATATTTGTCGCTGACACGTTTTGCGGCGGCCTTGTAGTAGTCCATCCAGCCTTCTTCGGCTTGGACTGAGATTTCTCCCGCCAGCTTCTCATCCTCAGCCTGAACGTTTCCAGGCAGGAAGGAGAGTGCGAGAGTGAGCACAAGAGCGAGGCTGAGTAGCCATTTGAGCTGATGTTTCATAGATTTACCTCCGTCATGTCAGGGGTTTTTATTGAAAATAGTGAGCCCCTGCTTATTTCCATGTTTAGTATAACATATGCACGAAATGTTGCGGTAACAAATGTTTAAAACGCGCCAAAATCAACAAGCTTTCGCCGGTCAAAAGGCTTCCTGCCTGCCAGCCTCAACAGAGGCCCTGCGATATCTTTCCCGCTAGTCTCGACGCGTATTAAGCTGTATTGGCCAGCCCGTCTCAGCAAGGGTCCAGCTATATCTTTACCCGGAGGTCTCGGCGCATCCTGAAGGTGCTCTGACCTGCCAGCTTCTGCGGGAGAAGCCTGAAAATAGCCATGCTATAATAGAATAAACTTATGAACGAGAGAATTTACTTCCAGACTCAGCGCTGAACAAAGAACGCGAACTTCCCGTGAGGGAAGTTCCGGTGGAAACTTAAAGAAAGGGCAGGTCATGCTCAGACTCATTTCATGGAACGTTAATGGCCTCAGAGCGATCGTCAAAAAAGGCTTTGCTGAACAGTTTAAAAAAGCGGATGCGGATATTTTCTCGCTGCAGGAAACAAAGTTGCAGGAAGGACAGATTGAGCTTTCCTTTGACGGTTATGAATCCTATTGGAATTATGCCGAACGCAAAGGTTATTCGGGAACGGCCACCTTTACAAAGCACAAACCCATCTCGGTGACCCTCGGCCTCGGCCTGGAGGAACACGATCAGGAGGGCAGGGTGCTCACCTTGGAGTACGAACCCTTTTATCTCATCAACTGCTATACCCCAAACTCCCAGAATGAACTGGCTCGCCTGCCTTATCGTCTGCGCTGGGAAGAGGCTTTCCTGAGCTATTTAAAGCAGTTGGATCAGAAGAAACCCCTCATACTCTGTGGAGATTTGAATGTTGCGCACCAGGAGATTGACCTGAAAAATCCTGATACGAATCACCTGAGTGCAGGCTTCAGTGATGAAGAGCGCGCCGCCATGACTCAGCTGCTCTCTGCAGGCTTTCTGGACAGCTTCCGCACCCTTTATCCGGAAGCCCGCGACCGCTATTCCTGGTGGTCTTATCGCACACGTGCCCGTGACCGCAATGCAGGCTGGAGAATTGATTATTTTATTGTCTCCGAACGCCTGCGTCCGCATATTCTGGATGCTAAAATACACAATGAAATTCATGGCTCAGATCATTGCCCCGTGAGCCTTGAACTTGATTTCACTCTTTAAACGCCGGAAAATTAAATGCCGGTAAAACCAGGAAAGAGGTAAATATTATGGCAGAATCCTTAAAGGAACTGGTTCAGCAATATCGTAAAACAGAAGAAGTCTGGAGAAACCTTCTGGAAAAGGAAAGTGACAAGCGGGATGACCTGATTTCCAAATCTGATGCCGATGAGGGCGATGAGCCCGCCAATCTGCGCGAGGTTCTCGATGACTATGCGGATAAATCAGGCCTCCGCGACAAGCAGCGGGATGCCCTGATCGAGCTGAAAGAAGCTGAGCGCAAGCTTTTTGCCTGGCAGCTTGACCACACTGAAGACCCTCAGATGCGCGAAGAACTGGGTCATCTGGCCCAGGATTATGCGGGCAGAATTACCTGGTTGCGCCAGTTCCTCAAGGAAAAATAATTTGTTCTTCTGGCCATGCACCCCGATGGACGCGTGTTGCGTCAGTTGTTCGACGAACTGCTGCCCTTAGCTTTTTCATCTGACTCGCTGAAAAAATCGCTGTAGCTCGGGTTGCCCATAGATCAATCACTTCCGGATGCTTTGCTTTCGGACGCATCATTTTTGGTCGTGTCGCTTTCCGTCGCGTCTCTCCTGGCCGATTTCGTCCCGTCGGATTTACTTTCGACCGTGTTGCCCTCAGTCGATTCATGCTCCGTTAGACGGCTCTCCTTATCGAGCACAAAGGCAGCGAGGCTTTTACCGGACAAATCCTCCGAGTAAACAAAACCCTTATCCTTATACCAGGCGGCAACGGACTGGCTCCAGAGATCAGCATGCCTTGTATCAATGAGAAGAAGGTCGATGTCGCGTCCAAAGCGAATGCTGGGGTTGTGATCGATATCGTAGAGCTCCATGACATCCGCGAGGTCGTAACAGAGATACTGACCGGCAGCAATACGCCTGTCCCGGGGGAGTTTGCTCAGATTCTGACGCAGCTCAAGGGACTGAGCCTTATTTTCTTCTGCCCGGATAAGGTAAGGATCTTCCTTGTGTAAAAGGCCCAGGCTGAAGAGCATTGTCGCGCAGAGCCCTCCTGCCAGCAGAGCGCTTCCGCCGGAGCGGAGAAAACGGGTATGCTCGGACCTTTTGAGTTCCAGGTAAGCGAGCAGAGCGGCAAGAAAAAGAAAAGTCTGGCTGCCGTAGGAATAAGGTGTACCGAAAGAAAACTCAGCAATATTCTCAGACAGCAAATTTAATAGCAACGGGAGGAAGAGAATCATATCCCGTTTGCGTCGCAGGAAAAAGGGCAGGAACCCCATCGAGGCCAGGCTGATCACAAGATATCGCAGCTTCCGGGGTTCAAAGATCAGGTGCAGAACATAGGCCGGGTTCTGAAAGACGTCGCCGAGAATGCTGAGAAAAGAGAGCTGACCGTTCTGGGCAAGCAGGGGGCCGCGTTCGGCGAAAAGGCCGTTTTCGAAACGGGCCAAATACAGATTGCAGGCCAGCAGATGGGTCAGAGCCACACAGATAAGGGTGGCCGAGACAATGATTGCGCTTTTGCGCCGCTTTTGCAGCTGAGTTAATTTTTCTTCATCGCTCAGCGCTGCGGATTCGCCCGGCGCGGTGGTATCCCTCCTGGATATGGCTTCCTTCTGCGCGGTGGCTTTACTCCAATCCTGAGATTTCTTACCAGCTGTGGCTTCGCTCCGTGCTGCGGGCAGCGAAGGCCCCGGAAGCCTGCTCGCGTCCTCGGATAGGGTATGAGCAAGCAGATAAATTGCGCCGCAAAGCAGGAAAAAGCCTGAGTTTTCGTGAATTAAAAGCAGGAAAAAAGAGCTGGCGATCAGCCCGACGAGGTTGTGCTCAAAGAGGGCAAGAAAGAAAAGATTAAGGAAGAGCGGATAAAGGATGGCCTCGGAAATTCCCTGCATTTCGGAACAGATCAGTCCGGTCTGCAAGAGATAAAAAGTGGCAAGAATACCCGTTTCCAAAGTCCCCAGATGAAAGTGACGGCAGAGGTAGAAGAGAGGGATGACTGAAGCGACAACGGTCACGATCGTCAGAAGCTGCAGGGTTTCCGGTCGGGGAAAGAGCAGGTAAGAAGGCAGGAAGGCATAGAGCAGTGGCGAAAGATGCAGTGAAAAATAAGAGCCAATGCCATCTGTAGCCAAACTGCTGATCGGCAGGCCATTTTGGCTCATGGAGTTGAAAAGCTGCCGGAAAAGCGCAAAATTCTTACCCCCGGCGGATAAAGAAGAAACTTTTGCCAGGAGCAGACGGCCTGAAAAATAAAAATGGCAGACCACAGGGGCGGCAACCAGAAAAATGGCCAGAAGGAGCTTTAAGGGCAGCAGCTGATCTTTTTGCAGAGCAACTTTGCGCTTGCTGTCCAGGTATTCTGTCATTAGCCTCAGCGCAAAAACCATCAATCCAACGGTCATGGCAATAATAAATACCCACGCTTCACGTCTTTCGAGATAGAAATAGTGGTCGGCTAAAGCATCACCGCCGGGGCTCAGCTCCGGACTGTCAAACATGGCTGCAAAATGAGGCAGAGCCTGTAAGATACTCAGGATCAGCAAAAGGCCCACACACATTAGCGAAAACAGACTGAGGACTTTAGGCCAGCGCGGAGCATCATGTTCCAGCTTGTGACGCAGCGGCCAGAGAAAGAGGAGACCAAGCAGAAAAAGGCCAAAACTTGTGGGGAAATCTTTCCCTGAAAAGGCCAGGCCAAGATAGTATAAATTGGCCAGAAGAATGGTCTGACTTTCGCGCGGCGCTTTTTCAAAGCGTGCGCGCAGCAGGGCAAAAATCAGGAACAATACAAAAAAAGCAGCGAGTTGAAGCGGCAGGAAAGAGCGTCCCAGATAAGCTTTTTCGAAGAGACCGGACTCACCGGAAAAAAGCAGGAGAGCGAGCAGACTTTCGCCCAGGAAGGCATCCGCCAGGCAAAAAAGAAAATCTGCCGCGCGAAAATGCGGACAAAGACGCTTCCACCATGAGGCCTTCTCTTCCGCAGCGGTGTCTATCTTCCTCGGCGAAGTCGTCGTAGCTTTACTCGATCTCCCCGGTGCAACCTTGCTTTGTGCCTCTGGCTCAGGTTTTCTCAGCGCATCCGGCTCAGCAGTACCCGGCCTCTCAGACATAGCTTTCTCCTGAATCGGTACTTGGCGCACCAAAGCCGGCCCGGCCTTTTCCTCGGCCTTTTCTCCGCCCGGTCTTTCAGGTGAGAAAGCTTTTTCTGCATGAATCTTTATCTTCTCGTCCATGGTCTCGTTTCTCTGAAATCAGAACTCCTAATAAATCAGATATCTGGATAAATCAGGCGTCATAAACATTTTCTAAAGTATAGCACAGCCCCAATGATTCCCCGTTGTTAGCACAGTTGCCCGACTGCAGCTCCGCTCTTGTTCTGATCGTTTGTCGTGACGGCTTGTCACGACTCTATCTGCTTTGATTTTTTCAGCTTTATCTCAATGTAGCGTCAGGTTATAATAAAAAAATATGTTCAGAAAATTCATGAGCGAATAGCGAGGGCAAAATGATCGACCCACGAAGCGAAAATAAAATAAAAGCAGAACAGGCGGTTCTGGACGAGCTGCTCAGCTGGCTGAAAAGCCAGATTCAGCGACGTTCCCGGCAGCTTCAAACCTTGAGTGAAGAGACGCTGGAGCTTAAACATCAGGCCTGGGACGAACGCCTGGAGATGAAGTCGGATGCCAATTCGGCTGACAATGCGGTCATCCAGGAGGAACTCCGCCGCCGCTTCCATGCGGCCATGGAACTCAATAAGGAGCTTGAAGATTTCAAGCGACTTCTCGATCGCCCTTACTTCGGACGCCTCGACTTTTCCTTTGGAGAGGGCGCAGAGGCCGAAGCCGCAGAACGTTTCAGCATTGGCCTGCGCTCGCTTTTTGACCCCGAAAGCTGCCGCGACTATGTCATTGACTGGCGCGCGCCACTGGCCTCGCTTTTTTACGATGGTGAAGTGGGTCCGGCTTCCTTTATGGGGCCGGAAGGTGAAATTGTCGGCTGCCTGCAAAAAAAAGAGAATATCCACATCACTAAAGGCAAGGTTCGACAGGTTCAGGACTGCAGCAAAGACATCTGCGATGAAAACCTGAGCGAGATCCTTTCTCGTCCCAGCTCCGCTCACATGCGGGATATCGTCACGAGCATCCAGCAAACGCAAAATCGCATCATCCGCCATAGAGAAAATGAAAATCTCCTGGTGCTGGGCGTGGCAGGCTCCGGAAAAACCTCCGTCGCACTGCATCGCGCAGCCTGGCTGCTCTACCGCCAGCCCGACCTCAGCGCCGGACAGATTCTCTTTCTCAGCCCCAATGACCGCTTTGCCGACTACATCTCTCAGGTGCTGCCGCTGCTGGGTGAAGAGAATATCCGCATCGTCAGTATTACAGCTCTGGAAGCCGCCATGGCCTCAAGCTTTGACCGCCGTTACGTCAGCTTCGACTATGAGGAAGCCAGCGCCGAGCGCCTGGTCGAAGCCGCGTCGCCCAAACTGGCAGGCGCCATCGACGCCTTTGTCCGGAGCTATGCCCGCACGGCTTTTGTCGCCAGAGACATTGCCTTCGCCAATTTCACCCTCGAAAATGAGGAAATTGACTCGCGTTATCAGGCCCTGATACGTCGGGAAAGTTGTGAAAAAAGCCTGGAGCTTCTGGGCGACGAGTTGTGGGATGTCCACCAGGACCTCCTGGAAAGTCACGAACGTCAGCTCCTGGAGGACTCGCTCAGAGCCATGCTCCAGGAGAATAGTCTGGATACGCTTTACCGGCTTTTTCTCGCCAGCCCGGAGGGCAATGCTTTCCCGCTTTTGAGCAGCAAAAGCAGTGGAGCCAGGCTCGACCGCGTCGATCTGGCCGTGATGGCGCGCATCGCACAGCAAATCAAAGGCCTGGAGCACGAACTGACCCTGCGCTTTGTCCTGGTCGATGAAGCCCAGGATTTACTGCCACTGGAACACCACCTTCTCGCCGATGGCTATAAGGCGACGATCAACCTCTTCGGCGATTTCAGCCAGGCGATTCGCTTTCCGCTGCCTCAAAACTATCTCGCAGAGCTACAAAAGCTTTACAAAATCACGCCCGGCAGGAATCTTTACGAGCTGACCGAAGCTTATCGCTCCAGCTACGAGATCATGAGCTTTGCCTCACGTATCATGCAGGATCATCAAATCAAACCGCTCAAGCGGCATGGCGACGCGGTGCGCTTACTGCGAGTCGAAAACCAGGAAGAGCAGATCGCGGCTGCCCGCCGCCTGCTCCTCGACTTTAGCCATAAAGGCGCCGAGCGCATCGCCGTCATCTGTTCCGATGCTCAGGAAAAAGAGGAGGCCGAAGCTGCGCTGATAGGCGAACAGGCTGGTGAAGCAGCTCGGATGGACCCCAATATCACAATTCTCACCGCCCAGGAAGCCAAAGGCCTGGAATTTGACGCCGTACTCATCTACGACGCCTCCCGTCGTGCCTATGCAGGAGAAACCGATCGCCGCAAGCTCTACGTCGCCTGCACCCGTGCGCTTCACCAGCTCGCCCTCATCAGCCTGGGCGAAGTGACCGACCTGCTCGAGCCATCCGTCTACATTGAAGCGCATGCGGACAAGAAAAATCTCGCTTGACAGCAGTAAAAGGCTTTGATATATTACAAAAGCGCTTTGCAGCAAGCAGGCCGTTCAACTCCCTGCGCCGCGAAGCAGACAACCCGCTTGCGGGATTAACTCAGTGGTAGAGTGTCACCTTGCCAAGGTGAAAGTCGCGAGTTCGAATCTCGTATCCCGCTCCACAAAAGAATGACCGTTCGCAGGACGGTCATTCTCATATACGGCGCCATAGCCAAGCGGTAAGGCAGAGGTCTGCAAAACCTTTATCCCCAGTTCAATTCTGGGTGGCGCCTCCATCTAAGGACAGGAAAACATCTACAATTCCTGTCCTTTTCTTTACCCTGATATTTGAATACAATTTTTTATCTCACAATCGTATTGTAGAGCGCTTGGCAGTCTGAAATACTGAGCACCTACAGGTGGCTAGGGACGATTTAAAACTCAGCCAGCTGAACTTAGCAAGAACTCGTTCAGTCACTGACCCAGGAGGCACTGTTCTGGCCATTGGCGTCACAATAAATTGTGCAAGTAAAGTCGAAAGTAGTGTCTCCACCAGGCAGGAAGCCGGTTAAATTCACCTTCACGTAGGCATTGAACTGCGGTGCTCCTAAGGTATTACTCGGGTTCTGAACATTAAAGATATCCCCAGACCCATGAGCATCATAAGGAATACTAATGCTGCCATTCGTGTCAAAAACACCAACGGCGGTTAAGGTTGCAATGGTAATACCCAGCGGATTTCTGATCTGCATCCTCGACGTGAGAGTTCTCCTCGTCGTCGAACGCATCAAAGCACTGCTGTTCTCCTGTAGATCGATGACTGCTGAATAGCCATCCCCGAGATCGAAAAATTCCGATCTGGTATTGCGGTCTATATAATCAAACATCCCAGATGGTGAAACAGCACCATCGTTTTTTCCTAAAGCCGATACCGTTTGCGGCACAGCAAAGATGGCAAAGGTCACAACAAGAATCAGGCAAAGATATTTTTTCAATTTCTACTCCTCCGGAACGATTCGTTTACGGGTTATCCACATGTTCCGTTGACTCGATATTAGGCTGGATAACAATGCGGCTGGGATAAAAAAACAATTTCATCGCCATAAGCAGCATCATACCGAGAATGATTATCAAGCCTATGACGATTAGTGCTCTGCTCTCAAGCATCTTCCTCCTATCAATTTCGGTGGCATAAAAAGCAGTCATCTTGGTAAGCTGAACGGCGATTTCGTGCTCGTTCAGGTTTTCCTTGCTCGCAATAGCATCACCGATGGCCTCGTTTCCAAGCAACTGCTTGACCGGGACTTCCAGATACTGTTGCAGCTTGTGAAAGGCCATGACGTCGGGAATACTGAGACCGCATTCCCAGTTGGAGACGGTTTGTCGTGATACGTTCATCAACCGGGCTAGTTCCGCCTGAGAATATCCCTTTAGTTTGCGCGCTTCTTTTAAGTTCTGGTTAATAGGGCCACTTACTGCTTTCCTGTCCATGATCGGATCCTCATTCTCTACTTAGACAGAAGGACACGCTGATTAATTTACGTTATGAGTAGATCAAAAATTCAGAATACTGAAATCGAGATTTTCTAAATCGGAAAAAAGCTCGGTTCCTTATCTATCAGAAAACCTAATTTCGACTGTTTTGGTACATAGGCCCTTCCTATTTATAATTATAGCACGAACGGCTTTGACCATTTTTAAAGAGGTGATGAGGATTTTGATTGATCAATAGTCAAGTCCTCAATAGTGTGTGAATCTGTAGCCGTGTCTTTATCACTTACCGTTTTCTTAGGCCGCTTTAGCAAGGTCTGAAAAGTAAAAGCGGCGGGGGCCTGTTTAAGCGCGTGACTGGCTCTAAGGGAGCATGGTTCCCACAATTTACGAACAAAAACACAAAATGTTAAAAAATCTGGCAGAAATAGCGCAAATGTTAAGATAATTTGCTTTACATTGGCACTAGAATCCTACACACTTAAAGCAAGTCGAGGAGCTAGGACACTTGTGGAACAAAACTCAACTGCAACAACTTTATAAGCATGTAAGAATAAAAAGTAATCCCGTTTGTGGAGCAACAATAAGCTGGTTTCAACTTGGCCTTGCTAACCAAGTTTGGAATAGAACTAAATCTACTGTCACTTAGGCAGATCGCGACTGTCTATAGACACATTGTTTTTATTAGTGATTCCAGCAAGACATTCACTCTTTAGGTGTGGAATCAACTACTTTGGGACTGGGCTATATGGCGGACATGTCGCAAATGCGTATTAACTAATAGCTTAATCAGCAATTATTGATAATTGCAGTTAAAACTTTTGGTGTTTGTGCAATAAACTTGACATTACCAAATAAGTTTTCATTTAATTGATGAAGGGAGTAAACAAACATGAGATACAGAAAAATAATTTTTGCTCTTCTATTAATTTCCCTAATAACAATTACCGTCTTTGCCGAAGGCGCAGAACAGGCTGTTTTGTATGAAGGAATGCCGAATGCTGTTAGCCAACCAGTATTTGGATATTATAAAATAATTTGGGGTTGGTGTGATAGAACGGCTAAGCAAGATATGCTTATTGTGGCTGATTATCTGCAAGGGAATACTTATGTGAATGATTACAGCAGTGCTTCATATTTATGTCCGGGGTGCGCTAAAGAAGAAACGGAAACTCAGTATTTATCGAACGAGACGTACTGGCGTGTATGGTTAGAACCCAGAACAGGTTTAGCTGGTGATTCGTCAGGCTGGGGAATGATTAAATATAAATAGGTTAAGCTATCTTTGCACCTTGTCGCTACAGCGACAAGGTGCCTGTTTGAGTACACTCGACATGGGAAATATAACCCGGAAATAAGCTTGAAGAGAATATGCTTAAGCGAGGTGCCTGATGGGAATAAAAAGAGAGGAAAAAACATTAACTCGGTTTCGTACGCCTTTTATCGGCTTATTTCTGCTATTCATTGTCATCTGCCTGGCTTCTTGCAGCCAGGGAGAGTCGCAGATTGTTTCCGACTCTTCTCCCGCCATTCCTGGCTCGCAGAAAGTGAGAATTTCCGCTATAGAAGAGTCCTCGGGGACAGGCGCAGAAAAGGACGATGGCTTAGTAGAAAAATATACCATTCTGGAAACGACTTATGACACCAATGACCGTGCTGCCAGGCCCGCTGAGGAGAAAGTGCCTTATGTTGATTACGTGACAATCAATAATGTGCCTGTAGATTTGGCTAGTCTTACTTCGCTGGAAGATGACGGGGATGTCCAGGTATCAAGTCAGGAGAAAACTTGTTCCTTTTTTGTCCGCACGAAGGAAATAGACAAAGCAAATTATCTGGTCATTGACAAAGACTACCTGACCTCGTGGAAAAAACAGGAGGAGAATATGGGAGCTGCTTATCAAGGACCCCGTGCTTCTGATTTAAGTAGTTATTTTATTTCTGCTGTTTCTGGTGAAAGTATAGGTGAGTGCTTGTACGCATTAGGAGCCCAACCCAGCCAGGGAAATATGGCGGGCAGTGAATTGAAGATGTATCTGCGGAAAGAAGGAGATCGTAAAAAGATTGATTTGGCTTCGTGTTTCCCAGAAGGAGAGAATTTGCATTTTGTCTTTAATGAAGAATACACCTTGCACTGTTTTGCTCCTTTAAGCCTGCTGAATAAGGATCTCATCGAAAGCCGGGCTTTCCTTTATGATTCAATCATCACTTATACGTCGGCACAGAACACACTTTGGCCTCTCCCAGATTTTTCCAAGCTAAGTTTACAGCCCGATGAACGCTATGTGCTGGAAATCCAGATTTTGGACTAGGCAGGAAGGACGGTCGAATGCCATGGGCCTGAGGGAAGCAATGAAATTACAAGCCGTTCGATTTTCTCAGAACAAGAAAATCAGAGTTTTACTTCTTGTATTACTTGTGGCCTTTCTGCTTGTCTCTGCCTTTGATTTGCGATATTACTGGCAGGCGGATGGACAAGATCCAATTCCGCCAGATTTTTTCCGCCTTCCTCTCCAGATCAGCCCGATTTTATTTCTCGTCTTTCTGACCTTAGCAATTTCCTTTTTTTATGAAAGCCGGAACATTGGTCTTCATGAAACCATTGTGACTACCGCCAGGGGCAAGGGCCGTGATTTCTTCTCGGGCTATCTGGCCCTGATGGCTTATTTGAGCATTTTTAGCTTGCTGATTGTGGCAATTAATGTCACCACTGCCATCCATATTCACTTAACAGATCTCACCTATCTGCGGTATCTGATTGGTATAACTTTTTGGTTTGCGGCATTGCTTCCTGCCCTGGGCGTATTGTATGGCTTTGCGGTGACGGAATTTTTCCGAAGAGATACGATTTGGATAGCCCTTGTTGTTTTGGCTTATCTGTTTTCTTTTGCGGGAGAACAGCTTCTTGACCTGCTCCTGCCGGTTTCTGCCAGTGATTCTCCCTTTTTGGCAAAGACGTTTGCGCTTTTTCGAATCTTTCTTCCTGACAAAAAAAACAGCTATTTTCCTGACCAATTATACCCCGTCCTGACGGAAGAATGTTTGAAGCTAACGATTCATTTATGCTTGATTCTCTGGCTCTTGAGTATGCTTTGGACCCGGCAAAAGGTCATTGCCCGATGGATTGTGCCTGTACTATCCCTCCTTTGTGCTGCCTTATTGTTTTCCTGGTATACAACGGATTTTTCCCTCCTTCCTTATAGCCAACAGGCCTATGCGCAAGATGCCTTGTTTTATCGAGAACAAGACAGGGCGCAGAGTAAGCAAGAGCCAATGCGGGAGGAGAAAACAGCGGAAGCTGCTGGACTGAAGATACAGTGTATTGAGGGTTCTCTTTCCCTTACTGCCAATTTGCGTGCCCGGTTGACTTATCACATAAAGTTCCCCGAAAAGGCGGTACCCTTACAGGATTTACTTACTTTTACCCTCTATCATGGCTATCGCCTGCAAGAGGCGCAGCTTGACGGCAGTCCGGTAACTTTTGTGCAAGAAGGGGATACCATTCTTCTTCCCACAGGGAAGCTTTCCCGGAAGCATGCTGGTGATTTTACAGTGTCGTTCCAGTATCAGGGCCAATCACCCCGCTATTTTGCCAATACCGAGGCCTGCTGTTTGCCTGGCTTCTTTCCCTATATGCCGCGCCTGGGGAAACAGCTGGTCTTTGAGCCGGAACAGACAGATTTTGTTGCTCTGCCTTTTCCTGATGATGTGGAGTTCGCGTTAGAAATTTCCCCTGCAAAGGGGCTTTTTACCAATTTGACCTTGACACCAGCAGGACTCTTCCATGGGCGTAGCAATGGTGTTAGTCTTTTTAAGGGCTGGTACAGGGAGGCGCAGGAGGGTCAGATAACTATTGTTTACCCTTACCTTTATTTGCAACGAGAAGAGCAAGTCCAGGATTTTTTTGATCTTTTGCGGCGCGTTCATCTGACGGAGCAAGCCGATAACCCGGCATCCTCTGTGGTTTTCTATGTCCATACTATCGTCAGCCAATCTCCCGAACTTCGTGCTGCTGATTTTTCCGATCATTGGCTGCTATCCGGGCCTTTGCCTGACTTGGAGGAACGTATTTCGCAAAAACAAATTCTCCCGGAAAAACGCGATTTAAAAAAGCACTTAAATTTGATGAATAGCGATTTTGCTACTTTTCTTCAATTCGCGGAACGTTATCAGACAGACTTGGCCGGGTTAAGTGATCAGGACATCCGGCAACAAGGGAAGGCGAAGCAAGGGCAATTGCTTAAACTGTCCAAACTTTGCCGGAGGCAGTCCTTTTCCTTTATTAACGACAGGTTGGGGAAGTATTTGTTTGACGCCAGCGACGATCGGTCGGCGGAGTCCTTCTTGGATACGCTGCTCCAGGAACCGGCTGATTCTGTGGTCAGTCAATTCACCGTTACGGCAAACAAGGCAGAACTGTACCAGATTGTGGCACAGGGGGAAGTAGAGGACTCTTTTTTTGAAAAGGCAAGAAGCCGGTACAAAAAATTGAATGCAGAACTCCATTCTCTCTTTGTTTCCCAGGAAGTGAAACAAGCCCATCGCCGTTTGCTGGTCGGCGATTGTACTATTCTTTACTGGCAAGCCAGTGAATCCATAGGACGGGAAGCCTTGTACGAGGCAACTTTGGCCTATCTGAAGGATACTCAGGACGAGCGCGACAGTGGGGAATTTCTCCGCAGCTTTATTACAGCGGAAGCACGGTAATAGATAAGAAATAACAAAACAGCAGTAAACTGCAACAGGAAGAATATATGGCCAAGGAACAGAAACAAAACAGAAAAATCCCGATTGAGTCCCTTTCCGTAGCCCATCTCGCATTTTCTTTCAAGCGAAAACGCATCCTGCAAGACGTAAATTTTACTATAAGTAAAGGGAACTATGCCTTGCTCGCGCCCAATGGGGCTGGAAAGACCACCCTTCTGCGTTGTCTCAGCTTGCTATTTCCCCAAGCTCAGAGTGCGCTCAGAGTCAATGGCCGGGAAGTGAAGAAGCACAAGGACTATTTTGATTACCTGGGCTATTTGCCTCAGCAATTCAATATCTATCCGCAACTTACCCTGCGCCAGGGGTTAGAACTGATCTCAAGCTATAAAGGCTTGCCAAAAGAAAGTCTTTCTCAGGAAATTCACCGTGTAACGGAACTGGTTCATCTGGAAGATTGTCTTGACCAGAAATTAGCCACGTTTTCCGGTGGCATGATGCGACGGGTGGGTATCGCTCAGACTTTCCTGGGAGACCCGGACATCCTGCTTTTTGATGAGCCAACCGCAGGCCTGGATATTGAAGAACGCACCCGTTTCAAATCTATCATCGCCCAGCTTTCCGGAAAGAAAATTATTCTCATGTCCACCCACTTAGTGGAAGATGTGGAAACCACTTGCCCCAATATCCTGCTGATTCGTTCTGGTCAGGTTTTGGGTCCCTTGTCCCAGGAGGAAATCAAGGAGAGAGCGCAGGGATTGGTTTATCAAGTAAAAGAAGAAGAACAGTCGGCGCTTCAAAGTCCTTATCTCGTTATCCGTCAATTCAGACGGAAGCAAACGCTCTATAGCCGTGTCCTTTCAGCGCAGTCCCAAAACATACCCAGTGCTTCACCAGAATTAGAGGATGGCTACCTGTGCATCATCAAAAACATACCATCATAGATTACGTCTGGCGGACGGTTCGGCATAGTAAGGCGATGGGCAAGGCTTTTTTTGTCACGCCGTTTTTTCTCTTTCTCGTCCTGCCACTGCTCACGCTTTGGGTCTATTTCCAAAGCCTTGGGCAGTATGGAACTACCGCTCAAGGGGAGCATGACATTTTTCTCTTATATCAGCATACAATTCCCTTTTTCTCCATTTACTGGCCGCTCCTGGCCAAGAAAAACCTCTGGGAACAACCTGGAAGTGAAGTGTTTCACGCTTGCCACGACCCTCTCAACATAAGAGATGAAGTCGTGTATTTTCTTATGTATAGCAGTCTGATGCTCCTTTTCTTTCTCTTTCTATCGTTGTGGTTTGACTGGGCAATTTTAGAAGGTCTTCGTCTGGTCTGCATAAACTTCTTTTTATTCAGCCTGCAGCGCTTCCTTTTTGCCCTGCTGGGTTCCGCAGTGATTTGTTTTATTCTCTGCTTTTTGCTGTGCACGCAATTCCAAATCTGGTATCGCGCTTTCCCCAATTGGTTGCTATATTATCCACTGACCAGTTACGACCAACTCAAAGGATATTTAGTCTTTATTCTTGTGGCGCTCCTCCTGGAAGGTTTACGTTATTGCCTGCCCATTGCGCACACCCGTGGCAAATTCCCTGTCTAAGGTCTATGGCGAAACAGGCTGTGATCAAGCAGTTCAAGGTGAGAGTTGTCCGATAGATGATGTCTTTACAGACGATGCTTTATAGAGTGAAGTTAATTGATGAGCAACCGTGGGGCAAGCTTGCTTTATGAAAATAAAATTTTGCAACATTATTATTTAAGATAGAAAAGGAATATGCTCAGGTGATTTCCAGCTTGTACAGATGCAAATAGGCACCCACTCAAACGTGAAATACACCCGCCAAGGAACAAAATGCACCTCTCCGGCCGGCACATGCACCCAAAAGAATCGAGATCGTTGATTGTATTGCTTCTCCGGTTATAACCCACTCGCCCAGCTAATGACAGAGAAACCAATACAATTCCTGTCCTTTTCTTTGTATTCTGCTGGCTTTCAAAATAGAATGACGATGTTAAAAGAGAAGTGCTGTGGGTTCCTTTGTGATGAACAAAAATGCGGAATTACGTAAAAATGTTCAATGTAATGTTGCGATGATTGCGGAAACGGTCTAAAATGATATTGAAGAAAAATGCGGAATTGCGCACGCGAATGCAATATGGTGAAACTGAAATGGTAATTAGAAGAGATATTTATTTAAACAAGCTAATTTCAAAAAAACATAACAGGCTGATCAAGGTAATCACCGGGATTCGAAGATGCGGAAAATCTTACCTTCTTTTTAATCTGTTTCGGGATCATCTGTCCTCAGAAAATGTAGCCGACAGCCACATTGTTGAAATGGCATTTGACTTGTACGAGAACATTGAGTACCGCGATCCGAAAGTGTTTTTCCCTTATGTTCAAAGCAGGATAAAGGATAAGGAAATGTACTATGTCCTATTAGATGAAGTTCAGCTAATGGGAGATTTCGAAGCCGTGCTGAACAGTCTTGCGCGAATGGAAAATGTGGATGTCTATGTGACCGGAAGCAACGCGAAATTTCTTTCTAAAGATATCATCACCGAATTCAGGGGGCGCGGAGATGAAGTCCATATGAGTCCGCTGACATTCAGTGAGTTTATGAGTGTCTATTCGGGAGAAAAAGAGAGCGCATGGAAAGAATACGTGCTTTACGGCGGCATTCCGTTGGTTCTTGAATTTGCTGAACCGGAACAAAAAGTGGATTTTCTGAAACGTTTGTTTGAAGAAACCTATATTTCGGATATCGTTGGCAGAAACAAAGTGAGAAACAAGTCGGAATTGGAGGAGCTATTAAATATTCTTTCATCAGCCATTGGATCGCTGACCAATCCGAGCAAGCTTTCCGATACCTTTAGAAGCATAAAGCACAAGACGATGAGTCAGAATACGATTAAAAAATACATTGGGTATTTTGAAGATTCTTTTTTGATAGACAGCGCTTTCCGATATGACATTAAAGGGAAAAAGTATATAGATACTCCTGTTAAATACTATTTTACAGACCTGGGACTTCGGAACGCCAGAATCAATTTCCGCCAGGTCGAAGAAACCCACGCTATGGAGAATATTATCTTTAATGAATTAAAAGTCAGGGGCTTTAATGTGGATGTCGGGGTCGTCAAAACAAATGAGGTCAATCGAAGCGGAAAGAATATCCGTAAACAGAGGGAGATCGATTTTGTTTGCAATAAGGGATCAAAACGGTACTATATTCAGTCAGCGCTGGCTCTTCCGAATAAGGCTAAAAGAGAACAGGAACAAAGACCGTTACTCCTGACGCAGGATGGATTCAAAAAAATCATCATCACAAAAGATGCTCTTGCCCCTCTATATAGCGAAGAGGGAGTTTTGATGATGGGGATTTTTGATTTTCTCCTGAATGAAAACAGCCTTGAAATATAAAGAAAAATCACGGTTCAGGTATTCTTTCGGCCAGCTCATGCACCCAAAAGAACCGGAATCGTTGATTGTATTGCTTCTCCGATCATAACCCATCTAAGGACAGGAAAACATCTACAATTCCTGTCCTTTTCTTTGCCCTGACATTTACACTAATATAAGATATAAGCGATTTTACAGATGTCTAGGAAGCTCTCAAGGAATTGAAAAGATGAATCTTGAGATTGTTTGGACAGGGCGCTTAAAAATGGACAAGAAACTTCATTACCAGGGTTATATTATTTACCGCACACGGATACAGCGAAATTGGAGCCAGACGGGCTTGTGCAAGGGGATTTGCACCGTTTCGTATTTGTCTAAAATCGAAACGGGCAAGGCGGATCCGTCGGAGGAAATTTTGCGGCTCCTCCTGGAACGGCTGGGTCTGAAAAGCGATAAGGAATTAGAACGAGAAGCCGCTGAGCTTGCGGATCAAGCCTGGGAGGCCCTTTTAGAAGGTCGCCTGGCAAAGTTCAGCAATCTTCTTAAGGGAATCGAGCTCAAACGTTATGAAGCTGTCCCTGCCTGGCTTGATTTAGCTTTACTGTCTTCGGAAAAACCCCTGGATAAGGCTCTTGAGTTTTGTATGGACACGCGGCAGCTTGCTCAGCAGCGGATATTGCAGGGACAGATGGCTGAAGCGCTGCAGCTCATGCCTAATGCCTATACCACTCTCAGGCTGGGGAGAGCTGAGTATCGAGCCGGGAACTACACTGCCGCCATCCATACGCTGCAGACGGCTTATGAGCTTGCAAGCCGGGAGGGTATGGCGCGGAATATGCTGGAGGCCAAGCTCCTGCTCGGCAACAGTTATTGTAATCTACAGGATTTACCCAATATGGAACGGCACTATCGGGTAGGGCAGAGGCTTGCTGAGGATCTGCAAGATCAGAGAGTGCTGCAGATCATTGGTTACAATACGGCCTCAGCCTGGATTGAGATTGGTCGCTATGAGGAGGCTTACACGTGGTTCTCCGGGCAGAAAGACCTCAGCATGATGGCTCTGCATAAACTCGCCATCTGCTGTGAAAAGACGGGCCGCCGTGAGGAGGCCTTTAACGCCTTGGAACAGGCAGAATCACTGGTCATCGACCATATGGATTCCTCGCTTGCACGGCAGCTTTTGGCTCTGGTTCGGTATCGCCTGGAACACCCGGATTATCTTACCGAGGAAGACTATGGCACCTTGCTTATGGAGAGTTTTAATCGCCTTCGCAGAGAAATGCCGGCCGGTTATGCGAGTTTTCACCTGCCCTGGGTGCTCGAATGGTTAAAGGCCAGCAGGCAGTACAAGAAAGCTTGTGAGCTGATGGAGGAGTTTCACAAAGGAAGTTCACGATAATTTTCCTGAAGGATAAGTCTAAAACGCTGTTAAGTCATTATTTTTAAGGAAAATTTCCCAAATATAGGGTATGTCATCTGTTTCACTGCATTGCTAGACTATTTGCAGAGGTGATACAGATGAAAACAGCAAAACTTTGGACACGAAATTTCCGCCTGCTCATCCTGGCGTCCGCTATGGGGGCCATAGGCACAATTGCGGGAGGCTTTGCCTTAGCCTTTTTGGTCTTTGATGAAACCGGCAGCACCCTGGCATCGGCGCTTATTTTAGCTATTCAGCTTTTGCCGCACCTTTTACTCCCAATTCTGGTTGCGCCATTCATGGATCGGCTCCCCCGAAAATCTTTTCTGGTAGCGGGCGATATTGCAAATGCTTTTTTCCTCGCCGGAATGGGTCTGTGGCTTTTATTTTCTAAATTTTCCTATACGGCTTATCTGGGCGCGTCATTACTGCTGGCCTGCCTTGGAGCGGTTGATGATTTGGCTTTCACCAGCATCTTTCCCGAGCTCATCCCGGAAGGAGCCGAGCAAAAAGGCTTCGCGGTGACCTCCATGCTTTATCCGATCTTAAAGGTCGTCATGACTCCCCTGGCGGCTGTTCTTTTGGATACGCTGGGAGTGGCCTGGATCATCATGGCTCAGAGCGTCCTCTCTCTGGCGGCGGCCATCACAGAGAGCTTTATTCAGCTGGACGAAACGGAGCGGAAAAAACGTCCGGCATATTCTCTGCAGGCATGGGCAGGGGATATCGTCGAAGCCGCGCAGTATTTGAAGAAGGAGCACGGCCTTCGCAGCATCTACGAGTACATGGCGGTGACTAATGGCGTGGCCAGTGGCTTTTCACCTGTCTTAGTAGCCTTCTTCCGTACGGCTCCGGGTTTTACCGCGGCCATGTACTCCGCCTTTTCTGTCGTAGAGTTTGCCGGGCGTAGCCTCGGAAGTGCACTGCAATACCGAATCAATATTCCTGATAAAAAGAAGTTTGGCTTTACCTTTTTTGTCTATCAGGTTTATGAAACGATGGATATGTGTCTGCTCTGGCTGCCTTATCCGCTGATGCTGGTCAATCGCGGACTCTGTGGATTTCTCGGCAGCAACAGTGCCATTCTGAGAAATGCAGCTGTGCAGCGTTATATCCCCGAAAAGCTTCGCTCACGTGTTAACGCCTTCAATAGCGTTCTGATCACGGCCGGTGCGAGTGTTTTTTCTTTGGTGATTGGGTTTCTGGGCGAAATTCTTGACTATAGAGCCTGTGTCACAACAGGCGGCGCTATCGCCATGCTTGCATGCTGGTTATTGATATTTGGCAGGCGAAAAGAGGTGCGGATGGTATATGATGTCCAGAAAGAGAAGAAGATCTAAACTGTACGCGAGTCAGATGAAGTCAGTAGAAAGATAAACTCAGGAAAGAAGAGGGCAAATCTATGCGTTGGCAAGGACGAAGAAGCAGCAGCAATATGCAGAGCGGCGGACGAGGGGTCAGGAGAGGAGCGGCCCTTAGCGGTGTCGGTCTGATTCTTGGTCTGCTGGTCTTTCTCATTACTAAAAATCCTTTTGCAGCCATCAATATCGCCTTGAATGGCGGTGCGCTTCAGCCCGGAACCGTCGAGACACAGGAGTTGCAGCTGAACGCAGATGAGCAGGAACTCTACGATTACAGTGGGGTTGTGCTGGCCGATACCGAGGATACCTGGCATGACATTCTGAAAAAGTACGGGCACAGGTATAAGGAGCCACAGCTCCTGATTTTTCAGGATAATACGCAATCCGGCTGCGGGATTGCTTCAGCAGGGATGGGCCCCTTCTACTGCAGTCTTGATCGCAGTATCTATATGGATCTCGCTTTTTATCGCATGTTGATCGATGAGTTCGGTGCCGACGAAGGCGATTTCATACTGAGCTACGTGATTTCACATGAAGTCGGCCATCATGTTCAGAACGAACTGGGTATTCTCGATCAGGTGCACCGGGCGCAGCGTGGCAGCTCGTCGGAAGCAGCCAATGAGTTGTCCGTCAGACTGGAACTCCAGGCCGACTATCTGGCAGGCGTGGTCGCACGCCATCAGGGCGAAGCGGGTTATCTGGAAAAAGGCGATATTGAAGAAGCCATATCTGCGGCCTGGGTGATTGGCGATGACGCCATTCAAAAACAGAAAAGAGGCTACGTCCAGCCGGAAAGCTTTACGCAAGACAAACAAGATGCAACAAGAGACAAAAAATCTGGTATTCAGCGGCGAAATGCCGCCGCAGTTTGATGAGGCCATGGCCGAACTCGGCCCGTTGCTGGGCTTTGTTCCTTCGTCTGAAGGAATTCCTGTGGAAGTTTTTCGGGCGAAAGGCGTCGTTGTGGAAAAGCAGGGGTCGCATGTGCGGCTGGGATGGCATAAACCGGTGCAGCTCTATCGTGCACTCTCGCTGCTGCGCGGGGCGTGGGATCAGGATGAGTTCCGACGCGAGGAGCAACCCTGCTTTGAAACAGGCATGATGTTCGACGTCTCGCGCAACGCCTGTCTGCGCCCCGATACGCTGCGCAGTTTTTTGCGGCGCATGGCTCTGATGGGCCTGGATGTGGGTATGCTCTATACCGAGGACACGTATGAAGTTCCCGGCGAGCCCTATATCGGCTATATGCGGGGCCGCTATTCCCAGAAAGAATTACGCGAACTCGATGATTACTCAGCACTTTTCGGCATCGAGCTTATTCCTTGCATCCAGACGTTAGGACATCTTAATCGTGTCCTGCATTGGCCTGCAATGGCGCATTATGCGGATAACGATGAAGTGCTTCTGACCGACAGTGAGGAAAGCTATGCGCTTTTGCGGCGTATGCTCAAAGCGGCCTCTGCGCCCTATCGCAGCCGCCGTATTCATATCGGTATGGACGAGGCGGACGGCCTCGGCCTGGGGGCGCATCTGGCAGCTCACGGCTACGAAGACCCGCACGCCATCATTCGGCGGCATCTGCTCCGCGTGAAGGAGATTACCGATGAGCTGGGCCTAAAGCCGATGATCTGGAGCGATATGTATTTCCGCCTGAGCTCGCCCACCAACGGGTATTACGACGGGGATCCGCAGCCGGAGACGGCGGGCGTCGTGCCGGGCGTGCAGCTGATTTACTGGGATTATTACCATCATAACGAGAGCGAATACGCGGCGATGCTGGAAAAACATCAACGGCTCACCGAAGATCCCCTTTTTGCCGGGGGGATCTGGACCTGGGCAGGTCCGGCGCCGGATTATGACAAAACGCTGGCGACGACCATACCGGCACTCAGCGCCTGTAAAAAGGCGGGCGTACCCTTTGTGCTGGCGACAGCCTGGGGCGATGACGGCGCAGAGACCAACCTACTCACCGCCCTTCCGGGCATGCAGCTTTATGCCGAATTTGCCTACACCGGGACTTATGACGCGGCTTGGCTGGCACAGCGCTTTGCCACCTGCTGTGGCGCGGACATCGCGCCTTTCCTGGGCCTTTCCAGATTTAATCGGGTGCCGGGGATGAACTCCGCCTTACGCATGCCCGTCAACGCCGCCAAATTTCTGCTTTATCAGGATCCTCTCGTCCAGCTTTTCGCAAAAGATACCGAAGGACTGCCGATGGCTCGCCATTATGAAAAACTGGCGGGGGAATATGAGGCCTGCGCCGCAGCGGGTGGCCCCTACGTGATGGTAATGGATTTTTATGCCAAACTTGCCCGCGTGCTGGCAGGCAAGTGCCGCTGGCACGAAAACATCAAAGCCGCAGTCGCTCAGGAGGACAGGATGCGCGCGCAGGCGCTGGCGGAGAACTTGATAGAAACATCTGAGCAAGTGGAAGCTCTGCGTCTCAGCTGGCGCGAGCTGTGGCAGTCCACCAACAAGGCCTACGGCTTCGAGATCATCGACGGGCGCATGGGCGCTCTCCGCGCACGTCTGGAAACAGCACACAGCCGCGTACTCGCGTGGGTTCGAGGCGAAGCAGACGAAACCCTGCCGGAACTTAAAGAGCCAGGCCTTCCCTACATCCAGCGTGAAGGTGGCCTGGCTGGTTGCTATCTCTGGAGCGAAATTGTGTCCGCCTGCAGATAGAACCGCAATCGAAAAGGGTTGAGGAATAACTTTTTCATGAAAATGCTTCGAAACTCTATTTTGAGCAAATCTTGCGACCTTCTACATTAGCTCAGGGACTTTCCTGCTTCAATGTTCAGGGGAAAATGAAAATGTATCTGCTCCCGGATAATGACAGGCAGCCCAGTGGTCCTGGCCCAGAAGATGCAATTCTGGCGCGACTTCCTGACAAAGGCTTTTAGCGTAAGGGCAGCGGCTGGCAAAAGGGCAGGCGGGGAGTTCTGAGAGTGGGCCGGGGATTTCGCCCTCGAGATGGATACGCTTTTGTGCTGCGGCTTTGATGGGATCGGCTACAGGAATGGCGGAGAGCAGAGCCTTAGTGTAGGGGTGAAGAGGTTCACGGTATAAGCTCTGACTGTCCGCGACTTCCACGAGACGACCCAAATACATGACGCCTATGCGATGGCTGATGTACCGAACCATGGAGAGATCGTGCGTCGCGAAAAGATAGCTTAGCCCTAATTCGTTCTGTAAATCCTGCAGGAGATTGACCACCTGTGCCTGTATAGACACGTCTAAGGCTGCGATAGGCTCATCGCAGAAAATAAAATCAGGCTCGGACATAAGGGCGCGGGCGATGCCAATGCGCTGGCGTTGTCCTCCGGAAAACTCATAGGGAAATTTTTTCAGATCTTCACGGTGCATCCCAACTTTATGCAAGATATCCTGCTTACGCTCCGCTTTTTCCGAGTTAGACAGGGGAGAGTGGCAGAGGGCTTCTTCCAGAATTTCCTCAACGGTCCAGAAGGGGTTCAGTGAGGAGTAAGGATCCTGAAATATGATTTGCATGCTGTGCTGCGCTTTTTGCAAAGGCTCGCCATGGATATGGGTGATATCCTGCCCACGATAGATGATTTTACCTCCCGTAGGTTCCAGGATACGAATGAGGCTACGCCCGAGTGTCGATTTTCCACAGCCAGATTCTCCGACCAAACCAAAAGTTTCACCCTCGTGGATCTCCAGGCTGACAGCGTTGACGGCCTTGATAAAGACCTTATTTCGACGCCGCAAACGTTTTACAGGAAAGAATGTCTCGAGATTTTCAACGTGAAAAAGAACGTCTTCCTTATGAGCAATGGTGACGGCTTCGTTTCCAGAGCCAACGGTGGTATCTTCCGCTGTTGCCATCACCTTGCCAGGTTGCGCCTGATTTTTACCGCTCGCTTTTTCATGCTTCAGCATCTTTTCGCTCTCCTTTGTAAAGAAAACAGGTAAGTTCATGCGTTTTGCTCAGACAATGGGGCGTGGGCAGCGCTGTCTGACAAAGTTTCATAGCCTCAGAGCACCTCGGGGCAAAGGGGCAACCTGCTGGTAAATGCCAGAGAGAAGGCGGATTTCCTTTGATGGCTGAGATTCGCGTGCCCTGTTCGAGACTGCGCTCTGGAATTGCTTGCAAAAGGGCTTTGGTGTAAGGGTGGTGACTTTGATAAAAGATTTCTTCGACTGTACCGCTCTCCATGATTTTACCGCCGTACATGACGTAAAGCCGTGAGCAGAGGCTGGCCATTACCCCCATATCGTGTGTGATTAGGAGGATGGAAGTTCCGTGTTTTTCGCGGATATCTCTGAGCAAATCCAGAATCTGAGCCTGGATCGTTGCGTCCAGGGCTGTTGTGGCCTCATCAGCGATGAGCAGCTTGGGCTCGCAGCTTAAGGCCATGGCAATAAGAACACGCTGACGCATGCCACCCGAAATTTCATGCGGGTATTGCTTCATTCGGCATTCAGGATTGGGAATACCCACCTCCTGTAAAAGCCGAAGAGTTTCCTGTCGAGCCTCCCGGCGGCTGAGCTGACGGTGACGCAGCAGCGTTTCCATCAGGTGATCGCCCACGCTGCGCAGGGGATTCAGCGCTGTCATGGGATCCTGGAAGATCATGGTCAACTCTTTTCCACGAACCTGGTAGGCTTCCCTGCGCTTCATACTGAGCAAATCCCGCTCGCCCAGACGCAGCACATTGGCCTTTCGCTCTGCATGGTCGGGGAGAATACCCATAATCGCCTTCATGGCAAGCGATTTTCCGCTGCCGGATTCACCGGCCAGACCCACAATTTCGCCGGGAAAAACCTCCAGATTAATTCCCCTGACCGCTTCCAGTCGTTTTCCACGGTTGTGGAATGTGACTTCAAGATTCTGAACTTCTAAAACAGCTCTGTTCATCAATCTTTTTCCTCCTGAATTCGTGGCTCAACAAAAATCCTCAGGAGGTCGCCCAGCTTATTAAAGGAATACACAGTGAGGATAATCAGAATGCCTGGAATAAAGGCCATATGCGGCGCTTTCTGCAGGTATTTCTGGGAAGATTGAAGCAGGCTTCCCCAACTTGAGGTCGGCGCTGCAACGCCCAGGCCCAGAAAACTCAGGGCGCTTTCCATCATGATGGCCGAAGCGATCGTTGCTGTGGCGGCAGTAATGATGGTAGGAAAAACCGAAGGAATGATATGTTTCAGCATGATATGTGACGATTTCTGACCAACAAAGCGTCCATAACGCACGTATTCTTTTTCGCGGACGGAAAGAACCTCCGAGCGAACTAGACGCGCGATTTCCATCCAGCTGAACAACGCAATCACAAAGATAATAGAGGCCAGACCCCGGCGAAAGAGCAGACCAAAAACGGTCACCATGATGATCCATGGGATGGAGCAGAGAACGTCGAGGAAACGCATTAAAAGGCTATCCAGGAGACCGCCAAAGTAGCCTGAAATCGTGCCAATACTAACGCCGATCAGCAGCGAACAAAGCATGGCGAGGACGCCGACTAACAGGGTCACGCGGCCGCCATAAAGAACACGCAGAAAATAGTCGCGGCCCATTTCATCAGTACCAAAAATGTGCTCGGGCGAAGAGCCTTTTAATTTATTGGTGACATCAATGGCGTCCGGATCGGCGTTAAAGAAGACGATGCAGAGGCTGACGATCATGACGAGAATAAGAAAAGCCAGTGAAAAGAGCATCTGCGGGTTGTGAAACAGTTCGTACTTTACATTTTCAAATCTGCGACGATTCATGACTTCACCTCAGCACTGAAATTCTGGGGTCGAGAAGACCATAAAGGACATCGGCCAGAAGATTTCCGATAATCACCAAAGTTCCTGAAAGCACGAGAATACTCATCACAATCGGGTAATCCATGGCCTGAATGGCATTCACAAAATAAGAGCCGATGCCGGGCCAGTTAAAGATCGTCTCCGTGATGACAGCACCCGTGACCATGGCCGGCAGGGACATGCCGAGTTTGGTCACGAGGGGAAGCAGGACATTCCGGCTCACGTGATGCAAAAGGATTTCATGATTTTTCGCACCGAAAGCTTTCTGGACCAGCACATAATCCTCTTTCATTTCACCGATCGTGGCGCTTCTCACGTAGCGGATCAAATCGGGCAGCAGAGCGATGACCAGCGTGGTGAGCGGCATGGCCAGATGAAGCAGAAAATCGACAAAGTCTCCTTCTTTACCGATCGTGTGCATGCCCATGAGGGGTAAGCATTTCCATTTATAACTGAACTGATACATGATCAGCATGGCCAGCCAGAAGCTTGGCGTAGCAAGTCCGATGGAACAGAAGCCGTCGATCAGTTTATCCGCCCAGTGATTGCGTCTGCTCCCAGCGATCAGGCCAAGCAGCGTTGCCAGCAAATAGGCAATGGTATAGGCGGGTAGAGCAAGTTTAATTGTATTGGGGATGCGTTTGGCCAGGTCGTAGCGAATGCTGGTTCGATTGCGCAGAGAATAACCAAAATCACCGCGCAGCAGATTGCGGAGCCAGTTCATATACTGAACAGGAATGGAATCATTCAAACCGTAAGCTTCCTTGCGACTTTCCACCTCAGCTTTGCTCATGTCCGGTGTGATAATGGCGTCCACGGCATCGTAAGGCGCCAGCTGCATAAAAAGAAAACAGATCATGCTGATGAGAATCACCAGAGGCACCGCCTGAATAAGCCGTTTGAAAATATAAGAAAGCATGCTTTCGACCTCGTGCGATTGAAAAAGGGGAGGCAGACCTGTCTGCGCTCCCCCGGTAAAAGGATAGAGCTGAGATTTAATCGTTGATCGTCAGTTTAGACCAGTCTGCAAAGGTGTAAACCGGTGCAAAAATGGCGTCTTCCAGACCACCCACACGGGCGGAGGTGACCAGCGTTCTCAGGTTGCCGCCGAAAGGATAGAAGATCGCTTCATCGGCAATCACTTTCTGCAGTTCATTGTAGATTTCATGACGTTTCTCTTTATTCAGTGTCGCGTTGCCCTCGTTAAAAAGCTTGTCGACTGTCTCATTGTGGTAGTTCATCATATTCATCTGGCCTTGCACAAAGAGCATGGAGAAGGTATTTGGATCAACGCCCATGACATAGCCACCCATAAGGATGTCATAATCTTTATTCTCATTGTCGTAAGCTGCGCTCATATAGGCCGCCTGATTCATGCCGACCAGCTCAACATTGATGTCAATCTTTTTGAGCTGAGCCTGAATGGCGAGCACCTGATTAGCCTGAACTTTATCTTCTTCGATATATGCGAGTTTCAGTTCTCTGGGGCCGTCTGCGGTCAGCTTACGAGCTTTTTCGAGATCCTGATCATATTTTTCCAGATCCTCAGAGTAGTACTCGTTAGATGAAGGCAGGAAGGAATAGCTTAATTTGAAAAAGTCGGGGTCGGTATAACCTGCGAGCATGATTTCATTTCGATCCAGAGCGTAAAGCAGGCCAGCGCGATAATCTTTGTTCTGCATGGCTTCGGTCATCGGATTGAGACGCAGATAAGCCACGCGTCCTTCACTGTAGTTGTTGATATGGAATGCTTCGTTATCCTTAAAGGAATCGAGCATGTCGGGCAGGCCGATCCAGGCGTCGATCTCGCCATTTTGCAGAGCCAGAGAGGCCGTGTCCGGACTTTCAATGATGCGCAGAATGACCGTATCAATTTTGGCTGGCTCGTTAGCATAATTGGGATTCTTTTCAAATTTCAGATATTGGCCTGTTTCATACTTTTTCAGTACATAAGGTCCGGAGCCAACAAGTTCTTCTTCCAGCATATTGACGTCAAAACCATTTCGTTTCTCAAAGAAATGTTTGGGCAGCACGCCAGTTTCGGACACCAGCATTTCAAAAACACTGGCGCTGACAGCAGGAAGTTTGAAAATGACAGTATGGTCATCTTCCTTCGTCAGCTCGATGGGCTTACCATCGATGAACATACTGTCCCCTTTTTTATTGATTTCATCATAGGTATAGACGATATCATCAGCGGTCAGAGGTTCGCCATCACTCCATTTTAAATTATCCTTCAGTTTCATGGTGTAGCTCAGACCATCCTCGGAAGCCTCAAAGCTCTTGGCGAGGATATAGGTTACTGATCCATCCGGATTGATATAGTAAGCCGGGCTGAAGGTGAGGTGAGTGACCATCAGGCTCCAGCGATCATCTGCGGTCATCGGGTTAATGGTGTTGCCTGTATCGCCGCCGATAGCGTAGGTGAAGGTTTTAGATTCGGCCTGAACCGGCGAAGAAAGGCTGACAGTGAGACCTGAAATCAGCAAGAGAGCCAAAATCAGAGCGAGAAACAGACGTGCATTTTTTCTCATAAATTACTCCTTATAAAATGAATATGTATTTCAATCGGCGATGCCGATCCCATTCACTATAGGAAGCGTCATATGAAAAGGCAAATCGCTTTTGCTGATAATAAATCGCGTCTTTTTAAATCTAATGCATTAGAATCTATCGACACAAATCATGATGCGACTTACATGCTACAATGCTGAGAAGAGACAGGGTCTGACTTTAGAGATTCAGAATTAAGGTGTTCAGAGTATGATCATTTTTTACACAGGCACAGGGAATTCCCGCTTTATTGCGGAGGCAGCGGCCGATTTCTTGGCTGATGAAGTGACGGACGCGCGCCCGTATATTAAAACGCATAAAGCTGGAAGCTTCGCTTCGACCACGCCCTATGTCTTCTGTTCGCCGACCTATGCCTGGCGTCTCCCTCTGGTATTCAGCCATTTTATTGAGGAGAGCCATTTTTCCCAAAAGCTCTGTCAGACAAAAGGCTTGCATTTCAGAGGCTTGCTGCTGGTCGTCATGCCGGAAAATTATCTGGCGCTTTTCCCCGTACCCGAGCCTCAGGAAGCCCGTGAGATCATCGACGCAGCTCTGCCGACCTTAAAGCAGGGGCTGGAGCGGATTCAGCAGAATCAGGATTTTGCTCCGCTTCCGTGTAGCCTGAGCGATCGACTGAAATCAGGCATGATCAACGTGCTTTTTCGCCGCTTTGTCGTCAAAAGCCGGGCTTTTCGTTCGACCGAAGCCTGCATTGGCTGCGGACGCTGTGTACAAAGCTGCGTGCAAAACAATATTGTGCTGAAAGAACAACGCCCCCTGTGGGGGAACGACTGCATTCACTGTATGGCCTGTATCTGCAGCTGCCCTGTCGAAGCGATTGAATACGGGGAAAAGACCATCGGCAAAGCCCGCTATCGCTGTCCGGACTACAATGGTGAGCTTCGTGAATAAGGCCAGATGTGAAATGTGCTCATCAAGCTAAAACAACGTCATCAAGGCAGGTTTTGTACCCCTACAGGACAAAGCGTAAAACATGCGTGAGCCAGGAGAACAAAAGAATGAGTGTACCAGGGAATTAAAGAACAAATGTGCCGGGTCACAAAACGCTTTACAGTTATATGACAAAAATCACAATTTCGGCGAAAACTGTTATACTCTGAGCAATATGAGCAATAACTTAAATAATTAAAAATTAGTCTTGTAATCTAAAATTTTAAATCTTAGATCATAGGTGAAAGTGAAATATTAATGTAATGAAGAGGAGATCCTTCACATGAGTCATTCAAAGCACGTTCGTTTATTTTCCCCTGGCAAACGAAACTCCTGGCGTATCCTCATGGCCATATGTCTGGTTTCAGCCCTTCTCTTGTCTGTCTTCTCTCTGCCTGGACAGGGCTCTCTGGTCAACGCAAATGAAGCTGGCAACAATGAAGATCAGCTTTCGAAGCCCCTGACAGACGAAGTCGATCTTCAAGGTTCCGGCGAGGAGGGAAGCGGTTCGGCTTCCTCCGGAGGTATTAACCCGGGAGAGGGCTCCGGCGAAAGTGGAAATGAGCCTTCCGGTGACTCAGAAGTGGTGACTCCCAAAGACGGAGAAAGCAATAACGGAAGCGAAGAACCCGGGCCTGGTGAAGAGGGCGAAAACCCTGGCGGAGAAACTGGCTCAGGTGAGAATCCGGGTCCAGAAGCAGGAACAGGTGAAAATCCGGGTGCGGCAACTGGCACAGGGGAAACTCCAGGTGCAGAACCCGAGACTGGAACAGGGACAGTTCCCGGTACGACACCTCCTGAAGAGGGGGCTTTGCCACAACCTGGAGCAAAGCCCGGTCTGGAAGGATTCCCGGAAGATTCAGATCCTATGAAGTTTTTTGCCGCGTCTCCGATGAGAGGTCCGGCTCAGGCGGTGGATGCAAGCACATTTGGTGACCTCAAAAATGCACTGGCCAACGCAACTCCGATTATCAATATCACAGGAAATATTACCCTTACCGATACCGAAGAACTGAACGATTCAGCTTACGATGGCAAGACTCTGACCATAAACGGAGGCAGTCACACTCTTACGGGATCAGGGCTGGCCAGCATGTTTCACTTCACGACGGCGGAGGGCATCAATATCAATGAACTCACGATGGATGGGTCAGGCAGCAGCCGCCATATCAATGCGGAAAATAATACGAATTTGACACTGTCCGACTGTACTTTTCAGAACGGCTCATCTCAAAGTGATGTCGGAAATGCCGAAGGCGGTTCTATTCGCCACATCGGCGGCAGCCTCAGCATGGAGAAATGTATTTTTTCTTCAAACCAGGCAGACGACAAGACATCAAATCCCCTAACGGCAGCTCACGGTGGAGCCATTTATTCAAATAATGCATCATTGTTTGAGCTGAAGGGCTGCAAGTTTAAAAATAACAGCACGGGAAGAAATAATCAGAATGCATCATTCCCTTATGGCTGTGGCGGCGCGATAGCTATCGACGGATGTGGCGATGTCCGGGAAAGTGCTTGCACGTATGAGGGTAATCACTGTGCAGCGCCGAGCTCGGGGGGTGGCAGTCAGGGGGGATGTATTTTTCTTATAACGTCCACCATGAACTCCACATCCAGTCATTTTACGACGGCCTACCCCTTTAATACTGGCGGCGCCATTTATTCGCGCGATTCGAAATTGACGATTGATGACGGAACCTTTATCGTCCCTGAAGATGCAAATAACACGGGCATCAGTGGTGGGGCGATTCAATTGAACAGCAATGTCATCTGTACAATCACAAATTCTCAATTCAAAGAAGAGGGCACACCGCACCTTGGGTATGCGGGTGGCTTTATCAATGTCGCCAGTGGAGTGCTCACGACTCTCAATATTGATAACACAACTTTCACGGGGACCTACAATCCCGATGATGGCGAAAATGCTATGAACAAAAACAAGGGTGGGCTTGCCAAGTTTGGCGGCGCGATCTGCTTTGAAGAAGGTTCCATAGCGACATCGCATATCAGTAACTGTACCATAGAAAAAGTGGCCGCCAGCAATGCTGGAGGGGCGATCAACATCGGTACAGCGATGAGTGGCAAAGCGACGGTTGATCTCACGTTGAACAATGTCACAATTAGTAATACGGGGACAAGCTGCGATGAATTTACATCTTTAGATCAAATAGATCTGCCTATTGCAGCATATGATAATCTCCGTCCCAATTTTATTGGCGGACAGATTTTTGCCGGACCAGGATCGACGGTAAAAATCAATGGGGGATCGTATACGAAAGGCCGCTCACAACGCGGAGGTCTGATTTTCAATCAGGGGACGATGACCATCAGCGGTGGCGCTGCCCTTTCAGAGGGTACAGCACGGACAAGGTTGGGATGGTCATTTAATACTGGTCTCGGCGGTGGCATCTACAATGCCGGAGATCTCTTTTTGGATCAGATGACACTGAAAGGCAATACAACACAGGGCTCTCGAGGAGCCACGGGCCATCCGCTGAAAGCGGAAGAATATAATGGTCAGAATGTTTATGCCTATGCTCCGATAACAATCTCGCCTCGTGCAGAATTCGATGAAGGTGATATCCGCGTGCTTGACGGTCAATCCTGGATTAACCTTACGGGCGATCTCGACAGTGAACTTAACTCCCATATCAATGTTTCCATCAGTGAATTGGCAATGAGTGATGGCCATGGCCTCAGCGAAACACCCATCCGTAAGATCGGTTATACCGTTGCAAAGGGTGTGCCTGGCTATGTCCCGACCCTCGAGGACGCAAAAATTCTTCATTATTACAGTAATGTCGATCCGAATTCCGCAGGAATTTACAATCAGCCAGTGGCCACGCCGGATGATCACAGCGATACCGGAGAATGGGACTTTGTTCTCAACCCCAAGGAGAATACGGTGGTGCTGGGGCAGCGCTGCAAACTCATTTACCACGGCAATAGAAATGATCAGGATCTGGAACAGGTAACGTTCAACGGAAATACTGGTGATGATCCGATCAAAGATCAGCTTTATTATTATTTCGCTGAGGGGGCCTCGTCTTATATCCTGAAAAACAACAAAATTGCCATTCCGCCGAGACCCGAACTTGAAAAAGACAGTGAAGAACCGACACGAGAGAATCATCGTTTCAAAGGCTGGTACAACAGAGATTTTAAACCCGATGGTCTTGAGACCGAAGCAGAGCTCTTTAATTTTACTCAGAACGATCCTTACCGAAAACAAGCAACGAAAATTTTTGGAAGGCCTGAAATAGATATTTATGCTGGCTGGGATAGGCCTGTCAAGCTTCGTATTCAGGGTCTTAAAAAATTACTGGACAAAACCGATGCAAATGCCCCAAGAGATATTTCGGAGCAAATCAAAGCTGAGGATTATGAATTTACGCTGAGCTATGGCGCAGAGGGGAGGAGCAACCCGGGGATGGGCTTTGATCCCACACAGCTTGGCCCGAATGCCAAACTGAGAACCCGAAACCAGGTAGGAACAAAAGAGGGTGCACCCTTTGTCTTTGATCCGGTTCTCGAATTTACCCAGGAGGGGAGCTATTATTTCATAGTTCAGGAAGAAAATAAGGCTCCGCAAAACGTGAGCATAGATAAAGAACCGCATGTTTTGGAGATCAAAATCGAGAAGGAAGCGGCTACGGAAAAAGTCAAAGTGACGATCAACGACAAAACTGAGTTTGAAGATCCCAATAATCCTAAGCAGATTTTCTTCGACAAAACGCCCGTGCTGGAGATCAGCAATAGCTATGGCAAACCGGTGGAGCCGAATCCGTATGTTTTAATCAAGTGCCCACCGAGCTGTGTGCTGCCCCCTGTGGTGACACAGGCCCCTGTTGTAACCCCGATCACAGAAACGCCGAGCCGCAAGGTGCATCGCATCCCTCGTACCGGTGAATCCCGTGATGTGCTTCCCGTCGGCATGCTCCTGAGCCTGGCGGTGCTCCTCGTCTTCGCCCGCAGTAAAGTGAAAAAATAGCTGCAGGCGATCGTTGCAGAACACAACATAAAGGCTCCGAGTGAGGACTGCGTGGCAGCTTCACTCGGAGCCTTCTCTTACTAAAATAACTTAAAACAGTTGTTTCTTGTTTCTAGGCAGCTGCTTCCGCAAGGTTTTTCTTAGCCAAAAGGATGGTCAGAAAAGCCTTGTTAGCATTAAGCTTTTAGTTTAGGATCCGCATGAACTGTGTAGGTTGAGGAAGTCCAGTCATGGGAGATAAAGTCAGCACCGTGATAGCTCTGCCATCGCCAACAAAGCTGATGGGCCAGTTACTCAGAACACATTTCCCAGGTGCACATAGCGGAGCTTTTTTGCTGCGATTTTCTGGAGTTCATTCAGCAGCGTGAGGTCAGTAGCTTTTTCATGAGCTTTGTAGCGGGGAAAATAGCGGCTGAGGTGGAGGGGCATGTCCGGGTTGATGTCGGCAAGAAAGGCGGCCTCTTTCTCCATGGCTTCGGTCGAGTCCGAAAGGCCGGGAACGATGAGGCTGGTGATTTCGACGTGAGCTCCGCTGGCCGAGGCCTTTCGGATCGTGTTCAGCGTGGTCTGAAAGTCGCCGCCGAGGCTGCGGTAGCCTTCTTCGCTGAAGCATTTCAGGTCGATATTGAGGGCCGATAAGTGGGGCAGAAGTTCTTCAAGCGGCTCGGGCTTGATTTGTCCGTTGCTGACGAGAACCGTTTCGAGTCCGTGGTCGCGGGCCAGTTTGGCTGTATCGAGCACAAATTCAAAGTTGACAAGAGGTTCGTTGTAGGTAAAAGCCAGCCCGATATTGCCCTCGACACGGGTTTTCAGAGCGAGTTTTATCAGTTCCTCCGGCTCGATCTTTCGTGTCGTTGGCTGCAGTGGAGCGGTGGCTTCGTCGCACTGCGAAATCTCGTAGTTCTGGCAGAAAGGACAGCGCATATTGCAGCCCAAACTGCCGACAGAAAGGATGTTTTTGCCTGGATAGAAGTGCAGCAGCGGCTTTTTCTCAATTGGATCAAGGGCGAGACTGCTGAGATTTCCGTAGAAGAGCGGGACGATTTTTCCGCCTTCAGCCTTTCTTGCCCGGCAAAAGCCCAGGGCTCCTTCGCGGAGGGCGCAGCGGTGCGGGCAGAGAGCGCAGGTCACGGTACTCTGGGGGCTTTTTATCTCAGACGCTTTCATGCTTATTCTTCTTTCTTCACTCCTGGAACTTTGTCGTAGCAAAGATAGTGTAAAAGAAACAACACACTGCGCTCGACGTCCCTGAGCTGGTGAAGTGACGGGTCAACTCAAGGGGATCGGCCGCTTTTTCATTTTAGCGGTTTTCCTCATAGCGCCTGACCTCAAAGCGGGAGAGCGTGAAATCTTCCTCTGCCGCAATGCCGGCCTTGGCGAGGGCGATGTCGAGCTGTTCTTCGATTGTTTCAACGCCTTCGAGGCGGGGCAGCAGAACGCCGCTGCGACGGCCACGCTGAACGTAGACCCCGTAACGCAGGGGATCGAGTTCAGCCGGGGAAGAAATGTCTTCCAGCTCGCCCAGAACATCGACTGAGATATCGAGTTCGGCCACTTCGTCTTGGCGGACAGCAGGGAAGCGGGGGTCCTCATTCGCGGCCGTCACGGCGTTGTAGATGATCTCCTCAGCCAGAGAGTTCTGACAGGCGCACATCGTACCAATACAGCCGCGCAGAGCCTTCCCCTTGTGCAGGCTGACAAAGCAGCCAGCCTGAGTCAACAGCAGGTTTTGGGGAAGATTTTCCGGGAGCGGCAGGAGCTCTTTGTGCTCGATAAAATAGACGATGCTCTTCCGGGCCAGCTCTGAAATATCTTGAGCATTGGCCTCGCACTTCGGGCTGTTCTGAGCATCTTCTTCGTTTGCTTTATGCTCAGTCATAAATGAGCGCCCCCTCTCTGCGTTATGGGGCAGGGCAGACTCAGCTTCTTCAGTCTTGCCTGGTGATGACGATAAACGCTCGACTTCGGCGCAGTCGGGCTGAGAGCATTGATCTTTATCTGCGGATTCTCCGCCTGCTTTTTTCTTTAAACTGAAGCTCATCACTGCATAACCGACACCGAAGGGGCCTTCGTAGGATAGCCGCTTGGCGGTGACCTCATCGCCGTCCAGCGCCCCGGCTAAAATCTGGAACGAGCGCAGGCCACATTCGGCAGCTTTTTCACAGAAAGCCGGAGAAAGATTCAGAACTTCGTCGAAAGCGGCGCGAGAAAGAAGGTCGATAATCTGCCGGTCAAACTCTGGACCTTCCGGGCGAAAACCGTAAGGCCCATCTTTTCTGAGCACGTGCGAGAGATCGCCGGAAGAGACAAAAACGGCCCTGCGCCCCAGTTGTTCCAGGGCCTCACGAATACATTGTCCAAAAAGAAAGTGCGCCTCGGCGGACAGACCTGAAAGCCCGACCTGGACGAGCCTGAAATCGCGATAGCGCTGTCGGATAAAATGCAGGGGAACAAGCACCCCGTGATCTGCTCCCCCGATTTGCGGCTCCAGACCCGTCGCGAGGCCTTTCTCCTGGCTGATGCGACAGAGGCGTTCACTGAGCTCGCTATCGAATAAAAATTCTTCCTTGACTTCCGGAGCCGAAAAAGCGGAAAAATCCCCCTTGCCCTTCTTACCCCCGGCGACGAAAAACCCATCGGTATAGAGCGGGGAATGGGGAGAGCTGAGGACAATCGTATCGGGTTTCAGCTCAGCTATCTCATCCGCTACAGCCTGGTAGGCCGCCGTCGTCGCAGCAATTTTCAGCTCTTCTCCGCGCCCGATTTCAGGCAGAATAATGGGCGGATGAGGAACAATATAAGCTTTTAACATCACATGACTCCCTGGGAATCTCAACGCATGCGGCCTTGCAACGCAAGATCAATGCATCGGTTTAAATCAAAGTAAAAATTAAATCAAAGTAAAAACATCCGCCATTTATAATAATTTTTCTGACCACTCATTTTCGCGAAAACCGCAGAGTACAAGATTGTCTCCAAACAGAAGGGGACGCTTTACCAACATGCCGTCCGTTGCAAGCAGTTTGATCTGCTCCTCCTCGCCCATGTCAGCTAATTTCTTTGCTAAACCCATCTGGCGATAGAGCATACCACTGGTATTAAAAAAGCGTTTGAGTGGAAGGCCACTCATTAGATAGAGTTTTCGAAGCGTTTCTTCGTTTGGATGGTCGGCCCTGATATCCATGACACGATACTCTAAGCCATTTGCATCCAACCACTTTAAAGCTTTCTGACACGTCGAGCAACGCTCGTAGCAATATACACTTAACATATTTAACCCTTTCTTCATGCACGTAAAATTAAGAATGTTTATCCTTTTTTCTTTTCACGGCTGACTTATATTATATCTATGTGTGTATGTGATTTCCCATTTATCTAAAAAAGAAAGCAAGCTGACAAATTAAATAAAACTGACAACAACATTAAACAAAACCTAATGTCTCTGTAATTACGTTGTCTTTTTTCCTCTTGCTTTATGATTCCTGAACAAAGGCTTTTCACTTATAATGTTATTTGGTTTTTTGAAAAGCTGTAAGGTTGCGAGCAATCACGTATTGAAGCTTACGGTGCTCCGCACAACAGAATCATGATGAGCATAAATCAGGACAGGAGATGAACATGAAAAGATTATTGAGCAAACATGTGCAGAGATACGCTCTGTTCGCACTTTTACTGCTCGCCTTTTTGCTTGGATCGGTATCCACTTATGGCTTTGCCGGAATGGACGGACAGGCCGTAATGGTACAGGCTCAGGGGCAGGAAAATGCCGACGATGTGTTGACTGAAATGGATCAGAATGACCCAGTTGTTGACCCAGAAGAACCTGAAACAGGAGAAGCTGGAAAAATCCAAAAGGAGTTAGAGCCTGTCGATCCACCAACCCCAGAACCAGAAAAGCCTAACGACCCTGAACAACCAGTGGTAGTGGATCCTTTGAAGAATCCTGATTCCGAGCCAGGTGGCCTTAAAGAAGCTGATAAGGAAAAAACAGTAGCACCAGCAGGAGAAGATGAGATCAATGCTCAACCTGAGCAAGTTGACCCACTTACAACTCCCCAAAACCCTACAGATGAAGAAGCACCTTATTTCGACTTAAGTGAAGAAGCCATGCCCGAAGCCCTTCGAGGTGGCAATTCTGCTTTTACTGTAACAAAGCGTTCTGTCAACGATCCCACTGCCACTGAGGTGTTGGTCGGGGAATATGAAACATTTTTCCAAGCAATGGAGAACTGCAAGCAGGAAGATTTAAATAACTTATATATCATTACGGTCAATCGGAATTATACCATCGCGGCAAACGAGGGAAGCTGGGGCAAGAGCAAGGTAAACATCCTGCTGCGCTCAGCAGATGGCGGGCCTTTTTCTATAGGGACACAAAGCAAGTGGGTATTTTTTACATTGTATAAGGATTGCAATGTACGTATTGAGAACCTTACTTTGGATGGCAGCCATCTTAGTGAATTTGTATTTCTTGCTGACAATGGCGCGCTTATCTTGGGTGCCGGCGTTACTGTCCAGAACTTTATTGATGTTGTTGAACAAGACGGCCCAGCCATTTATATGCAAGGCCAATCAAGTCTGACAGTTGAGCCAGGTGTTGTCGTTCAAAATAATCAGTCGAATACCACAGGGGGCGTCATTTGTGGGAATAGTGCTGATACGACCATTAATATAAAGGGCGGAAGCTTTATCAATAACTCATCCACCAAGCAGGGTAGTGAGGGTGGCTTCGGCGGTGTCATTGCTTCCTTTGGTACCTTGAACATCACGGGCGGAAGCTTTGAGGGAAATAGCGCCACAAATAAAGGGGGAGCTATATGGTTGAGTAGAAATGCCAAAAGCCAGATTTCCCATGCAAGCTTCCTTAACAACCAGGCGGACATAGGTGGCGCGATCTCAGCTTCATGCCCTCTTGAGATGTCTGAATGCACGCTGACTGCGAATAAAGCGACCTGGGGCGCCGGGATTTTCGCAGCTGAACCAGTAACGTTGAGTACGATCAATGCTGCAGAAAACCAGTCAACTAAAGCAGGCGGCGCCCTTTACCTTTCTGCCGGCGGAACCATTGAGAATTCGACCTTTAGCAACAATACCGCAGCAAAGCAGGGTGGCGCGATTTATTTGAAAGCTGGCGACCTGGCGCTCAGTGGATCAAACTTTACTGAGAATACAGCGATTTATGGTGGCGGTGCGCTTTATATTGATCATGACGGCTTGGGGAACAGCCAGGTAACTTCCTGCACATTTACCCAAAATACCTCCTCTGCCTTTGGTGGTGGAATATATCTTGGCAATAATCAAAAATTAGAGGTAATCTCTTCAACTTTCAGTGAAAATGAGGCAGCACATGGTGGTGGAATTTCTACTCTGGGAGGTTCGTCTGATCCGGCAAAATCCAATTTGAGTATTCAGTCCTCAACTTTCGCGGAAAATGTCGCTTTATCTGGTGGGGGAGTTTTTACAGCTGTCCCGACTCAAATCAATAAGACGGCTTTCAGCAGTAATGAGAGCGATGTCCTTCCCAATGACGATCAAAAGAATCCCCATGTTTCTGGAACTGGTGGTGCCCTTTACGTGATGGATCAGCAAACCGATATCACGGCCAGCAATTTCTCTGGAAATACGGCCTATGGATCTGGCGGTGCCCTTTGCATCAGTGGTGAGTTAAAAGACAAAGATGGTAATGTGACTGGAGTCAAGCCTGCAATTATGGTCAACATCGGTACCAGTACCCGCTTTGAAGGCAATAATGTCCAGGTCGGCCAGGGCGGGGCCATTTACTGTGCACCCTATGAGTATGCCAATGTGATCACGAAGGCTGAGGCCTATACCAAACTCACGATGGATAAAACCACCATCTTCCTCAAAAATTCTTCCGGGGAAGGACTCTTTAATCCACCAAGTAACTATGATAAATTTACGAATCTTAACTTCCACCCTGACTCAGATGTCACGCACGGTTTGCTGAGCAGGAAGAGTGTTCTTAATAACTACGATGTCAATTTTAAGAACAGCGCCTGTCTGATCACGTATATCGCCAATGGCGGTGAGTTTGTTGATGGCAGTGAACAGCAAGTGGAAGAACATGAGCTCGATGCTGAAATCAAGCTTGCAGCAGCTCCGACACGCTCAGGCTATCGCTTTACCGGCTGGCAGGCTGCTCAAACGATGTATCAGCCCGGGGATGATTACACAGTCAAAGGAAACGCAACCTTTGTCGCCCAATGGGAAGCTGAAGATACACCCACTCTGCGTTATCCATACCCCCGCGGTGAAATTTCTGTTTTTACGGCTCCTGCATCTGTTGCCCCCACGCCTGTGCCGGCCGCTCCAAGTCCAAAGAAGATTTACAACTTGCCAGCCACGGGAAGTGCCAGCCCTGCTCGCAGTATCTTCATGGGTCTGGGCCTGGTCTTAGTCGGCCTTCTGCTCAAAAAGAGATCCTGATCTTACAGCTAAGTAATCTGCTCGCATTTTCGAACAGGCACAAGAACATTAAGCATTGGGCAAAAGAACCTGATCCATCGGGTACAAGAACTTAATGCATCGGGCACAAGAACCTGATCCATCCGAAGCGGCTTAATAAAATAAGATCCGCCCGAGCTCTAATCATAAAGTTAGGGTTCGAGCCAGGATGACTCAAGGTAGCATAAATAAGGCAGTGCCTTGAGCATATCTAAATGTAACCTCAGAAATTTCCAAAAGGAAACAAGACCAGACGAGGGAACGTAGCATTTCTGCGTTCCCTCGTTTATGTTAAGGCGGTAGTCATTGCCTAGATGACGAAAATATTGTTTTCAGCTGAGCAATATATCGATCCGGGCACCCTTAAGAAACGCGACTTCACCTAACTTTTCCCCTTCTTTTCTGCTATAATTTCATAACAAGGAAACAAGGAATCCTTTCATTCGAACAGGGGGTGTGGATATGCCAGCAGCAAAAACTTCCGAGCAGAAAGTTGCAACAGCAAAAGTGTCCGAAAAGAAAGCGGCAAAATCAAAAACTCCCGAGCAGAAAAGGGTCACAATTACCTCCAAAAGACAGTTTACTATCCCGCAGAAGTTTTATTCGGAACTTGGCTTTGACAGAGAAGCTGTGTGCACGCTGGGAGAAGGCATGCTGATCATTCAGCCTGCCTCCTGTGTTTCCTGCGGAGGAGAGTTCGCAGAACAGATCCTCTCGGATCTGATTGCAGAGGGATTTTCCGGTCAGGAACTGCTTGATGAATTTAAGACAAGGCAGGCAAAAGTTCGGCCAGCCATTGAAACAATGCTGGAAGCAGCAAAAGCAGCAGCTTTGGGAGCAGGCGAATACGCCACTTACGATGACATCTTTGGCTCTGAGGAGTAAATATGGCGGAGATAAGAGTCTTGCCGCCAGCTGCGAAGTTTCTGAAAAAGCTGAAGGATAAGAAATTAAAGGAATTGTACAAGCAAGCCATCGACGCGATCCAGCAAGACCCAACGATCGGGGAGGAAAAAACAGGTGACCTGAAAGGCGTCAGAGGTTATGACATTTATTATAGGTGGATCAACTATGAACTGGCCTATACAGTCGAGTATGCTCAGGGTAAAGGCAAAGATGTCCCCGAAGTCGTTGTGGTCATATTGGCTGGAACCAGGGAAAATTTCTACGACCAGCTGAAACACTACTGGAAATAGACGGAATTAATGTAGAAAATATTTCAAAAAGTGATTCCTTTAGATACCCTCTGCATTTTTATGGCCTGAATATTAGTCCTTCAAGAGCATCGTTTGCTCTCGATGTAGATTTCAATCCACGCACCCCGTGAGGGGTGCGACAGAAAAGCGTGGGTCGTCGCTGAAAGCAAAAAGATTTCAATCCACGCACCCCGTGAGGGGTGCGACACCTCCAAGGCGCACATTTAGGCGGCGTCATTCTATTTCAATCCACGCACCCCGTGAGGGGTGCGACCACAAGCGCCACAAAAGAGGCGATAGCTACCCAATTTCAATCCACGCACCCCGTGAGGGGTGCGACCCACGATCTCAGAGAGGGCGCAGCTATCCCCCTCCTTGATTTCAATCCACGCACCCCGTGAGGGGTGCGACTTGGCATAGCTACCTCCCTTCAGTTAACCCGGATATTTCAATCCACGCACCCCGTGAGGGGTGCGACTGGGCCGTTTGTCCATCAAGTAACAGATATCAGCATTTCAATCCACGCACCCCGTGAGGGGTGCGACTTGCCCGCTTAAACTTTTCCTCGCCGTCGAGGGTATTTCAATCCACGCACCCCGTGAGGGGTGCGACAAAGGTCGACTGTGTTTCTTCCTGTTCTCTCATATTTCAATCCACGCACCCCGTGAGGGGTGCGACGAGAGAGCCAAGAGCAGAAGAAGGAAGATAAAAATTTCAATCCACGCACCCCGTGAGGGGTGCGACATCACAATCAACCAGAAAGGGGGTGCTACAGATATTTCAATCCACGCACCCCGTGAGGGGTGCGACACTTTTTAACGATGGCAAAATCACAGTCGAAGCAATTTCAATCCACGCACCCCGTGAGGGGTGCGACCTGATAGCCGCTTGCGTTAATGCTCGTCCCGTAGATTTCAATCCACGCACCCCGTGAGGGGTGCGACGGAAGTGTTGCGACTTGCTCCGCGACTTTCGTCATATTTCAATCCACGCACCCCGTGAGGGGTGCGACGGTATCGCTTGGGCTTTTTTCTTGCTCGTCATCGGGATTTCAATCCACGCACCCCGTGAGGGGTGCGACGAGCTGTGGGACTGGTGTTTTCCAAAAGCATAGGGATTTCAATCCACGCACCCCGTGAGGGGTGCGACCCAGGTGGGAGCTGGGGAACAAACTACAACGATATTTCAATCCACGCACCCCGTGAGGGGTGCGACGAGCTGATGCAGGCATTTTTGAATCGTATAGGAAGATTTCAATCCACGCACCCCGTGAGGGGTGCGACCTACAGATATGATGCTCTTGGCCGCAGATACGAAATTTCAATCCACGCACCCCGTGAGGGGTGCGACGATTCTGTTTGATTCAACATTTATCTGCTCCCTTATTTCAATCCACGCACCCCGTGAGGGGTGCGACTCGTGTGGACGCGAAGCTTATAAAGTCCGTCGTGATTTCAATCCACGCACCCCGTGAGGGGTGCGACAAGTTCATCTTTGGCCTCACCCACAAGCCCTCCGATTTCAATCCACGCACCCCGTGAGGGGTGCGACGAAAAGTTCAAGTATCTGAATCAATGCAAAGGCATTTCAATCCACGCACCCCGTGAGGGGTGCGACAAGGCAACGCACATTAAATTTTGCACGCTTAATTATTTCAATCCACGCACCCCGTGAGGGGTGCGACTGTTTATCCCTCCTTATTTCTGTGCTTTTACAAAATTTCAATCCACGCACCCCGTGAGGGGTGCGACGAAGTAAAGCGGGCGCTGAATGTCGCGATCAATATTTCAATCCACGCACCCCGTGAGGGGTGCGACTACGGGATCCCGACTAATGGTAACCTCCACACTCATTTCAATCCACGCACCCCGTGAGGGGTGCGACGCATGGCCAAAATAAACTACATGACCACGCAAGATTTCAATCCACGCACCCCGTGAGGGGTGCGACCCCATTTCTGAGGGCCTTTACACCGGCATCAGTATTTCAATCCACGCACCCCGTGAGGGGTGCGACAATGATACCTTCCTTTTCTAAAGTTTGTTTAGCGATTTCAATCCACGCACCCCGTGAGGGGTGCGACACTACTACTTCACAGTGATATGCAAAGACGGCGAAATTTCAATCCACGCACCCCGTGAGGGGTGCGACATCGAGTTGATGCAACAAAAAAGCCCGAGTGCTGATTTCAATCCACGCACCCCGTGAGGGGTGCGACAAATCATCGAATCGGCTTGGCCCGAGGGGTAACTTTATTTCAATCCACGCACCCCGTGAGGGGTGCGACTGAGGAGGACTAGATATGACTGGCACTCCTTGGAATTTCAATCCACGCACCCCGTGAGGGGTGCGACATATCCATCATCAGTGTGACGGAAGCTATCCCTATTTCAATCCACGCACCCCGTGAGGGGTGCGACTGTACGAGCAAAACACCAACAACACGTTTAACGATATTTCAATCCACGCACCCCGTGAGGGGTGCGACTGTGCCCCCGCCGATTCATGCCCCGGCGATTGCACAATTTCAATCCACGCACCCCGTGAGGGGTGCGACCTATAGGGATAAAAAAGAACTTATCCTCGCACCCATTTCAATCCACGCACCCCGTGAGGGGTGCGACGCTTGATCTCGAAGCGACTGAAATCGCCGCAAGCATTTCAATCCACGCACCCCGTGAGGGGTGCGACGACTGAAACATGCTAAAGCTGAATATCTCCGAAAGATTTCAATCCACGCACCCCGTGAGGGGTGCGACCGCTAAATATAGTAAAATTCATGAATTTGTGCCTATATTTAGCAAAATAGGAATTCATTACTTCTGGCAGAGTTGCCTAAAGGGGTTAAATTCCTGGCAAACCAATGGCAAACCAAGTAGGAAAACGATGATCGCTAGAGGTTTGCTTCAAGATGCTTCTTGGTTTTGCAACTATTTAAAGCATATCTTAAAAAGTTTCATGGTTCCAGTGAACATGTTCGAAAAATTACATTATTATTATTATAAAATCAATGGGTCGTCAGGCTTAAAAACTTCTTTAATACCATAATGAATCACTGATTTTTGGTAGTCTTTACCAAGCTTGTAAATCCGGATGGAATCTTCATCTTTATTATAGATTTCTTTTATTCGCTCCTTTAATTTTAAAAGCTGCTCGGAGTTGATTTCACATTCATAGACGGAATTTTGAACTCTCTGGCCATAATCAAGACAAATTTTAGCAATTTTGTTGAGCCTCCATTGTCCTTTCCGTGTCTTGGTATTTATATCATAAGAAAGCAGAATGTTCATTGTTGACATTATTTCCAGAAAAAAGGTGGGTATTGGTCTAAGTCACCTCGTAAAAAACGTGCGAGGAGTAAAGCTTGGATATGTGGGACTAGTCCCCAAGATATTTTTTCCTGCAAAAAGGGATGCTGAAGCTCTGTATATTTCTGTTTCTGCCACTCGCTTAAAAATTTTCTTCGGCCATCTTCTGTGAAAATGACAGCACCACTATCCTGAAAAATGAAATCCTTATGATCCATTTGCTTCAGATTGATGAGACGCAGGACAAAACGGTCAACGGCCATTGTTCTGAGTTCTTCTTCTAAATCCAGGGCAAGAGAAATTCGCCCTGGTCTATCCGTATGTAAGAATCCGATGTAAGAATCAAGTCCAACGGCTTCAAGTGCTCCTGCAAAATCCAAAGCGAGTAACGTATAAGCATAAGAAAGCATTGCGTTTACAGGATCCAAAGGAGGTCGACGATTCCTGCCTTCAAATGCAAAAGTTTCTTTGTTATTGAGAATCATTTGATTAAAAATGCCAAAATAAGCAGACTGTGCATCACCTTCGATTCCCCTTAAATTTTCTTCAGATGTACTTTGAAGCACTTTATCCTTTGACTCTTTTAAGTGGTCAATGACGTTTCCAAAAGCATCTGAATCAATACGCATCTTATATTGCTTGCGAAAACGAATAAGAAAATTCCGGGTATTGATAATTTTGGCAGCGATGATATTCCGGCTAATCGCAAGAGAAGCTGAATGATCTAAAGCGGTTTCAATCTGTTTTTTCCTAAGCAACACATTTCCTTCGGAAGGGGGGATAAAACGTCCATTCAATCTGCCATAGGGATTTAAAATCGATAGGGCAATAGAGAATTCTGTGCACTTTTCTAAAAGTTCTGCACTGATCCCGGAATGCGAAAACACCACGATTTCTTCCAAATTATGAAGAGGATAACGTTGGATTAACTTCCCATTTTCTTTTAGCGTGATATTATCCCCTGAAGCACCAAGGAAATAGCAAGGGTTTGTGACATAAAGAGTGTTTAATAGTTTTTTCACAGGCCCTCCTCTAACATCACTTTCAAATAGCTGCTTGCAGATTTCCGGTTTCCCAATTCTGGGAGACAAAGCTCTTTCATTGAACAAGAACGGCACTTAGGTTTTTGCTTCACCTTAGGGGTGTAACCTTTTTCCATATATTCATGCATTTCCTCAACCATTTGTTCGACTTCTTTTCGAAGATCTGGCGTGAAAAGGACTTTAACTCTCTGCCTTGAAGAGAAGTAGTAGATTGCCCCTTCGGGTATTGTATAAGCGGTCATTTCCTCGAGACAAATGGCCTGAGCGGTCAGTTGCAGGATATGGCTGTGATCCGTCCTTTCTTTTCCCCTTTTATACTCAAGAGGATAGATCGTAAACTTATCTTTCCAATGTGGAAAATAAACGCCGTTTTCATTTTGATGAAGTTCCACGATATCGCAGATCCCTTCAATTTTGAGCCTCTCAGAGCGAACATGCATTGAATGGATACTGACGATATCGTGTCTTTTCTCTATAATTTCCGGATCATCGGCTCTCTTATGGATCAATTGTCCATGTGCGGTCAGAAAATTTTCTTCCCATTGTTTTTCAACATGAATCAAAGCCCATTGGCGACGACAAAAAGCAAAATGCTGAATGCCGGAAATCATCAGATCCTCCATTTTAATACCCTTTAATTTGCTCGACTTTAAGGCCTTTATCTTCTAGTTCTTTAACTTTTTCTATATCCAAATGAACTTGATATGAGTCGTAATCTTCCACGGGATTTACCGGATCAAAGTTTGCTTCTCTAATGACGAGGGCATGGGTTTTAGCACTGGAGATAAGGCCCAATTTTGCAGGATGCTCAAACCAGAAAATTTCTTTTACCTCCATGGTTCCATCAGGTCTGGCAGCAGAAGCATCGTTCACAAATAGAGTACGCAATGCTTCTTTAAGAGCAGCAGCATCTTCATCAGTAAATCCTGTTTTTTCAGCAAAGTAGGGATTTATACTTCCGCAAAAAGCATAAACGCCAAATTCGACGAAACTCTTTGAACCCATGGTATCGGATGATCTTTTACCGGTTGTAGAAGCCATTCCATCCGTACTTCTCGTAATCTGCATTGTTGAGACGATAACGGGCGCCAGACTTTTAGCTAAACCGATAGAAACTGGGCCGCGTATGCCAATGGATAAATTATTGAAGGTAATAACTTGTCCAAAAGACCGAGTGTCAATCCATTTCTTGCAGCAATAATTGTAAATCTCCTCTTCGCTTGGCTTGTCTCCAAGTTCTTTGATATTGGCTTTATACCGTTCTTCCAGTGAAAAATGGCCATCATCAACCCGGTCTTTGGCCTGAACAAAGAGAGGATAACCTGCATCTTGCAAGCGATTGCGTATTTTTCTTTTAATGCAGACGTCACTCACTTCACCAAAAGATAAAACATCTGTACGAGGTAGATTCTCACTCAAGGGATCGCCATTCGGATTTGCGTCTTTGACCAGAAAGGTCACGACAAAATCAATTTTGTGATTCAATACTGCCATTTAATTTTCCTCCTGCATATCTTTTATGTCTTCAGCATTTTGATTTTCTTCTTTATTATTATCTTTTTTATTATTTTGATAAAAAGCCTGAGTTTGTCCGTAATAGCCAAAAAGAAACATCTCATCTAATGCCTCTTTTGAATCTGTTTTTTTAGCCTCATAAATTCTGGATATAAGTTCGCCCATTAATTTTTCGTAATAGCTTGCTGTTTTTGGCTTTAGTGCTTTTAAACGACTAAGATAGGGCTGAATTTTTGTTGACAGAGTGCGATTAATGATCGTCGGTCGATCCATAAAAGCTGTCCACAGTCTGGCTGCATTGGTTTCCCTATCGTAAGCCGGATTAGTTTGACTTATCTCTTTCTGATCCGTCTGTGCGGATTTTCTGGAAAACTGAGCATCTTTTTCGATTTTGTCGTAGACAGCCAGAAGCCTGCCATAAAGATATGAGCGCTCGCTGCATGTTTCGTCTAAATAAGCCAAGTTCTTGTCCTCCTTTAAATGTTTTGGATGCTGCTGCGGTAAATCTTTCAGGTACTTTTGCAGGATGATACAGTCCATCTGGAACTGAATCGGCCAGTGCTTTTTGTAATGGGATCTGTTTTTTGCATTCCTGCCCGCTTTTGCAGCCAGATCTGCGGGTATCGGTTTTCTCTCCATTACAGAAGAAATTAAATTTTCTGTGATATGCCCGGCGATGGCTTTGTTTCGATCCCCTAAAATTGTAAAGAAGGGGCTGTTTTCTTGCTCCTCTCCATAAAGTGTGTTGACGATTCCAAAGATCGGCGGAACATAGAGGCTATAGGCTTGCTGTTGCATTTTATAAACAGGCCAGCCTAGCGACTGGTACCAGTGCCCCAGATTTTCAGCTAATTGTGAACCGGGAAATTTTCGGAAATACTTTATGGCGATACGTCCATTGCTGGTTTTCTCTAAAAGCATAATCTGATATGAAATTTCATCCAAGGAAAACTTGCCGTTTCCGCAAATCATCGTGGCAAACTTTTTGGCGACCATACCTCCAAAATTGTAGTTCGGCTCTGACACCTGCTCACTCGTCGGCATGCCTGTCAATAGGTTGTTAGACGTGTTTAGATTGTCGGGCTGAAAGTTGTTTTCATTTTTAATATCATGATTAAACCAATTAATTAAATAAGAACCTGAGTTTAAATAATGCCCGTTGTCCTTGTTTTCTAAAAAATATTTGAGCATCAGAAAGATCTTTTGGGAATTGATCAGTCCGATGTGGATGAGATCCGATCCATTGGAAAAACGGCCACGGTACACTTCATAGTGGTTGCTTTCACCAACAACTTTGGCATTTCCCATAAGACCTCGGTGTTTGCTCGTGAGGTAAATCTCTTCACCAGAAATATCGCAGTGACCGGGGTCTTTATCCTTTAATCCCTCCAGTATATGTTGAATATGGTGCTGATGCAGGTCGCGATCCTTTGTCACTGTTCGCGTCCCAATCATTGGGTCGGAAAATTCAACTGAAAAGCTTGCAAATATCTCAGCAAAATTATATTTTTTGCTCTTCTTTCCATTTATTTGTTCAACGTATCCTCCTCCCAAATCACGATAATCTTGGCCAAACAGGGCGGGAAGAACATCCTGGAAAATATCATTATCAGGATTTAAGAGGTAAGTCACAATACTGCGCAACAAAGGTTGCGGATGTGCTGTTTCGTATTTGGCCCAGGTCTCTAGTTGCTCCAGATAGACTTGATGGTGTACCTCCTTTTTCTGGGCGACTGAAATTGATTTTGACAGATAAAGCAATTTATCAACCAAGGGATGGGGCGCAACGCCACTTGATCTGCCTATTGACAGTTCCGAGACGGGAAATTCCAGGTAGACGTCCTTGGGAAAAAATCTGGCCCCTAAAAATTCACCCTTTTCATTGAGCAAGACCTCAATAGCGTCTTCGCCTTTTGATTTTTTACTGTCGTGAAAAATCGGTAACAGAATGGGATCCGTTTCTCCCAAATGCTGGTCGACAAGTCCTGATTTTTCTGCGAGCTGATAAGTTTCCAATAGGGAGGATAAAGGATTCACGTGAACATTCCTCCTTCCTGATATTCCGTTTCTTTTATTGTTTGCTCAGCGTATTCGACCTTGGGCATTCTTAAAGCCGATAAAGTGTACTGATAGATCTCGTGGTGAATATCGCAGTCTTCTGGTCTTACAAAGTGAATGCGACCATTTACCATGCGGGTATGTGTAAAATTTGAAATCAAAGGCTCTGTCTTTTCTTTTTTGCCTGCCTCACTTCTGATTTTTTCTAAACCTGGATAATTGAAGGAGTGAAACTGTATGCCAAAATCCAGCTGCTGGTTTTCATAAGCCGTGTTGGTTTTTTCAAAATCTGAGGCAGAAAGACGTTCAATATATCCTATACATTCGCGGGCTCCTAAAAAAATGTCTCTCCTGCCGCCTCGGTCTAAAGAACGCAGAAGGATCTGTGTATGCTTTTTTTCATCACGATCAGAGACAAGATCCGGTCGGTCTTCATTCCAGATAAAATGGAATTTTACTTCATAGCACACATCGGTAAGATAAGTGTAGTAATAGCGATCCTGGCTGCCGTTGTTGAGAGGAAGTAACACTCCTTTAGTCTGAGTTCTGATGGGGTTCATGATCTTGCACTCATCAATGATATTGCTAATGGTGGGTTTCCAGTAACAGGCATCGATAATTCCCCTCAAAGCTTCATAGGTTGGTACTGAGTAAGTAAATTTTTCACCGCCAGCCTTTGTGCTGGGATCCGTAAAGAGTGCAGAATCCCCAAAGATCCGACAATAGAAAGGTTTAGATTGAAATTTTTCTGCTCTTTCTGTCATAACAGCTCCTTTCTTGAATATTAAATTAACACTAATTATAAAATACCACTTTTATACTAACTTTGTAATGAACCTGCATTCATTCAATAAGAATCGACACATTGTTCTCCCCATCATTGGTTTTCAGACCTAAACCCGGATCGTACCATTCATCATCTAAAATAAAGATTCGGCGATCAAAAAGACTGTAAAAAGCCTCAGGGTGCTGCTCCATAAAGGAATGTGGAAGTGCAACGGTATAGATTGATGCTTTTCGAAGCAGTTTTTGAGCCAGAGTAAAATTGTGAGTTTCTTCGGCTTTAAAAAGCTGTTCCAAAAGCGCCTGGTTTTGAAAGGGGACAAGTACGGATACCTGGTTTTTCTCTTCAATCAGTCGAAAGTTTTCACTTGCGAACTTGAAATTTTGATGGAGAGAAAAGAATTTCGTTTGTGTGTCGAAATTATCTAACTCAATGCCTTTCTGGGGAATTTTAGTATAAAAGTCATTCAAGCTTTCTTCGTTTGTTGAAAGGAGATTCAGGATTGATCGCTTTCCTGAACTTTTATCAAGAAGGTACATCATGGAAGTTTCGTTTTGCTGGTAATAGCGGGTGAAATAATCTTCTTTCAGTTTTTGGGGAGCAAAGAGTTTGCTTTCCTCTTCGGCAAATTTTCTCATTGAGGCTAAAAAAGCATCTTGAGCTTTTTGAATGTCGGGAAGATTTTTCAACTCATCTTGTTGTAAACGGAAGGTAAAGCATTTTCCAGGGATCCTCTTTTTCTTGTACGTTCTATTTCCCTCGCGATTACAGCGCCCTGCGGATTGAATAAGGCTGTCTAGTCCTGCAGCCTCTCGGAAAACAAGATCAAAGTCGAGATCAACCCCGGCCTCAACAAGCTGTGTACTCACACAAATCAGTCGGTGTTCTTCCCCGCGACGATTGGCTTTCAGGAGCTCGTCCATTTGGTGAATCAGCTGTAGTCTGTGGGCAGGGCAGAGATTGGTGCTTAAATAAATAAGCTTTATTTTAGGATCCGCTGCATCACCTGATTTTTCTAATAGACTTTGATAAAGATCCATTACCTCTGATTTTTTATTGCAGATTATCAGGGTGCTCAGGGCTTCTTGCATCTTGTTGTACAGGCAGGCAACAAAGTCTGTGGTAGAAATTTTTTCAGAACTGTTATTGCCCAACAAGCTATAAAACTCAACTCGCTCAAAACGGGAGAGCTCACTATCTTCTACTTTGGCCAGGGATTGAGAATTTTCACTAATCTTCTTATAAAGCGCAGGGTGAGCCATGACCGGGTGATCATAAATGGGTGTCGTCGCGGTGCAGTGAACGACAGTAGCACCCATAATGACGGTTAAGAAATTCGTCATTAAGCTCATATTATAGATCACCTTGAGAGGTAAACTCTGCACTTCATCCATGATAATGACACTATGCATAAGCTTACAAAATCGACGAAGCTGACTACTTTTACCGCCAAAAAGAGTGTTCGTCAGTTGGACGAGAGTCGTTAGTATGATGGGACTTTCCCATGACTCGATAAGATACTGATACGAGGAAATTTCGTCCTTATCCTCCTGATTTTCGATATCATCTATAGGCCTATCCGGGTTTACATCTGCGTCATCTCGAACAACATTGGAATGGTGCTCTAAAATATAATCCTGGTCACCCAAAAATTTTTTGACGGAGTCAGCACTTTGTTCCAAAACACTTAGAAAAGCCGTGGTATAAAAAATCCTCTGATCCTGGAAATTTTGAGCGTGATTGACAGCAAATCTAAGGACACTGGCAGTTTTACCTGCACCAGTGGGAAGTTCTAAAGTGAATAAGCCACTTTCGTGTAGTTTGGAAGCTTTTTTACATTCTGATGATAGTCGACATCTTATACGTCCCAACTCACTTGCATTGGCCTTATTTTCGAAGTCCGAAGAAGCTTTTTCCATGTGATCCTGGCATTCGTTCCAAATATCTTTTATTTCTTTTTTGGAATATCTTCGATCCGGCATTTCACGAAAATAATTTGCGGAGTTGTAAATATCTGCTTCTTTCAAAATGGACAGGAGAAGACGGATCCCACAGCCTTGATAATAGGCATAGGCCTCGGCTTTGTTTAAGGATGATCCTGCCATTTTCTGGAGCTTTTCATCAAATACCTTCCATTCATTGAAAGCTTTCTCTAACAAAGTATCCAGGCTGATGTCGAATTTTTGGAAAATATTTTCACCATATTCCAGAGCTTCCTTCAGGTCTTCTTCTGAATTTCTTTGGAGAATCCGGTAATAAGGATATAGATAAACCTTTTGTCCCTCTATGTCTTTGGGTAAAGAAAAATTGATCACATCGAAAAGACCATGATGCTGCAAAATGGGATAGGTTAAGAAGCAAAGGAAAGCGGTCATCTCAGGATTGATCTGACCGTATTTTTTCAGGAGAAAATCACGTCCTTTAATAAAAAGAAAATAAGCCCCAGCCGAAGAATGATTGACCGCAATTTTTGCTCCCCGGAGGTATTCTTGAAAGAGAGCTGGTGCTTTACCCAGATCGTGGAATACGCCAATGAGAAAGGCCAAAGTACTCAGTCCGATTAAAGCAGCCATGTTTTTACAGTCGTTTCCCACAGCCAACAGATGATCGGATAAGGATTGTTCGATAGGTTGGTCACCATTATTCTTTTTTAAGTGGGCGAGTTTTAGAGGCATTTTTGATCCTCCTTTTAGATTAATTTCAATAGTAGGTTAACAAACTAAAAAAATCAAGCCCAAAATCCTGGAAATCATTGAAAAAGAAAATGGTATAATCAAAAAGACGCTAAAAACGTGGATTGAAATAATAGTAGGTCATATTTAATAATTCATCATATAACCGTCAGGATCATAGCAACTGACGGTTCTTTCGATGATCATTGATGAAAAGATATAAACAAATTGTCATCTTATATAGCAGCAGCTTTGGGAGCAGGTGAATACGCCACTTACGATGACATCTTTGGCTCTGAGGAGTAAATATGGCGGAGATAAGTGTCTTGCCGCCAGCTGCGAAGTTTCTGAAAAAGCTGAAGGATAAGAAATTAAAGGACTTAAAATAGACAGTTAGATGATGTTTACTTAATCAAGGGAGAGTTCACAATGTTTTTTCGAATACCTTTCCGTGTCAAACTCGTGTTGCTCTTCGTTCTTGTTTTAGTCTTATCGGCGCTTGCCATTGCGTCCTTTTCAGTTTATTCAGCACGAAAGGCGATTGAACAGGATCAAAAGGCCGCCTTAAGTGAAATGACAAATCTCGTCACGAGTAACGTGACAAGGATGATCAAAGATATCAATACCCGGCTAAATGAACTTTCTGAGAATGAAGCGACATTGAGCTTTCTTGCTCAAGCTGATCCTGAGGGTTTGCCTGCACTGAAGGACATTGCAGAAGCCACCTTTCGCAGTTTACAACATGTGAATAAGCTTTATCTCTTTTGGGATAATGAGGTCTATCTTCCTCTGGAGGAGAGGAGGATGGGGAAGGATACGGGAAAGCTGACTGAATGGATAGAAAAATCAGTGGAGTATACTGCGAACACGCACTGGGAACTCCCGGTAAATCATGCCTTAGAGGAGCCTCATGAGGAAGACGAACGCTGTGTCTACATTATGCATCGTCTAAATGATCCAGAAGAAAAGGGCAGAACGGGTTTCTGGATGCTTGAATTGAGCCATCGTGAATTCCTGCCCCTGCTTCTCAGCAATCCAGTTTCCTTAAATCATCAGTACCATTTGATCTTTGACCAAAATATGCGCATTGTTGCGGCAAACCGCAGCTTTGATAAGGATTCCAATGAAAAAATCCGTCGTGGACTAAGAGAAGGCGCGGAAACACTTTATCTGGGAAATCCTGCCAAACGTTACTTTATCAGGCAACAATATGAAGGACTGAGCGGATGGACGCTTGTTTGTATTCAGGCAGCTTCGGCAGCTTTCCCAAGCAGTGCGGAGCTGATACGCCTGGTAGCCCAATTTACTGTCATAACAACAATACTCACCAGTTTAATTGTTATTTTTATTACAACAACGATTACTCGTCCTATACATGCGGTAAGGAAGGCGATGAAGAAATTTGTGGAAGGCGATTTCTCCGTCCGTGTGCATCCCAGGGGAACGGATGAAATGGGACAGCTGATGCGCTCTTTCAATTCGATGGCCGATCAGATTGACCACTTAATTCATGAGGTTTATCTCAGTCAGATTGCTTATAAAGAAGCGAAAATTTCGGCTCTTCAAGCTCAGATCAACCCTCATTTTCTTTATAACACGCTGGATAGTATGCAATGGTTGCTTATTTCACATGGAGAGCTGGAGGTTGCAGAGGCGATTGCAGCTCTTGGTGAAATTTTTCGCTATTCGACAGATGCGGATGAAGCCTTTGTGCGATTGGAGCAGGAATTACATTTTTTGAAAGACTATCTGAATATTCAAAAATTTCGTTTGGAAGAGAAGCTGTCAGTTACCTGGAACATGCCCAAAGACCTTCTCAGCTTCATTGTACCAAGACTTATTTTACAGCCGTTGATTGAGAATGCGATAAAATATGGAGCAAGTTCAGATGGAAAAATAAACCTGACGATCGCAGTCCGGGAAGTCGATGAAAAGTTGGAGATTTCTGTCAGAGATTGCGGTCATGGTTTTGATGCAAGCGAAGCCTTAAACATTAAAAAGATGATAAAAGCGGACGGAAGTTTTTCGGAAAAGCATGGCTTGAGAAATGTTAATAAACGCTTGAATTTACTTTTTGGTGAAGCTTTCGGCTTGAATTTTCAGTCGGAACCAGGAAAAGGCAGTTGCTTCTGGATTCTTCTGCCCAAGTTGAGAAATATCCCCAGGAAAAGAGAGGAAGGAAATCTCGTATGAACGTTGTTTTTGTAGATGATGAGCCAAAAATTCGCGAGGGCCTTTCTGCTTACCTGAAAAACTGTCCGGATATCAGCCGTGTCGATGCTTTTTCAAGTTCTGAGGCTTGTCTTGATTTTCTTTCGTCAAATGCTGCGGATTTGCTTATCACAGATATCAAAATGCCAGGAGCCTCAGGGCTTGATCTCATCCAGGAGCTTCGCAGAATCTATCCCAAAATGGATATTATTATCCTCAGCGGCTATGGCCGTTTTGACTACGCAAAACGTGCCATTGAGCTGGGTGTCCGCCGCTTTTTGACAAAGCCAACGAATCTGAAAGAACTTGAACACGTTATCCATGAAATAGCAGTAGAAAAAATGGATTATCCACTGTCTGATAACCTCATGGTTCAGAAGGTTATTCAATGCATTCATGCAAGATATATGGAAGCGATCACCCTGAAAGACTTGGCTGAGGAAGCTTTTATCAGCCCCAATTATCTATGTCGTCGTTTCAAAGAAGTGACCGGCACAAGTCCCCTGCAATATCTGGCTAAACTTCGCATGGATAAAGCAGCCGAATTGCTTCTGAACAGCCCGTTGAGCATAAGTGAAATTGCTGAACGTGTAGGCTTTTCTGACAGCCGTTACTTTAGCAGGCAGTTTAAAAGGTGGAAAGGCCAGACGCCACAGGATTTCCGTCGCCGCCACCAGGACTCTTCATCCAGATAGCGTGTCGCCTGATCACATATTGTGCGCATATAAAGATAATATTTTCCCCATAAAGATATTTTTGTTAATTGTTCAATTTGTACAGATACAGTAAATTAAAAGCACATAATTTTTACAAATTGTGTGAAAGGAGCTTCTGTATGAAAAAATATTCTCGAGTATTATCCATCCTGCTATCCCTTGTATTACTGCTGAGCCTTGCGGCTTGCAGTAAGCCTTCAAACCCTTCGCCTGAGACAAAAACGAAGGGAGAAGAGAGTTCGGAAACACAAGCTGATGTCACAAAAGCCAAAGACAAGAGCAATGATCAAGAGGCCGTTGCAGATAAAGCTGAAGATAAAAGTAAAGGACAAAAGGCGATTGAGGATTACAAAATTGTTCTGATTCTGCCTGGCCCCATCAACGATCAGAGCTGGAATGCTACGAACTACGCGGGATTGCTGGCATGCAACAAACAGCTTGGCACCAAAATGGAGTATGTTGAAAATGTCCAGTCTTCAGATTATGAATCCACTTTCAGAGAATATGCCGAGCGCAAATATGATTTAATTATGGCTGCCGGTTCGCAGTTTGATGAACCTGCAGCTGCTGTGGCTCCCAACTATCCGGAATCCACCTTCTGCGTGGTGAATGGTTCAAGAGCGGACAGCGAGAACGTGGCTCCCATTTTCCCTAAAGAATATGAAGCCAGTTTTCTTGCCGGGATTATTGCCGGTTATACCAGCAACAACGGAAATTTTGCCACAATCGGAGGCTTCCCCAATAAACCAATGGAGCATCTCCTTGATGTTTATGAGGCGACCGCAGTGCGCATAGCAGGAGAACGCAAGATTGAAGGCGCAAAAGCAACAAGAGCTTATGCGAATAGCTGGGATGATGTAGCGCTGGGCAAACAGATGGCCGCACAGATGATTGACAGCGGAGCGGACACACTCTTTGTCTATGCCAATGAGGTTGGCCTGGGTTCCATTGAAGCGGCAAAAAATGCGGGAGCCAAATTTGTAGGCTTTTCCAGTGACCAGAATTCCGTGGCACCAGGAACGGTAGTCGCCTCAGTTCTTTTCGATTTTGAAAATTTCTATGTGTGGGCTATTAAGCAATACACAGAAGGTCAGCTTCAAGGCAAAATGGTTCATGAAGCAGGGATTAAAGAAGATATCTTTAAGCCGATCTATACTGATTCCATCTCGCAGGAAATTAAAGATGCTGTTGACCAGGCCGTTCAAGATTACAAAGCAGATAAGACAGATTTAACCGTGCTTTTTAAAGATAAATAAATTCGAGAGAAGAGCAAGTTAGAATTTTCAGTGGCGGACAGCGGCTGAATGAAGCTGCTGTCCGCTGTTATTTCAACATAGGAGCGATGAAGATGACAGATAGAAGCCCGGGCTGGTCGCAAATTGATCTTTGTCAAATCTCAAAGCGTTTCGCAAGAGTACAAGCCAACGAAGAGGTAAGTTTCTCCATTCATCGCGGTGAAGTTCTGGCGCTGCTTGGCGAGAACGGTGCTGGTAAAAGTACCATCATGAAAATTCTCTATGGCTTGTATCAGGCAGATAGCGGAGAAATAAAAATTGACGGACAAACTGTAGCCGTGAACGGGCCTGCAGATGCCTTAAAATACGGCATAGGCATGATCCAACAGCATTTTTCCCTTGTACCAGCCCATACGGTCACGGAAAACATTATTTTAGGTAAGGTTCGGGGAAAAATTGATTTCCGTGCGCAAGCTGCAAAAATCAAAGAAATTTCAGACCGATATGGCTTTCCGCTTGAACCTGCTGCTAAAGTCGAAGACCTCGACGTGGGTATTCAGCAAAAGGTGGAAATTGTCAAAGCTCTTTTTTCTCATACTTCGCTTTTAATCATGGATGAACCAACGGCAGTTCTAACGCCACAGGAAGCGGATCAGCTGCTCGTCTTTATCCGCCAGTATGCTAAAGATGGGAATGCGGTGGTTTTAATCACCCACAAATTGCGTGAGGTTCTGGATGTTGCTGACCGCATAGTGGTTATGCGTAACGGTAAAGTTTGGGGCGATATTCCACGCGCTGAGGCAGATGAGGTGAAGCTTTCCCAAATGATGATTGGACATGAGCTCTCCGCGCTGCAAAAAAGACATTTTGATCGGGGAACTTCAACAGATAGCGGCCTGGTGCTTGAAAATGTAACGCTTCGTCATCAGAACCTTTGTGTTTTAGATCACATCAATTTCAAAATAAATGCAGGTGAAATCCTCGGAATTGCAGGGGTAAGCGGGAATGGACAGGAGGAACTTTGTGAGTTGATCTGTGGCCTCAGATCGGCGGATGAAGGCGATATTTTCCTTAATGGAGTTCCTTTAAATGGGATGTCACTTCGTGAACGGATGCACCAGGGTATCGGTTACGTACCGGTAGATCGTTACCGCGATGCTTTAGTGATGCCAATGAATCTGATGGAAAATCTCTACCTGAAGTCCTCCTTTGATCCTGCATGGCACAACGGGCCGTTTATCAATCAAAAGCTTCTGACGAGTGAGTCTCAGAAAGCCATTCTGGATTACCAGGTCAAAACTCCTGGACCAGAAATCAGAGCCGGTAGTCTTTCCGGAGGAAATCAGCAGAAATGGGTATTGGCAAGAGAAATGCGTCTTGCCCATCATTTGTTAGTGCTGAATCAGCCAACAAGAGGCCTGGATTTAGGGGCGATTCATTATATTCAGGAGCAGATTCTTGATGCAGCTGCACGCGGTATAGCCATCCTTTTGATATCAACGGAATTATCTGAGATTTTCAAACTGAGTGATCGAATCGGCATCATGTATAAAGGAAAAATCATGGGTGTTTTTACTCCGGACAGGCTCAATACAGAGAGTGTGGGTCTCATGATGGCCGGTATTATGCCAGCCGATTTAAAAGAAGTATAGGACAGCACAGGAAAGGAGCTATGAATGGCTAACAAGTTAAACCATCACAACGAAACCACTGTGTTAGTCTGGACGAATGCAGTAGCAGTGAGCTTGGGACTGATCATCTGTGGCTTAATGCTCTTATTTTTAAAAAATAACCCGCTTAATGTCTTTGGCCAGGCCTTGAAAACGATCTTTACAGATGCTTATACCGGCGCAGAAGTTTTTCTAAAAGCAACGCCTTTAATTTTTACTGCACTTTCCTTTGCCTTTACCTATAAGGCCAGTCTGTATAATATCGGTGCACAGGGGCAGTTTTACGCAGGGGCCATCGCCTCAATTGCGCTGTCCCTGCAACTCGATGGAAAAGTCTCAACCTTCACACTTTTGCTGCTTTCGCTTCTTGCCGCTTTACTGGCCGGAGGTCTGATCGGCGGGCTTATCGGTTTTCTGAAAGCTCGCTTCCAAGCGAATGAATTTTTAGTCTCCATGATGTCGACCTATGCGGTCATAGCCTTCATGAATTATCTTTTGCGGACGGCGCTTAAAGAAAATAAAGGCGAATATCCACAAACTGATGCCCTTGGAAGGGCGGCCTGGATTCCATCTTTCATCCCGGGAACACGCTTACACTATGGCTTTATTCTCGCCATCCTTACGGCCATAGGTATATGGGTTCTGCTTAACAAAACTCCGTTTGGTTTTCGGGTGCGATCTGTTGGCTATAATCAGCGGGCCACAGAGCTTGCGGGAATTAAAGCGCCCGCTATCTTTATCATGACCTTTTTTATCAGCGGCGCTTTGTCCGGGATGGCTGGATTTACCGAAATAAACGGTGTGCAGCATATGCTGATTCAGGACTTTAATCCCTTCATCGGCGCAGCAGGATTGGGCATTGCCATTTTGGCAAATGCAAATCCCATCGCCATCATTTTTGCCTCGATTCTTTTCGGTGCACTTTCGGTGATCGGTATGCTCATGGGCAGAATGCCGGGTATTAACGTACCTGCAAGCTTTGTACCCCTGATGCAGGGCACCGTCATGGTTTTTGTCATCGGAGCTAACTTTTTCCGGATCAAGCTACATATCAAGAGGGAAAAGATGAGAAAAGCAGAGGAGCTTAAGTAATGAACATCATTCTGGGTCTTTTAAGCAGAGCTCTTACCATGAGCACACCCCTTCTATTTGGCGCCAGTTCCGAAGTCATTGCAGAGAGATCAGGGATGATGATTACTGCAATTGAGGGCATCTTTCTTATGGGAGCCTGGGGTGGCTTCGTCGGTACTTATTACACAGGAAGTCCCATACTGGGTGTTTTGCTGGCAATGTTCTGTGGGCTTTGCCTCGCCTTGATCTATGGCCTCATCACCATTACCATGCAACAGAATCAGGTAGTGACGGGAGCTGCTCTTAATCTCTTTGCAGGTGGCTTCTGCACCTTCTTTCAGCGTGTTCTTTTTGGCGTACCAACCTCACCCCTTCGCATTGCCACGGTTTCAGCCATAGAATTAAAACCCTTTTCAAAAATTCCTATCATAGGTGAAATATTTTTCAAACAAACCGTATTCACTTATTCTCTTTACTTGCTTATTCCTGCAATGGCTTATTTTTTATATCAGACATCGTGGGGACTGTCCCTGCGCTCCTGTGGCGAAAATCCCGTGGCTGTTGATACAGCAGGACTTAACATCACGAGAATACGCTATCTCGCTGTCATCTTCTCAGGACTTATGGGTGGGATTGCCGGTGCTTTTTACTCCATTGCCTTTTTGGGTATGTTTACCTCCAACATGATTGGGGGTCGTGGCTGGATAGCCTTTGCCATCTGTTTTCTGGGAAACTGGACTCCTTTCGGAGCTGTTATCGGGACCTTTATTTTTGGTTTAGCGGAGGCCATCGGCATTTATATGCAGTCTTCAGGGAGTGCCGGTTTTATCCCCAACGAGTTTTTTATTGCCTTACCCTATATTCTCACCATTGTTCTGACTGTTGCGCGACGCAAGCTTAATGTTCCTGCACAGCTTGGCGTTCCCTATATCAAAGAAGAGGGCTGAGTTCCAGTTTTTCGACTGAGTTTATGGAGGGCTGATATAAAGGACTGATACTATTAATGACTTATTACGCGAAATCATTACTGCCTAATGGAAAGCAGCCCACGGTGGCGGAACATTGTCAAAATGTTGCCGATTTGACAGTTAATCAGGTAGATGTCTGAATCCAATTTCTTTCCCATTATAGGGTTATAAGGCGGCTAAGTGAGCCTGCCGTTTTCTTGCTGTTCGTACTTCCATGAACAAAAGATATTCTTGTTCTTTAGTGCTTTTGGTAGTTTCTCTAGATCCATATTTGATCCTCTTTTTCTAGAAGGTGTCAACGCCGGGCTAAAATTGACCACGAGGTGGTGCGGACAAAATCCTGGACAGCCTCATGAGGCTGTCCATGGTCCTTCTGTAATCAAGGGGACTCAAGTTATTGAGTGAGCACTTGATTCGATCCTGATTGTACCAGCAAATGTAATCGGCAATATACGCCATGAACTGCGTTAAGCTAACGTCCAGGAAGCTGCGGTTGTAGAAGCACTCATTCTTGAGTCTTTCGAAGAAGCCTTCACAGGCGGCATTGTCAGGCGTACAGCCCTTTTTCTCAAAGTGTATTTGATTTTTCCAATGATGGACTTTCCATAGTATTGATTGAACATGATCAGCAGCATTCGAAGCATGATCAATCCGATGATGGCCGCAATATACGTCAGCATTCCGCTGATGCTTGCTTTTTCGTAGAGAAGTCGGACGATCTTGCCCAGGAATCCCGCCTGAATGATATGGGTCAGACTTACCAGGGCGGATAGCAGACTCTTGCCGAGGATAAAGCGTTTCACGCCATAGAGTAATTCACGTAGTCTTTTGTGTATCAGCATGTTGAATCGTTCCTTGTGACTATCAGTCGAGCTTACACGTTTTTTGTTTTATTGTTAGCCTAGGCTAACAATAAAACAAAAAACTTCTCATCGTCAAGAATTGATCCTGATGCCTGCAGTGTAAAACAGACGCAAAAGCGCTCATGCACTTCCTTTTGATGAAGCTCTTCATTCAGAAAAATATATGTTTTTTTGCAGTTTTCCCTTTTTATGCAGCAAATCAACCGAATTAAGGGCGATTGTCTTGTGTGTAAAAGTAGTAAGCTACCTTAGGGCTGGTTGACGCTTGGGACGATGTATTTTATAGTTAGCTGGAGCTAATTATTTGCTCTTATCAAGATTTTTCTTTGCTGCCGGAGGAAAGCCTAATGTGGAAATATATGCGCCAGCATCTTCTCTTGTTTTTCGGAGCGGTCTTGGTCTGTCCACTTTCTCTGGCCATCCAGATGAAAGCGCAGCTGCTGAAAGGTGAAGTACTGAACAGCGCTCTTTGTGGTAACCTTTTTTCAAGAAAAGGCCCTTTGCCCGCACTTCTATTCTATTTCTTTTTTTCTGTTTTACTGGCTTTTGTTTATGCAGCGCTGCGCACACACTTTGCTCAGCGCTGCACTCAGACGATCCGCAGGGCTTTTTTTAAAAGCTATCTTTGCCGCAGCTTCAGACAGTTCCGGGCGTTGTCTGAAGGTGAG